>ERZ1370068.2332-contig-1488_pt1 | contig 25045 bp, 38 predicted proteins | sample MGYA00561227_ERZ1370068 | MGnify/ENA primary metagenome ERZ1370068 (study PRJEB38410, sample SAMEA6850437) | metagenome | study: Metagenomic assessment of the ecological functions of the soil: analysis of the soil microbiota associated with the...
GGCTTTACGGTTGTTAAACCACAAAACGGCGATACTTAAAACCGGCTTGTGGGTTTTGATTCCCACCTCCGGCACACATCGCGATATCGTTGTTACGACGGGCGGTAGCGTCGGATGTTTCATCAGACCGTCCCTTTTTCCCAGTCGCCAGCGAGATTCTCAGCGCCTGCGCACGTCGGTATCGGCGACGATGGCGTAGCGGCGAACACACAAGCGGGCTAACGGCGGAGTACGCTTGTCAGGCGGAGGCATGGGCCGCCAACCTGCGCTTCATCGGCGCCTAACCGTCGGGAATTCAAGTTCGGATCTCCAAAGACCTCTGATGACTACCAAGTTTTCCAGCGCGGTCGTCGGCCGAAGTCCAGAGCCAGTCAACGCGCTTGTGAAGCCCGGGGCCACCGACCATTACGCAGGCCGCTGGTAATGGGTTTCCGGCGGATACTCCGGAGGTTGCGGGCCTGGGGGGTCGAGCAGCAGCGACCTGTTGGGACTGAGGCCAACGAACGACGCATGCTTGAGTAGCGAAGGGGTCGAAAGGAAACCGATATTCAAGATCCCGACGCTGTCCGGCGAAGACGGCCAGGGGAGCGGGTTACCACGTGAGGTCACCGTTCAACACCAATTGATGGCGTCGATAATCATGAGTCTGGCGCTGCGTCCTGCTCAACGAGGCGGAAGTGCTCGGCAAAAGCCCGACGCCGACGGCAGCGATGCCCAATATGCTCAGGCTTACAGAAGTAATTGAGTCGCCGAGCTGTCGCGGTTCGAACCGCCCTGCTAGCCGCGATGGCGGCAGTGCCCGCGATCACCGCCGCGCTGAGCCCAAGGAAGGAGGACAAACCACCAAGTCAGTTGTTCGGATCGCGGGCGCACCCTTCGACGTGAAGAGTGTAGCCGTTTCGTCCAGAAAAAGTACTGAAAGGCCGATGAGCGCCGAAGGCGACCAGCAGAACGAAGGCTTCAGCTGCACTTAAGTAGTTTCACGGCCGCCTAACGGCTTGAGTTCAGCAGCCGCCACCCGTATGAGTTCAGGTTGAGCGGAGCCACTGATAGTCGACGCCAGGGCCCGATAACGCGTTCGGTGGATGCGCGGTTGGCGTCCATGCGACGAGTGGCAGAAGGACCAGGCACGGGCGGGCGCGCCCATGGTGGATGGTATGAACCAACGTGCGCCCACATTGATGCCGAAGTGACGAAAGCTCTTGAACAGTATGGCCTGGGGCTCCTCGCTATCGCCGTGTCGAGTGCACTTACGACTGAGTGCGAAAGACTGGAAGCAGGCAAACAGAGATTGGTTGTATCTGTATCCTGCCCGTAGCCATCCGTCCGCCATCCAAAGAGCCAGCGAGTTCGGTTCGGAAGCTCAACCTGATCGTCGGGGTGGAGAGCGCCAACAACCACAGAGAACGTTGGTGGAAATGCGTGCTCGTATCGATTCTTGATGCGCGCAAAAGAGAAAGCGTGGAAGTGCAAATTGAACGAGAGCTCGCCTGGCGCGGTGAGCAGGGGTGACCGCGTGTGCACCATCACCACGGGGGCGCTCAATAAGAGCCACGTGGCGCTTCTTTGCTGGTCGCCTAACGGCTCAGTTCACGCGGTGCTGCCCGGCTGAGCTCGCCGAGCGAAGCAGTGATGGTGGCTGGCGCCAGGCGCGAGAGGGTTGGCTGGATCACCTGGGTAGCGTCCGCTGCAACGAGGGGGCGTATGATCACGGGATCGACCGGAGAGTTCTTGTTCTGACCCAGCGGTCCACGAGCCCTCCGGAAGAGATGCATGGCGAGGCTACAGACGCAGGTACTCATAGGCGCGGATTGATCGCCAATATTGCCATCCGCGGTATGGTCTTCCTTCTGTTGCGTGAAAACGATCGATCGCCATCGTAAGAAACTTCACGCCATCCTGAAAATCATCCACATGGGCAGCCGCGCCCGGAGCATGCCCTTACCAAAGGCTTCCGACTTCCGTCTCGTAGCCGGTATGGCACGAAGTCCCGAACCAGCTCTTTTTCGACGGCCTCTGAGTAGTCGCCCTCGTAGAGATCGTAACCCGGAATGTAAGCTCTCCATGGCGATAGCGCCCGACGATTCCACGACCGCAAGTTCCAGCTTTTGAACTTGATTCCTCCAGCCAAGAAAGACCTAGAGATAGTGCGGTTTTCTGTGTGTAAAAGTAAAGTAGGGCGCGCCTTCTCCCATACCCGTTAGGGCGGTGAATTTCGCCGATTCCCGTTCTCAAAGAGTGTGGTGAGCTCGGCTGCTGTCTCTTCGTGCCGCGCCATATTTAGCGAAGATGAGTGAGCACAGTCTTGTATCCCCCGGTTCTTTCAGCGACCTCAACCTGGTCAGATTTACCAGCTCGAACTGCGCGGGAGAGGCTCTTCTCGAGCGGTGGTTTAACGAGTCTTGCCGTTTTAACTCGGTCGCGAGCCAAGCCGTAAACGAGCGGCTGTGACTTCTCGTCTGCGTTGGCGTAGGCGCAGGTTGCTGTGACGCCAGCGGAACGATGTCGCGCTGACACTTCGGGCAATACGCGCTTCCTTGCCGATCCAACTCGCGCAGTGGGGGCACTTCGCGCAAAGCCGCTGCCGCCCGGTGACGCGAAAAACACAGAACGCGCAGGATCCCCCCAATACGGCGAGTGCTGGGTTCAGCCCCTTCTTCGCCACACGACGACCCGATCAGTGCTCCGATCAGCACCACGTCAGCGCCATGTCTCACCTGGGAACGTCAGCGTCGGAAAGCACCACTTTCCCATCACTTTCCCTGAGCCGTCGGAAAGCTCGGAAATCTGAGACAGCGGAAGGGTTGAACACAGCCAAGCGCCGCAACGGAGTGGATGTAACGTTGCGGCGCGCTTGAAGATCAGCCAGTGGCGCTGTTATGGATTTAAAACCGCCGCCGTAATGTTAGGGTTCGATCCCCACCTCCAATCTCAGCGGCACGAAAAAGCAGGCACTCGCTCGTGGCAACAGTGCCACGAGCACGCGAGCGTCAGTAAAATATTCTGCCTCGCGCCCGGCCGCCAGCTTGATTCTCCGCGCTGGCCTGATCGAGACACCCGCCTTCTGCGCGTGGCTGTCTTACAACGGCACTCTGTTCGCCTTCTGCGCCACCACAGGATCTGCTCGTAGGCCTGCTTGAGAGCTCGCGGCGTTCGCCAGGTGGTGGGCTGGGTTCACGTTAGGGTCAGCCGCGAAGGCGAGGCTGGCGGCAAGGAGCAGGGCTGAGGCGATGAGAGAGACGCGCTTGCGGACTGATCCTCCTTCCCCGGGGTTTGACCGAACGTGACGACGACGATAGGGCAGCGCGGCGAAAGAAGTCTGGGAAGGCCTCAGCGGGTCAGGGGTCTATGGCGAAAGCGCGGTCCACGAGGCGGTTTCGACAGCGCGCCTGGTTGCGCTCGAGGCACATGAAGAGCAGGCGCGCAGCGCGGCGGCTCCCGACGGCGCTGAAGTGGATGTGCTATCCGATCGGAAGAGTGACGCGCTCGTCGCCAGCGTTGATTCGGCCGCCACAGAGCGCTTCTCCGCGCCAACGTCGCACGGCCTCGACGTATTCCCGGTGGCATCGAGAGCCTGGTGGGCGACAGCGTCGGACGCAGGAATCCGCTCGGCGCCACGGACGTGCCCGGATTTGCCGTGATGAGCACCAGGCGCGCTGCCCTTTGCGCCGCGCGAGCTGCACGCTGCAGGTGGGCGGACCGCGGCAGCGGCACGCGCAGCGTGCGCGGATCGGCGGCGCGCGACATCCAATGCAGGCCTGGTTCCGACAGCCAGCCGGAAGCCGATCCAGCAGCAGCCCGTCGCCAGCAGCTTGCCCATCTCGGCGTCCTGCGGCTCAGCGCCAGCCAGTGGCCATTCCAGCCGTGAAGTAGAAGGTGAGGATCGCCATCGCAGCGGCAGATCGCCGCATTGACGCACGCCCTGGTAGCTCGACCAGCCGGCAGTGCCGGCGAGCCTGCAATTGTAGCCCGCCGCGCGTTGCTGATCAGCTGCAGGACGCGCCGGGGGTATCGCTAAACCCAGGCAGGAATCACTGAGGAAGACGATGCCGGGTGGCTTCGTGTCGCGCCTGCGCCAGCGCCGCGTCGTGGACGCGGCGCAACCACCTGATCGGGGCGGTAGCGATCGTCGAGCTGCGCCAGGCTCTCGGCCAGCCGAACTGGATCTTCCGGCGCGAGCGACCATCGCCAGCCGATCGCGCGCACGCCAGCTCACCGACGAGGAGAGCGATATCACGGCGTACGAGCCGGGAGCCGGAACTGATTCACTGCCATCGTCATGGCGATGGTACCAGCTGCCGGGGCGACGACGGTGCACAACATGGTCCTGCTGCTGCCTTCAGTTCAGATCAGTCGTCCCTAGAATTCAGTTCCGGCTATCCGTCGCGATGTCTTCCGGTGAGCTGGTAGAGCCAGACGCCGGGCGAGTAGCCCCGGCCCTGTCCCGTTCTTCGCCGCCGTTACTCAATCGCTGATTCCCAGCCTGAGTTCACGAACTTGCTGAACGCGTCCTGGTCTCGAACATGCCGACCGCCAGAAACTTTTGGCGCGCCCGCACTCTGAGCATCCATAGGTGACGGCTTTGATGGTTATGACCGTGATGCCGTTTCTGCCGCTTGCCCGCGACGAGGATCTTCATGCTGAAGTTGCTGCTGCGCATAAACAGCGGTCGACTCAGACCGCGGCGCGCGCCGACGCGGTCGCGCCTTGTGATGCGCGAGCGCCTGACTTCTTCTCGCACTCCGTCATTCTTCCTTTCTTGTCTTCCTCCTTGCTCTTCGCGAACGCCAGGTACGGCACGGCGAGTGCGGCACACGATCGCGAGGCTCAGCAGTCGGCGGTTCAGCAGTGGTTCCTCCGCGCGGGCAGCCGATGGATGCCGGAGGTGGCATCGCGGCTCGGATGCCCACCCATTATGCGTGCGTTTCGCCGCCGCCCCTGACCCCGCAGCACCGTCACAGGAGCGACGCGAGGGGTGGCGGTCGCCCGCGAGCCGTGATCTCCTCGGCAGCGCCGGACGCCCGCTGCCGATCAGCCTCAGGGCGCGGATTGAGCTACCGACAGCGGGCTGCCGTTGGGATCAGGTCGACCCCACCCGCTGGCCCGCCCGCGCAGTGACATCCCAGGCACGGCGCGGAGCCGGACTGGCGGTCGATCGCGACGACCACGTCGCCGACGGCGATCCCCGCGGCGGCGGGCCGGCTGGTGAGCCGGCCATCACGGTCTCGACCATCGATCCCGTAGTGCAGAATCGAGGCGCGCCTGCTCCTGCTCGTCGAGCGGGACGCGACACGATGCCGAGGATCGCCGGCCGCGTCTCTGCCCCAGTACGACGCGTACTTGCTGGTCCCGCGGGCCCAGGCTGCCGGGGTGACGTACCTGCATCGTGTTCTCGCCGGGGGACTGCGCCCCGACGCGGCGCGGTCGCGCCAGCGGCAGCACCTCGAGCGTCGTGCCGGGCATGGCGAGTTGAAGTGGCTTCAGGCAGACGACGCGATCGCGAAAGCGCCGACGCGTTCTGCCCTGCTCTGGGATCGCCTGCTGCGGGTCCGTCGCGTCGTGGACGCTGGAGCCGCCGAGCAGGGCGTGCCTCGTTCTCGAACAGCGTCTGCGCGTCAGTCGGTCATAGGCGGCGGTGCCGAGATAGATCTGCGGCGTCGCCGGCGGGGGCCAGGAAGGCCGCACGACGGCCGTCCGCCTTCTCGTAGCGATCCTGGCAGGGGATTGCCCGACGATACCTCGAGGACCTGCGGACGCCTCGTCCGTCTCGCCTGATCCGGGTCGACCGCCACCATCCCGGGATTCTTGGGATCGAAGCCGCACCGGGATCACGGCGCCGGGCTGGAACTGCGACTACGCGGCGATCCGCGGGTGCCGTCGCCTTCTCGATCTTGGCCTCGAAGTCCGGTCGATCCGGATGTGGTGCATCGCGCACCCGCAGGCCGATCACCGGATCGTCGTTGATCGTCCAGCCGGTGTCCCAGACCCTCCAGGACCTCGGCGGTCGCGGAGACGCCGTTCTTGCGCCAGCTCCGGAGGCATGCCGCCGCCGAAGCTCACATCGTCGAGGCTGGTGCAACCCACCAGGCTCAGGCACGCAACGAAGCCCAGCCACCGCACCACCCAGGCCACCCGGATCGAGCCGACGATCATGGGGCCACCTCGCTTTTTAGACCCTGGACGGACGACGAGCATGCTATCGCCGTACCAGAGGCCGCGAGCATCCCCGCGCTCGTACGACTCGCGCAGCAGCCGGGTCTCGCGTGCAACGCGTCGCCGCTGGTCGGATTTTTGCAGCACGCCCGGACGCCTGAACCGGAACGAGGGTTTTGCAGACCCCTTGCTCACTTGGCCATGATCGCTGTTGAGCAAGCTTTCGGCGAAGGGTGCGGTTTTCAGCGTCGCTGATACCAACACGGCGGCCGCGTGCGCCCGGGCGCCGCCCGGCTTCAGTTGATGGTTTAGTTGAACTGGCGCAGAGATCGACCCAGCCGTTGGAGTTGGCGTTCCCGCCCGCACACCTTCTTATTGCCGCTGCCGAGCGATGGGATTCCGGTCGCCACGGCGCTGTCGTGGGTGGCGTCGCCGCAGCCACTCAGCTGCTGCTCGAGCAGGCGACGGCGCTGCCGCTGCCGAAGCCCGAGAGAACGTGCGATCGAGCCGGCGGCGACGTTGACCCAGGCGCCGCTGCCGACCAGAGAGGCAGCCACGCCGTACAACGTCGTTGCTCCGGTTGAGCTTCGGTATCCAGGCCGAAGACCGTCCATCACGTCAACGTGAAGCCCGCGAAGGTGAAAGGCAACAGTCCCTGGTCGAGGGCGAGGAAGCCACCGCCGGACCACGCCCTCGCCAGGTTGGTTGCGGGGCGGCGAGGTGTCCGGGAGCCACTGTTGTGGGTGAGCACGCTGTAGCGAAGCCGCCTGCATTCCAGGCACCTCGGTCGGTGACTGGTGACGGTCCGGTTGGTGCTGGTCAGTTCTCGAAGTCCACTTGCCAGAAGTCGCCACGCCAGGATTTCGCGGAGGTGAATATCGAGAAGCTGCTGCCGCTGCTGAAGCCGCCGCCGATGGCGACTGTGCCGGTGACCCACCCGTCATCGCGGCGTCGCTCGTTCGCTCCGACCGAGATCGACTTGTTGAGCCGACGACCGCTCTGCGGCACGGTGGTTATGCCGGTTTATGAACAGGCGCCAACCAGGAGCTGTTACCCGGACGTACCCCGCCAGCGGCCGTAGTCGTGCCGGTGGTGAAATTAAGAGGTGTAGCGGGACGACGTCCTTTGTCGGATCGTCCAGTTCAGATCGTTCACGTACTGCGTCGGCCTTGATGAATCTGCCGGTTGGTGCGATCGAGCGTGTAGAAGAACCCGTTGCGCGCGAAATGGCCGACGATCTTGCGCGCCTGGCCGTCGATCGTCGTGTCGTAGAGCATGTGGACGCCGACTCTCGTCGTAGTCCCACGAGTCGTTCGGCGTGTACTGGAAATACCAGGCGAGCTTGCCGGTATCGATGTTGAGCGCCACCGGCCGAATTGGTGTAGAGGTTGTCGCCGGGGCGCGCCTGCGGATCGTAGATCGGGAACGGGATTGCCCGTGCCGCCAGATCGTAGAGCCTGGTCGCCGGGATCGTAGGAGCCCGGTTTGCCAGAGTCCGCCGCCGCCGGTCTTCCAGGCGTTGTGGTCTGTCCTTCCACGTCTCGCTGCCCGGGATCGCCCGGCTTGGGCACGACGTACCAGCGCCACAGCTCCTTGCCCGTCCTGCGCCTCGAGCGCGGCGATCCAGCCGCGCGTTCCTGCCGTCGCCCGCGCCGTTCGGCGATGATCACCTTGCCGTCGGCGGTGATCGGCGCGGTGAAGAATCGTTCTCCGCTGCCGAACTCGTTCGTTGCCGGCGACCATCTTGTCCCACACGATCTCGCCGGTGTCGCGGTTGACCGCGATCACGCGGCCGTCGGGCAGATTGGCGATCACGAGGTCTTCCCACAGCGCGATGCCGCGCGTGCGCGGCGCGTTGCCCTGGTGCTTCACGCCCGGATCGGCGACCCAGACGAACTCGCCCTTGTTCGGCGTTGCGCGCGTCGATCTTGTAGAGCGTGCCCCAGCCGTCGGTCGTGTACATGAAGCCGTTGTCGATCAGCGGATTGACCTCGTTCTCCGGGCCGTTCTGCCCGACGTCCTGCATGCCGCCGAGCGCCAGCGCCCAGACCATCCGCAGGTTCTTGACGTTCTCGCGGTTGATCTGCGTCAGCTTCGAGTAGCGCGTGCGCGCCGTAGTCGCCGTTCATCATGCAGCCAGTTCTGCGGCTCGTTCTGCGGCGTTGATCAGCCGGTCTGCGTTGACGGTCATCTGCCAGTGACAGGCGACGACGGAGATGCTCGCGGGGAGTGCGCCGCCGATTACCGCCGACGCGAGGGAGTCGAGAATTTCGGCATGATGCTCCCGAACGAAACGTCGTTTCCGAGCCCGGACGTGAAGCGGGGACGTGCCGGAGAATTATTGCCCGTCGGACGCGATCATGTCAACGGTTTGATGTATTCTTCGCCTTCGCCGTTGCGGCTTCGGCGGCGTCGCGGACTGCCTCGCCGCGCCAGGCGCGAGGCGGGCGTGAACGAAATTCGAAGAGAAAGACGATGGAACCGAGAAAACCGAAGCTGCCAGCGGAAGCTGGTGCAGCTCTACAACGAGTTCATTCACGGCCACATCAGCCGCCGCGAGTTCTTCGACGGCGCCAAGAAGCTCGCCGTGGGGGCTTGGCGGCCAGCACCATCATCGACGCGCTGATGCCCGACTACGCGGCGGCGCAGCAGGTCTCGCAAGACCGACGCGCGCTCAAGGCCGAGCTACGAACCGTGCCAGTCGCCGATGGGCAACGGCACGATCGGGGCTATCTCGCGCGGCCGGCCAGCGCCGGCAACAACAAGCTGCCCGGCATCCTGGTCATTCACGAGAACCGCGGCCTGAACCCGCACATCGAAGACGTCGCGCGCCGCCTCGCGCGTGGAGAACTTCATGGCGTTCGCGCCCGACGGCCTCACGTCAGTCGGCGGCTACCCGGGCGACGACGATGAAGGGCGGAGAGCTGTTCGGCAAGGTCGATCGCGCCAAGATGGACCGAGGACCTTGTCGCCGGCCGCCGTCTGGCTCAAGGTCGCGGCCCGATCAGCACCGGCAAGCTCGGCGCGCACCGGCTTCTGCTTCGGCGGCGGCATCGCGAACACGCTTGCCGTCCGGATGGGCGCCGATCATCGCGGCGGTTGCGCCGTTCTACGGCGGCGCGTCCGATGGCGGCCGACGTCCGCAAGATCAAGGCCGCCGTGCTCGTGCATCACGGCGGCGACGACACGCGGCTCGTGCGATGGCGTGGCCCGACTACGACAATGCAGCTGACCGCCGCCGGCGTGCCGCACGAAGGGCACATCTACGAGGCGCGGTGCACGGTTTCAACAACGACGCGACGCCGGAGCGCTACAACAAGACGCGCGGCCGACGTCGCGTTCAAGCGGACGATCGAGTGGTTCAACAAATACGTGAGGACCGCTTCGAGCTAAATACCAAATACCAAACCCCAAATCCCAACCCCCAAGCACAAATCCCAATTGGGATTTGGGGTTTGGAAGGTTTTGGAGTTCCATCTCTCCAGTCCAGCTGCTCACCTCCGACGCAAAGAGATCCAACCTGTCCGTGACTCGTTTCTTGCTTCAGCCCCGCGGATTTTCACGAGCGCTGGAGGAAGTCATGGCAAGGCTGACGAATCGTCCCGGCACCCGGACGCTGGTAGCTCTTGCTCTGGGAGCAGGGTTCGCCTGGCTGGGGATCGTGCGTGCAGAAGAACCGGCGTGGTCACCAGCGGCGCCGATGGGTCAACCGCGCGTGGTCATGACGGCGACGCCGCTGCTCGACGGCCGCGTCCTCGTTGCCGGCGGCGTTGACGCTGCCGCGACCGCGGCCCTGAACACGGCGGAGATATCTCGATCCGGCCTCCAACGGATGGTCGACGGCAGGAACGTTGTCGCAGGCGCGGTACCACGTCGCTGCGGCGCTCGCGGACGGCCGCGTGCTTGTTGCCGGCGGGGTCGGCGGCTCGAACACGTCGGAGATACGACCCGGTGACGATGACCTGGTCCTCTGCTCCAGCCATGACACCGCGCGCGCACCGGCGCGTCCGCCGTGACGCTGAACGACGGCCGCGTGCTGTCATTGGCGGCTTCGACACCGAAGCCGTGCAGGTGCAGATGGACGCCGAGCTCTACGATCCCGCCGCGAACAGCTGGACGCTCACCAGCACCGACAACCGGTCCACGCTTCTTCGCCACCTCGCAACTGCTGCTGCCGGACGGCCGCGTGCTCGTGGCAGGCGGCTACGACAACGTCGAGTTCAACCCGGTCGAGAGCGCGGAAGTCTTCGATCCCGCAACGAGCAGCTGGACGGCGGTGGCGCCGCTGCACGCAAACGCGTCTACGCGGCGTCCGTCTCGCTCCCGGATGGACGCGTGCTGGTGATTGGTGGCGCGCAGGGAACTCCCACAGATGCTCTGGACCGACGGCGAGGTGTGCGACCCTGCGAGCGACCTCGTGGACGCTGACGCCGTCCACTGGAGGACGGGTGGCCTCTACCCTGCCGCAGCACGACGGACCGACGGTCGCGTGCTCGTCACGGGCGGCGTCGTTGACACGACGAACGTGCCCACCGATGCGGCCGCGCTCTACGATCCCCCGACCAACAGCTTGGTCTGCCGTTGCGCCGATGTCGGTCGCGCGCTACGGGCACGTCGCCGTGTCGATCCCGGGTGCACGCACCCTGGTCGCAGGCGGACTGAACACGGATTCAGTCGAGACGTTCGGCGCGCCGAACAACCCGCCGACCGCCAATGCCGGGTCGATCAGGCAGCGCCAAGGCTGCGCTGGCCGCCTGGCGCTCGTCACGTTGGACGGCTCGGCGTCCACGGATGCCGACGGCGACGCGCTCACAGCTACGTGGAGCCAAGGCGACAGGGTCCTTGCCGTGACGCGCGGCGCCACGAGCACGGCGACGGTTGGTCTCGCCGTCGGAACGCACGTCGTCACGCTCGTGGTGACGGATGGAGCCGGAGGGCAGGCGACGGACACGGCAACGGTGGTGGTTGCAGACACGATCGCCTCGATGAGCGCGCAGATCGCGGATCTGGAGTCTCGCCTCGCCCGCTGACGCGCGGACCACGATCCGGACACTCAGCCGTGCGCTGGACGCCGTCGAGCAGGACATGCAGCGTGAGTTCGGGAACCCGGCGCTTCACGATTCCTGGGCGACGCCGGCGGAGCGCGTCCGCTCGCTGGCGGAGGCAATCGTCCGTCTCGATCGAGAATCGAAGCGGCCGCTGTACCGGGAGCTGCAGCGTTAACGAAAATCCCAAATCCCAAATCCCAAATCCCAACGCCCAACCCCGGATCCCAATCGGGATTTGGGGTTTGGGATTTGGGGTTTGGATCTACTCATCGGAACCCACGATCGCGCGCGAAGACGATCGCCTGCGCGCGCGACCAGACGCCCAGCTTGTCGAACACGTTCGACGTGTGGTTGCGGACCGTCTTCTCGCTGATGCGCGAGACGCTCCGCGATGTCGGTGTTGCTCAATCCGTCGGCGATCAGCGTCAGCACCTCACGCTCGCGCGAGGAGAGCGACGCGAACATGACAGCTCCGCCGCGGGCGCGCCGGCCCCGGTGAAATCGAGCGACCGCCTCCCGGAAGCGCGTCCACGCGCGGCTCGTGCTCGAGCAGGATGTGGTTTCGCGAGTCGAGCTCGACGAACTGCGGCGCTCGGGAATGCCGGCCGCGACCATACGCCCCTCGGCGAGCGGCGGTCACCTCGTCGCCGCGCGCGTGCAGCACGAGCGTCGGCGTGCGCACTCGCCGAGCACCGGGATACATCGTACGACCGCACGCGCCTCGAGCAAGTCTGCCGGCAATACTCCGCCGGTCGTCGTCCTTCGGCACAGCTCGTTGAACCACTGCAGCTGCTCGTGCGTCGCCTCCGGGAATGAAGCGCGACGTGAAGACCTGGCGGAACGCCGGGTTGTCGCGTCCCCAGCCTGCTCGCGCCAGCTCCAGCATCGCGCGGTATTCCCGCTCGAGCGCCGGCATGCCGCGTCGCAGCTTGCCGCGCGCAGCTGCCGTGGAGGACCATCGCGCCACCCGCTCCGGATGCCTGATCGCGAGGATGCACGCGGCCGCGCCTGCGACAGTCCCAGCAGCGTGACCGGCTCTGACCGGACGCGCGGCGTCGATGATGGTTTCCAGATCGGCGACCCAGCGCTCCAGCGTGAGATCCTGCGCGTTCCACTCGCTCATGCCGCATCCGCGTTCGTCGGAGCGGATGAAGCGCCAGTGCTCGCGAAGAACCGATCCAGTGTCTCCAGACCGGGCTCTCCCATTCGTATTCGAGGTCCGTGAGCCAGTTTGCGGCTCTGACGACGCGTCGACCCGCTGCCAGACTCTCGCCCAGGCGAGCCGGATGCCGTCGGACGCGGTGACGAACTGAACCCGCTGGCGAAGCTTCGGCGGTGCCGTCATGTTCGATCGGGACGTTTGTCCCGTGTCCCGTGGGGCGATTCTAGTCAAATCGGGACAGAGTGCCCATAGCAGCGGCAGCGGCGCGCGCGCATCCTTCTGGCAACATTCAAGGAGGTGCTGTCGTGTTGAAGCGCGCAACGTTTTTCGCCTACGGCCTCGGCGCGTATCTCGTCTTTCTCGGACCTTTCTCTACGCCATCGCCTTTGTCGGCGGCTTCGGCGTGCCCGCGCGTCTCGACGGCGACGCGCGGTCGCCGCTCGGCGTGGCGCTCGCTCATCGACATGGCGCTGCTGACGGTCTTTGCCGTCCAGCACAGCGTCATGGCGCGACGCTGGTTCAAGGAGTGGTGGACGCAGGTCGTCCCGTGGGCGATCGAGCGCTCCACCTACGTGTTGTGCGCCAGCCTCGCACTGCTCCTGCTGTTCTGGCAGTGGCGTCCAATCGGCATCGAGATCTGGTCGGTCGAGAACCCTGCCGCGCGTGCCGTCCTCTGGACGCTGTTTGGCGCGGGCTGGACGCTCGTGCTCGTGGTGACGTTCCTCATCAATCACTTCGACCTGTTCGGGCTGCGCCAGGTGTGGCTCCCGCTGATTGGACAGCCGACACGCCAGATCGAATTCCGCACGCCGCTGCCGTACAGTACGTCAGGCACCCGCTGTATTTCGGCTTTCTGCTGGCGTTCTGGATGACCCCGACGATGACCGCGGCGCACCTCGTGTTTGCGCTCGTGACGACCGCCTACATCGTGCTGGCGATTCAGTTCGAGGAGCGTGACCTCATTAGGAACACGGCCCGGCGTATGAGGAGTATCGGACTCGCGTGCCGATGCTGTTGCCCGCGACAGGAGGTAGGCGATCGCGGCAAGGGCGATCAGCGCCATCGCCCATCGAATCGCGATCGCCGCATCCGCTGCCGTGACCGTCGGCCAGGGGAACTGGCGCAGCACGCCATAGCGATCGATCATCCAGTGCCACGCGGTGTGGGCGACAAGGGCGGAGAGGATGATGGTTCCCATGCGCTCGGCGACGACGAAGCGGAAGAGGGCGTCGAGCGCGGGGACCATCAGCACGAGCACGAGGAGCTGTCCGAGCTCCACGCCCACGTTGAACGAGAGCAGCGACGTACAGCAGGTGCGAGCCGGCGAACTGCATCGTGTGCTGCAGGCCGAACGAGAAGCCGAAGCCGTGGACCAGGCCGAAGAGGAACGTGATCAGCCAGCGCCGCCTCGGCGTGCACGACGGCGATGTTCTCCATCGCCATGTAGACGATCGACGTCGCGATGAGCGTCTCGATGAGCGGCGGAAACCACAGCGCGCCCGGGGCGCTCGTAGGCGGCCGCGATCAGCGTGATCGAGTGCGCCACCGTGAACGCCGTCACGATGGGGACGAGCGTCCAGATCCGCCGGAACGGGATGACGAGGCAGAACAGGAAGAGCAGGTGGTCGGTGCCGTCGAGGATGTGGAAGAAGCCCAGGGTGACGAAGCGCAGCGACCGCCTGGTGCCAGCGGGGATCGAGCGGCACGAGCCCGGCATCGCCTTCGAGCTCGTAGGGCGGACGACGCCGCCCGGCGGCAGAAAGCGCAGCGCGGTGACCACGCTGATGCCGAGGCGGTCAAACGCCATGTGAATCGCAAAGTGCGATCGATCGGACTGGATGGGATACTCGAACAGGGACGTCGAGGATCCCCTGCTCCCAGAAGATCGTCGCGTCCCGTTGGTGAGCGCCGGGCCCGTCACGTGCGCGAGCGCGTGCTCGTAGGTGTCGAAGGATTTGTCCGACTCGAGAGAGACGCGGGTCGAGAGGATGCGCGGCTGGGCAACGGGCGCGTCCTCATTGTACAGCTCGATCTTGCGCGCCAGCCAGACCATCGAGCGCGTCGCGAAGCGACTGATCGACGTGCTCGAGGTCCATGAAATCGCGGTCCTGCCGCGGAAACTCGATGTCCATCGATCGCCTTCATCGGCACGCGGACCAGCAGCCGGAAGCTGTGGCCCTCCGGCCTCGGCGAACGCCTGGACGGTCACGTCGCGCGGGATGTCGTGGGCCGACACCCGCGCAACGTCCGTCCCGAAGACGATGAGGAAGCAGGGCGGCGAGGCGCGCCGCCCGCGAGGAAGGGCATCGACTACTTCGTGGAGTTCGATCCGGGCCAGACCACGCCCTGGTTCTGCTTCGTCACGGGGCCCATCCCCTTGTAGAGGAACCGCTGCAGGCGTTTTCCTTCCCAGGTCTCGGTCGTGTAGATGTTGCCCTTCGAGTCGGTCGCGATGCTGTGCACGCCGTAGAACTGGCCGGGCTGTCGGCCGCCGTCGCCGAAGCTCGTGAGCTCCTGCAGCGTCTGCCGATCGATGATGCGACGACCTTGTCGTTCATGCCGTCGGCCATGAAGATGTACTTCTGCTGCGGGTCCTTCGAGAACGCGATGTCCCACACCGCGCCGGAGCCCTTCGTGTTCTTCGCGAAGAACGCTTCCTTGACGAACTTGCCCTCGGGCGTGAAGACCTGCAGGCGATCGCCGACGCGGTCGCACACGTAGATGAAGCGATCGACGGAGATGTCGGCGCAGTGCACCGGGTTGTGGAACTGCTGCGCCGGTTTGGCGCGCGGGATCGTACGCGCGGCAGCGGCGTGTCATCCGGCTTGTTGCCGTACGCGCCCCAGCACCGTTTCATCTTGCCGGTGTCCGCATCGAGGACGGCGACGCGCTTGTTCAGATAGCCGTCGGCCATGTACGCCTCGTTCTCCTCTCGGGTCCACGACGACCTTTGCGACGCGCCCGAAGTTCATCGGGTCGTTGCTGCCGCCGACAAATCCCGCGACCTGTCCTTCCTGGTTGCCCGCGCCCGCGCCGGCCTTGCGGCGCGCGCCCTTCTTCCCGATCTGCAGCAGGAACTTGCCGTCCTTGGTGAACTTCAGGATGTGGGAGTCGGGGCCGCCGTTGCCGCCAATCCAGACGTTGCCCTTGTGGTCGATGAAGATGCCGTGGTTGCCGTCGGGCCATTCATAGCCCTGGCCGGGACCACCCCAGTGCCGCAGCAGGTTGCCGGCCTGATCGAACTCGAGGATCGGCGGCGCACCCGCGCAGCACAACTCGGCGGTCTTCTTCTCGATGCCCTTCTCCTGGTCGGCGAGCGTCGAAGAGCTGCGATGCACGATCCAGACGTGATCGTCGGGATCGACGAAGACGCCGATGGTCTGTCCGAGCACCCAGTGATTCGGCATCGGCTTGGGCCAGAGCGGATCGACTTCGAACCGCGGCGCCTGTACCGCGGCCTTGCTCTGCGCGTCGGCGGTCCCGTCGAGCGACGCCTGTGTGATGCCGAGGATGACCAGGAGCCCGAGAACGCTCGCACCGATTAATACCGTGCGGTTCCGCGCCAGCTTCCTCATGTTGAGCCTCGCCTTTCTGCAAGCCTCGAAACCCAAATCCCAAACCCCAAAACCCAAGAACTCCCAATTGGGATTTGTTTGGATTTGGGATTTGGGATTTGGGGTTTGGGATTTCCTCTTCTACCGAGTGCCGCGTGAGGTCGGCCAGACCACGCCTTGGTTGTCCTTCGTTACCGCGGCCATGCCCTTGTACATGAACCTCTGCAACCGTTTGCCCTCGCACGTTTCGGTCGTGTAGAGGTTCCCCTTCGAGTCGATGGCGATGCTGTGCACGCCGTAGAACGTGCCCGGCTGCCGGCCGCCGTCGCCGAACGTCGTCAGCTCCTGCAGCGTCTGGCGATCGATGATCTTCACCTTCTCGTTCACGCCGTCCGCCATGAAGATGTATCTCTGCTGCGCGTCCTTCGAGAACGCGATGTCCCACACCGAGCCGGCGTTCTGCGTGTTCTTCTCGTAGAACGCTTCCTTGACGAACTTGCCTTCGGGCGTGAAGACCTGGAGCCGATCGCCGACGCGATCGCAGACGTAGATGAAGCGGTCGACAGACATGTCCGCGCAGTGCACCGGGTTGTGGAACTGCTGCGCCGGCGGCGCGGCGGGGTCGTACGGAGGCAGCGGCGTGTCGTCCGGCTTTGTTGCCGTACGCGCCCCACATCGCTTCATCTTGCCGGTGTCGGCGTCGATGCACGGCGACGCGCTTGTTCAGGTAGCCGTCGGCGATGTAGGCCTCGTTCGCCTGTCGCGTCCACGAAGATCTTCGCGACGCGGCCGAAGCTCTCCTGATCGTTGCTGCCGCCGAGCGAAGCCGGCCGACCTGGCCTTCACCGATTGCCCGCGCCCGCGTCCGCCTTGCGGCGCGCGCCCTTCTTGCCGACCTGCAGCAGGAACTTGCCGTCCTTGGTGAACTTCAGGATGTGCGAGTCGGGCCCGCCGTTGCCGCCAATCCAGACGTTGCCCTTGTAGTCGATGAAGATGCCGTGGTTGGAGTCGGGCCACTCGTAGCCCTCGCCCGGGCCGCCCCAGTGACGCAGCAGGTTGCCCGCCTGGTCGAACTCGAGCATCGGCGGCGCGCCGGCGCAGCATTCGCCCTGCTTCGGTCTCGAGCGGCTTCTCGTTGTTGGCGAGCGTCGCTGAGCTGCGGTGGATGATCCAGACGTGATCGTCGGTGTCGACCCAGACGCCGATGGTCGAACCCGAGGATCCAGTGGTTCGGCAGTGGCTTGGGCCAGAGAGGATCGACCTCGAATCGTGGCGCCTGGACGGCTGCCTTTGCTCTGTGCCGCCGCGCTCCGCTCGAGCACGGCTTGCCCGAGGTGCCGAGCGCGACAAGAAGGGCTACGACGCTCGCACCAAGGACCAGGACCCGGTTCCCTGCCAGCTTCTTTCATCTTGACGCCCTTCCAGCTTGCCCGCCGAAGCTCAAAGAGCGGAGGCGGGAGGGCGGAAGATTGGCACGAGCCGAGCCGGGACGCAAGCAGAGACTACGAGCCGCGGAGCCACGGAGAACACGGAGTTTGGAACGGTTTCTCCATGCCTTACGTGCTACAAACCCCCGAGCATCCTGTCATTTGCCGGGGCTCGGGGTTGTAGCACAAGTGTCACATGCGTCTCCTGAGACACGACGTGGCCATTTTGGTTGTGGCTTGGCCAACGTCGTGTCTCCGCGGCTTCGTGGAGACTACGTGAGGTCTATTCGCAGGATTCGGCGACGCGCTCGAGCGAGGTTCCCTGCAGTTCCCGGTCCTCGAGCATGCCCGTGACGCTGACGCGCTCGCCGACGTGGCGGCCAAGGTTCAAGCCGGTGCCGCGCGTCCGACAGCTCGATGGTCTTCGAGCTCTTCTTGATGAAGCCGGACTTCCAGCTGCGCCCTTCGGCGCGTCCTCGCCCTCCGTGTTCTTCAGCCGGAACGCCTCATTGTCCTGCACGAGGCAGCCGACGATGGTGACGGGTTCCGGCGTTCTGCGCGGCCTTTGCGGCCTCGCCGGACTGCGCCCTTCGCGGCAGGCTGCGGCGGAGCCTTCTGCGTTCTCGCCGGAACCGCGGTGTTTGCCGGCGCGAGCGTGCTCGGCGGCGCGCGACCGACGCGGCGCTGGTCGGCTCCGACGAACGGGCCACAATCAGAATCGCCGTTCCCACGATGGCACAACGATGAGACCGATCGCCGCCTTACGGTTGCCGGTAAAGCGCGAGGTTCTTTCGAGCGCCATTGCGTCCCTCCTTTGGACCGGCTGGAGTGCGCAAAGCCTGGTACCGCGTCAAAAAGCGCGGGTTTTGGCGGGGGTTGCCTCAGGCTTCAGCGCGGGAAACGTGAAGAGGCGGGCGGGCAATTTCGTCATCCCGCCCCCGATTTCGTCGGTCTACAAACGTGCCGTCGTCGACGTCGTCTTCGACTGCAGGGCTGCGCTTCACTCGCTGCGGCGTGAACGGGCCCTCTCGCAGACGAACGCCGACCGCGTCAAAGATGGCGTTGCCGATGGCGGCGAAGACGGGAACGATGCCCGGCTCTCCGGAACCAGACGAGGCGCGCTCGGGACGATTGATCAGCACGACGTCCACGTCCGGAACCTTCGCGAACGTGAGGACCGGATACGTGCGCCAGTCAACGGTCTTGATCCCGCTGGCGTCCCACTTCGTTTCCTCGATCAGCGCGCGGCTGACGCCCTGCATCACGTTGGCTTCGACCTGGAACTTCAACCCGTCCGGATTGATGATCAGCCCGCAGTCGTGCCCCATCGTCATCTTTTTCACGGAGACGACGCCGGTGGAACGCTCCACTTCGACCTCGGCGATGGCGCAGACGAGCGTCGGACCACGGAGATGAGCGCGATGCGCGCGTCCGGTCGCCTTCGCGGCGCCGGCCTCCGGGAGGGCGACGGCCGTTGCTTCCACGCCGCCCTGCTTCGCGGTCGCCTGCAGGAGCTCGGACGCGCGTTGATCGCCGGCGAGCGCCGCAACCGGAACTGATACGCGTCGACGCCATGCCGCCGCGGCCACTTCGTCAACCATCGTCTCGCTCGCGAACCATCCGGCAGGCTCGCCGGGCGAACGCAGCGGGTTGGTTCCGCAGCGGCGTCGGATCGTCCTGCGGCCACGGGACGTACGCCGCCGTCACCTTCTGATTCGGAATGTCGGCTAGCTGCGCGACCGCGCACGGCGCCGACCGGGTTCGCGGGATATGGCGCCGTGTTCTTCTGACCGATCTCGCCGCCCGCCGAGCTGCGGGGCACCCTGCGCTTCGGTCCACGGGAACGTACGGCCCGCGCACTCCCACGCGATCATCTTCCCTGCCAGCGTCGGTTCCGACGCGGACCTTCATCAACTGCTGCGGGCCTTTCGGCTCCCAGATGTGCTCGTCGGCGCGGCTCCACTGCACGCGCACGGGCTTCCCCACCGCGCGCGAGAGCAGCACCGCGTCCTCCGCCGCGTCGTCCGTGGTGAGGCGCCTCGGTAACAGCCGCGGCGTGCTCGACCCAGTTCACGATCACGCGGCGCTTTCGGGAGGCCGGAGCATGTCGGAGACGCGATCGCGCGTGGTGAACGGGCCTGCGCGCCCGTCCAGATCGTGACCTTGTCGGCCTGCACATCGGCGACCGCGCACGACGGCAGCATCATCGCGTGGCCTTGAAAGGGCCAGTGATACGTCGCGTCGAACGTCCGGCTGGCCTGCGCGATCGCCGCGTCCGTGCTTGCCCTTCGGCATCGGGCCGTTGTCGGCGAAGCTCTTCGTGTTCAGTTCAGGCACGCGTCCACATCACTCGCGCGTCGCCGGCAGCGGGGCCGACGGCGTGGACCACGTGACCTTGAGGTTTCTCGCGGCCTGGATGGCCGCCCATTCCGTCTGCGCGACGACGCCGAGCGAACATGCCTTCCTGGACCGACCTTGACGATCCCTTGATGCCGGCGATGGAGCTCTCGTCCACGCGCAGCGGCTTCGGAGATGGTCGTCGCCGGCCTGATGACGCGCCCGTGCAGCATGCCCGGCACTTTCACGTCGTTGATGTCAGGTATAGGCCGCCGTGAGCTTCGCGGGAAGATCGACGCGCTTCACGGATGTGCCGACGACCTTGCAGTCGGTACTCTTCGGCGTGATCGCGGGCGCGGACCTGCAAGCCGCCCTGCTGACCGGTGACGGGGATCATGATGTTGAACGTGCGTCCGCCGACGAGCGATGCGTAGGACACGCTCTTCGACGGGTTGCTGGTGTCGCTTTGATCACGCCGTCGATCAGCACTGAGCCGATCGACAGGAACATCGAGGCGCGTTGACGCCATCTTCAGCAACTCGACGCGGGCCGCCGCGCGGTCGCCTGCCTGCAGGTGTGGTCCGGCCGCCTGATGGTGTTGCTGCCCGCCGTGCGTCCCTGATCCACGGTCCCTGGCCGTGTCGCCCATCTGCATCCGCACGCGGGTGAACGGCACGTCCAGTTCGTCGAAGCCGCGATCTGCGCGAGCGCGGTTTCGATGCCGGTCCCCGGTCCACCTTTGCCGGTCGAAACGATGACGGTCCCAGTCTCGCGAACCGCAACCCACGAATCGAGCTCGCCGCGGGTCGAGATAGTCGGGATTGCCGCACTGGATCGACGTGCGCGGTTGTCTCAGCTGAACGCCTTCGACAGCGGCGAGAGGAGGCCGAAGCTCACCGACCAGCGCGCCGCCCTTGGGGGAGATCGCGCCGTCGTAACGCCCCTGGACTGTGCCCGGGCAAGCGACCGGATTTCATCGGTACGTCCTCTGCGCTACGCGCGCCTGAGCTGTTCGCGCCGCGCGGTTTGATCGCGCGGATGACCTGCATGGCGCCGGCAGCGGCAGCTACGGGTCGAGCGCGCGCTTGATGTCGGCGTCGCTCGGGTTCGGGTTCTTGTCGAGCAGCACCTTCGCAGTCATCAGGATGCCGTTCATGCGGTAACCGCACTGCGCGGCCTGCCCTCGATGAACGCCGCCTGTGCAGCGGATGAGGCTTCCTCGACGGTCCCGAGCCCGTCGAGCGTCGTGCACCGTCCTTGCTGCCGACGCTGGACACTGGGCATGGTGCAACGAACGGATGAGCGTTGCCGTCGATGATCACCGTGCACGCGCCGCACTGCGCCAGCCCGCAGCCGAACCGGGGCGCCGTGCTGGTCGAGGTCGGTTGCGGAGGACGTAGAGCAGCGCGTCGTCGTCGGTCGGTGTCCACGACGCGGGCCATGCCGTTCAGCTTTCAGCTGAGATCTGCGCCATGAAGCTGTCCTTCTTGGAGTGCCCGGGTCCGCGTCGCGGGACCCCGTGCCCGCGGGACCCAGGCCCACGTCACGGCGGATGGTATATCAATGGAACATCTGAGCGCTTGCAAACGTCGAATTTAGCCGTAGTAGAATCACTGCTGTCTTGCGGCCCGGGTGCGGCGGCTCACGCTTGGTGCAGCTTGGAGGCTGAAAATGCGGTTCAGATTAGGTTTTGCGGCGGTTGTGTGCGGTTCTCGTTTGCGTTGCCGAGCCTTCGCACACCACTCACACGGCAACTACGTCGATTCATTCACCGATATCACGGGAACGGTGAAGGAAGTCCATCTCCTCCTGCCGCACTCATGGGTCTACTCGAAGTGAAGGATCCGAGGCGCGGCGAAGCGCAGATTCTGGGCGCTCGAGGCGACCGGTCGCAACGGTCTCGAGCGCATCGGCGTGGAATAAGGAATACGTTGATGCCGGGCGACACCGATCACGGCCGCGCTGCCACGTCCTGCGCGACGGCTCGAACGGCTGTCTGCTCGGCTTCCTGAAAGCCAAGGACGGCTCCGTCAAGCGACTGGGACGGCGGAACAACGCCGACGTTGCCGACTAAGATTTCTGAGACACGTCGCACTGGTTGCCAGGGGTCGGGTCTCATCGCCTGCGCGCCTTCTCGTGTCTTCTCCGACCGTCACCTTCCTCATGCCTCAACCCTCGCGAACGCACTCCGTATTCAGCCATCGATCGACCGCCCGCCGCTCTGCCGCTGCCGGGCGGCAATCGCATCATCTTCTGGACGCATCGTCAACGTGGAGGTCTGGGACATCTCGCGCCCGATGCCGCGCGATGCTCGCTGATGCCGCCTCAGGGACAGGTCCGGTTCCCCGACTGTCGGCAACTGGGCGTGGCACGAAGTGCGGAACCGCGTCGGCTTCTGGCGGTTCTACGAGCTGTTCGAGCGCCTCGGCATCAAGCCGTCGCTGTCGATCAACGGCCGCGTCTGCATCGACTACCCGCGCATCACCGAGGCGGCCGCGAAGGCTGGACTGGGAGATGGTCGGGCCACAGCTACGAGCCAGCAGCCGATTCACGTCGAGCAGCGAGCCCGAGGCGATGATCCGAAGACGCTGGACATCCTCGAGAAGTTCACACGGGTCAGCGGCCGATCGGCTGGCTGAGTCCCGGATTCGGCCAGACGTTCCAGTCGCTCGGATTACCTCGGCGGCCGCCGGGCATCAAAGTACACCTGCGAGTGGCCCTACCGACGACGAGCCGACGCGCATCTGGCGACGAAGCACGGACCGCTCGTCACGCTGCCGTCTACTCGATCGAGTGCCGGGACGTGACGACGCTGGCGGTGCAGACGCAGGAGGCGCCGTAACTTCGCGAAGAAGTGCATCGACGCGTTCGATCGGCATGCTACAGGAAAGCGCGAAGCGGCCGAAGGTCTTCTCGATCGCGATCCACCATGCGCTGCGCGGCCAGCCCGCACGCGTTCAAGCTATCTCGAGCAGATCTACGACCACGTGCATGAAGCAGACGGGCGTGCTCGTCTGGAACGGGCGCGAGATGTACGAGCAGTGGTACTCGAAGAACCCCGATAAATTCGTCGGTCCGATGAGTGACAATCTACGTCGCCAACTCCAAGCAGCTCGTTCTCACGCCAACGATCACTGGGAATTGAAGTTGGGAGTTGGAAGCTGACCAGGTCACCTTCCATGAGTTCCGATAACATCCGCGTCGGAATCACGCGACACGCTTCGCGCCGACGGCAATTCTATCTTCGACAAGCGCGCGCTGCGGATCTCTCGACGATGCGAAGCTGCGTGGAGTTCATCGCGGACAACGTCAAGGAGCTGACCGCGGCGCACGCGCGCGCATGACGCGCTCTGCGTGCTCAATCCGAAGGTGCCGCGGCCGCGGTGGTCTCCGGCCCCGACCGCGCGGCGTGCAAGATCGTCGCGCGCATGGGCGTCGGGCTACGACAGCGTCGACGTGAAGGCACTGCACCGAGCACGGCGTCGTGCTCACCAACACGCCCGACGGCGTGCGTCGGCCCGTCGCGACGAGCATCCTCGCGTTGATCCTCGCGCTGTCGCACAAGCTCGCGACCAAGGACGCGCTCGACGCGCACGGGACGCTGGGCGAGACGACCAACCACATGGGCGTCGGGCTGACCGGCAAGACGGTCGGGTCGATCGGCGTCGGCAACATCGGCGGCGAGCTGTTCCGCTCGCTCGCGCCGCTCGAGATGGTGCACCTGGCGTACGACCCGTACGCGAAGGCGGAAGACGCGGCGAGGCTGCGTGCGCCTGACCGACAAGGAGACCGTGTTCCGCGAGTCCGACTTCGTCTGCGTCAACACGCCGCTGACGCCGGAAACGCGCGGCTTCATCGGCGCGCGCGAGTTCTCGTTGATGAAGCCGACGGCGTACTTCATCAACACCGCCCGCGAGGCCTGATCGTGGACGAGAAGGCGCTCTACGCCGCGCTCGCCGAGAAGCGCATCGCAGGCGCCGCCGCTCGACGTCTTCGAGGTGGAACCGGTCGGGCAGGACAACCCGCTGCTCGAGCTGGACAACGTGATCGTGACGCCCCACTCGATCTGCTGGACCGACGAGTTCTTCCGGAACAATGCCGGAGAAGCGCGTTCCGCTCGGTGGTCGCGGTCGCGACGGGCAGAACGCCCGACATTTGTGGTCAATCGCGATGTCCTCGCCTCACCAGGATGTGCGCGGCGCGGTTGCTTGACCGACATCAGTACCGCCCATAGAATGGGCCCACTTTTCGCAGCCATCCACACCCGTTAACGCCTTCTCCTGAGGGGATCGACAGCTATGGCGGTCACAGTACCAGCGACGCACACACAACCGGTCCGCACCAAGACGCCGCTGACGACCGCCCAGAAGAAGGGATTCCTGGCGGCCTATGCCGGGTGGACGCTCGACGGCATGGACGCCTTCATCTACGGGCTCGTGCTCGTCCCGGCGCTGCGTGAGCTGCTGCCGGCGTCCGGTATCGAGGCGACGACGCGCGAACATCGGCATCTGGGGAGCTTCCTGTTTGCGATGTTCCTCGCCGGGTGGGGTCTCTCGATGTTCTGGGGATGATCGGCGACCGCATCGGCCGCGTGCGGGCGCTGGCATTGACGATCGTTGCCTACTCCGTGTTTACACTGATGTGCGGGTTCGTCACCAACATCTGGCAGCTGGCGATTCTCCGCATCCTCTGTGGCTTCGGCCTCGGCGGCGAGCAGCCGGTCGGCTCCACGTTCGTGGCCGAGTCGCTGCCTGAAGATCGCCGCGTGAAGTTTGCAGGCTACCTCCACACCGGCTACTACGTCGGCTTCCTGCTCGCATCGATCGCGAACTACACCATCGGGGCGAATTACGGCTGGCGGTGGATGTTTGCCTTCGGCGGCGTGCCGGCGCTGTTTGTCGGCTGGATCATGTCGAACGTCAAGGAGTCGCACAGGTTCGAGGAGATGAAGAAGACGAAGCAGCCGTCGATCGCGCAGTCGTTCGGCGCGCTGTTCACGTCGAAGCTTACAAGAACCGCACGATCATCATGTCGCTCATCTACCTCGTGTCGATCATCGGGCAGTGGGCGGGATCCATCTACGTGCCCACCGCGATCACGCAGATCGCGCTGCGGCAGGTGCACGATCGCGGCCGACGCGGCCCGCGTCGCCGTCATGGGGAGGCGCGGTGCTGGCCATCGGCACCGTACTTGGTTGCCTCTGCGCGCCGATTCTCGCCGAGCGCTTCGGCCGCCGCGGCGCCATGGCCATCTTCATGTCACTGCTGACGGCCACCACCGCGATCGCCTTCGGCTGGGCGTTCTTCATCATGGGTCCCAACGCGCTGCCGATCTTCTAGCAATACGTAACTGAACGAAGTACAT
>ERZ1370068.1124-contig-11026_pt1 | contig 25042 bp, 37 predicted proteins | sample MGYA00561227_ERZ1370068 | MGnify/ENA primary metagenome ERZ1370068 (study PRJEB38410, sample SAMEA6850437) | metagenome | study: Metagenomic assessment of the ecological functions of the soil: analysis of the soil microbiota associated with the...
TTGCCATTGCTCGGCGAAAGGCAAAAGTCGTAACCTGATCGGCGCGCTCAGCGTGGAGACCGCCGCTCGCTACCTCAACGCGCGCGACATCGACGGCGTCGTCATCGGCGACGGCTTCCCGCGCGCGCGTGGTCGAGGCGCTCCTCACCGTGCTGGCCGAGGACGTGCGCTTCCGCGACTTACCGCGTCGGCGTGCTCGGCGAGTGCTGCGATCGACGACGACCGGCTGCCCAACCTGGTTCGCATCGACAGCGGCGCCGACGCGCCTGGTCGAATGTCTGCTGCCCCTGGTGCGCCTGCAGACGTTCGAAAGCCACCTCAAGCGCGTGCTGAAATCGCTGGAGACCGACGGCGTCCTCGACCCGGAGACCGGCCTGCTCGCGGGCGACGCCTTCTGGCGCGACCTCGACCGCGCCGTAACGGACGCCGAGGACGGCGGCGGCGCGCTCTCGGTCGCGCGCTTCTCGTTCGAGGACATCGACCGGCGCGCCAGCATCGATGCGGCGCGGCTGTTCAGCCGGCTGGTGCGCAACATCGATTTCGCCTGCCGCGAACAGGACGGCTCGATCCTCGCCGCCTTCACCGAAACCGACCTGCGCAGCGCACACGTGGTGGCGCGCCGTATTGCAAGCGTGCTCAAGCATACCATGCTTCGGGCCCGACCGCGACCGCTGCGACATCAAGCCGACCGTCACGCTGGCGACGCTCAAGCCCACCGACAATCTGTCGACGCTGGTGGCACGGGTCGGCACCTATCCCGAGTTGTTGCCGCCGGCTGACGCGAAGCTTTGCGTTGAGCATGATCTCTTCCGAAAACCGGATTCCACTTTTCGGATCATGCTATAGGGTGGCCGCTTCGCAAAGGAGCCGCCCATGACCACCGCCTCCCCGCTGCCGATCGACGTCATCTCTGACGTGGTCTGTCCTTGGTGCTATATCGGCAAAGCGCCGGCTTGAACAGGCGATCGCGCTCAAGCCCGAGATCCCGGTCGAGGTGCACTTCCGCCCTTATTTCCTCAATCCATGGGTGCCGCGCGAGGGCATTAGCCGCGAGCAATATCTCGTCACCAAGTTCGGCTCTGTCGAGCGCTACAACGCCAACAATCAGCGCGTCGTCGACGCCGCCGCGGCGCCGGGCTCACCTATGCGCGCGACAAGATCTTGCGCCAGCCCAATACGCTCGACTGCCACCGGCTGATCCTGTGGGCGGGCAGAGCACGGCAACGGCGCGCGCATGAAGCAGCGGCTGATGGCGCTTTATTTCAGCGAAGGCGGCGACCTCACCGACCGCGAGGTGCTGGTCAAGGCCGCGGCCGATTGCGGGCTCGACGCCGCGCGCGTGCGCGAACTGCTCGCCAGCGACCAGGATGTCGACCGTGGTGACGGCGGAAGCCAATTCCGCCAAGGAGGCCGGCATCGACGGCGTCCCTGCTTCGTCTTCGGCGCGCTCGTCGCGGTCAGCGGCGCGCAGGCGCCCGAACATCTGGCGCAGGCGATCGAGGCGGGCGGCGGCCGAGTTCGGCCGGCGCGTGGCGCGCCGAATAGCGGCGCTTCAGCGCACGAACGTCAGGCGCCAGCATCAGGATTGCGCTGTGCGGCAATCCCCGACCCGACAATCCGCACGCGCGAGACGTTGCCAGGGATGCGTGAGGTAACTCGCGCCGCCGACCACCGCACCCAAGGCGCTTAAGGCGCCGAGCCCGGTGCCGAGCAGCATGAGATTGGCTTCCGCGATGGAAATCGTCTCTGGCGGCGATCGAGCGCGAGCGCGCCGCCGGACACAGCGGCGATGATCCATCCGAGCAGCCTGGGCGCGCGTCCATGCCGCGGCAGCAGCACGCCGACGAGGGTCGTGTTGCCGAGCAGGACTTCGCCGGCCGGCGCTTGTCCGACCGCGAAGGTCAGCGCAATCAGCCCGGCGACGAGCGCGATGGCAGAGGTCAGCAGGGGAATGCCCTGATCGCGCCTGCCGCCCGATGAAGAGCCCGAGGGCAATCAGGCTCATCGCATGCGCCGGCACCAGATACGGATGCAGCAATCCGCCGCTCACGCCCTCGCCCATCGGCGCATGGGCGACTGCGATATCGGCAGTGGTGACGGCAACAAAGATGAGGACGAGCCAGAATGCAGCCGTTCATCAGCCAGCCGGCTCAAAAGGACGGCTGAGCAAGATGGGCACTGCGGACCGCATCATGCAGCGACGATAGCATCGCCGCGCGGCAAGTTCACGCCGCCTTCGCGGGCGCGGCCAAGACGGGCGAGTTTGCGCAGGATCGCCGCCGTTCCTTTCAGGCGCTGCTGCTGGCTCCTCCCAGTCGTTGAAGAACACGACCTTCATGTCGGGCCGCACCCGCGCGGCCGGCGCCCTGCTCGCGGATGAAGGCGACCAGCCGGTCCGGATTGGCGAAAGTGTTGTCGCGGAACGAGACCACCGCGCCCTTCGGCCCGGCCTCGATCTTCTCGACATTGGCGCTGCCGGCACAGCGCCTTGATGGCGACGATCTGCAGCAGGTGCTCGACCTCCTCCGGCAGCGGGCCGAAGCGGTCGGCCAGCTCGGCGCCGAAGGCCTCGATCTCGCGCTCGTCCTCGATCTCGGCGAGCCGGCGGTAGAGCGCGAGCCGCACCGGCAGGTCGGCGACGTAGTCCTCCGGGATCAGCACCGGCGTGCCGATGGTGATCTGCGGCGACCAGCGGTCGGCGACCGGCGCGGTGATGCCGGCCTTCAGGCTCGCCACCGCCTCCTCCAGCATCTGCTGGTAGAGCTCGAAGCCGACCTCCTTGATGTGGCCGGACTGCTCCTCGCCCAGCAGGTTGCCGGCGCCGCGGATGTCGAGGTCGTGCGAGGCGAGCTGGAAGCCGGCGCCGAGCGTGTCGAGCGATTGCAGCACCTTCGAGCCGCCGCTCGGCCTGCGCGGTGATCTTGCGCTCGCCGGCAGCGTGAACAGCGCATAGGCGCGCACCTTCGAGCGCCCGACGCGGCCGCGCAGCTGATAGAGCTGCGACAGGCCGAACATGTCGGCGCGGTGCACGATCAGCGTGTTGGCGGTCGGGATGTCGAGGCCGGATCTCGATGATCGTGGTCGAGAGCAGCACGTCGTACTTGCCGTCGTAGAACGCCGACATGATGTCTTCGAGCACGGTCGGCGGCATCTGCCCGTGCGCGACCGCGACCTTCATCTCCGGCACGTGCTTGTCGAGAAAGTCCTTGACGCCGGCGAGGTCCTCGATGCGCGGGCAGACGTAGAACGCCTGGCCGCCGCGATAGCGCTCGCGCAGCAGCGCCTCGCGCACGATCAGCGGATCGAACGGCGCCACGAAGGTGCGCACCGCCAGCCGGTCGACCGGCGGCGAGGCGATGATCGAGAGGTCGCGCACGCCGGTCAGCGCCAGCTGCAAGGTGCGCGGGATCGGCGTCGCGGTCAGCGTCAGCACATGCACCTCGGCGCGCAGCTGCTTGAGCTTCTCCTTGTGCGCGACGCCGAAATGCTGCTCCTCGTCGACGACCAGCAGGCCGAGATCCTTGAACTTGATCGCCTTGCCGAGCAGCGCGTGGGTGCCGATCACGATGTCGATCGTGCCGTCGGCGATGCCCTTCTTCACCGGCGCCAGCTCCGGCGCTCGGCACCAGCCGCGAGGCCTGCCCGATCTTGACCGGAAAGCCGCGGAAGCGCTCGGTGAAGGTCTTGGTGTGCTGGCGCGCGAGCAGCGTGGTCGGCACCACCACCGCGACCTGCTTGCCGTTCATCGCGGTGGCGAAGGCCGCGCGCAGCGCCACCTCGGTCTTGCCGAAGCCGACGTCGCCGCAGATCAGCCGGTCCATCGGCCGGCCGGAGGCGAGATCGTCGAGCACCGCGTCGATCGCGGCCTGCTGGTCGTCGGTCTCCTCGTAGGGGAAGCCGGCGCAGAATTCGTCGTAGGGCCGTGCTCGACGGCGAGCTGCGGCGCCTCGCGCAACAGCCGCTCGGCCGCGATCTTGATCAGCTCGTTCGCGATCTCGCGGATGCGGCTCTTCATGCGCGCCTTGCGCGTCTGCCAGCCGCCGCCGCCGAGCCGGTCGAGCTCGACGCTGGTCTCCTCCGAGCCGTAGCGCGAGAGCAGCTCGATGTTCTCGACCGGCAGGAACAGCTTGTCGCCGCCGGCGTAGTGGATCTCGAGGCAGTCGTGCGGCGCGCCCGCCGCCTCGATCGCGCGCAGGCCGACGAAGCGGCCGATGCCGTGATCGACATGCACGACGAGATCGCCGGCGGCGAGGCTCGTCACCTCGGCGATGAAGTTCTCCGGCCGCCGCGCGGCGCGGCGCGGCGCACCAGCCGGTCGCCCAGAATGTCCTGCTCGCTGATCACCGCGGCGTCGGCGGTCTCGAAGCCGCTCTCGAGCCCGAGCACCGCGAGCGCGACCTGCGGCTTCGGCAGCGTTCAGCGCCTCCGGCCACGATCGCGACCGGCGCGAGATTGGCGAGCGCCGTGATCGGCGAGCACGTGGCTCATGCGCTCGCGCGCGCCCTCGCTCCACAGCGCGATGACGACGCGCTTGCGCGCGGCCTGCAGCGCCAGTGACGTGCTCGGTCACCGCCTCGAACACATTGCGGCCGGGCTCGTTGCGCTCGGCGGCGAAATTGCGCCCTGCTGCGTGCCGATATCGATCGCCGGCCCCTGCCCGTCCGGCACGGCGAACGGCGTGAGCCGCGCCAGCGCGCCGGCATCGAGCCGCGCGCTGCCATTCGGCTTCGGCGAGATAGAGCCGGTCGGGCGGCAGCGGCCGGTAGGGCGGGCCCGAGCCGCGCTGGCGCCAGCGCCTGCCGGCGCGCGCTCGTAATAGTCCGCGATCTGGTCGAGGCGCTCGCGCGCGGCGTCCTCGGCGAGCGGCTCGAGCACGACCGGCGAGCCGGGCACGTAGTCGAACATGCGTGTCGAGCCGCTCGTGGAACAGCGGCAGCCAATGCTCCATGCCGGGATGGCGGCGGCCCTCGCTCACCGCCGCGTAGAGCAGGTCGTCGGGCGTCGGCGCGCCGAAGGCCTCGACATAGCCGAGGCGGAAGCGCCGGATGGTCTCGGTGGTGAGCTGGAACTCGGCGACCGGCACCAGGTCGAGCGCGCGCAGCTGGTCGGTGGTGCGCTGCGTCTCCGGATCGAAGCTGCGGATCGGTCTCCAGCGTGTCGCCGAAGAAATCGAGCCGCACCGGCTCGGCCATGCCGGGCGCGATAGAGATCGATGATGCCGCCGCGCACCGCATAGTCGCCCGGCTCGCGCACCGTGGAGGCGCGTGTGAAGCCGTTGAGCTCGAGCCAGCGCGTGATGCCGTCCATGGCGAGCACGTTGCCGGGCGCGGCCGAGAGCGATTGCGTCGCCACCAGTCGCTTCGCCGGCACGCGCTGGAGCGCGGCATTGACGGTGGTGAGCAGCACCGACGGCCGGTCGCGGCCCTTGATGCGCGCGAGCCGCGACAGCGCGGTCATGCGCTGCGCGACCACGCCGGCATGCGGCGAGACCGCGGTCGTAGGGCAGGCAGTCCCAGGCCGGGAACTCGCAGCACCGCGATGTCGGGCGCGAAGAAGGCGAGCGCGCGCGCGAGCGCCGCCATGCGCGGCCCGTCGCGGCAGATGACCAGCAGGCTGGTCGCCGGCGCGTCGGCGCGCGCGGCGACCGCGCGCGCGAGATCGGCGACCACCAGGCCTTCGGCCCCGTCGGCGACGCCGGCCAGCGTCAGCGGGCGGCCGGGCGCGAGCAGCTCGGCGGGAGATTGCGCCATGCTCGCTCATCGCGCGCCCTCGCCGCGCGAGTTGGAAGTCGCGCAGCCGCCGGAACAACGCGGTGTCGTAGTCCGCCGGGCACGTCCGCTTCCCCGGTGATCCAGGCGAGCAGGTCGCGGTCCGGCACCTCGATCAGCCGCTCGAATTCGGTCAAGCTCGGCGTCGCTCGAGCTGCGCCGATGTGCCGATCGGCGAAGCGGCCCATGATCAGATCCATCTCGCGCATGCCGCGATGCCAGGCGCGGAACAGGAGCTTGCGGCGGCGGATATCGAGCCCGTCGCTCGAACGTGTCGTTCCGGTCATCGTTGTTGCTCAACGCCAAAAACCCGGACGCGGCCGGGCGAGCGCTTATATAGAGCGGCGGGGTCAAGTGTCAGCGTGGCCGGCGTCAAATTGCGACGTTGTCCAGTGCCAGTGTCGCAAGCGTGAGCAGGCTGAAACAACAACGGCTACACTGGCGGCCTGCCAGCGCCGGATCGCCATGCGGCCGAGACCTCCTCAACCCCCTCTTTGCCTCGATCACAAGCCTTCCCGGCGTCGGGCCGAAGCTGGAGAAGCTCTATCGCCCGCCTGCTCGGCCGCGACGATGCTCCGCCGCGCATCCTCGACCTCCTGTTCCACCTGCCGACCGGGCGCGATCGACCGCCGGGCGCGGCCGAAGCTGCGCGACGTCGTGCCGGACACCGTCGTCACCGTCGCGGTCACGGTCGACCGGCATCGGCCGCCGCCGCCGCACCGGCCGCGCGCGCCGTATCAGATCTATGCCAGCGACGAGACCGGCGACCTCATCCTCACCTTTTTCAACGCGCGCAAGGACTACCTGAGAAGCTGCTGCCGGTGGGCGAGCAGCGCTACGTCTCCGGCACCGCCGCGCTCTACGACGGCATGCTGCAGATGGTGCATCCCGACCGCGTGGTCGACGAAGCCGGGCTCGCCAAGCCTGCCGCTGGTCGAGCCGGTCTATCCGCTCACCGAAGGGCTTGAGTCTCAACCAGGTGCGCAAGGCGGTCGACGCGGCGCGTTGACGCGCGTGCCTGACGCTGCCGGAATGGCAGGACCCGAGCCTGGATCGCGCGCGAGCGCTGTCCCGCCTTCGCCGACGCGCTGCGTACGCTGCACCGCCCGGCCGAGCCTGCCGATGTCGCTGCCCGACGGCGCTTGCCTGGTCGCGGCTCGCCTATGACGAGCTGCTCGCCGGCCAGCTTGCGCTTGCGCTCGTGCGCGCGCATCTGCGCCGGCCTGCCGGCCGCGCCACGTCCGGCACCGGGCACCTGCGCGAAGCAGCTGATCGAGGCCCTGCCCTACTCGCTCACGCCGTCGCAGACGCGCGCGGTCGCCGACATCGTCGCCGATCTCGCCAAGCCCGGAGCGGATGCTGCGGCTGCTGCAAGGCGACGTCGGCTCGGGCAAGACCGTGGTGGCGCTGCTCGCCGCCGCGGCCGTGATCGAGGCCGGCCGGCAGGCCGCGCTGATGGCGCCGACCGAAATCCTGGCGCGGCAGCATCTACAACGACCATCGCGCCGCTCGCGGCCGCCGCCGGCATCGACGTCGCGATCCTGACCGGCCGCGAGCGCGGCCGCGAGCGCAGCCGAAATCCTCGGAACGGCTCGCGCGCGGCGAGATCCATCTGCTTGTCGGCACCCATGCGCTGTTTCAGGACGAGGTCGCGTTCCGCGACCTCGCGCTCGCCGTGGTCGACGAGCAGCACCGCTTCGGCGTGCACCAGCGCCTCGCGCTCGCGCGCAAGGGCGAGGCGGTCGACGTGCTGGTGATGACCGCGACGCCGATCCCGCGCACGCTGGTGCTCACCTATTTCGGCGACATGGACGTCTCCGAGCTGCGCGAGAAGCCGGCCGGCCGCCAGCCGATCGACACCCGCACGCTGCCGCTCGGCCGGCTCGACGAGGTCGTGGGCGCCGTCGGCCGCGCGCTCGCCGAGGGCCGGCGCGTCTATTGGGTTTGCCCGCTGGTCGAGGAATCCGAGAATAGTCGATCTCGCCGCCGCCGAAGAGCGCTTCGCCGCGCTCAAGCAGGCATTCGGCGACGTGGTCGACCTCGTGCACGGCCAGCATGAAGGGCGCCGACAAGGACCGCGCCATGGCGCGCTTCGCCGCCGGCGAGACGCGGCTCCTGGTCGCCACCACCGTGATCGAGGTCGGCGTCGACGTGCCGGAGGCGACCGTGATGGTGATCGAGCATGCCGAGCGCTTCGGGCTCGCGCAGCTCCACCAGCTGCGCGGGCGCATCGGCCGCGGCGCCGATCGCTCGACCTGCCTCCTGCTCTACAAGGCGCCGCTCGGCGAGACCGCCAAGGCGCGCCTCGCGATCATGCGCGAGACCGAGGACGGCTTCCGCATCGCCGAGGAGGACTTGCGGCTGCGCGGCGAAGGCGACGTGCTCGGCACGCGCCAATCGGGCATGCCGGGCTTCCGCATCGCCCGCATCGAGGTGCACGGCAAGCTGATCGAGCGCGGCGCGCGACGACGCCAGCTCGTGCTCGCGCGCGATCCGACGCTGACCTCGCCGCGCGGCGAGGCGCTGCGGCACCTGCTCTATCTGTTCGAGCGCGACGAGGCGATCCGGTTGATCCGGGCGGGGTGATGGTCGCGACAGTCGCCAGCGCTATTCCACCGGCGCTGTTGTCGGGGCGGTGCGCGGTCGCGGGCGCACGGCGGGCACTGTCCGCGAGCGCCGACAGCTTCTTTCTGCTGGTCGTTGCCGCCGGGTTGTGCCATCCCGGCTGACATCAAGCAGCGTCATCGCCGCCTCGACCGTGATATCGAGATCGATGATGTCGCGGCGCGGCACGTAGAAGAAGAAGCCGGTGGTCGGATTGGGCGTGCATGGCATGAAGGCCGCGATGTGTTCGGTGTCCGGCAAGCCGCGCGGCGATATCGGCGCTCGCGGGGCTGCGACAGGAACACCAGCGACCACATGCCGGGCGCTGGAAATTCCACCAGTGCCGACCCGGCGGAAGCTCGATCCGGTCTTCGCAGAACAGCGTCTCGAAGATCTGCTTCAGGCTCTTGTAGATCGGCCGCACCATCGGCATGCGGTTGAGGATGTTCTCGCCGAATTCGACCAGCTTGCGCCCGACCAGGTTGGCGGTGAGAAAGCCGAGCAACGTCAGTGCCGCGAACGCAATGATGAGGCCAGTGCCGGGATCTTGATCGGCAGATAGGTCTCCAGGCCGGTAGGCGGCCGGGATGAACGGCCGCACCAGATCATCGACCCAGTTGATGAACCACCAGGTCAGATTGACCGTGATGTAGACGCGGTCCGACCAGCACCAGCCCGGTCAGGAAATAATTGCGGATGCGCCCTGCAAGACCGGTGATGCGAGGCAGCGGCGCGGGCAGTGGCCCCGGCCCGCCCGATTGTGCCGGCGCCATCGATACGCTGGTCGAATTCTGGTCCGACTTCGTTCATGCCCGCCACGTTATGGCACGGTTATTCGTGCGCAATCCCCGACATGGCCGAGATCTACCCGGCAACGCCACCCTCGGCGAAGCGCTACCAACGTCGCACCAGGCATTACTTGTGCCAAAGTTTCATTCAACCGTGACCGATTTCGCCAGGTTGCGCGGCTGGTCGACGTCGGTGCCCATGATCACCGCGGTGTGATAGGCGATGAGCTGCACCGGGATCGCATAGACCAGCGGCGTCACGGTCGCCGGCATCTCCGGCAGCGTCAGCGTTGCGCAGCGACTCGACCGTGCGCCTCGCGCGCGCCCTTCGGGTCGGTGATCAGGATGATCTTGCCGCCGCGCGCCGCGACCTCCTGCATGTTGGAGACGGTCTTTTCGAACACGCGGTCGTGCGGCGCGATCACGATCACCGGCATGGTCTCGTCGATCAGCGCGATCGGCCCGTGCTTGAGCTCGCCCGCGGCATAGCCTTCGGCGTGGATGTAGGAGATTTCCTTGAGCTTGAGCGCGCCTTCGAGCGCGAGCGGATAGCTGGTGCCGCGGCCGAGATAGAGCACGTCGCGGCACTTCGCGAGATCGCGCGCGAGCTGCTCGATCTGCGGCTCGAGCGCGCAGCGCCTCCGCCATCAGGCGCGGCACCTCGATCAGCGCGCGCACGAGCTTGCTGCTCGTCGTCCTCGGACAGCACGCCGCGGGCGCGGCCGGCCGCGATCGCGAGGCACGCCAGCGCCGCGAGCTGGCAGGTGAACGCCTTGGTCGAGGCGACGCCGATCTCGGGGCCGGCGAGCGTCGGCATCACCACGTCGCTTTCGCGCGCGATGGTCGAGGTCGGCACGTTGACGACCGAGAGCACGTGCTGCTTCTGCTCCTTGGCGTAGCGCAGCGTCGCCAGCGTGTCGGCGGTCTCGCCCGACTGCGACACGAAGATCGCGAGATCGCCCGGGTCGCAGCGGCGCCTCGCGGTAGCGGAACTCGGACGCGACATCGATCTCGACCGGCAGCCGCGCGAAGCGCTCGAACCAGTATTTGCGCGACCAGGCCGGCGTAGTAGGCGGTGCCGCAGGCCGAGATCGAAATGCCGCTCGAGCGTGCGGAAATCGAACGGCAGCTGCATCGGCAGCGCGACGCGCTCGGCCGCCATGTCGAGATAATGCGCGAGCGTGTGGCCGACGACCTCCGGCTGCTCGTGGATCTCCTTCGCCATGAAATGGCGGTGGTTGCCCTTGTCGACCAGGAACGCCGAGGCGTTGGACTTGAGCACCGGCGCGCTCGACCACGTTGCCGCTGGCGTCGTGCACCTCGACGCCGCTTGCGCGTGACGCACGGCCCAGTCGCCGTCCTCGAGATAGCTGATCGTGTCGGTGAACGGCGCGAGCGCGATCGCGTCGGAGCCGAGATACATCTCGCCGTCGCCATAGCCGACCGCGAGCGGCGAGCCCTTGCGCGCGCCGATCAGCAGATCCTCCTCGCCCGCGAACAGGAAGGCGAGCGCGAACGCGCCGCGCAGCCGCGGCAGCGCCGCCGCGACCGCCTCGACCGGCGAGCGGCCCTTGCTTCATCTCGTCGGTGACGAGATGGGCGACCACCTCGGTGTCGGTCTCGGTCGCGAACTTGGCGCCCTGCGCTCTCCAGCTCCTCGCGCAGCTCGCGGAAATTCTCGATGATGCCGTTGTGCACGACCGCGAGCCGGTCGGTGGCATGCGGATGCGCGTTGCTCTCGTTCGGCCGGCCGTGGGTCGCCCAGCGGGTGTGGCCGATGCCGATCGTGCCGTGCGAGCGGCTCGCGCGCGAGCTCGCTTTCGAGGTTGCTGCAGCTTGCCTTCGGCGCGCCGGCGCGTCGAGACGCCGCGCCTTCGAGCGTGGCGACGCCGGCCGAATCATAGCCGCGATATTCGAGGCGCTTGAGCGCATCGGCGAGATGCACCGCGACCGGCTCGCGTGCCAGTATGCCGACAATTCCGCACTACGGCGCGGCTGCCCCCTCCTCGATACTGGTCGGAATCACTCACCCCGGCAGGCTTTTGCACCGGAGTGAACGCCGCCGCGGAAATCAATATCCCGTGTCATTCTGTGACAAATATGGCTAAACGCATTCCAGCGCAAGGATTGCCAACTCGCTGACGATCATGATCTGGCGGTGGTCTTGGCACACGATGGCGAAGATTCACCCATCGGTGAGTCTTGCGAAACCCGCTGGTCTGCTTTGGGCTCGATTCCTCCCGGTTTGGTGCACCGCAGCGAACGATGTGATGGGCCCAGAACAGACGGTCGCGATCATTTCGGTTCTCAGCGATGCAACGGGCGACGCGCGTAACCAAGCGTGAACTATCCGATTTTGCGAACGTCAACGCCTACCGCCCTGCGGCGGAGAGCTTGCTGTACGAACGCTGCACCAGCGATCAGAAGTCCCAGCGCGAGTATCTGCCACGCCGGGGCGAGGCCGAGGTCGAGGGTGAAATTGTTGCGGAGAGTTCCTGACGGCTCGTAGCCATGGTACGCCCAAACCCAGCCGGCTTCGAAGAACACCGTGAAAGGCACGATGCCACGGCGAGCATCGCCAGCGCCCTCACATCGGCTCCCAGCCCACGGCGGTACAGCACCCTCCAGACCATGAGCCAGAAGAACATTCCGCTCATCAGGAACTGCTCCGAGAATATTCCGGGCGACAGCAGGTAGTGAAGGAGGGCCAAATGCCGTAACCACGTAGACGGTGTTGTGCAGGCGGTTGCCAGCCTTCCGCGCCCATACGCCGAACTCGCCGCATCCAGGGACGTCGCGCCCAGCGCGATCAAACCAATCGTGGAGACGGTCGCCACGATCAGAGACAGTCTGCTCACCATCTCACTGGCGATGAATCGCAAAGTCCCACAAGCCGCAATGCAAAATAGATGATGATATGCGCGATCGTATAGGCGAGCGCTGTCACCCCAATCATTCGTCGCACGATGATGAGTTGGCGCCAACGGAATATCGTCAAAGCCGGTGTTATCGCCAAAGCCAGCAATAAGATTGCCGTAGCCCACAGGCCCTGACCAGTAAGTCATTCCACCAAGCGGAACCGGTCCAAATTGCTCGGTGCCGAACTGATAAATCAGCCAGATCGCCGGCAGGAACATGAGCGCGAGAATGTGCCCGCCTTCAGCCATGAAAATCCGTGCTTCCTGATCCTGCCACGGCCAAATCAAGTGCGAACTCCGCTATGGGTCAGGCGGTCCACTCGGTTGCGAAGTCTTCATATGATAGACGACCCAAGTCATCATACGATCGAAGTCTTCATATACCCATTGTCGCAAGGGGGACACCCCAGACATGACTTAGGCTGCATGACGCGTAAGCAGAAAACTTGCGAAAATAAGAACCAGGAGCGGTCCCGTTGGCCGGTTTTTTCGTCAGCTTCAGCCGGTCGGCATCCATTTGGGATTGTTGGCAGTCGCTGTCCTCGGGCTATCTGTCGTTGCGGGCGAATTTGATTCCGTGTTCGCGCACGGCATTGGCGGCAAAGATGCGGCGTTCGTGGCTGCCACCAAGGCGCCCGACATTCTTCCCTTCATGTATCTCGGTGCCAAGCATGGTCACCGGGTACGACCACCTCCTTTTCTTTTGGGCGTCATCTTCTTCCTCTATCGCATGCGAGACGTGGTCCTCTACGTGACGCTGTTCTCCATCGGGCACAGTATTACCCTGCTTGCGGGGTTCTGCTGAAGATCGACGTCAATTCCTATCTCGTCGACGCGGTCATCGGCCTCTCGGTGGTCTACAAGGCGTTCGACAACCTCGGCGGCTTCAAATCGGTCTTCGGCGTGCAGCCCAATAATAGAGTTGCGGTTGCAAGTTTCGGGCTCATCCACGGATTCGGCCTAGCCACGAAGCTGCAGGCGCTTCGATTGAATGCCGATGGGCTTGTTCCAGAACATGATCGGATTCAATGTCGGGTGGAACTCGGGCAGCTCATCGCCTTGGCCGTCATGCTGGCGATTATTCTGCAAGTGGCGGCGGACCGCAGAGCTTCGAGCGTTTGGCGGTGGCGGCGAATGCGCTCATTCTGACAGCCGGCTTCATGTTGATGGAATACCAGCTCGCCGGCTACTTCGTCGGAGGACGAGTTTGATATGACGACCGAAGGCCAGATTTCGAAGCCACTCTCCGCGGGCCGAGATGCTCGCCATCACCGGCGGCCGCGCTTGTTGTCGCAAGCTCTGATCGTGTTCGGCGCGATCCTTCCCGCGGAATTCAACTGGGATCCCGCTCGGTCTCGGCAAGATGACCGGGGTTAAGTCGGCTGTGGGCGCCTCGCGAGGTCGCATTCTGACACCACGACGACCGCCGTTCCGCTCGCGCGTGAATATCCGTCAGGCTTTCGAAGCGACACCATCGAGATTCCTTTGCGCAGAAGGCGACCCGACCCGCGGGGACCGAACTTGAATACAAGGTGCGGATGAGCATAGGACGCCACGCTCATTTACGAATGGAGCGTGTCCGACATCCGAACCCGGAAGAGTTCTATTACGACTTTCACGGTCACATCGCTCACCGAATGACGAAGGAAATGACCGTTGCGACCTATAAGCAAGCCACCGCCACCAGCGCCAACGGCGCGCTCACGGCGCCATTCGACGGCGTGCATGGCTGGTTCTTCCAGAACCAGTCGGTCAACCTGTCGTCGTGCGCGTCAAGATCCAGCGGGTTCTGTGAGCTGATACCGCCGGGCGAGACCGGCAACGAGGCAGGAATTGTCGCCAACGTACCGGCGGACAAAGCCTTTGGAGAGAAAATAATCCGGTTAGGCCGAAGCGAACTGGGACGATTACCACCCCGCTTCGGCCGAACATTCTGGTGGAAGCTATCGGGCCGCCGCCGTCGACAGCCCCTTGTAGATAAACTTCTGCACGCGGTAGCCCTGCGACTCGCCGGTCACGAGATTGCCGCTGCGGATCGACGCCGAGGCTGTGCATGATGGAAGAACTCGCCCGCCTTGCGCCCGGGTCCGCCGATGTGGCCGATCTCTTCGAGCGACGTGCGATCCAGGATCGCGATCCGTTCGTTCGAGCCGTCCGCGATGTAGACGAAACGCTGCTGCGGATCGGCCGACAGCGCAACGCCGAATGCGGTGCCGGTTCCCTGCGATTCACGCTTGATGAAGCCTTCCTTCAGGAATGTGCCGTCCAGCCTGAACGACTGGACGCGGTTGTTGGCGCGATCCGTCACATACACGATGCCGTCATTGGAGACCGCGATGCCGTGCGGCGTGTTGAACTGCTGCGGCCCTGGACCGGTCGGCCTGGCGCGCGTTCGAGGCCTTGTCGTCGGGCTTGTTGCCGTAGGCGCCCCAGTGGCGCTTGTAGGCGCCGGTCGTCGGCGTCGAACACGATCACGCGGCGGTTGCCGTAGCCGTCGGCAACGAACACCTCGTTGGTCTTGCATGCACGGTGATGCCCGCCGGCCGGCTCAGATGCGTCGGTGTCGTTGCTGTCGACGGCCGACGCCGCCCTTGCCGATCTGCAGCAGAAACTTTCCGTCCTTGGTGAATTTCAGGATTTGTCCGTCGCCGTCGCCGTTGCCGGTCAGCCAGACGTTGTCCTTGTCGTCGACGGCGATGCCGTGCTCGCCGCTGCCGGGACGTCCGTCGCCATTCAGGCGCCGCTCGGTCGTGCAGGACTGCGCACTCCGCGATGCGCCGAATGCAGTCCTCCGCGATTGAACCATTCGTACTGGCCCCTTTAGTCGGGCCGCCCCATCCCTGGATGTACCGGCCGGTCGCGCTGAATTGCGAGGACGGGCGGCGCCGGCACGTATCCATTCAGCGTCGCGTTGTCTTCTTCGAGCGTGTGCGGGCGATGAAACACCCAGACATTGCCGTGGGAATCCGCGGTCGCTCCGCCGACACCGCCCAGCAGCATATGGTCCGGCATGGTGGGGAAATGGGAGTCCACTTCGAAAACCGGCAGTGACCGGGTTCGCACCGGCTTCTGGTCCTGCGCGACGGCGGCTCGCTCGAACGCAGGCCCGCCGAGAAAGGCCGCTAGTGCGACAGCCGCTAACGCTGCGCCCGTGAAGACGTGCCTACTCATGTCACAGCTCCTTTTTCAGCTGAGCACCTAACGCATGCCCTGCGGATTATACCTCCTTGAAGAACATTTACGCAGGCATTGCTGCTCGGAAGTCCGTCTTGTCGGCTGTCTTGGCGCCCCGGTATCCGGAACATGCCCTTTGTATCACACTGCCCTCGTCCGCGACTATCGCGTAAGGTGAGCTGACCTATCTCTTCGCGACCGCCTTCATGGGCGCGCAGGCGGCGCGGCGCGACCTTCGCCGAACCACCTGACGGCTCGCGCGCGATCGCGAGCGCGTCCGCCGGCACGTCGTGCGTGATCACCGAGCCGGTCGCGACATAGGCGCCGTCGCCGATCGTGACCGGCGCCACCAGCGCCGCGTTCGAGCCGATGAAGGCGCCCTTGCCGATGTCGGTGCGGTGCTTGGCCACGCCGTCGTAGTTGCACACGATGGCGCCGGCGCCGAAGTTCGCGCCCGCGCCGAGCCGCGCGTCGCCGACATAGGCGAGATGGTTGACCTTGGCGCCGTCCTCGATCACCGCCTCCTGATCTCGACGAAATTGCCGATGTGCACGTCCTCGCCGAGCTGCGCGCCGGGCCGCAGCCGCGCATAGGGGCCGACGAGGCGCTCCTTGCCGACATGGGCGCCGGTCGAGATGCGAGAACGAGCGGATCACCGCGTTGTCCTCGACCGTGACGCCCTGGCCGAACACGACGATACGGCTCGACCACCACGTCGCTGCCGAACTTGGTGTCGGCCGATAGAAACACGGTCTCCGGCGCAACCAGCGTCACGCCCGCCTCCATCGCCGCCTTGCGCAGGCGCTGCTGCAGTGCGGCTTCGGTTTCGGCGAGCTGCGCCTTGGTGTTGATGCCGCGCACGTCGTCCTCCTCGGTCTCGATCGCGACTGCCTTGAGATTCATCGCCCGCGCAATGGCGACTGCGTCGGTGAGATAGAATTCGCCCTTGCGGTTGTCGGTTGCCGATCCGCGTCAGGATCGCGAGCGCCGTGCTCGCCGGCAAACGCCATCAGCCCGCCATTGCACAGATCGATCGCGCGCTCGGCCTCGCTGGCGTCGAGCTCCTCGCGGATGGCGACGAGCTCGCCGCCGTCCAGCACCAGCCGCCCATAGCCGGTCGGATCGCTGCGGCCGAAAGCCGAGCACCACGACGGCCGCGCCCTGGCAAGCGCCGCGCGCATGCGCACGAGCGTCTGCGGCCGGATCAGCGGCGTATCGGCGAAGATGACGAGCACGTCGTCGGCTCCCGCGCTCGATCGCGGCTTTCGCCGCCAGCACGGCATGCGCCGTCCCGCGCCGCTCCGCCTGCACGAACATCTCGCGCGCCCGGCAACATCGCGTCGCCTCGGCCGCGACCGCCTCGGCGCCGGGCCCGATCACGACCGCGGTCGCGGTGCCGCCGGCGGCGCCGCACGGCTTCGAGCACATGCGCGAGCAAGCGAGCGGCCGGCAACCTCGTGCAGCACCTTCGGCCGCTGCGAGCGCATGCGCGTGCCCTCGCCGGCGGCGAGCACGATCGCAAGGCAGCTGCGGTCATCCATCTGTGTCGCCCTTCGCAACGAACTAAAAGGCCGGCGCCGTCATATCCGAGGGCGCCGCCGCGGAACAGCCGCATGGCGCAGCGAATCGGTCCCCGAGCACGCCACGATGGTCGGACTCTGCTAACGTTTTCAATGGGCTGATCTCGCGGATCGAGGCGCGCCTGATGGCGCAACAGGTACACCACGTGTCGTCGCCAACGGGAAATGCGCGGCCATTCGACATGCGCGCCTTGCGGCGGCTGGCGATTTGGGGGCGTTTCGGCGGCTGTCGCCCTGTCGGTCGCAGTACTGGCCGGCTACGCCAACCCCGCCGCGCAGCGCCTGCTGGAAACCATAGCCGCGGCAATCGGCCAGACCCAACGCCGCGTGGAAGCAGCCCCTGCGCCAGCCGCGATCCGGGTCCGCCGAAGCCGAAAGCGAGACCCGGCGCCTGGCGGAAGCCGTCCGCACGCTCGCCGCCGACCGCAACGAGCTGCTCACGCGTATCGGCTCGATTGAGCAAAGCCTCGAAGACATCACGGGATCGATCAACCGCCAGACTGCTGCGGAGAGCTTGCCGCCACCGCCGTCACCCGCGCCCGCTGCGATTGGTCCCCGCTTCCGCTCCGGTGACCCCGTCGTCGACTGCAGAAACGGTCAGTCCTCGCTGAGCCCGCCGCCCGATCCGGTCGCCGTCGTCTCACGGAACTCCCGCCAATGCCGGTTGGTCGCAACCCTTCCCGCAATCGGGGAGCGCGGGGGCGGACCGATCAAGCGCCAAGATCGAATACAAGTCCGAATTCGGGGTCGATATCGGCGGCGCAGTCAATTTCGACGCACTTGCGGGTGCTGTGGAATTCCACCAAAGCCGGCCATGCCGCGCTGCTCGACGGCCTCTCGCCGCGCGTTCACCGTGCGCGAGAACAGTAAATCGCGGGCCGCCGAGCTCAGGCTGATCGTCGGTCCCCTCCCGGATGCCGAAACGGCCAGCAGGCTCTGCGCCATCGTGTCGCGCCTGCGCGCCGCTCCTGCCAGCCGGCACCGTTCGCTGGCCAGCATTTTGCACTGACCTCTCCCGAGCCGGAGCGCAAACCTGCACCGGCAGCCGGAACGCAAACCCCTTCTTCAACCGGCTCGCCAGCCGGCGCGCGCAACTCCTTGAACTGTAAAGTCTGTTGGCCGGCAATTGCCGGGGATCGACATGACGGCGGCATAGTGCCATCCGCTCGAGGCACGCCATGCAATCCCAGCGCTTCATCCCGACCGCGCGCGCGACCAATTGGCTCCTGATCGTTGGCTTCCTCGCGATCGGCGAGGCGCTCTATCTGCGCTATCTCGCCATCGAGCACGCGCCGGTGTCGCTCGCCTGCCAGGCCGGGCTCAAGACGCTGGCTGTGCACGACATTCCGGCTGGTCGATCGCGCTCTACAACCACTCGGTGTTCGGCTGGGTCGCGCTCGTCGCGGCCTGTACTCAATCTGGTGCGGCCATCGATCGTGCTGTTGTCGATCGCGATCGCGGCAGCCGGCTTTGGGCTGGTGCTGCACAACGCCGATCTCGCCGGGCTTGCGGCGGCGCTGCTGATCCTCAGCCTGGCGCGTCCCGCGCCGGCAGCAGAGTGACCGCAAGCACGATCGAGGCCGGCGCAGAACCACACGGCCTGCCAGTTGGCGAGCGTTTCGTTGCAGCACAATATAGACCGCCGACAAGAGCGAGCATCGCCGCGGCTACCGTCTCGGCCGCCGGGCTGCAAGTCCGCGCCGCTCGGCCAGGACGGCACGAGCAGCAGAAACGGCACGACGCGCGCCGGTCAGCGGCGCGAACGGAAAATCGCGGTAGCGCGGATCGAACACGAGGCCCAGCGCCGCCTGCACCGCCAAGCACCGACGCAGCACAACCAGCAGCATGCCGAGCGCGAGCACGAGCGGCTGGCTGCGGCCGCTCAGCGCGGCGTCCGAGCACGCTGGCAAAGCTCGGGATCGTCACGGCTGACGCACGGCCGCCTGCCGCGGCCACGGGCGCCAGCAGCGCGACCGCGGTCCAGGCGAGCGAGCGGATCCAGTCGCCGGCGGTGAGGCTTTCGAGCGGCACGTTCTCGATGGTCCAGCCGATCAGCGTTCCGGAGACCATGGCATTCGCCGCGACGGCACCCACAAGCCAGCCGGCGGCGTCGCCGCGCGACCGCCGAGCAGCCATCCAAGCGGCAGCGAACACCGCGGCCGCCAGTGCCACACCGCCGGCCGCCTGCCAGCGCCAGTGCGGATGATTGGACACCGCGCCGCCCCAGGCAAACTTGGCCTTGCGCGCATAGGCGTCGAACAGCCCCCAATGCCCGCCGACCGTGCCTTCGAGCTGGCGCTTCCAGGGCTGGTCGTAGGCCTCGATCAGGTTGACGCGATAATTCTCCGCGCTTGGCCAGCGCCACGCACCTCGTGCAGGACGCGCGCCTGGTTGACGGGCGATGGCAAGCGCACCCTCGCGCATGCGGCCGGCGCTCGGCCAGCCGAATTCGCCGATCAGGACCTCCTTGTCCGGGAAACGCCGCCACCACCTGCTTGCGGATCGCGTCGACGTGCCGCGGCCGCGTCGCGCGCCGGGATCGGAAAGTCCTCCCAATACGGCAGGATATGGATGGTGACGAAGTCGACCGCGGCGGCGACCTCGCGATAGCGCAGCCAGAACTCCCAGACGTCGGCATAGGTGACCGGCATCGGCACCTGCGCCTTGACCTCGCGGATGGTCCGCGCGAGGTCCGGGCGCCGACATCTCGCCGCGCAGCAAGACCTCGTTGCCGACGATGACCGCCGCGATCACGTCGGGAAAGCGCTTGGCGAGCGCGATCGCGGTCTCGATCTGCTTGCGGCTTAGCTCCGGCAGGCTCGACAGCCACAGGCCCTGCAGCACCTTCATGCCGTGGCGCCTGGCGATTTCCGGGATCTGGTCGAGCCCGTGGTCGATCGAATAGGTGCGCACGCAGTCGGTGAACGGCTTGAGCTGGGCCAGGTCCTCCTCGATCTGCCGGGGATCGATCGGAACGTCCGGGCCGAACGGGTTCTGGGCGCCCCGAAATGGCGCATAGGAGATGCAGTGGAGCTTCTCGCCCGGCGCGAGCGGCGACGGCGGCATCTCGACCGCCGCCCCGAGCCAGCCCCAGACGGCGACGATCGCCGCCGCCGCCAGCGCGAAAAGCGCGGCCGCAATGCGCATCCGGTCAATCGCCCGGCCGCGTCCTCGATGTGCTTCGCTTATCGCGCGACAGCACGTGCCAGCGTGCGCACAGCGACCGTCGTCCGACCCGACAGTCGGCCGCGCCATGGCATCGCTGCCGACAGGTATCTGTCGCAGCATATCGGCAGCGCACTGCTGCTTTGACGTCGGCACGAAGCCGCTGCATCTGCCGATGCGTTCGGCAACTGCAGCTGCGCCGGCACGACGCGCCGCAATGCTGACCGAATCGGGTCGCGCATGTGGAGGACCGACCGGTCCGCACGGCCCAACAAATCCAGAGCAGCCATGCGCTTCGCCAGTATGCGTATCGCTCGCCGCCGCTCTCGGCGCGGCGCTGTTGTTGTCGCAGCCGATCCGGCGCTAGCCCAGAGCGCCGATCCAAAAGCCGGCCGACAGCGCCAGCAGCCGGGCGACGCCAAGGACGGCCAGAAGAAGGTCGACGAGTTCGCCGAGGCCGCCAAGCTCCTGGGCGGTCCCGCCGCCAATCCGGAATGCGTCTGGCTCGGCCGGCGGGTGGTGAGCCTGCTGTGGCGCGACGATCTCGACACCGCCTTCCGCCATCTCGACCTCTACGACCGGTTCGGCTGCCCGGCCGGCCACATCCAGGCGACCTTCCGCTGCCTGGTCCGGCAGGGAAACATCGATCCCAAGGCCGCCGAGAGCTTGAACGGGCGGGTGCATGCCTGCTGGATCAACCCGACGCACGCGAGACGCAGCCGCACGGCGGCGGCGCCGCCGCGGCACGACCAACCGCTAATCTGTGCAAACGTTCAGCCAGGCGGCGCTACTGTACAGACTGTTCAGAACGACTGTTCAAATACTGTCGGAACGATTGTTGTCGCTCATTGGATTCCTGAAACCGCCATGACTGACTCGCTACTTGATCGAACGCCTGCTCAGCTAAGGTACGCTTGCATCAACGGCCTTGAGTCGAACCTAGGGGACAGGTTCGGGCCCGCTGTCTTCCTGCCCCGCGTGGTTGTACTTCGATGCGCACCGTCGCTGCCGTGGTCGCGCTCGTCGTCGTGCGTGCATGCCGGCTTGTGGGCTCTGCTCCAACGGCAGCACGCGGTCGCCAACATCGACGGCCAGCTTGCCAGCGTCTCCTACTCTCCCGTACGCGCGATCGCAGCATCCCGACTACGGCGACCGGCCGACCGCGGCGCAGATCCGCGCCGACCTCAAGACTGCTCAGCCCCTATACCCAGCGCGATCCGCACCTATTCGCTCGACCGGCGGCGTCGAGCTCGTGCCGGCGATCGCCGCCGAGTTCGGCCTCAAGGTCACGCTCGGCATCTGGATCGACAAGAACGAAGCGCGCAACGAGCGGGAAATCCAGTCCGCGCATCGCGCTCGCCCGCCGCTACAGCAACGTCAACGCGATCGTGGTCGGCAACGAGACGATGCTGCGCGCGCGAGAAGACGGTCGACGAGCTCATCAAGATCATCCAGCGCGTCAAGCGCCAGAGCCCGGTGCCGGTCACCACCGGCGAAATCTGGACGCGTCTGGATCGACCATCCCGGAGCTCGCCTCGGCGGTCGACTTCATCGCCGCGCACATCCTGCCCTACTGGGACGGCGTCGCCGTCGACGCAGGCGGTCGATCAGACCATCGCTCACCTACGACAAGCTGCGCCGCGCGCATCCCGGCAAGCGCATCGTGATCGCCGAGTTCGGCTGGCCGAGCGCCGGCTACAACATGCACGACGCCGATCCCGGCCGCATCGAGCAGGCGCCGTGCTGCGCGATTTCGTCGCGCGCGCCGAGGCCTACGGCATCGACTACAACATCATCGAAGCGTTCGACCAGCCGTGGAAGACCAATCGAAGGCGGCGTCGGCCCGTATTGGGGCGTGTTCGACGCCTCGCGCCAGCGCCAAGTTCGCCTGGACCGGGCCGGTCAGCGATCCCGACCACTGGAAGCTCGCCGGCCTCGCGCGTCCTGCTCGGCCTGCTGCTGTCGCTGCCGATCCTGGCGCATCGCGCGCGCCACGCGTCGGCGAGGCCGTCACGCTTGCGGTCGCGCGCCAATGCGGTCGGCGCCTGGTTCGCGATCGTCTTCGCGTTCTGGAACGGCCACTATTTCGTGCCGGGCGCGGCCTTCGCGCTCGGGCTCGGCATCGTGCTGCTGATCCCGCTGGTCGTGATCGCGCTCGCGCGCATCGAGGAGATCGCCGCCGATCGCCTTCGGGCGCGAGCCGCGGCGCCTGATCGCGCGCCGCCGCTGCCGCGCCCGGACGGCTTTGCGCCGAAGGTGTCGATCCACATCCCGGCCTATCGCGAGCCGCCGGAGATGCTCAAGGCGCACGCTCGATGCGGTCGCGCGGCTCGACTATCCGAATTTCGAATGCGTGGTCGTCATCAACAACACGCCCGATCCGGCCTTCTGGCGGCCGATCGAGGAGCATTGCCGCGCGCTCGGCGAGCGCTTCAAGTTCGTCAACGTCGAGACAATCTCGCACGGCTACAAGGCCGGCGCGCTGCGGCTTGCGCTCGGCGCATACCGCGCGCCGACGCCGAGATCATCGGCGTCATCGACGCCGACTACGTGGTGCAGCCCGACTGGCTCAAGGACCTGGTGCCGGCCTTCGCCGATCCGAAGGTCGGCATGATCCAGGCGCCGCAGGACCATCGCGACGGCGAGCGCAGCGTCATGCACCACGCCATGAACGGCGAATATGCCGGCTTCTTCGACATCGGCATGGTCCAGCGCAACGAGGCCAACGCCATCATCGTGCACGGCACCATGTGCCTGATCCGCCGCGCCGCGCTCGACGCCGCCGGCGGCTGGTCGAGCGACACCATCTGTCGAGGACACCGATCTCGGCCTCACCGTGCTCGAGCACGGCTGGCAGGTCGCACTACACCAACCGCCGCTACGGCCACGGCCTGCTGCCCGACACGTTCGAGGCCTACAAGAAGCAGCGCCACCGCTGGGCCTATGGCGGCTTCCAGATCCTGCAGCAAGCACTGGCGGCGTCTGCTGCCCGGCGCGAGCGGCCTCACGCGCGAGCAGAAGCGCGAATTCGCGCTCGGCTGGCTCAACTGGCTCGGCGCCGAGAGCGATCGGCGTCGTGGTCGCGATCCTCAATCTCGATCTGGGTGCCGGTGGTCGCCTTCGCCGGCATCGCCATCCCGGACAAGATCCTGACCATCCCGATCCTCGCGGCCTTCGCGGTCGTCGCTCGCGCATTTCGTCGCGCTCTATCGGCTGCGCGTCGCGATCCCGCTCGGCCAGATGATCGGCGCGGTGTTCGCCGCCATGTCGGTGCAATGGACGGTCGCGCGCGCGGTCGGCTATCGGCGTGTGGAAGGAACAGCCTGCCCTTCGTGCGCACCGCCAAGGGCGGCGCGACCCGCAAGGGCCGGACTTCCCGGCGTTCTGGGAAGCGGTGCTGGCGGCGCTGCTGCTGATCGGCGCCGCGATCGTGGTCGATCGACCAACTACAAGCAGATCCACGAGATCAACATCTTCGCGCTGGTGCTGGTGGTGCAGAGCCTGCCGTTCCTGGCGGCGGTCGCGCATCGCGCGCGCTCGAAGGCTCGCGCTTCAACGAGTTCGCCTATTGGCGCAGCGTCGAGGCCAAGGTCGCCGCGACCTTGCCGCGGCCGGCCGCCGTGCGCCGAGGCACCGGCGCAGCTGCCGCCGACAAGCGCGTCGAGCGGCGCAGTAGCCGAGCAATCAGCGATCAGCGAGCCGATCAGATCGGTCCAGCAATCGCGATCTGCTGCGCTGAGCCGCGCGCAGCGCCGTTTCGACCAGCCGCACCCAGTACGACGTGCCGACCGGGATCACCTCGTCGTTGAAGTCGTAGGCCGGGTGGTGCAGGCCGGCGCTGTCGCCGTTGCCGACGAAGATGAAGGCGCCCGGGCGCGCCTCCAGCATGAACGAGAAATCCTCCGCGCCCATCACCGGCGCCACGTCGGTGTCGACGCGCTCGCCGCCGACCACCTGCGCGGCGACCGAGGCCGCGAACGCGGTCTCGCTGCTCGTGGTTGCGCGGTCACCGGATAGTCGCGCTTGTAGGTGAGCTTGGCCGTGGCGCCGTAGAGCTTGCGCCGTTCCTTCCACCACCTCGTGCAGGCGCCGCTTCGAGCAGGTCGCGCACCTCCGGCGTCAGGCTGCGCGCGGTGCCGCGCAGAGTGCGCGGTCTGCGGAATGACGTTGTCGGTCGTGCCGGCCTGGAACATGCAGATCGAGATCACCGCCGCCTGCAGCGGATCGACGTTGCGCGCGACGATCGACTGGATCTGGTTGATGATCTGCGCGCCGACCAGCACCGTGTCGATCGACGAGATGCGGCCGCGCCGCGTGCCCGCCGACGCCTTCGATCTCGATCGTCGATGCGGTCGGCGGCCGCCATCAGCGGGCCCGGCCGGATCGCGAACTCGCCGACCGGCAGCCCGGGATAATTGTGCATGCCGTAGACTTCCTCGATGCCGAAGCGCTCCATCAGGCCGTCCTGCACCATCGCCTGGCCGCCGCCGCCGCCCTCCTCGGCCGGCTGGAAGATCACCACCGCGGTGCCGGCGAAGTTGCGCGTCTCGGCGAGGTAGCTGCGCGGCGCCGAGCAGCATCGCGGTGTGGCCGTCATGGCCGCAGGCGTGCATCTTGCCGGGCACGGTCGACTTGTAGGGCAGGTCGTTCGCCTCCTCGATCGGCAGCGCGTCCATGTCGGCGCGCAGCCCGATCACCTTGCGCGCCCGCCGCCCTTGCCGCCGCGGATCACGCCGACCACGCCGGTGCGGCCGATGCCGGTCACCACCTCGTCGCAGCCGAAGCTCTTGAGCTTCTCGGCGACCGACGCCGGCGGTGCGATGCACGTCGTAAAGCAGCTCCGGATGGGCGTGGATGTCGCGCCGCCAGGCGGTGATCTCGCCGTGCAGGTCGGCGATGCGGTTGACGATCGGCATCGGGATTGCTCCGCACGGCGCGTCCCGCAAAGCCGACGGCCTACGCCTCTAACATAGTGCCGCAGCTTGACAGGTCAGACGTGAACGGCAATCCTGCCGTAATAGCAATACGTAACTGAACGAAGTACA
>ERZ1370068.1815-contig-11759_pt1 | contig 25037 bp, 31 predicted proteins | sample MGYA00561227_ERZ1370068 | MGnify/ENA primary metagenome ERZ1370068 (study PRJEB38410, sample SAMEA6850437) | metagenome | study: Metagenomic assessment of the ecological functions of the soil: analysis of the soil microbiota associated with the...
CCTCGCCGGCGAGCAGAAGCCTTCGCTCGTTGATTTCGGTGCGGCGCACGGCCATGGCTCCGCTCGCATCGAGCGCCGCTCGGTGGGCGTCGATCGCCTCGCACAAGGCCACGATGCCCTCGCCGGACAGGGCGGAGGTCGGCAGGACCGGTGGCTGCCAATCGCCGCTGCGCCGCGATCGGGGTCCGAGCGCCAGCATGGCCTTGAGGTCGGTGATCGTCCGGTCCGCGTCGGGGCGGTCGGACTTGGCGACGACGTGGATGTCCGCGATCTCGAGGATGCCCGCCTTGATCGCCTGGATGTCGTCGCCCAGGCCGGGCGTGGAGACGACGACCGTCGTGTGCGCCGCGCGCGCGACGTCGACCTCGTCCTGGCCCACGCCGACCGTCTCGATGATGACGATCTCGTAGCCCGGCCGCGTCGAGGATGTCGACCGCGTCGAGCGTGCCGCGCGCGAGCCCGCCGAGCGCGCCGCGCGTGGCCATGCTCCGGACGAACACGCCGGGATCGCCGCAGATTTCACCCATCCGGATGCGATCGCCGAGAATCGCGCCGCCGGAGAATGGCGACGACGGATCGATCGCGACGACGCCGACGCGACGACCCGTGCGCCGCATCTGCCCGACGAGCTTCGCGACCAGCGTCGATTTGCCGCTGCCCGGCACGCCCGTGATCCCGACGACGTGCGCGCGGCCCGCGTGCCGGAAAATCGCTTCCAGCGCCGGCCGGCCTTCGTCGTCGCCCGCCTCGGCGCGCGTCAGGAGCCGCGCGATGGCGCGCGTTTCGCCGGCGAGCACGCCGGGAACGAGATCCAGGGTCGCGACCCGTGCCATCACGCGCGGTCCGCGAGCCGCGCATTGAGCTCGCGGAACACCTCGCGATCATCGATGACGCGCCGCGCCTTGAAATCGGTGCGGGGAAACGTCCCGGGGCAACGACCTCGACCCGCGCGCGCAGGCCCAGCATCCGCAGCAGCTTCTGCGCAGCCGCCTCGCCGAGCGCCCGGGAGCGCATCGGCGCCCGCCGCGTGGACGGACGGCGCCGCCTCGAGGCGGATCAGCAATTCGTCCATCGCGCCGTCGCGCGTGATGACGATCCGGTGCTCGCCGCCGTAGCCTCCAAGCGCGTTGACGGCGGCGTCGACCTCGCTCGGATAGACGTTCTCGCCGCGAATCGTGAACATGTCGTCGATGCGGCCGAAGATGCCCTGCGGCAGCCGTGGATAGGTGCGCCCGCAGGGAGCCGGACCGTCCTCCCACTGCGTGAGGTCGCCCGAGACGAGGCGGATCATCGGCTGCGACGTGCGCTCGAGATGCGTGTACACGGGCGTGCCGCGCTCGACCGAACGGCACCCGCCGGAACGTCGCGGGATCGCAGACTTCGGTGTACACCACGTCCTGCCACAACAGCATGCCGTCGCTCTCGGCCGTGCCCGCGATGTTCATGAACGGCGTCATTTCCGCCATCGATCCGCAGTCGATCACCCGGGCGCCGAAGGCGCCGGCGATCCTGTCGCGCACGCCTGGCACCGACGCGCCCGGCTCGCCGGAGAAGAACATCGTCCGCAACCCGAACGCCGCCGGATCGAACCCTTCCGCGCGCGCGACTTCCGCGAGGTGCAGCGCGAACGACGGCGTCGAGTAGAACGCCGAGGGCTTCATCAGGTCGAGCCACATCGCCGCGCGCGCGGTCATCCCGGGTGCGCCTGCCCCGAATGGAAACGCCTTCGCGCGAAGGCGCTCGACGCCGGCCAGCGTGCCCCACGAGCCCATGTAGAGGCTGAAGATCGCCGCGATGAATACGGTGTCGCCGGGACGCAGGCCCATGCCCCAGAGGATCCGCGCATGGGCGTTGGCGATCGCGTCCCAGTCGCCGCGCCCGATCGCGAAGGTCGTCGGGCGGCCCGTGGTGCCCGGACGTGCCGTGAATGTGATGGACTCTCGCCGTCCGCGACGCAGAGGTAATCGCCGAACGGCGGACGCGCGTCTGCGCGTCGCGCAGGTCGCGCTTGGTGATGACCGGCACCTTCGTCTCGAAGTCCTCGAGCGATCGCAAATGATCCGGATGGAATCCCGCCTCGTCCCACTTGCGCCGGTAGAAGGGCGCATGCTCCCACGCGTAGCGCGTGAGCGCCTGCAGACGGCTCGAGGATCGCGTGCTCGCGCGCCGCGGCCGGCATCGTCTCGCGCACCGGAAACCAGTAGCGCGACCCTGGCGGCGGCAGATACTCGGGGTCGTAACGCGGCGGAAACGTCCAGGATTCCACGTGCACGGGCGAACGTGGAGCGCCGCCTCGAAGGCTCAGCGCGCCCCCGTTCGGCAACGACGCGACGCACCGCCGCGACGATCGCTTCCGGCGGGGTGTCCTGGAGCAGTATTGCCTTGACGCCCAGCGCGGTGAGCGCGGCGACGTCCTCGTCCGGAATGACGCCGCCGCCAACGACGAGGATGTCGTCGGCGCCGCGCTCGGCCAGCAAGGCGAGCACGCGCGGAAACACCGTCATGTGGGCGCCGGAGAGTATGCTGATGCCGATCGCGTCGACGTCTTCCTGGATCGCCGCCTCGACCACTTCCTGCGGCGTGCGGTGGAGTCCGGTGTAGATGACGTCCATGCCGGCGTCGCGCAGCGTGCGCGCGACGATCTTGACGCCGCGATCGTGGCCGTCGAGCCCGACCTTGGCGATGAGGACGCGAATGGGTGGGTGAGCGGAATCCATGCTTGCAGGGCGATCGCGCGGGTCGCGCGTTCCGGCGGAGCTCCGGAGCACGCCCGATTGCGCCTCATTCGAGTTTAGCAGGCCGGCGTCCGGCCGCCGAGATACGGAGGACCGCACGAAAGCCTGGGCTCGGCGAATCCGAAGCGGGTCGAACGCGCATCTAATCGCAACGCCGTAATACGTCGGGGTCTTGAAATGAAACGCTTCGTTCTCATTCTCCTGCTGCTCATGGGCTCGCCGCCGCCGTCGGCGTTGCTCTGACCTACGATTTCTGGAAAGACACGACGACCGGCGGCGATGCACTGGTGGAAGAGCACGCGCTTCCGCCGTTCAAGCGGGTCGCCATAGAAGGTTTCGCGGACGTGACGCTGGTCCAGGGCGGCACCGAATCCATCACCGTCGAAGGGGCGCGAAGGCAATTGCGCAGGATGCAGATCAGCGTGAAGGACGGCACCCTCAGGATCGCGAGCCACCAGGCCCAGCGCTGGTGGCAGAACATGTTCGCCGGCGGCGCCCGGCCGGCGCGTGTCACGCTGAATCTTCGCGTGCTCGACGCGATCACCGCCGAGGGGGCCGTCAAGATTCGCTCCGAACAACTGAAGTCCGAGCGACTCGCGGTGTCCGCGTCGGGGGCGACGTCGGTCAAGATCACGAACCTCGAGGCGAAGGAGCTCGCCGTCGACGGTTCCGGAGCGATCAAGATGGAGATCGCGGGCGCACCGTCGCGCAGACGATCGAGATCTCCGGCGCCGGCGACTACCGGGCGGCGGACCTCGCCAGCGACACGGCAAAGGTGACGGTCAGCGGCGCGGGCCGCGTCGCGGTGCGAGTCGACAAGACCCTCGACCTCGACCTCTCCGGCGCCGCGACCGTCGAATATGTCGGCGATCCGAAGATCACCCGGCAGATCAGCGGCGTCGGCCGGGTGAAGCGGCGCGACGCGACATCGACGCCTCAATGGGTCCAGAACGTGGCCGCAGCGGGGATCGAATCCGGCTTGAACAGGAGCGGCGAGCTCGTGCCGTCGACAAGGTCGGCGTGCACGCCCGCCAGGGTTCTGATGTCGGTCACACGGCAATCGCGCAGCAGGTCGACGAGCATGGTGACGACGTCGCCCGCGCGATCGAGCGGGTAGAGCGGACAGCGGAAGCCTTCCGCGTCGCGGGGCTCGAACGGCGAGGACAACGAGAGCCTCAATTCGCCGCCTCCGGGAGCATCGGCGGCGCGATGCGCACTGATGACGGCCGTCGGCTCGCCGACCGTGGCGCGGAACTTGCGAATGGCGTTGCTCGCGAAGATCTGCGCGGCGACCTCGCGCTGCGCGGCGCGTCCCGCGGCCACCGCGGGAAGCAGACGCTGCGCCGCACGGGGAAGCGCCAGCACCGAGGCGCCTCCCGTCGCCAGCTGGATCGTGAGCTCGCGTGTGAACGGGACGCCCCACTTGCCCACGGTCGTATCCGCGGTCAGATCGGCCCCGGGCCTTGCCATCGCGACGCCCGGAAGGAAGCGCAGGTGCACGGCCTCCCGCCCGGCATGGAACTCCATCGGTGCCGGCGGGAACGCGTGCGGCGACAAGCGCGCGCCGGCCGCAAGCGAATCGGGCAGTCGGCAACCGGCGAGGATTGCCGGCAGCCGCGCGACGTCGATCGCTTCGGTCGCGACGAGCGCGTTCGACAGCGCGAACGTATGTGTTGCCGGCCAACGCGCCGTGCTCGCGCAGGATCGCTGCGAGGCTCGAAGGGTCCGCGAGCGTGCCCGGCAGCACGCCGTCGCCACCCGCACCCTCGCGTCCGACGACGATCACGAGTGGAAGCGCGAACACCGTGACTTCGAGCGCCGATCCATCGACGTGCGTCGCGTCGCGCCACGCCGCGTCGAGCGCGCGCCAGAGATGCCGCGCCACGCCGATCGACGGCGCGCCAGCCAGCATCTTCGCCAGCGCCGGACCGTCCCCGCCGAGTCGCGCGCGAAGCGCGGCGCGCAGCTCGCGGTCGAAGGCCTCCGCTTCCTGCGTGGTATCGGCGCGAAGCGCGTTTTCCGCAAGCCGGTAAACCGCGCGTGCCGGCTCCGGGGCCGACGCGAGGTCGGGAAAACGCGGGGATCCGGCGCGAGGAGTGTGGCTTCGGGCAAGGCGGTCAATCCCGCAGCAGACGCCAGTTTCCATCCTTGACGGTGATCAGCACCCGGCCGCGTTCGTCGAAGCCGGAATGATCCGCGGGCGACATGTTGTAGATGCCCTGAGTTCCGACGAGCTCGCGCGTCGACTCGAGCGCATCGCGGAGCGCGGCACGAAATTCCGGCGTGCCCGGCTTGCCGCGCTTGGCGGCTTCGGGCACCGTCCGCGCGAGCAGGAGCCCGGCGTCGTAGACGTTGGCGCCAAAGGTCGCGGGCTTGCTGCCGTACATCTTCTCGTAGGCGTTGATGTATTCGAGCGCGACTGCCTTGGCGGGCAGGCTGTCGGACATTTCGGGAAGCACCAGCATCAGGCTCGCCGCGAGCACCGTGCCGTCGACCTTGGCGCCGCCCAGGCGCAGGAAATCGGGCGTCGCGGCGCCATGCGTCTGGTAGATCCGGCCCTTGTATCCGGCGTCGACCAGCGTCACATGCGGCAGCACCGTGGGGCCACCGGCCGCGGCGACGAGCACGGCGTCGGGCTTTGCCGCCATCAGCTTCGCCACCTGGCCGGTCACCGAAGCGTCGGTGCGCAGGAACTTCTCGTTCGCGACGACCTTGATGCCGGCCTTTGCGCCTGCGCGCTGAACACCGCGTACCAGTTGTCGCCGTACGGATCGTTGAAGCCGATGACGCCGACCGTCTTCACGCCGGTCTTCACCATGTGGCCGACGAGCGCCTCGCAAATGAGCGGGTCGTTCTGCGTGGTCTTGAACACCCATCGCTTCTTGTCGTCCATCGGCAGCACGATGGCCGTCGCGCCGACGGGCGCCAGCATCGGCGTGCCGGCTTCGGCCATGAGCGGCACGACGCTCACGGCATTCGGCGAGCCCGACGGACCGATCAGCGCGTCGATCTTGTGCTCGGACAAGAGCCTCTTGACGATGATCACCGTCTGCGTGGCATCGCTGGCGTCGTCGAAGACGAAGTATTCGACGTTGAGGTCGCCGATCTTCTTCGGCAGCAATGCGGCGGTGTTCTTCTGCGGGATACCGATCACCGCGGTCGCGCCGGTCGACGAGGCGATCACGCCGATCTTCAACTGGGCGGACGCCGGGACCGAAGTCAGCGTCATTGCCAGCGCCACGGCAAGCCAAACGGCAGCTTTCATCATGCGTTCTCCTCGTCGATCCATGGGGATGGGGCGGATGCGTCTCCGCTAGCGAACGAACCGCGCGAGCTTCTCCCGAACTCCGTCGAGAAGGGCACGGCCCGCCGCGTGTCGAGCGAGGCCTGCACGACGACGAGCGTCGCCCGGACCCGCACCTCGTCGCCGGCGCGGGCTTCGACGGCGAGCGTGAGCGAGCTCGCGCCGATCTTCTGCACGGAGAGGCCGAACCGGAGCGTCTCGCCGACCGTGCTCGGCGCGAGAAAGTCGCACTCGAGGTGCGCCATCGGGATGCCGTGCCGGCCCTCGGCGTGGAAGCGGGCGAAATCGACGCCGAGCCCGTCGTTGAACCAGTCCTCGACCAGCTCGTTCATCAGCACGAAGTATTGCGGATAGAACACGATCCCCGCGGGATCGCAGTGATGAAAGCGGATCAGCTTGGCCGATTCGAACGGAGCGAGACTCGTCATAGTGGTTTGCTTCCGATGATGCGGGTTGGCCGGTGACGCGGTCGACGAAGCGGACGATGGCGTCGATGACGGCGTCCGGCCGGTCGCGGTGCGGCGAATGGCCGCAGGCGGCGAGCCGTACGAGCTCGACATCGGCGACGCCGGCGCGCGAGGCGCTCCATCTGTTCCATGGTCCCATACTCGTCATCCTCGCCCTGGATCGCGAGCACCGGGCAGCGGATGGTCGGCAGATATTCCTCGATGTTCCAGGCGCGGAACTCCGGGGCGAGCCAGATCCGGTTCCAGCCCAGGAACGCCGAATCGACGTCGGCATGATGGCGCGCGAGCTTCGCGCGGAGGTCCGTCGTTTCGAACGCCGTTTTCGCCGCGGCGATGCTGGCGACGGTGAGATCCTCGACGAGCACGTGCGCCGCCAGCGTGACGACCGCCGTCAGCGGACGCAATCCCGGCCCCGCGAGGATCAGCGCGATCGAGCCGCCGTCGCTGTGCCCGACGAGGATCGGGCGATCGATCGCCAGCGCGTCCAGGAATTCGGGCAGCGCGGTCAACGCCTCGTCGTGCATGTAGCTGACCGTGCGCGGCGCGGCCAGCGGATCCGACCGGCCATAGCCGTAACGCGACGCCACGACGGCGCCGCACCCCGTCGCCTGCGCGACGCGGCCGGGAAAGTCGCGCCACATCGACACCGATCCCAGCCCCTCGTGCAGGAAAACCAGTTCGGGCGCGCCCGCACGCGTGGTCCCGATGCGCTCGTACTCGATGCGATGCGATGCGACGGTGACAAAGGGCACTGGGCAGGCTCCGAAATGCGGTTCATGAGGCGATGCGCATCAGCCCGCTACACCCCGAGATGCTTGTGCAGGATGTCCGGTTGCGCGAGCAAGGCGCGGGAGTCGCCCTCGAACACGACGCGCCCTTTCACGAGAATCACGTTGCGGTCGGTGATCGCCGTGACCGCCCGGTAGTTCTTGTCGACGATCAACGCGGCGATGCCGTGCGCGCGGATGTCGCCCAGGATGCGCCAGATCTCCCTCGCGATCAGAGGCGCGAGACCTTCGGTGGCTTCGTCGAGAATCAGGAGATCGGGATTGGTCATCAACGCACGGCCGATCGTCAGCATCTGCTGCTCGCCGCCCGACAGCTGCCACCCGCCGTGATCGAGCCGCTCGGCGAGGCCGGGAAAGGTCGCGAGCGCGCCGCTCGTAGGTCCAGTCGCGGCGGCCGTCGGGTCCCGCGCGCGCCGCCATCACGAGGTTCTCGCGCACCGTGAGATTCGGAAAGATGCCTCGGCCCTCCGGCACGTACGCAATGCCCTGGCGCGCGATGCGATAGGCTCGGCGCCGGTCATCGCGGAACCGCGCACCCGGACTTCGCCGTCGCGCGGCTTGACGAGTCCCAGCATGCTGCGGATCAGCGTGCTCTTGCCCATGCCGTTGCGGCCCATGAGGCCGACGGTCTCGCCGCGACCGATGCGAAAATCGATGCCGTGCAGAACGTGGCTCGCACCGTAGTAGGTGTGGAGCTCGCGCGTCTCGAGCAGCCACTCGCTCATCGCGGCGCGCCCCTTCGACGCAGCTGGCCACCGGCGCCGCGTCGCGCGCAGCCGATTCACGCAACTGCTCCGGCGAAATCCGTCGCCGAGATAGGCGTCCCGCACGGCGGCGCTCGCGCGGATCTGCGCCGGGGGACCGCTTTCGAGCACCTGTCCGTTGACCATCACGGTAATCGTATCGGCGACGGCGAACACGGCATCCATGTCGTGCTCGACCAGGAGGATCGCATGCCGCGGCGCGAGCTTGCGCAGGAGCTCCACCATGAGCGCGGCCTCCTCGGCGCCCATGCCCGCGAGCGGCTCGTCGAGCAGCAGCACCTCCGGCTGCGTGGCGAGCACCATCGCGATTTCGAGCTGGCGCTGCTCGCCGTGCGACAACGCCGACGCGACGCGCCCGCCGCGCCGGGCAAGGCCCGCCGCTTCGAGCGCGCCGTCGGCCAACTCGACGACCGGACGAAACGCGGCGGCATCGGCGAGGAGATGCAGCGCCCGCGGCATGCGCGACTGTGCCGCCAGCCGGCAATTTTCGAAGGCGGTGAACGCCGGGAAGATGTTCGTCTTCTGATAGCTGCGGCCGATGCCGAGCCGCGAGCGGCGATCCGCCGCGTGCCGGGTGATGTCCTCGCCCTTGTAGATGACGCTGCCGGCTCGATGCGTCGAGATCGCCGGAAAGGAGGTTGATGAGCGTCGTCTTGCCGGCGCCGTTCGGGCCGAGCACCGCGTGCAGCCGGCCGTGCTCGATTCCGATGGCGACGCCGTTCACCGCGGCGAGACCGCCGAAGCGACGCGTCAATCCCTGGGTAGGCAGTATGCGGGTCAGGCATCGTCCGCTTCGCCGATGAGCGTGCGGCGGAACCGGTTCGGCCACGCTCGCGAGCCCTCCCGGCAGGAAAATCACCAGCAGGATGATCGCCCCGCCCAGCAGGAGCTGCCAGTGACGGGTCAGCGCCTGAAAGATCTCCGTCAGCGCCACGAACGCGAACGCGCCGACGACGGCGCCGTAGAGGCTGCCCACGCCGCCCAGGATCAGCATCAGCAGCACGTTGCCGGACTGATGCCACGACAAGAGCTCCGGGTTCACGAAACCGAACTGGAGCGCCGACAGGTATCCGGCGAGACCCGCGAGGGCGCCCGCCAGCGTGAAGCTCGCGAGCTTGTAGCGATAGATCGGAAAGCCGAGCGAGCGCATCCGGTGCTCGTTGCTCTTGATTCCCTGGAGCGCGCGGCCGAACGGCGAGCGCAACACCATGCTCAGAAACGCGAACACCGCGACGAGCAGCACGAGCACGCAGTAGTACACGTGCGTCGCGTTGGCGAGGTCGAACGGCGTGAATCCGCCGATCGATGCGACCGGCTTGAAATTCATGCTGATCCCGTCCGAGCCGCGGCCGAATTTCGTGTCGTGGAAGAGGAAATAGAACATCTGCGCGAACGCGAGGGTCACCATGATGAAGTACACGCCCTTCACGCGCACGACGAACACGCCGACCGCAAAGGCCGCGATCCCCGCCGCGAGCATCGCCGCCGGCAGCGTGAGCCAGAAATTCGCCGCCTCGTACTTCGGCGCCATCAGGCCGAGCGTGTACGCGCCGATCCCGTAGAACGCCGCGTGCCCGAACGACACGAGCCCGGTGTACCCGACGAGGAGGTCGAGGGAAAGCGCGAAGATCGCGAGGATCATCACCTTGGCGACGAGCTCGATGTAGAACGCCGGACCCGGCGAGCGGAAACAGCGCGAGCAACGCCAAGCGTCGCGCCTACGACGATCGACTTGCGATTCAGCATTGCGCCGCGGCCGAGAGAAGCGTTGCATCACCCGGCCCGCTTGAAGAGGCCCTCCGGGCGCCAGAGCAGGATTGCCGCCATCAGCAGATAGACCGTGACGCCCGCGGCTTCGGGTACGAGCACCTTGCCGAAGGTGTCGGCGAGACCGATCAGCAGCGACGCAAAGAGCGCGCCCCAGATCGAGCCGATCCCGCCGATCACGACGACGACGAAGCAGATGATCAGCACCTGCGTGCCCATTCCGGGTAGACGGACGACACCGGCGCCGCGATCATCCCGGCGAACGCCGCCAGCGCGACTCCCAGCGCGAACACCAGCCGATAGACGAGGGTGATGTTGAGCCCCAGCGCCGACACCATCTCGCGGTTCGACGCGCCGGCGCGAATCATCATTCCGACGCGCGTGCGGTGAATGAGCAGATAGAGGAGCCCCGCGAGCGCGAGGCAGACCGCCGACATGAAGAGGCGATACACCGGATAGGAAAGGGTCGCGGTCAGCGGAATCGACCCGTCGAGGATGGCGGGGACGGCGACACCGTGCACGTCGTTGCCGACGATCAGACTGCGGAGCTCCTCGAACACGAGGATGAGTCCGTAGGTCAGCAGCACCTGCTCGAGGTGATCCCGCTTGTACAGATGGGAGATGAGCGCCCATTCGAGCACGATGCCGAGCAGCACCGACAGCACGACGCCGACGACGATGGCGACGAACAGGTTGCCGGTGAGCGACGAGAGCGTGAACGCCATGTACGCGCCGACCATGTAGAAGCTGCCATGGGCGAGGTTGATGATGCCCATGATCCCGAAGATGAGCGTGAGCCCGCTCGCGACCAGGAACAGCAGGAGGCCGTACTGGACGCCGTTCAGCAGCTGAATCAGGAACGAGTAGATGTCCATGAGTTCGGGATTCGCGCAGCGCGTGCTCACAGCCATACCGCGCAGTCGCCGACTCACTCTGCGCGTGCAGTGCGTGCTCACAGCCATATCCCGCCGTCCTCCGTACCCCAGTCGGACGGCAGGGTATGGCTGTGAGCACGCACTGGGGCATCGTCACCGCTGCCACCCCACCAGGACGCTTCGCGCCACCTCCGGCCGAGCGCGATTCCGGCCATACCCCGAAGTCCGACTGGGGTATGGAGGACAGCGGGGTATGGCCGGAATCGCGCGACCGATAGTGAACCGAGTCGCGCGATCGATCGCGCGATCGGGAAGCGCAGAGCGCGGAATCAGAGCTTGCAGCCGCGCGGCGGATCGGAGAGGTTCTTGACCGCGACGCCGACGACCTTGTTCTCCTTGCCCTCGACCTTGCGCAGGTAGATGTCGTGGATCGGGTTGTGGCGCCTTGTTGAGCGCGAACGGGCCGCGCGGGCTGTCGATCTTCGCGGTCTCCATGGCCTTGACGATTTCGGCGCGCTTCGACATGTCGCCCTTCACCGCGTTGGCTCCCGCGATGAGGAGTTGCGCGGCGTCATAGCCCTGCACGGCGTAGACGTCGGGTTCGGTCTTGAACGCCTTGAGGTAGGCGGCGCGGAAAGCATTGTTCTTCGGATTGTTGACGCCGTCGCCGTAATGCATCGTCGTGAGCAGGCCCTGCGCCGCGTCGCCCTGCGCTTCCAGCGTGCCGTCGGTGAGGAAGCCGGGGCCGACCAGAGGGATGGTCTTGTTGAGGCCGGCGGCCGCGTAGTCCTTGACGAACTTGACGGCGCCGCCGCCCGCGAAGAACGCGTAGACGACGTCGGGCTTGAGCGAGGCGATCTCGGTCAGGAGCGGCTGGAACTCCACCTGCGGAAACGGCAGCGAACAATTCCTTCACCACCTTGCCGCCGCCCTTCTCGAACGCTTCCTTGAAGCCGCCGATCGACTCCTCGCCCGCGGCATACTTCCAGGTGATGGTGACCGCGGTCTTCTTCTTCTGCTCGGCCATCACCTTGGCCCATGGCGATGCCGGGCTGCGAGTTGGAGAACGAGACGCGGAACACGTTGGCGGCGCACAGCGGCCCGGTGATCTCGTCGGCGCCGGCGTTGGGAATGATCAGCAGCGTGTTGTTGTCGCGCGCCACCTTCGACATCGCGAGCGCGACGCCCGAGTGCACGGTGCCGACGAGCACGTCGACCTGGTCGCGCTTGATGAGCTTGTTCGCGTTGTCGGGCGCCTTGGCGGGATCCGATTCATCGTCGACGGTGAAGTACTCGATTTCGCGTCCGCCGAGCTTGCCGCCGTTCTCCTCGATCGCGAGCTTGAAGCCGTTGGTGATCGCGGTGCCGAGCGCCGCAAACGTGCCGGTGTAGGGCAGCATCAAGCCGACCTTGATCTTGCCCGCCGGCTGCGCCGGCGCCATGCCGGCGAACAGCAGAGGCCCCGGCCGCCAACGCGGCCGTCGCGATCGCGCCGGCGCGGCGCAGATGATTCGCAATTCGCTTCATGGGATTCCTCTCCTGTGGCTTGGTGTTGCCGCTTCGCGGAACGCGCGCCATCGCGCGTTCCCCATTCCGGTGTCATGCCGTCTTCGCGCGCAGCTTGAAGCGCTGGATTTTACCCGTTGCCGTCTTCGGAAGTTCGTCGATGAATTCGATCCAGCGCGGATACTTGTACGGCGCGAGCCGTTCCTTGACGTGCTGGCGCAGCTCATCGGCCAATGCCGTCGTCCCCTGCCGGCCGCCCTTGAGCACGACATAGGCCATGGGCTTGACCAGTTCCTCGTCGTCCGCCCGGCCGATCACCGCCGCTTCCAGGACGGCGGGATGCGAGATGAGCGCTGCCTCGACCTCGATCGGCGACACGTAGATGCCGCCCACCTTCAGCATGTCGTCGCTGCGGCCGGAGTACACGTAATAGCCGTCCGCGTCGATCGCGTACTTGTCGCCGCTTCGCGGTCCACAGCCCCTGGAAGCGTGTCGCGCGTCTTGTCGCGGTTGTTCCAGTAGCCCATGGCCGCGGTCGGCCCCTTGATCTGGAGCTCGCCCACCTGTCCCGCGGCGGCCGGTTCGCCGTCGTCGCCGACGATGCGCAAATCGTAGCCCGGCACCGGCATGCCGCTCGTCCCGTAGCGCACGGCGCCCGGGCCGGTTCGACAGGAAGATGTGCAGCATCTCGGTGGAACCGAGGCCGTCGAGAATCTCGACGCCGAAGCGCTCGGTCCAGCGCCGGCCGATCTCGGCCGGCAGCGCCTCGCCCGCCGACGCGCAGCGGCGCAACGCGAGCTCGGCGCGCTGCGGGAGGTCGGGATTGCGCGAGCAGCGCGGCGAACAGCGTCGGCACGCCGTAGAAGATCGTCGGACTGGTGCGTGCGCAGCCGCGCGAACACCGCCGCCGGGGTCGGGCGCTCGGCCATCAGCACGGCCGTCGCGCCGACGGCGAGCGGAAAGGTGAGCGCGTTGCCGAGCCCGTACGCGAAGAAGAGCTTCGCCGCCGAGAACACGACGTCGTCCTCGCGAATGCCGAGAATCGGCTTGGCGTAGAGCTCGGCCGTCTGCACGAGGCTCGAATGGAGGTGGACGGTTCCCTTCGGCGAGCCCGTCGATCCCGACGAATACAGCCAGAAGCACGCGTCGTCGCAGGTCGTCGCGATGGCCGCAAACGACGTCGGCGCCGCTGCCATCAGATTCGCGAGCGAAAGGTGGCGGCCAGCATCGGCTTCGGCCGACGCTCCGGAGACGATCACCCGCGACAGGTGCGGGTGCGAACCGAGGAGCGGCGCGAACGCCGGCAGAGAGCGGCGCCGAGACGATCAACGCGCGGGCGCGGCTGTCGCGCAGCATGTAATCGTAGTCGGCCGTCGTCAGCAGCGTGTTCGTCGCGATCGGCACGATGCCCGCCTTGATCGCACCCAGGAAGACGGCGGGGAAATCGATCGTGTCGAGGAGACAGACGAGCACCCGCTCTTCCGGGCGCAACCCAAGTCCGGTGAGCGCGTTGGCGCAGCGGTTCACCCGCTCGGCGAGCTCGCCGTACGTGTACGAGCCCGCATCATCGATGTAGGCGATCTTGCCGGCGCGCCCAGCGGCGAGATTGCGCTCGATGAGGTCGTGCGCGGCGTTGTAGTCGCGCGGAATGTGGACCCGGGGCGGGCTCGCGCGATGATCGGCGGTGCTCGGCGACACGATGGTGCTCTCCTCCGATCGATGTTCGGCCGGCGCAATTTAGATCATGGTCGGCGACTCGTCAAGCATCATAGGTCATATCCCAAGCCGTGAAGGCCCATTTCCTGCGCCCGTGATCGTGGCCGATGTCCATGCCTCAGAGCGTCGATCGAAGCGAATGGCGGACGATCCAAAGTGCTTGACGACCGTCAGTCTACCTGCAATATATTGCCGCACTCTGGCTTCTGGAATGCTGAAAATCACCTTGATGCCCACGTCTCTCCCGCAACGTCCGACCGGTGCCGCGCCCGCCGACCCGGACGAAAGGGCATTTCTGGCGGCGCTGGGCCGGCAGGTTCGCGAGTCCCGCGAGCGGCGCGGACTCGCACGGAAGGCCATGTCGCAAAGCGCCGGTGTCTCCGAGCGCTACCTCGCGCAACTGGAAGCGGGGGAAGGCAACGCGTCGGTGCTGCTCCTTCGCAGCGTCGCGCGCGCCCTCGAGACGCCGCTGACCGAGCTCATCGATCCGCGCGAGAGCTCCGTCGAGAAACGCCTGATCCGCCGCTTTCTCGACCGGTTGCCCGCGCATCGGCTGGAGGACGCGATGTTCCGGCTGATGCGGGACTATGGCGAAGAAGCGACCACGCGGCGCAAGCGCATTGCGCTCGTCGGCCTTCGCGGCGCGGGCAAGACCACGCTCGGCAGCGCGCTCGCCGCCGAGCTCGACACGCCGTTCGTCGAGCTCGACCGCGAGATCGAACGTGAAGCGGGCGTCAGCCTGTCCGAGATCTTTCTGCTCTACGGTCAGGCAGGCTACCGGCGCATCGAGCGGCGTTGCCTCGAACGGCTCCTCGCCGCCACGTCGGAAATGGTGATGACCGTCGGCGGGGGATCGTCTCGGAGCCGGACGCGTACAACCTGCTGCTGCAGCATTGCTTCACCGTCTGGGTCAAGGCGTCGCCGGACGAGCACATGGCGCGCGTCGTGGCCCAGGGCGACCTGCGCCCGATGCAGGGCCATTCCGAGGCGATGGCCGACCTGAAACGCATTCTCGACGCCCGCGAGCCGCTGTACCGAAAGGCCGACGCCACGCTCGACACGGCGGGCGAAGCGCCGCAGCAGAGCCTGGCGAAGCTTCGCCGGACCGTCGCGGCGTAGCCTACTTTCGGGCACAGAGGAGAATCGCATGGCGACCCGCGAATGTTTCCGCCGCCGAGAGCGCGGCGACCGACGGCAGGCGCTTCGTCACCTACGACACGCATCCGGATCGCTACGCGCATTGGAAGCTCGCGTTCGACGGGCCGATCGCGACCCTCACGATGGACGTCGACGAGGATCGCGGGATCCATCCCGGCTACAAGCTCAAGCTCAATTCGTACGATCTCGGCGTCGACATCGAGCTTGCCGATGCGCTGCAACGCATTCGCTTCGAGCATCCCGAAGTGCGCAGCGTGATCGTGACGAGCGCCAAACCGCGCGTGTTCTGCTCGGGCGCGAACATCTACATGCTCGGCACGTCGTCGCATGCGTGGAAAGTGAACTTCTGCAAGTTCACGAACGAAACGCGCAACGGCATCGAGGACTCGAGCCGTCATTCCGGACTCAAGTTCATCGCCGCGTGCAACGGGACGACCGCCGGCGGCGGTTACGAGCTGGCGCTCGCGTGCGACGAGATCCTGCTCGTCGACGACCGGTCCGCCGCCGTGAGCCTGCCCGAGGTGCGCGTTGCTCGGCGTTCTCCCCGGCACCGGCGGACTGACGCGCCTCACCGACAAGCGGCACACCCGGCGCGACCACGCCGACATCTTCTGCACGCTCGTCGAAGGCGTGCGCGCGCAGCGAGCGCAGCAATGGCGGCTCATCGACGGCCACGCCAAGCCGCAGCAATTCGCGCAAGTGGTGAAGGAGCGCGCGCTGGCGCTCGCCGCCACGAGCGATCGGCCGGCGGACGCGGCAGGCATCGCGCTCACGCCGCTGAAACGAACCGTCGACGACGCCGGCTACCGATACGAGCACGTCGACGTCCGCATCGACCGCCGTGCGCGGTGCGCCACCATCACGGTCTCGGCGCCGAAATCGCTCCCCGCCGAGGGCCTCGGCCCGATCGTCGCCGCGGGCGCGTCGTGGTGGCCGCTCGCGATGGCGCGCGAGCTCGACGACGCGATCCTGCTCCTGCGCACGAACGAGCTCGACATCGGCACCTGGGTCCTGAAAACCGCCGGCGACGCCTCGCATGTGCTCGCCGCCGACGCGACGCTGCTGCGACACCAATCGCACTGGTTCGTCCGCGAGACGATCGGCATGCTGCGGCGCACGCTGGCGCGGCTCGATGTGACGTCGCGGACGCTCTTCGCGCTGATCGAGCCCGGATCGTGTTTCGCCGGCACCCTGCTCGAGCTCGCGCTGGCCGCCGATCGCAGCTACATGCTCGCGTTGCCCGATGTCGAGGCCGCGGTGCCGAAGATCGTGCTGTCCAAGCTCAACTTCGGCGCGTACCCGATGGTGAACGGAGAGGCGCGCCTCGTCGGCACGGTTCTATGGCGAGTCGGAACCGATCGCGCGCGCGAAGGAGGCCATCGGCCGACCGCGTGGCCGCGGACGCCGCGCTGGAGCTCGGCCTCGTCACTGCCGCGCCCGACGAGCTCGACTGGGCCGACGAAGTGCGGGTGGCGCTGGAAGAGCGCGCGAGCCTGTCGCCTGACGCGCTCACCGGAATGGAAGCGAACCTGCGCTTCGGCGGCGTCGAAACGATGGAAACGCGCGTGTTCGGCCGGCTGTCCGCGTGGCAGAACTGGATCTTCATCCGGCCGAACGCGGTCGGCGAGGCCGGGGCGCTGAAAGTATTCGGCACCGGGAACAAGGCCCGCTTCAACTGGGATCGCGTCTGAATCGCATTCTCCTCCCGCTCTTCAAGGACCGAACGATGAACGTCGACTACAGCGAGAAGATCCCGAACAACGTGAATCTCGCGGGCAACCGCACATTGCAGCGCGCCCTCGAGCAGTGGCAGCCCGAATTCCTGAACTGGTGGGGCGACACGGGACCCGAGGGCACCGGCAACACCGATGTCTACCTGCGCACGGCAGTGAGCGTCGAGCCGAAGGCTGGGCGCACTTCGACTACGTGAAGATGCGCGATTACCGGTGGGGATCTTCCTGGCGCCCGCCGAGGCCGAACGCAAGGTCAACTTCGGCGCGCACAAGGGCGAGCCGGCGTGGCAGGAAGTCCCCGGCGAGTACCGCGCGAACCTGCGCCGCCTCATCGTCACGCAGGGCGACACCGAGCCCGCGTCGGTCGAGCAGCAGCGCCATCTCGGACTCACCTGCCCTTCGCTCTACGACCTGCGCAACCTGTTCCAGGTCAACGTCGAGGAAGGCCGGCACCTGTGGGCGATGGTCTATCTGCTGCACGCGCATTTCGGGCGCGACGGCCGCGAGGAAGCGGAAGCGCTGCTCGCTGCGCCGCTCCGGCGACGCCGACAATCCGCGCATCCTCGGCGCGTTCAACGAGCCGACGCCGGACTGGCTGTCGTTCTTCATGTTCACGTTCTTCACCGACCGCGACGGCAAGTATCAGCTCTGCTCGCTCGCCGAATCGGGCTTCGATCCGCTCGCGCGCACGTGCCGCTTCATGCTGACCGAAGAGGCGCACCACATGTTCGTCGGCGAATCCGGCATCGGCCGCGTCGTGCAGCGCACGTGCGAGGCGATGGTCGCGCACAAGACCGATGACGTCGGCGAAGCTGCGCGCGCTGGGCGTGATCGATCTGCCCACGATCCAGCGCTACCTCAACTTCCACTTCAGCGTCACGATGGACCTCTTCGGCTCGGATGTGTCCTCCAACGCCGCGACGTTCTACACGAGCGGGCTCAAGGGGCGGTTCGACGAAACGAAGATCGACGACGACCATCTGCTCAACGGCGCGATGTATCCCGTGCTGGAAATCCGCGACGGAGCGCTCGTCACGTCCGAGGCGCCGACATTGAACGCGCTCAACGAGAAGCTGCGCGACGATTTCATCCGCGACGCGGCGGCCGGCATCGAGCGCTGGAACAAGGTGATCGAAAAGCAGGGAATCCCGCTCCGGCTGAAGGCGCCGCACAAGGCCTTCCACCGCCGCATCGGACCGCTGGCCGCCGCGCATATCGATCCCGCCGGCAACGTCGTGTCCGCCACGGAGTGGGCGGCGAACGCCGGCGAGTGGCTGCCAAGCGCGGCGGACCAGGCCTTCGTCGCCTCGTTGATGGGACGCGTCGTCGAACCGGGCCGGTTCGCCAACTGGATTGCGCCGCCCGCGCGCGGCGTCGACAACAAGCCGGCGGACTTTGCCTACGTGCGGTTTGGCTGAGACGAACACGCGGGCAAGACAAGCAATGGCCACGCACACGCAAACGGTGGAGGTGATCCGCCAGCATCTCATCGATCCGGAGATCTGCATCCGCTGCAACACCTGCGAGGAGACCTGTCCGGTCGACGCCGTCACGCACGACGCGCGGAACTACGTCGTCGACGCGACCAAGTGCAACGGCTGCAACGAATGCATTGCGCCGTGTCCGACCGGCGCCATCGACAACTGGCGCAGCGTGCAGAAGAGCGAGGCGTACACGCTGGAGGAGCAACTCTCGTGGGACACCCTGCCCCCGCAGCAGGAGGCCGACACTGAGACGGCTTCGAGCCTGCCCAACGATGTCGTGCGGATCACCGCGCTGGCAACCTCGGGCCAGGGCGGCACGGCGGCTCCTCCCTGGTCGGCCGCGCATCCCTACGTCAATCTCTATACGATCGAGAGGCCGGCGATCGCGACCGTCACCGGCAACTTCCGGCTGACCGGCGAAGGCGCGTCGAGCGACGTCCGGCACATCGTGCTCGATTTCGGCGGCGCCGCGTTTCCGGTGCTCGAAGGGCAGACGATCGGCATCCTTCCGCCCGGCCTCGATGCGCAAGGCAGGCCGCATCATCTGCGCCTGTACTCCGTGGCGAGTCCGCGCGAAGGCGAGCGGCCCCGCTACAACAACCTCGCGCTGACGGTGAAGCGCGTGACCGAGGATCACGACCGCAAGCCCGTGGCGGGCGTCGCCTCGAATTTCCTGTGCGACCTCGCGAAGGGCGACGAGGTGAAGGTGGTGGGCCCGTACGGCACCACGTTCCTGATGCCCAACCATCCCGGGTCGAGCCTGCTGATGGTCTGCACGGGCACGGGCTCGGCGCCGATGCGGGCGATGACCGAGCGCAGGCGGCGGCGGATCGCGCAGAAGGAAGGCGGCGAGCTGATGCTCTTCTTCGGCGCGCGCACTCTCGACGAGCTGCCGTACTTCGGCCCGCTGCAGAAGCTGCCGAAGGAATTCATCGACATCAACTTCGCGTTCTCGCGCGTGGCCGGCGCGCCAGAAACAGTACGTGCAGGACCGCATTCGCGAGCGTTCCGCCGATGTCGCGCGCCTCATCGGCGACGCCAACTGCCACATCTATGTCTGCGGCTTGAAGGACATGGAGGACGGCGTCGACCGCGCGTTCCGCGACGCCTGCCGCGCGCACGGGTCGGACTGGGATCAGTGCCTTCCGGAGCTGCGGGCGCAGGGTCGCTATCACGTCGAAACGTACTGAACGATCGCGGGACGCGTCCGCTTCCCGCCCGACGCGTCAAGGTGCCGCAGCTCGGTCGGCGCCATCGCCCGCGACACGTCCCGCCGCACCGCAACCACCTCTCCGACCTGCGCGGCGCGAGCCGACTCGCGATCGACGCCACGCGCGGTCTCGCCGACCTCGTCGAGGCGATGCATCACACCGTCGGCCGGACGCCCGGCGTGCTCGGGTCCGCGCCCGCGGCGGCACGCGCGGCATCACGGGACTCGTCTATCGGAGCGTGCACGGCGTGACGCGGCCTCGTGGGCGGCGGGCATCGACGCGATTCTCGGTCGTCTCGTCCCCCTGTTTGGCGCGAGTGCGCCCTCGCCGACGCGTGAAGCGCTCGTCGCCGCGCTCAACGGCGTGCTCGGCGACTACCTCGCGGAGACGGGAAATCCGTTGGCGATTCCGCTGCGGTTCCGTCGCCACGGCGTGCCGCTGCCGATGGAGCGCGATGCACTTGCCGCGGCCGTGCGCAGGCAGCACGGGCAAGGTCCTCGTGCTCGTGCACGGCCTGTGCCTCAACGACCTCCAGTGGAATCGGCGAGGCCACGACCATGGTGCGGCGCTCGCGCGCGACCTCGGGTACACACCGGTGTACCTGCACTACAACTCCGGTCTCCATCTCTCGACCAACGGTGCGCAATTGGCCGACGCGCTGGAGATGCGCTGGTCCGGCAGCTGGCCAACGCCGCTCCTGGATTTCGCGATCCTCGCGCACAGCATGGGCGGTCTCGTGGCGCGCAGCGCATGCCACTATGGCGCCGCCGCTGGCCATGCGTGGCTGCGGCATCTGCGCACGCTCGTGTTTCTCGGGACACCGCATCACGGCGCGCCGATGGAACGCGGCGGCAACTGGATCGACCTGCTGCTCGGGATCAGCCCCTACCCGCACCGCTCGCGCGGCTCGGGAAGCTCCGCAGCGCCGGCATCACCGACCTTCGCTACGGCAATCTCACCCACGAGGACTGGCAGGGGCGCGATCGCTTCGCGCGCGGCGACCGCCGGCGCTTCGTGCCGCTGCCCGAGGGCGTGCGCTGCTACGCCATCGCCGCAACGACCGCGAAGCATCCGCGTGCCCTCGGAACGCGAGTTTGCCGGGCGATGGCCTCGTTCCGGTCGCGAGCGCGCTGGGCGAGCACGACCGCGCCGCGCTTTCGCTGCGCATTCCGAAATCCCGGCAATGGGTCGCCCGCGGTTGCGGGCATCTCGATCTGCTCGGACGCGCCGGAGGTCTATCGGGCGCATCCGGCGCTGGCTCGGCACGGCGCCGAACGCGCGACGGCCGTGGCGGCGCGGACGCCGACGCAATAGCTCGGCAACGCCGTCGATCAGCCGCGAATACTGCGCGCGTTCCCGCGCCTCGCGTCGGTACCGGTCGTATACACAGCGGTTTACAACGTCACATTGCAGTAAAGGAGATCGAGATCAGCTTCTCGGATCTCGTAAATCATGATAGCCGTAATGAACTCGAGGAGAAAAGGCAGCTGGGTACCGATCGCGCTGACTTTTTTGACCAAAGCATGCCCGAAAGATGGTGGCCAAGGCGTTTCACAATCCGCAAGTCATTTTGTCTGCAGAGATGTTCGAAATTTGGCAATAGTCAAACACCACTCCGCCCATATCCCTGGCGCCAGTAAACACCTTGTTCTTCTTAGTTCCATGCTCGTCCAAATCAGACATTTTGCAGCACGAAAACACATTTCCTCACCAAGATGCATTGACCTCCTCAACTCGACTGCTGGGGCTATCGGCGGCAGCTTCGCTGGCTTCGCGCCGTAGACAAAAATTCGACCAGGGCCGGAAGTTCGAGCAAGGGGGTCCGATACAACTTCAGGATTACCGGGCGCGCCAGCCGCTTCACCTCCCATGCCAGGTGCAGTCCACGGTTTGCGCGCGCATGAGCTTGGGGAAATAGCTTCCACCCCCATCGTCGCGTATGGATGTCGAGCGGGTATAGCCGGTTGGGCACGGAACAAAACAGCCGGCCTCCCGGACCCAGCAACCGGGTCATCTCGCGAATGCAAAATCCCCTGAGCTTCATATCCACGACATATTCCAGCACCGAGGAACACAGGCAGAGAGATCGAACGCGCCATCCTGATAGGGCAGCGGCTGCCCGGGCGCGAGGCAGTGGAACGTGCAGCGAGTGGCGACATCATAGAGACGTGCGCGTTCCCGGCGATCGTGACTTCTCGCGGATTGATGTCGATACCGACACAGGTGACGCTGGAATAGGCCAACGCGAGAGCGATGGCCGAGCCCCCGGAACCGCAGCCGAAATCCAGGACGCGACGCCACATCGGATCCCATGTAGCGCGCGACCCGTGGGACCAGATGCACCAAATGATGGTCGACGATCCGCAAGTAATCGCGCGTTCCGAGCACTGCGGGAGAGAGCTTTTCGGAAGCGCCACGGATCGGTGTTGCGCACCAATTGCACGAACTGGGCGTAGCGTTCTCCGGAATCGGCAACGTCTTGCGCTTTTTGCTTGGCGCGTGCGAGCGATGCTGCGAAAGCACCATCCATATCACTTCGACCAGACTCTGGTCGGCGAGTCGCTCGCGACGAACCGCGTGGGTTGACAGAGACATGCATGGGGCAATCTACCATCCCGCGCGCGTGATAATGGATCTCGTGAAGCGGGACATTGCGCTGGACGCAGCGCATAAACGCACGCTCCTGGCGCGGCGGCGCAGCGTGTACCGTACCGCCCGAGCGTGCGTCGTGCTGAGACCCAGGCGCGTCGCCAGATCGCCAGCGGCGGTTGACGCCGGCTCAGACGGTCAGGCAGGCGCGCACGCCGTCGGCTTCCATGTCCGCGCCCTTGCCGGCCTTGATCACTTCGCCGCGCGAGAGCACCACATAGCGATCCGCGAGCGAGCGCGCAAAGTCGTAGTATTGCTCGACCAGCAGGATGGCCATCTCGCCTTCGGCGGCGAGTCGCCGGATGGCGCGCTCGATGTCCTTGATGATCGACGGCTGGATGCCCTCGGTCGGCTCGTCGAGCACGAGGAGCTTCGGTTCCATCGCGAGCGCGCGGCCGATGGCGAGCTGTTGCTGCTGTCCGCCCGGAAAGGTCGCCGCCGCGCCGGCCCAGCATTTCGGCCAAGCACCGGAAACATCTCGAAGATGCGCGGCGGAATGGTCGCGCCGGGCGGCTTGGTCGCGAGGCCGAGCTTGCAGGTTTTCCTCCACGGTGAGCCGCGGAAAGATCTCGCGGCCCTGCGGCACGTATCCCAGCCCGAGCCGGCGCGCGCGTGCGGCGGCAGCCGGGTGACGTCCGCCCCGTCGAAGCCGATGGCGCCCGAGCGCGCCGGCAGCAGCCCGGCGATGCATTTGCAGCAGCGTCGTCTTGCCCACGCCGTTGCGGCCGAGGATGGCGGTGACGGCGCCGGAAGGCGCTTCGAACGCGACGTTGCGCAGCGTATGGCTGCCGCCGTAATACTGGTTGAGCGCGTCGACCTCGAGCATGCGTCAGTGCCCGCACGGCCGCCCGCAGGGCACTGACTCGCCCCCGGGGGAAGCGAACGTAGTGAGCATCGGGGGCTCATCTGGCCCAGATACACTTCGATGACGCGCGGATCGGCCTGCACGACGTCCATCGGTCCTTCGGCGAGCACGCTGCCCTCGTGCAGCACCGTCACCTTGCGCGCGATGCGGGCGATGAAGTCCATGTCGTGCTCGACCACGACCACGCGAGTGCCTGCCGGCGAGCGAGAGGCAGAGCTCGGCGCGTGCGCATCGTTCTCCTCGTCGGTCATGCCGGCGACCGGCTCGTCCAGCAGCAGCAATCGCGGCTCCTGCATCAGCAGCATCCCGATCTCGAGCCACTGCTTCTGGCCGTGCGACAGCAAGTCCGGCCGGTCGATCGGCCTCCGCGGCGAGCTGGATCGAGCTCAGCGTCTCGGCGATCCGGTCGAGGTCGCCGCGCGTCGAGCCGCGCGCGGATCGTCTTCGCGCACGCGCTTGTCGGCCTTCATCGCGAGCTCGAGGTTCTCGAAGACCGAGTGCCGCTCGAACACCGTCGGCTTCTGGAACTTGCGGCCGATGCCGGCGTGCGCGATCTCGGCCTCGGTCAGCTGCGCGAGGTCGATCGTCTGGCCGAAGAATGCGGTGCCGGCGTCGGGCCGCGTCTTGCCGGTGATCACGTCCATCATCGTGGTCTTGCCGGCGCCGTTCGGGCCGATGATGCAGCGCAGTTCGCCGTCGTCGATCGTGAGCGAGAGGTCGTTCAGCGCCTTGAAGCCGTCGAAGCTGACCGTGATCCCGTCGAGATAGAGGATCGGCGCCGTGCGTCGTGTCGACGCCTCGCCGGCGATCCGCATGCCCGCCTGCGCGAGCCGTCGTGCCGCTGTCGACGTGTGCGGCACGGCGTCGCTCATCGGCTGGTCGCCTCGCCGCGCTGCTCTCGCCGGCGCACGAGCGCCGATCACGCCGTGCGGCAGGAACAGCGTGACCAGGATGAACAGCAGGCCGAGGAAGAACAGCCAGTATTCCGGGAACGCCTGCGTGAACCAGCTCTTGGCGCCGTTGACGACGCAGGCGCCGACGATCGGCCCGATCGAGCGTGCCGCGGCCGCCCACCGCCGCCCAGATCGCGATCTCGATCGAATTGGCGGGCGACATCTCGCTCGGGTTGATGATGCCGACCTGCGGCACGTACAGCGCGCCGGCGATGCCGCACAGCATCGCGGAGAGCGTCCAGACGAAGAGCTTGTAGTGCAGCGGGTTGTAGCCGCAGAACATCGACGCGGCTTTCGGCGTCGCGGATCGCCGTCAGCACCCGGCCGAGCTTCGAGGTGACGATCGCAGCGGGCGAGCAGCAGCGCGCCGAGCAGCGCGACGCCGGTAGCCGCGAACAGCGCCATGCGCGTTCCCGGCGCGGTGATCGGGATAACCCAGGATGCGCTTGAAGTCGGTGAAGCCGTTGTTGCCGCCGAAGCCGGTGTCGTTGCGGAAGAACAGCAGCATGAACGCGTAGGTCAGCGCCTGCGTGATGATCGAGAAGTAGACGCCCTTGATCCGCGAGCGGAACGCGAAGTAGCCGAACACGAAGCGCGAGCACGCCCGGCACCAGCACGACGAGCAGCGCCGCGAACCAGAAGTGGTCGGTGAAGCTCCAGTACCAGGGATAGGCCTTCCAGTCGAGGAACACCATGAAGTCGGGCAGGTCGTACTGTGATAGACGCCCTCGCGGCCGATCGAGCGCATCAGGTACATGCCCCATCGCGTAGCCGCCGAGCGCGAAGAACAGCCCGTGTCCGAGCGACAGGATGCCGGCGTAGCCCCAGATCAGGTCCATCGCCAGCGCGACGATGGCGTAGCACATGATCTTGCCGACGAGCGTCACGAAGTAGTCGGACAGGTGGAACGGGTGGTCCCGCCGGCAGCAGCAGGTTGAGCGACGGCACCGAGCACGAGAAGCGCATACGCGACGACCGCGAACATCCCAGCCGCCGCGCGTCAGCAGCGGCCGCGCCGGTACGCCGAGGGTCGCTGCAGCTCGAGCGCCACCTGCGGCGGCA
>ERZ1370068.3391-contig-2500_pt1 | contig 25035 bp, 48 predicted proteins | sample MGYA00561227_ERZ1370068 | MGnify/ENA primary metagenome ERZ1370068 (study PRJEB38410, sample SAMEA6850437) | metagenome | study: Metagenomic assessment of the ecological functions of the soil: analysis of the soil microbiota associated with the...
GATGTACTTCGTTCAGTTACGTATTGCTAATTGATAATAGCGCCGGGCTTTCTGCTTTTCGCGAAGCTGCAGGCCGTAGCCGACGATCTTGGGCTTACGATCCTTGCCGTGCTGGCCGGGCGGGAAGTTGCGCTTTCGATGGCGCACTTCTCGGTGTGGCAGCGCTCGCCTTTGAGGAACAGCTTCATCCCTTCGCGCCGGCATTGCCGGCAGACGGGACACGATATATCGTGCCAAATCGAAACCTCCCTATACTTCTGCTCGGTCAGTAGGTGCAGTTTACGGCGACAGTGCGCCTTCGTCCTGCTTACTCTACAAAAACTCAGACGCGGCGCTTTTAGGCGGCCGGCATCCGTTGTGCGGAATCGGCGTGCGATCCTTGATCGACCGCACTTCCAAGCCCGCGGTCGACAGCGCGCGCACGGCCGATTCGCGGCCCGCTCCCGGACCGCTCACGCGACACGTTCCACTGTCCGCAATCCCGATTCCTTGGCTTTGTTGGCCGCGGTGAGCGAGGCCTGCTGCGCGGCAAACGGCGTGCCCTTGCGCGACCCGCGGAATCCGAGCGAACCGGAGCTCGACCAGGCCAGCACGTTTCCCACCGGATCGGTGATGGTGACGATGGTGTTGTTGAAGGACGCCTGCACGTGGACCACGCCCACGGGCACGTTGCTTCTTTTCCTTCTTCTTGAAAGCTCTTCTTCTTGCCAGCCTTTGGCCGGTGCTTTGTCGCCATGAGTGTCCTTATCTGTTCGCCCTTAGGTCTTCGCCGTCGCCTTCTTCTTGTTGGCCACGGTGCCGCGCCGCGGACCCTTGCGGGTGCGCGCGTTGGTGTGGGTGCGCTGGCCGCGCACCGGCAGGCCGCGGCGATGCCGCAAGCCGCGATAGGCGCCCATTTCGATCAGGCGCTTGATGTTCATCGAGACTTCCTTGCGGCAGATCGCCTTCGACCGCGCCTTCGTCTTCGAGAATCTGGCGGATGCTGGTTGACTTCGTCTTCGGTCAGATCCGCGACCTTCTTGTCAGGATCGACGCCGGCGCGGTGGCAGCAGCGACTTGAGCGCGCGTGCGCCCGATGCCGTAGATATAGGTGAGACCGATCTCGGTCCGTTTCTTCGACCGGCAAATCGACGCCTGCTAAACGTGCCATATGTTGCTCTTACCCTGCCTCTGTTTATGCTTTCGGGATTCGAGCAGATCACGCGCACCACGCCGTCGCGGTGGACCAGCTTGCACTTGTCGCACATTTTCTTGACTGACGCCCGAACTTTCATAGCTATCCTCGCTCAATAATTCCACAATTCTGCCACGCGTCTGTATCGCGCGGCGAAAGCTCCACGCGCACCCGGTCACCGGGCCGCAGTCGCACAAAATTCTTCACGTCCGCGCCCGCGGCATGCGCCAGCACCACGTCTTCATTCTGCCAGCTTCAGCCGGTAGGCCGCGCTGGGCAGAAGCTCGATCCCCGCCGCTTCGACGGCTCGGCTTCACGGCCTGGTCAGCACCCACGGCCCGTTCGCGCGTAATCGCCACCGTATGCTCAAAATGCGCCGAGTATTTTCCGTCCTCGGTCACCGCGGTCCAGCGTATCGGCACGCACCCGGCTGCCGGGCGTTCCCGGCATTCACCATGGGCTCGATCGCCAGCACCATGCCTTCCTTCAGCCGCGGATTCTCACTCCGGCGGTCGACGTAGTTGGGGATCTGCGGCTCTTCGTGCATCTGCGTGCCGATGCCGTGGCCCACAAACTCCCGCACGACCGAAAAGCCGTTGGCGGTCACATGCCGCTCCACGGTCCCGCAAATATCGAACAGCCGGTTGCCCGGCCGCGCCTTCTCGATGGCCATCTCGAGCGATTCCCGGGTCACTTCCATCAGGCGCGCGGTCTCTTCGGAGAATCTCGCCCACCGCGCACGGTGATGGCCGAATCGCCGTAATATCCGTTCAACTGCACGCCGGTATCGATCGAACACAATATCGCCGCTCTTCAAAACTCTCTTCTGCGACGGCATCCCGTGCACGATCTCGTCGTTCACCGACGTACACAACACATACCGGAACTTGGTCTCCCGCGCGGCCGGCATGCATAGCCCTTGAACGCCGGCCGCGCGCCCGCGTCCGGCATCATCTTTCTCGGCGGCCACTTCCAGATCCGTAGTGTCGAGACACCCTCGCCCACCATCTTGCGCAGCTCGTCCAAAATCTTCCAGACCAGCAGCCCGGCGCGCGCATCTTTTCCAGCTCCGCCATGTTCTTGCGCACGATCATGCTGCTATCGCCGCGCGTCTTTCCGGATCAACGCGCACGATCTCCGTGGCAATCGCCTGCGGAGCATCTCCGCTCGCCGTCACATCCCAGCAGGGACTCCGGCTTCTCGAAAAATGCCAGCACCGGCGTCGGTCTGCCGTTCGTAGGCTCGCAAGCTGCTCCCGAACCACCTCTTCGCGATCATCGTCGCGAATCATCAGCTTGGTGCCGTCCGTATCGCACAAACCCTCAGACTGCGGTGCGCTCGAGATCACGTTATACAGCGCGCCGCAAGCGGGACACTGCCGGCGGCCCGGAAACCGGGCCATAATAACATTATAATCCACTACCAGGTGGACCACCATGGTCCGCACCGGCCGGCACCAGCCAGCTCCGCCAGCAGCTTGGCCTGGTTCACGCGTCCTGCGGGTAGCCGTCCAGGATAAACCCTGTCGCGCAATCAGGCTGGTCGATCCGCTCCTCCACCAGCGGTTCACCACTTCGTCCGGAACCAGCTCGCCCGGCCTGCATCATGACCGCGACCGTCTGGCCCCAGCGCGTCCCCGGCGCAATCCGCTCCCGCAGCATGTCGCCGGTCGAAATATGCGCGATGCCCAGATGCATTGCTTCAGCAACTTGGCCTGGGTGCCTTTGCCCGAACCCGGCGAGCCGAACAAAATGCAGGCAGAGCCGGCTGCATTCATTGAAGCCGATGGCTCTAGACGCTGCTGCGACGCGCCCGCGGATCCGGCCCGCCCGCGGCGTAAACCCTTCATAATGGCGCATGATCAACTGCGCTTCGATCTGGTTGACGGTATCCATGGCCACGCCCACCACGATCAGCAGCGAGGTTCCGCCGAAATAAAATTGCACGTTCAGGCCGTCCAGCAGCAAGCGCGGGAAAGTGCGCATCGATCCAGTTGCCGATCAGCGGCAGGTGCTGCAGCTTGATTCCTGAAATCATGATCTGCGGGATCAGGCGACAGGATCGACAGGTACAGGCCGCCCACCACCGTGATCTTGGTCAGGATCTTGTTCATGTAGTCGGCGGTATTCCGTGCCCGGCCGGATGCCGGGAATGAATCCGCCGTACTTGCGCATGTTGTCGGCCGCTTCGTTGGGATTGAAAATGATCGACACGTAGAAGAAGCAGAAGAAGATGATCAGCCGCGACGAACAGCAGATAGTAGAGCGGCTCGACCGTGCTGATGGCGCCCAGCATGCCGCTCAGCCACGGGCTGTTCTTGACCAACGGCAGTCTGCGCAGCGTCTGCGGAAAGGCCAGAATCGAGCTGAAGCGAAGATCACCGGGATCACGCCGCCGGCGTTGACCTTGAGCGGCATGTGCGTGGACTGTCCGCCCATCATCGCGCCGCCCGACCACGCGCTTGGCGTACTGCACCGGGATGCGGCGCTCGCCGCGCTCCACCAGTACGATGAAGCGCCACCACCGCGACCATCATCGACCAGGATGATGACGCAGCGTGAAGCGCGTTCCACTCGCCGGTCATGAACACGTTGCTGACAGATATTCGCGAATGGCGTCGGCAGGCCCGACCACGATGCCGGCGAAGATGATCAGCGACATGCCGTTGCCGATGCCGCGCTCGGTGATCTGCTCGCCCAGCCACATGATGAAGGCCGTGCCGGTGGTCAGCGAGAGCATGGTCATCAGGATGAAGCCGAAGCCCGGGATTGATGACGATACCCCTGCCATGGCCTTGCAGGCCCGTGGCGATGCCGAAGGACTGCATCAGCGCCAGGATCACGGTCAGATAGCGGGTCCACTGCGTGATCTTGCGCCGGCCCAGCTCGCCTTCCTTCTGCAGCTTTTCGAGCGTCGGGACCACCACGGTCAGCAACTGCAGGATGATCGACGCCGTGATGTAGGGCATGATGCCCAGCGCGAAGATCGTCAGCCGGCGGACGTTGCCGCCGCTGAACAGGTCGAAGAAGCCGAAGATGGTGCCCTGGTTGCGCTGGAAGAACTCTTCCAAGCGGTTGGTGTCGATGCCGGGAGTCGGGATGTGCCCGCCCAGGCGGTAGACCGCCAGCAGCGCCAGCGTGAACAGGACACGCTTGCGCAGATCCGGGATCCGAAAAACGTTCGCAATCGGCTTCGAAGAACTTCATGGCTTACGTGCCTCGGCTAGCCTGACTCTTCGGCGCTGCCGCTCCGATGACCTCGGCCGTCGCCGCCGGCCGCTGAATCTTTTCCATGCGCGGACTTGGAAAACAGGTGCGCCTTCACCGGATCTTGCGCTTCAGCTCGCCCGAGCCCAGAACCTTGAGTCCGTCGTCGATCTTGCGCACCACGCCCAGTTCGACCAGGCGGTCTGGGATCGAAGCTGTCGCCTTCGAGCTTGTCCAGCGCGCCCAGGTTCACGATGGCGTATTCCTTGCGGAAAATGTTGGTGAAGCCGCGCTTGGGCAGGCGGCGGTGCAGCGGCATCTGGCCGCCCTCAAATCCGCGCATACGCTGAATAGCCGGAAATGGACTTGCGCGCCCTTGGCTGCCGCGGCCGCGAGATCTTTCCGCGGCCCGATCCCATGCCCTGGCCGATGCGCTGCTTCTTGTGCTTTTGTCCGCGCGGCGGCTTGAGTTGACTGAGGTTCAGATTCATGCTATTCGACTCCTATTCGACAATCGCCAGCAGATGCGGAATCTTCTTCACCATGCCGCGAAACGCCGGCGTGTCCGGACGCTCCACGATCTGGTTCATCTTCTGCAAGCCCAGCGCCCGCACGATCACTTTGTGCTTTTCGGGCGTGCAGATGGGGCTGCGCACCAGCTTGATCTTGATTGTTGCCGGCATTCAGATTATCTCACCTTCCCGGTGCCAGGCCGCGCATCTCCGCCACTTCGTGCTTTGTCGCGCAACTGCTCGAGCGCGTCGATGGTGGCCTTCACCACGTTGTGCGGATTGTGCGAGCCGATCGACTTGGTCAGCACGTTCGGAATCCCCACGGCCTGCATCACGGCGCGCACCGGTCCGCCGGCGATCACGCCGGTGCCTTCGGGCGCCGGCTTAAGCAGCACCATGCCGCTGCCGAACCGTCCCAGCACCTGGTGCGGAATGGTGGTCTCGAGCACGTTGCATCTTGCGCAGGTTCTTCTTGGCCGCTTCGATGCCCTTGCTGGATGGCCGACGGGCACTTCCTTGGCTTTGCCGGTGCCGAAGCCGACGATCTTGGCGCCGGGATCGCCGACCACCACCAGCGCCGAAAGCTCAGGTTCTTGCCGCCCTTGACGACCTTGGTGACGCGGTTGATCGACACCACCTGTTCTTTGAGGTTCAGCGTTATTGCGATTCGATGCGCTTTGCTGTGAGTTGTTGCCATTACTGATACCAGATCCTTGTCGCTAGATCGGCCGCCTCGCGCGCATCCGCTAGTGCCTTGACGCGGCCGTGATACAGATACCCGCCGCGGTCGAACACCACCGCCTTGATGCCCTTTTCTTTGGCGCGCTCGGCCAGCAGCTTTGCCGATCGGCCTTCGCGCCAGCGACGTTGCCGCCGTCTTGACGCCCGTGTCTTCTCGTTGGACGACGCCGCGACCAGCGTGTGCGCCCACGGTATCGTCGATCACCTGCGCGTAGATATGCTTCACGCTGCGGAACACCGCCAGGCGGGGCCGCGGCGGTGCTGCCTGACACTCTGCTGCCGGATGCGCTGATGAATCCGCGTACGGACCTGATCTTTCGATCTTCTGCTGGCATGCTACTTGGCACCTCCGCCGCCCGGTCTTGCCGACCTTCTTGCGCAGCGGCTCGCCGGCGTAGCGGACACCCTTGTTCTTGTACGGATCCGGCGGACGCAGCGCGCGCATATTGGCCGCCACCTGCCCCAGCAGCTGCCGGTCGCCGCCGGTCAGAATCAGCAGCGTGAGATTGTTCTCGGCTTGTCGATCTTCATGTCGACGCCTTCGGGCAGATAGAACTCGATGGGATGCGAGTAGCCCAGCGTGAAGGTCGCGATCGCGTCCCTTCACATCGCACTTGTAGCCGATGCCGACGATCTGCAATTCGCGCGTGAAGCCGGTGGACACGCCCTGAACGGCGTTGGCCGTCGAGGCGCGCGTCAACCCGTGCAGCGCGGCGTTTATCGTCGCCATCGCGCGCCAGCTCGAGAATTCCGTCGGTCTGCTTGAAGCGTAATGCCCGCTGGAATCGGGACCGGTCTGCTTGCCCTTGGGCCCTTCCACCGTCAGCTGGTCGCCGACGGTGATCTTCACGCCCTTCGGCAGCGGAATCGGTTTTTTCCGACTCGTGACATAGAAACTCTCCAGCCTCTTACCAAACGTGACACAGCACTTCGCCGCCTACGCCTTCTTTGCGCGCGCGCTGTGCCGGTCATCGACGCCGCGCGGCGTGGTCAGAATATTGATTCCCAGGCCGCCCAGCACGCGCGGCACATCGCTCTGACCCGACGTAAACGCGGCAGCCGGGACGCGATACGCGCTCGATCCGCGAGATCACCGGCACGTTGCCGGGCGTGTACTTGAGATAGATGCGGATGGACTTCTTGGTGCCTTCCTCGGTCAGCTTGTAAGTTGGCGATGTAGCCTTCGTCCTTGAGGATCTTGGCGATGTCCGCTCTTCAGCCTGCGATGCCGGCACGTCCACCTTGGGATGCCGCGCAGCCAATCGCGTTGCGGATGCGCGTCAGCATGTCGGCGATCGGATCGGATGTCGTCATTCTTGTCATCCTCCTCGCATCTACATCAGGCTCACCATGAAGCCTTGATCACGCCGGGAACTTCCCGGCCAGCGCCAGCTTCGCGGAAACAGATGCGGCACAGCCTGAATTTTCGCAGATAGCCTCGCGGGCGTCCGCAGCGCAAGCAGCGGTTGCGATGCCGGCATTGCAGCTTGGGCGTGCTTCGCGGCCTTGGCGCTTCGCCAGCATTTCATCTCTTGCGATTTTGGCGGTAGTAGCCATCGTATCTCCTATCTCCTTACTGCCGGAACGGCATTCCCATGTGCTTCAACAGCGCCAGACCTTCCGCATCGGTCCGAGCGGTGGTGGTGATGCAAATATTCATTCCCTTGGTCTTCTCGACTTTGTTGTAGTCGATCTCGGGAAAATCAGCTGGTCGCTGGATGCCCAGCGTATAGTTGCCGCGGCCGTCGAAGGACTTGGCCGACACGCCGCGGAAATCGCGCACGCGCGGCAGCGCCACGTTCACCAGGCGGTCGAAAAACTCGTACATGCGGTCGCCGCGCAGCGTCACCATGCAGCCGATGGGCATGCCCTCGCGCAGCTTGAACGCGGCGATCGATTTGCGCGCCTTGGTGATCACCGGCTTCTGCCCGGCGATCTGGCCGTCAGCTCGTTCACCGCGCCATCCATCAGCTTGGCGTTCTGGGTGGCCTCGCCCATACCCGATGTTGAGCGAAATCTTTTCGAGCTTCGGCACCGCCATGGGGTTCTTGTAACCGAACTCCTTGGTCAGCGCCGGAACCACTTTCTTTTGATAAAGTTCTTTCAGCCGTGCCGCCATACGTTACTCCTTTCTTGTCCAGAATCTCGCCGCCCTTTGCGGCGACGCACGCGCACCGTGCGCGTGCCTTCCATGCGGTAAGCCGACGCGCGTAGCGCACGCCGCCGGAGGTCAGCACCATCACGTTCGAGATCGCGATCGGGACTCTCGCGCTCGGCGATGCCGCCCTTGATCTGCCGCTGCGGGATTGGGCCGGGTATGCCGCTTCACCATGACCGACGCCCTCGACCAGCACCTTGCCGCGTTCGCGATCGACCTGCAGCACGCGGCCGGTCTTGCCCTTATCACGTCCGGCGATGACCTTGACGGTATCGTCCTTCTGCGAATCTTGACTTTGACCGGAGTCTTCGGCTTGTTCTGATGCCGCGGTGAATTCTTCTGCGCCATGACTAAATCACCTCCGGCGCGAGCGAAACGATCTTCATGAATCTCTTATCGCGCAGCTCGCGCGCCACCGGGCCGAACACGCGCGTGCCGACCGGCTCGCCGAGCTTCGCTGATCAGCACCGCCGCATTCGAATCGAAGCGGATATAGGTGCCGTCCTTGCGGCGGGTTTCCTTGCGCATCCGGACGATCACGCAGCGCACGACTTTGCCCTTCTTGATCGCCGAATCCGGCGCGGCTTCCTTGACGCTGGCCGTGACGATATCGCCCAGCCCGGCGCGCAGACCCGAGATCCGCCGCGCGGCGGCAGAATGCACGCAGCCTGCCGCGCGCCGCTGTTATCGGCCACCTCCAGAATGGTCCGCATCCCGATCATAGGTCTTATCTCCCTGACTGCCAGACGCCGCAGCTACTTGCTTTGCTTTTTCTACGAGAGCCCGCTGCTCCGGCCCGGTCTGAATACCGATGGCGCTCAGATCGGTGGTCACCTGAACAGCCTTGCGCACCACTTCGCCGAGCTGCCAGCGCTTCAGCTTGCTCAGCGGGCGGCACTCGATGATGCGCACCACGTCGCCCACGCTTGGCCTCGCCCTCTTCGTCGTGGGCGTAGAACTTCTTGCGCTTGCTGATGATTCGCTTGTAGAGCGGATGCGGCACGCGCCGGATGACCTCGACCACGATGGTCTTGGCCATCTTGGTCGAGACCACCTAGCCAACCTTTTCGTTCTTAAAGCTGTGGTTGTTTCTGCCATGGCTGCTACTCGCCTTTGCGTCCGCCATGGCCTTTCTTCGGCTTCTTGGCAGCCGTTTCTTGGCTGCCGCTTTGCGAGCCGCCGCCTTCTGCGCTTTCGCGGAGCTTTCTTCGCGACAGCCTTCGGCGCGTCACTTTCGTTACCAACGGCTTCGGCGCAGCCGCGGCCGCTGACCGAGTCTCGCGCTCTCGCTCAATACCGTCAGCATCCGCGCCCGCTCCTTGCGCAGCATGCGGACTTTCGTCAGTCCGTCGGTCTGCCCCATGCGACATCTGGAACCGCAGCCGGAACATCTGCTCGACGCATTCGCGCAACTTGCTTGTCAAGCTCGGCCGTGATCCAACGCCCGGACTTTTTCCGCGTTCTCTTCATGTCGCCTTACTTACTCCAGTGCCTCGCGCTGACGCAACTTGGTCGGAGAGCCGATTTTGCCGCCGCCAGCCGCATGGCTGCCTCGGCCAGTGCGTGATCCACGCCTTCCATCTCAAACAGAATCTTGCCCGGACGAACCACCGCCACCCACTGTTCCGGCGCGCCCTTGCCTTTACCCATACGGGTTTCAGCCGGCTTCTTGGTGATCGGCTTGTCGGGGAACAAGCCGGATCCACACCTTTGCCGCCGCGCTTGATGGAACGCGTCATGGCCACGCGCGCCGCTTCAATCTGGCGGTCGGTGATCCAGCCGCACTCCATGCGCCTTCAGGCCGAAATCGCCGAACGCCAGCGACGAACCGCGCCAGGCCTTGCCAGCCATGCGCCCGCGCTGCTGCTTGCGGTACTTGACCTTCTTCGGCATCAACATGGCGTCTACTCCTTGCTCTCGCCTTCAGGCTCGTGCCTCGGCGACTTCGCCGCTTCCAGGCGTCGTCTGTGCGCGGCTTCGGCTGTGGCTTCCTGCTTCCAGGCCGGCTGCAGCGGAGCGGCCATAGGCGGCAGGATCGGGCACGCCAGTTCGCGTCGATCGGCGCCGCGGCTGCGTCACGGCAGCTCCGTGCTCGCAGCGGCCGCCGGCCGGCCGGCGGTCGCGACGCTCACGATCGCGATCGCGATCCCGATCGCCGGTCGCGCGGATGCGCGCCGCGGCTCCGGCTCGTTGCGCAATCCGCTGCGCGTGATCCGCCCGGCAGAATCTCGCCCTTGTAGACCCAGCACTTGACGCCGATCACGCCGTAGGTGGTGTGCGCCTCGGCTGAATCCGTAGTCGATATCGGCGCGCAGCGTGTGCAGCGGAAGCTGCCCCTGCAGATACCATTCGCTGCGCGCGATTTCCGGCGCCGTTCAAGCGGCCCGATACGCGGACCTTGATTCCCTTGCAGCCGAAACGCAGCGCCGAATCGACGGCTTTGCGCATCGCGCGGCGGAACGCCACGCGCTTTTCGAGCTGCAGCGCGATCGATTCGGACACCAGCTGCGCATCCAGCTCCGGCTTGTGCACTTCCTGAATATCGATGAAAACTTCGCGCTTGGTGCTTCTTGGCCAGATCCTGCTTCAGCTTCTCGATCTCGGCGCCCTTGCGCCCGATGATGATGCCCGGACGCGACGTGCGGATGGTGATGCGCAGCTTGTTGCCGGGCGATCGACTTCGATCGAGCTGACGCCGGCGGACTTCAGCCGGTCGCGCAGCGTCGTCCTTCAGCTCCGAGATCTTCCTGCAGCAGCTTGGCGTAATCCTGCTTGGCGAACCAGCGCGACCGCCAGGTCTTGGTGAAGCCCAGCCGGAATCCGTACGGATGAACTTTCTGTCCCATTGTTCTACCGTCGTCTTTCTCCGCCACCTTGATCGACGATGTGCGCCATGCGCCGCTGATAGCGGTAAGCGCGCCCCATCGGCGCCGGACGGATGCGCTTCATGCGCGGCCCTTCGTTCACGTACGCTTCGCGACACGATCAGCGTGTCCACGTCGACGTCGTTCGAGCGGTTCTCGGCGTTGGCGATGGCCGACTGCAGCACCTTCTCCACCGACGGCGCGATCCGCTTGTTGGTGGTGCGCAGCGTGATGATCGCCGTCGCCCGGCCTTCTGGCCGCGGATCAGATCCACCACCAGCCGCGCCTTCTGCGGCGAGATTCGGATGTATCTGGCTTCCGCTTTGGCTTGCATGTTTATTCCTCTACTCCGCCGCATGCCGGCTTTCGCGCGACTCTTCTCCGTCGCCGCCTTGGCCGCATGACCCTTAAACGTCCGCGTGGGCGAAAACTCGCCCAGCTTGTGCCCCACCATGTTCTCGGTGACGTACACCGGGATGAACTTCTTGCCGTTGTGCACGGCCAGCGGTGTGCCCGACGAACTCCGGCAGAATGGTCGAGCGCCGCGACCAGGTCCGCACCACCTTCTTCTCGTTCTTCGCGTTCATCGCCGTCCACCTTCTTCATCAGGTGGTCGTCGACGAACGGTCCTTTTGCTAGCGAGCGTCCCATGTCTCGCTTACCTCTTCTTCGCCTTCCGCGTCACGATCCACTTGTCGGTGCGCTTGTTGTTGCGCGTCTTGAAGCCGCGCGTGGGCTGGCCCCACGGCGTCACCGGATGGCGGCCGCCGACTGGTCTTGCCCTCGCCGCCGCCGTGCGGGTGATCCACCGGGTTCATCGACACGCCGCGGTTGTGCGGCATCTTGCCCATCCAGCGCTTGCGCCCCGCCTTGCCCAGGCGACACGTTTTCGTGCTCGACGTTGCCCACCTGCCCGATCGTCGCCATGCATTCCACCAGCACCTGCGGATTTCGCCCGACGGCAGCTTCAGCAGCGCGCATGCCGCCTTCTTTCGAAACCAGCTGCGCCTGCGCGCCGGCCGAGCGCGCCATCTGCCCGCCCTTGCCCGGCTTCAGCTCGATGTTGTGCACCACGGTGCCGGCCGGAATGTTCTTGAGCGGCAGCGCATTGCCGACCAGGATGTCGGCGTCGGGCCCGGACATGACCTTGCGGCCCAACTTCGAGACCCGTCCGGCTGCAGGATGTAGCGCTTCTCGCCGTCGACGTAATGCAGCAGCGCGATGCGCGCGCTGCGGTTGGGATCGTATTCGATGGCCGCGACCACCGCCGCGAATGCCCGTCTTGTCGCGCTTGAAATCGATCATCGCGGTAGGCCTGCTTGTGCCCGCCGCCGATGAAGCGCGAGCTGACACGCGCCCGGTGCTGCTGCGTCCGCCGGTGCGCTTCTTGCCTTCGACCAGCGACTTTTCCGGCGTCTGCTTGGTGATGTCCTCGCGCGACGACCACCGTCTGAAAGCGGCGCGTCGGCGTAGTCGGTCTGATATGTCTTGATCGGCATCGGTCCTTAAATCTCCGCGTACTCCGGCATCTTCTCGCCCGGCTTCAGCTTCACGTAGGCTTTCTTCCAGTCCGAGCGGTAGCCGGCGAACTTGCCGCGCCGCCGCAGCTTGCCTTCGATGGTCGCGGTGCGGACTTCGGCCACTTTCACCTTGAACAGCTTCTCGACCGCCTGCCGGACCTGCGTCTTGTTGGCGTCGGCGGCCACTTCGAAGCACAGCGTGCGCTCGGCGTCTTTCTTGGTGACGCCCTTTTCGGTCACGATCGGGCGGCTGGATCACTTCATAGATGTTCATTATGCAGAGCGCCTCCGAGAACTTCTGCGCCGCGGCCGCTTGCGTCAGCAGCACGCTCTTGTGCCCGAGCAGATCGTATACGGTTGACGTCGCGGCTGGCCACCAGCGTCACGCCCTTCAGATTGCGCGACTCGACAGCTGCAGGTTGCTGGTTCTCGCCGTTGTCGACCACCAGCACCGTCTTGCGTCGCTTCGAGCGTCGTCGAGCGCCGCGCGCATCGCGCTTGGTCTTGTGCTCGTCGAACGCGAACTCGCTGCACGACCTTCAGCTCGCCGTCGCGCAGCTTGGCCGACAAGCGCCGAGCGCAGCGCGCCCAGCTGCATCTTGCGCGGACAGCTTGATAGCTGTAATCGCGCGGTTGCGGACCGTGCACCGTGCCGCCATGCCGCCACAGCGGCGACCGGATCGAACCGATGCGCGCCCGGCCCGTGCCCTTCTGCTTCCACAGCTTCTTGCCCGAGCCCGCCACTTCGTGCCGCGACCTTGGTCTTGATGCCGTGCCGCGCGCGTGCCCGCCTGATGAGTGCCGCACCGCTTCGTACAGCAGCGCCTCGTTGACTTCGGCGCGCCGAACACGTCGTCGGCCAGCTCGAGCGTCGCCGACCTTCTTGTTACTTGAGATCCGACTACGTCTACAGTCGGCATGGCGTTACCTCTTCGACCTCCGCACCATGCACGTAGCCGCCGTTCGGTCCGGGCACCGCGCCCTTCACCACGAGCACGTTGTCCTCGGTGTCCACTTCGATGACTTCCAGGTTGCGCACCGTCACGCTGGTCGTTGCCCATGTGGCCGCCCATGCGCATGCCCGGCACCACGCGCGACGGATAGCTGGACGCGCCGATCGATCCCGGAGCGCGATGGAACATCGATCCGTGCGTAGCCTTCGCCGCCGCGGAAGTGATGGCGCTTCGACCACGCCGGCGAAGCCGCGGCCCTTGCTGATGCCGATCACGTCCACCTTGTCCTTGGGCTTGAACTGATCCACCAGCACCTGGTCGCCGGCCTTCAGGTCGCCGTCGCCCGCCGTCCAGCGGAACTCGCGCATGAACTTCGCGCCTTCGACGCCGGCCTTCTTCAAGTGCCCGGTCGTCGGCTTGTTGATGCGCGCCGGCTTGACGAATTCCAGCAGGCCGAGCTGCACCGCGTCGTAGCCGTCGGTGGCGGGCGTCTTGCGCTGCACCACCATGCACGGACCCGCCTTGAGCAGCGTGACCGGCACCACCTGCCCGTCCGGCCGGAACACCTGCGTCATCCCGATCTTTTTGCCAAGAATTCCTGGACTCATTAAATCCTTCAGTCCGTGAGCTGCCGCTACCGCCTCACTTGCTGCTTCTTCCCGAACGCCTTGATCTCGACATCCACGCCCGCCGGCAGATCGAGCTTCATCAGCGCGTCCACCGTCTGCTGCGTCGGCTCGAGAATGTCGAGCAAGCGCTTGTGCGTCCGGATCTCAAACTGCTCGCGCGACTTCTTGTCCACGTGCGGCGAGCGCAGCACGGTCGTGCGATTGCTGCGACCGTCGGCAGCGGAATCGGACCCGCCACCGTGCGCCCGGTGCGCTTCGCCGTGTCCACGATCTCCGTCGTGGATTGATCGAGTATCCGGTGATCGTACGCCTTCAGGCGGATGCGAATGCGTTCTCTAAGCTGCCATTTTCGCCTTAACCTGCCAGAATCTCCGTAACCGTGCCGGCGCCCACCGTGCGGCCGCCTTCGCGGATCGCGAAGCGCAAGCCCTTGTCCATGGCGACCGGCGTGATCAGCTCCACCACCAGGCTGCACGTTGTCGCCCGGCATCACCATCTCCGGTGCCTTCCGGCAGCTGCGCCACTCCCGTCACGTCCGTCGTCCGGAAGTAGAACTGCGGCCGGTATCCCTTGAAGAACGGCGTGTGCCGCCCGCCCTCTTCCTTGCTCAGCACGTACACTTCGCCCTTGAACTTCTTGTGCGGCTTGATCGAGCCCGGCTTCGCGATCACCTGCCCGCGCTCCACTTCGTCCTTTTCCACGCCGCGCAGCAGCAGGCCCGACGTTGTCGCCCGCGCGCCCTTCGTCCAGCAGCTTCTTGAACATCTCGACGCCGGTGACCACCGTCTTGCGCGTGTCGCGGAAGCCCGACGATCTCCATTTCCTCGCCGACCTTGCAGATCCCCGCTCGATGCGGCCCGTCACCACCGTGCCGCGGCCCTGAATCGAGAAGATGTCTTCGATCGGCATCAGGAACGGCTTGTCGATCGCGCGCTCCGGCATCGGGATGTAGTTGTCCACCGCTTCCATCAGCTCGTCGACCGTCTTTTCCCACTGCGTCTTCGCCGTTCAGCGCGCCCAGCGCGCTGACACCGCACCACCGGCAGATCGTCGCCCGGGAACTGATAGCTCGTCAGCAGCTCGCGCACTTCGAGCTCCACCAGATCGAGCAGCTCCGGATCGTCCACCATGTCGACCTTGTTCATGCGCCACCACGATGTACGGCACGCCCACCTGGCGGGCCAGCAGAATGTGCTCGCGCGTCTGCGGCATGGGGCCGTCGGTCGCCGCCACCACCAGGATCGCGCCGTCCATCTGCGCCGCGCCGGTGATCATGTTCTTGATGTAGTCGGCGTGGCCCGGGCAATCCACGTGCGCGTAGTGCCGCTTGGCGGTCTCGTACTCCACGTGCGCCACCGCGATCGTGATTCCGCGGGCCTTTTCTTCCGGCGCGTTGTCGATCGAATCGAAGCTCCGGAACTTGTTCTTCGGATTGTGCTTGGCCAGCGTCTTGGTGATGGCCGCCGTCAGCGTGGTCTTGCCGTGATCGATGTGCCCGATCGTCCCGATGTTGACGTGCGGCTTGCTGCGATCAAATTTTCCTTTGCCATGTGTGCTTCAGTCTCCTGTGGAATCTTCGTAACTCTTGCCCTGCACCTTGCTGACGATCTCTTCCGCGATGCGCTGCGGAACTTCTTCGTACTTGCCGAAGTGCATCGTGAAAGCTGCCGCGGCCCTGCGTGCGCGAACGGAGCTCGGTCGCGTAGCCGAACATCTCCGACAGCGGCACCATCGACTTGATGATCTGCGTGGTCCCGCGCAATTCCGTGCCTTCGATGCGGCCGCGGCGCGAGATCAGGTCGCCGATCACGTCGACCCATGTACTCGTCCGGAACCACCACTTCGACGCGCATGATCGGCTCGAGCAGCACCGGCTTGGCGCTTGCGTGGCCGCTTCCTTGAACGCACATCGAGCCGCAGATCTTGAACGCCATTTCCGACGAATCGACGTCGTGGTAAGCTGCCGTCGTACAGCGATCACCTTGACGTCCGACATCGGGTAGCCCGGCCAGCACGCCGCCTTCGAGCGCTTCGATGCATGCCGGCTTCGGTCGGCGTGATGAATTCCTTCGGAATCGCTGCCGCCCGTGATATCGTTCTCGAACTCGAACCCGCACCCGCGCGGCAGCGGCTCCACGCGAATCTTGACGCGCGCGTACTGGCCGCTGGCCGCCGGTCTGCTTGCATTGTGCGTGTCGTCGGCTTCGCGCATTGCTCGCGGATGGTCTCGCGATACGCCACCTGCGGCTTGCCGACGTTGGCGCCCACGCCGAACTCGCGCATCATGCGGTCGACAATGATTTCCAGATGCAGCTCGCCCATCCCGGACAGAATGGTCTGCCCGGTTTCCGGATCGGTCGTCAACTTGGAGCGTGGGATCTTCCTGCGCCAGCTTCGCGATCGCCATGCCCAGCTTTTCCTGGTCGGCCTTGGTCTTCGGCTCGACCGCGAGCTGAATCACCGGAGTCGGGAAGTCGATCGACTCGAGCACGACCGGATCTTCTCGTCGCAGATCGTGTCGCCGGTCGAAACCGTCTTCAGCCCGACCGCGGCGGCAGATATCGCCCGCCATGATTTCCGTGATCTCTTCGCGCTTGTTGGCGTGCATGCGTGAGCAGGCGCCCGATGCGCTCCTTGCGGCCCTTGGCGACGTTGAAAACCGATTCGCCCGATCCCAGCTTGCCCGAATACACCCGGAAGAACGCCAGCTGGCCCGACAAACGGGTCGGTCATGATCTTGAACACCAGCGCCGCAGAACGGCTCGCTGTCGGACGCCTTGCGCTCGATGACCTTTTCCGGATCGTCGACGTCAGTGCCCTTCGACCGGCGGAACGTCGAGCGGCGAAGGCAGGTAATCCACCACCGCGTCGAGCATGGTCTGCACGCCCTTGTTCTTGAACGCCGTCCCGCAGATCACCGGGAAGATCTTCAGCGCGATGGTCGCCTTGCGGATGCCGCGCGTGATCTCGTCGTTGGTGGCGTCTCGCCTTCGACGAACTTGGTGAACAGCGTGATCGTCGAACTCGGCGATCGCCTCGATCATCTTGCTCGCGATATTCCTTGGCCTGTTCCGACAGATCCTCGGGAATCTCGACCGTCGTCGTACTTCGCGCCCAGCGTCTCATCGCGCCACACCAGCGCCGTCATCTCGACCAGGTCGACGATGCCCTTGAACTGATCTTCCGCGCCGATCGGAAGCTGAATCGGCACCGGCCGGCACTTCAGCCGGTCGACGATGGTGTCCACCGAGTGGTAGAAATCCGCGCCCACGCGGTCCATCTTATTGATGAAGCAGATGCGCGGAACGCTGTACTTGTCCGCCTGCCGCCAGACCGTTTCCGACTGCGGCTGCACGCCGGCCACCGCGTCGAACACCGCCACCGCGCCATCCAGCACGCGCAGGCTGCGCTCCACTTCGGCCGTGAAATCCACGTGGCCCGGCGTGTCGATGATGTTGATCTGCATATCCTGCCACTCGCAGGTGGTCGCGGCCGAGGTGATGGTGATGCCGCGCTCCTGCTCCTGCTCCATCCAGTCCATGACGGCAGTGCCTTCGTGGACCTCGCCGATCTTGTGGGTCCGGCCCGTGTAATAGAGAATGCGCTCGGTCGTGGTGGTCTTGCCGGCATCGATGTGCGCCAGCGATGCCGATATTCCTCATCCTCTCGAGCGGTACCGTTCTAGCCATACAGTTTAAAGCGCTGATCCGCTATGCTCCGTTACCAGCGGTAATGCGCGAAAGCCTTGTTGGCCTCCGCCATGCGGTGGACGTCGTCCTTCTTCTTGATCGCCCCGCCGCGCATGATTGGCGGCGTCGTTCAACTCGTTGGCCAGCTTCTCCGGCATGCCCTTTCCGGGCGCGACGCGGGCGTTGATGCACGATCCAGCGGATCGCCAAGCTACGTGCGCCGGTTCTGCGGCACTTCGATCGGCACCTGATAGTTGGCGCCGCCCACGCGCCGCGTCTTCACTTCGAGCAGCGGCTTGGCGTTCTCGACGGCCTTCTTGAACAGCCTTCAGCGGATCGTCGCCGGAGCGCTCCCTGATCTTGTCCATGGCATCGTAGAAAATCTTCTGCGCGACGGCCTTCTTGCCGTCCCACATCATGGAGTTGACGAACTTCTCCACCAGCGTCGAGTTGTAGACCGGATCCGGCAGAACTTCGCGAGTTTCAGCTCTGTCGTCTGCGTGGCATATTCGTACCTCCTACGATTTCGGCCGCTTGGCCCCGTACTTCGACCGGCTCTGCTTGCGGTTGGCGACGCCGGCGGTATCGAGCGCGCCGCGCACCACGTGATAGCGCACGCCGGGAAGATCCTTCACGCGGCCGCCGCGGATCAGCACGATCGAGTGCTCCTGCAGGTTGTGTCCGACGCCGGGGATATAGGTGGTGACTTCGATCCCGTTGGTCAGCCGCACGCGCGCGACTTTGCGCAGCGCCGAATTCGGCTTCTTGGGAGTCGAAGTGTACACGCGCGTGCAAACGCCGCGCCTCTGCGGGCAGCTCTGCAGCGCCGGGCTGGCAGTCTTCCAGCGTGGCGGCTTGCGCCCATTACGCACCAGTTGATTAAATGTCGGCACGAATCTCCCTCGTCGTGAGTAAACTACTTTGTGACCCGATCGACGCTACGCTCGGCGGCCAGAATTATCTGAAAGCAGCCTTTCGCACTCTAAATGCAACAAGCCGCTTATCCTTGCGAGGAAAACTTCCTTCGGACAGGTCCATGCTCCTGAAGGCTTTAGAATCCTTCAAAACCTCGGGACCGGCTCCCGGCCGGATCTCCGATCGCGGAGATGGTAGCGCAAGAGCAGAGAGACTTTAACTCGCCCAAACCTTTCAATAGTAACGGAAGACTCGGCAGCGGGTGTCAACTTCAAGTTTTCTAAACGACCATCTTATAGCCGATCACGGCTTCGACTTCTTCTTCGATCAAACTATCTCGATGGCGTCCCAGGGGCAGCCATCCAGGAAGGCGCCTGTCTGGGCCTTTGCTGACGCACTTCTGTGGCCGATGCACAGCGCCATGGATCCACTTCGATGCGCCCAAAGGAGTGCGATCTTCGTCCGAATCCAGTACATACAGTCCGCTACTGGACAGTACGGCACGCAGGCCGGCGAACCCGCGCAACCGGTGCAGCACTCGGTAATGACCGCAAGTCTTTGGGCTTTTTTCTTTCGGTGGCGATCCCTTCCGATTTCGGCTCGCTCTTTGATGACAGCAGGTCATGCCTCGAATTATGCCATATCCACCCGACTACTTCAATTATCGACTGCGCGCAGCGTCCTCGCGAGCACGCGTCACGGCTCTGAATTCTCCACTCGCACAACCTCGATCCGCCCCCTGACCCGTCGGTTGCCAGCGCGAACATTACGCGGCGTGATGGGAATCCGGCGAATATGGAAACCAGCTGACGCCGCATGCTGCCGCCACGTGCTGCCCCGCGGAATCGTATCCAATGTACATATCGCTGCGGGCGATTTCCGCAGCAAAGGGAGCAAAGGCGCCCCTCCCAACATTGAACACGCTCCGGCGGCAATCCGCCGATCGCAGCCTCGACGCGTGCGGCCTCTTCGCCTCCAGCGCCCTTGTCGATCAGAATGAATGCGCCACGCTCCACCAGCGCGCGCAGCAATTCCTCGAATGGATCGCCAATCCGCTTCGCTGGATTCGCCCACGCCCAGGCTGACCGTGACTTCACTGGGCGCCTGACGCCGTGTGCCGGCGCGATATAGGCTCCGCCTCAACCCCGAAAGGTCTCCGCCGCTACCCATCGGCGGGTCAGGGTCCCAAGAGACTCGTCTCCCCGCCACCACATATGAACGGCTTTCGAAGAAGTAGTAATTCTCATCTGAGCAAACCGGCGCCAGGCCCAGTTGCGTCAGGCGGGAATCCGATCGATTGTGATGCTCTCCCGGCTGCGAAAGCGTGCGGTGCGGCAGGCATGCCAAGCCTCCAGCCGTCTGGCAATGAGCCGCTTCGAGGATAGGCTACCGGCAGATGTTCAATGCGCGGATCGGCTTCGAACAGTTCCCACGCCTTACGGCTGCCCGCGAGGAAAATTCGCGCCGGGGAAACGCTGTTTGGCCGCATCGAGGATCACGCCTGTGATGGCCACGTCTGCGCCGAGGGCCGCGAGAGTACAAAAACATTCGACGGCGCCTGCCCTCAAATTTTCGGGGGATCCGACCCGGTGATAGCGCCAGCAAGTTTTCGCCCAGCTCCGGCCTACCGCGGCCAGCGCCTCGGAAAATAACACCGCATAGGTGTTGCACAGCGTTGTTCGAACCGGTCGGCCAATCCTTCGGCGACCAGCCGCGAAACAGCCCGCGGGAGCAGTCCCTATCCAGCAGCCCGGGATCAGCAGCGACGAGGCCAGGCCGCCGCGCAGGCAGAGCGACAGCTCCCGAGCCGCGTCCTCACACGGAAATACTTGCCAATGAGCAGGTCCAGCGCTGCTTTCTGGTGGCGTCGGGAACCACCTTTGGCGATCGGTGATGATGCGCGTGCGCGAGCGCCGAGCCGCACTTGCAGGCTCGCGCCTCCGGCATCTGCGCGACCACCGTCTCGCGCACCACTTTGGCCGCGTTCTCGGCGTTCTTCATCAGGTTGGCGATGATGTCGGTCACAGTGACCGCATCGTGATGCCGGATGCCAGCAGTCGTAGTCGGTCACCATCGCGATCGTCACGTAACAGATTTCGGCCTCGCGCGCGAGCTTGGCCTCCTGCAGGTTGGTCATGCCGATCACGTCCATGCCCCAGCTGCGGTAGACGTTCGATTCCGGCTTTGGTCGAAAACGCCGGCCCTTCCATGCAGAGATAGGTGCCGCCACGGCTTGACGTTCACGCCGGCGCTGTCGCAGCGCTGTCGCACCACGTCGGCGAGCTTGCGGACAGACCGGATCGGCGAAGCTGACGTGCGCGACCATGCCTGTCGCCGAAGAACGTGAGACGCGCGCCGCGCGTGCGGTCGAAGAACTGATCCGGAATGACGAAATCGAGCGGCCGGTGTTCTTCCTTGAGCGATCCGACCGCGCTCAGCGAAACGATGCGCTCGACGCCGAGCGACTTCATCGCCATAAATATTGGCGCGAAAATTCAGCTCCGAAGGCGAAATGCGATGTCCGCGTCCGTGCCGCGCCAGAAACGCGACGTGCTTGCCGGCCAGCGTGCCCAGCGACGTAATTCATCCGATGGGCTGCCCCACGGGCGTCTCGATCAGCGACTTCCTCATGCACTTCGAAAGCCCGGCATCGTAATACAGCCCGCTGCCGCCGATGATGCCGATCTGTGCCTGCAAGTATCTCCTGGCCTATTCCTGAATCAGTTCCAACAACACGCCGCCGGTCGAAGCCGGATGCACGAAACACATACTCATGCCCGCCCGCGCCCGCGCGCGGTTCGTTCAACATGCGCGCGCCGCCTGCCGTAAGACGCTCGACCGCCGCGTCGAGATCCGGCACCTCGCAGCGCGACGTGATGCAGACCCTCGCCGCGTTTCGCGATGAACTTCGCCGATCACCGAATCCGGGTTCCGTAGGCTCCAGCAGCTCGATGACGCGGCCCGCCCGCCGGCAGCATCGCGACGTGCACCTTCTCCTGCGTCGACAGTCTCACGCAGGCTGACGCTCATGCCCAGCTGCCCGTCGTAGAACCCGAGCGCCGCGTCGATCGATTTCACCGCGATTCCCAGATGGTCGATGCGGCATAGCCCGCAGCCGGCTGCGGCGCATCTGCCGCGTGCACGATCGCCGCGCGCCCTCTGGCGATCGCCGCCAGCAGCTCATCGACGCCCGTTCCGTCGGTCGCCACCGTCGCGCACCACGGCGAGGCACCCAGCCGTCCGCACGATGCGCCAGACGCTCTGCAGCCTGCCGGATCTTCGCTCCATCTGCGCGACGCCGGCATGATCCGCCTTGTTGATGACGAAGACGTCGGCGATCTCCATGATGCCGGCTTTGATGGCTTGCACATCGTCGCCCATGCCGGGCACCAGCACCACGACGGTGACGTCGGCGACGTCGCGCCACGTCCACTTCGTCCTGTCCCACGCCGACGGTTTCGACGATCACGCACATCCCGCCCGGCCGCGCGATGCAGCCGCGCGACAGTCCGCCGTCGCGCTGCGCCAGGCCGCCCAGCGCGCCGCGCGTGGCCATGGAGCGGATGAAGATTCCCGGATCGGCGTGATGGGCCTGCATGCGGATGCGGTCGCCCAGCAATGGCGCCCGCCGGTGACGCGGCTGGACGGATCGACAGCGATGATCGCCACCGTCTTGCCGCTTCGTCGCGCGCAGCGCCCGCGCCATGGCGATCCACCAGCGTGCTCTTGCCCGGCGCCCGGCGCGATCCGGTGACGCCGATAAGCACCGAGCCGCTGCGCTTGCTGGCCGAATAGCGGCATTCGAGCAAGTCCCGCCGGCTCGCGGCTGACGTGATTCTCAACCGCGGTGGCGGCGCGCGCCAAGCGCGCCGCGACGTCGCCACGCGCGAGTCTTGCGCCGCCCAGTCGCTGCATGCAGTCAGTACTCTTCAGTAGCTGCGCGCGCGATTACCAGCCGCTGGATCTCGCTGGTGCCTTCGCCGATGGTGCAGAGCTTGACGTCGCGATAGAACTTCTCCACCGGATAGTCCTTGATGAAGCCGTAGCCGCCGTGAATCTGCACGGCCTCGTTGGCGATTCGCACCGCCGACCTCGATGGCGAACAGCTTGGCCATGCGACGATTCCTGCGTCGACGCGCATGCCCGCGGTCCAGCATCCACGCCGGCGCGATAGGTCAGCAGCGCGCGCCGCGTCGATCTCGGTGGCCATGTCGACCAGCTTGTGCTGGATGGCCTGAAATTCGCGAGATCGGCCGTGCCGAACTGCTTGCGCACCTTCGAATACTTCAGCGCGGCGTCGTAGGCGCCCTGCGCCATGCCGATGCGCCAGCGCGGCGATCGAAATGCGCGCCGCCATCGAGAATCTTGCAGGCTGTCGACGAAGCCTTCGCCGCGCTTGCCCAGAAGCTGCGACTGCGGGCAGCGCGGCAATCGTCGAAAATCACTTCGCCGGTGGCGCTGGCGCGCAGCCCGAGCTTGTTCTCCTTCTTGCCGGCGCGAAAGCCAGGCGTCCCTTTTCGACGATGAACGCCGAGATGCCGTGCTGCGCGCCGATGCGATCGGTGACGGCCATGGCCACGCAGACGTCGGCGTAGTGCGCGTTGGTGGTGAACGTCTTCGCGCCGTTCGAGCACCCAGCTGCCGCCTTCGCGCACCGCCGTGGTGCGCGTGCCCGCCGCGTCCGACCCGGCTTCGGGCTCGGTCAGCGACCAGCAGCCGATCCATTCGCCCGACGCCAGCTTGGAGCGATAGCGCTGCCGCTGCTCGTCGTTGCCCATCTTGAAAATGTGGATTCGAGCACAGCGAGGTGTGCGCGGCCACGATGATGCCCGACCGAGCCATCCACGCGGGAAAGCTCTTCGATGATGATGGAGTACTCGATGTAGCCGAGGCCCGCGCCGCCCAGCTCCTCGGGAAAGATCGAGCCCATGTAGCCGAGCCTGCCCAGCTTGCTTGATCGACTTCGAGCGGGAAAGATCTGCGCCTCGTCCCACTCCATGACGTGAGGCAGGATCTCCGCTTCGGCGAATTCGCGCACGGACTTGGCGAAGCTGAATCTGTTCTGGTGTGTATTCGAAATCCACGGATCGCTCAGACGATCTCTTCCGTCGGCGTCGCGTCCCAGCGCATCGGCGCTGGCCCTGGCGATAGCTGTCGACCGCCATGCGGCAGGCGACGGAAACGCGGAAGCCCACGATCGAACGGACAATTCGGTCTCTCTTGCCGGAGCGGATGCAATCGAGGAAAATTCTGCATGTGGGCGTTGGGAGCGCGTGCGTGGTCTCGCCCATCATCTCGTTGCCGTCCGGCCGGTTCACCTTTTGCGGCGTGTATCGGATCTGCTGGCTCTTGAAATGGTGCCGTCGCGTGCCCAGCACGTCTTCCGTGACGCCCAAGCTGGTTGTTGCCGAATCCCGAATCCCAGGTGAACAGGATCTCTTCCGGAATGCTCCATCGAGACATTCATGGTGTCCGGCACTTCGCGGCCGTCCTTCCACAGATAGACGCCGCCCGCCATGTTGACGGACTTGGGAATCTGCAGATTCATGACCTTGTACCAGAAGGCAAGCTGGTGGCACATGTTCTCGTAGACGTTGCCGCCGGAGTAATCCCAGAAGAAGCGCCAGTTGACGTAGCGGTTGGCGATCGAACTCTGCGCGGCGGCGCTTCGCCCAGGAAACGACTTCCAGATGATGTTTTCCGGCGGTCATATCCGGATACACCGGCCGCGACCACTGCGGCTTGCCGTGCGGCGTATTGCGGTACATGTGCGCGTGGATCGCGGTGACTTTGCCCACATTTCCGCCGGCGAGGAAATCGCCGCGCATCGGTCACCTGGCCCGACGAGCAGTACTGATGCCCGATCTGCACCGTGCGTTTGCCGGCTTTCTGGTACGCCGCGCGCATGCGCTTGGCGTGGTCGACGGTGAACGCCATGGTCTTTTCCTGATACACGTGCTTGCCGGCGTCGAGCGCGGCGACGAAGTGCTCGCAGTGCAGGTGCTGCGGAGTGGCGATCAGGACGGCGTCGATGATCTTGTCGTCGAGCAGATGGCGGTAATCGAGATAGGTCTTGGCGTTCGGGCGCACTTTGCTTCGCGTCTTCCAGGCGGCGTGGTGTAGATATCGGCGAACGCCAGCGAACTCGGTATTCGGGCAGGCCGATGGCTTCGCGCATGATCTGCGTGCCGCGGTCGCCCGACGCCGATGATGCCGAGCCGGATGCGGTCAGTTCGCGCCCAGAACATTCGAGACGGCCAGCGTGCCCGGCTGAGACCGGTGGCGACTTTGCCGATGAAATTGCGTCGAGACTGCATGGACGTAGTCCTCGCAGTTGGTTGGGCTATCTGTATAGTCATCATTTGTGGCCCTGGCAGCATGCCAATCAGGGACGGGCTAACGGAATTGGGCCCGGCAGGCGAAACCGCCTGCCCCACCACGGTGTCCGATTTTGGGACTGGGTTCGTATCGAAAAATTGACCCGCTGCCGGCCTGCTCTCATCTTCCTCCCAGGTGGCGCCTGGGCCTGTCGGATGTACGGTGGAGTGGATATGTGTCGCCTCGGCTTGCTTGCAGGTGTAGGAGATTTTTTAATGCTCTGGCGAATTGGCGTTCGTAGCCGGTCTCAGCGATGTACGAGGTCAAGGGAGCAATACGTACTGAACGAAGTACAA
>ERZ1370068.7357-contig-6279_pt1 | contig 25031 bp, 35 predicted proteins | sample MGYA00561227_ERZ1370068 | MGnify/ENA primary metagenome ERZ1370068 (study PRJEB38410, sample SAMEA6850437) | metagenome | study: Metagenomic assessment of the ecological functions of the soil: analysis of the soil microbiota associated with the...
TTACGTATTGCCTGACGGGACGAGCGGCTCGGGCTCGGCATCGAAGCGCTCGAACCCGCAGTAGCAGATGAAGTGGCGGTTGGTCGCGCGACCGAACAGCGTCAGCCCGAGGCGTGTCGCCGAGCTCGTGCCCCATCTGCGTGATGCCGCTGCGCGAGACGACGATCGGCACGCCCATCTGCGCCGACTTCATCACCATCTCGCTGGTCAGCCGGCCGGTCGTGTAGAAGACCTTGTCGCCGCCGTCGACGCCGCTGCATGCCACATCCAGCCGGCGATGGTGTCGATCGCGTTGTGGCGGCCCGACGTCCTCGACGAACATCAGCATCTCGTCTGCCGCGGAACAGCGCGCAGCCGTGCACCGAGCCGGCCGACTTGTACGGTGCTCTCGCTGAGCCGCATCGCGTTGACGCATGCGCGTAGAGCGTGCCTGCGTGATGCGTGCGGCCGGATCGCTGCGGCGGCAGGCGGATCGCGTCGATCTCGTCCATCAGGTCGCCGAACACGCTGCCCTGCCCGCAGCCGGTGGTGACGACGCGCTTGCGCGGTCTTGCTCGCTCGAAGTCGTCGATGCCGGCGCGCGTCTTGCACGGCCGCCGCATCGACCTCCCAGTCGACGGTGATCGATTCGACCTCGTCGACGCTGCTCGACCAGCCGCTGGTTGCGCAGGTAGCCGAGCACCAGCAGCTCGGGCTCGCGCGCCGAGCGTCATCAGCGTGACGAGCTCGCGCGTTGTCGACGATACACCGTCAGCGGCGCGCTCGGCCGGGATCGAGATCGTGCCGCGTCGCTGCCGTGCTCGTCGACGGACGCTCGATCTCGCGCGTGAGCGGCGCGCGCGCCGCGGTCAGGCGCAAGGATGGCGTGTGACGAGCAGGCGTCGCTATTGCTTGCGGCGCGAGCCGGCGTCATCTCCGCCGCCAGGTCGCCTTGTTGCTCGGCGGGGCTGGTCGCCGTGCCGGGCGGCGAATGCGCGCCCGGACGCCTCGAGCGGCTTCGACGCCGGCGGGCGTGACGCGTAGGCGAACGGGCCGGGTCGGCTGCACGCGGCGTCTGCGTGCGGGCGCCGACGCCGGGTGCCCTGCCGCGCCGCGTGCGCGCGGTATCCGGCGGCCACGCTGGTCCATGCGACTGGCAGAGCTGGTAGGCGTCCGACCTTATCGCTCCAGGCGGCCTTGGCGGCGGTCTCGCGCCTTGGCCTTGGCCTCGTCGCGAGAGCGGCAGCGGCAGCTGGCCAGGCGCGGCAGCGGCGAAGCGCTGTGGCAGCGGCGGCCAACGACGTGAGCAGACGCATTGATGCGCTCCTCTCGATCTCAGGCGCAGGCTGCTCGCGCGCCGCCGCGGCGGCCGGGCGCGGAGCTGCGCTGCGCCGGGATCTTGCCGGCAGCGATGTCGTCGTACCAGAGCCGGTGGTGCTCTTCCGGCCCAGCCTCGTCGACGTAGCCTGGTCCTCATCGCCGGTACGCGCCGCTCACGCCGATCGTGCCCGATGTAGATGTGGCCGATGAACATGGCGATGATGAACATCGCGAAGACGGCATGGAACGATGTGCACGACCTGCATCTCGGCCGCGTCAGATGCGAGCCCGGGGATGATCTTGTCGAGCGCAGAGCCCGAAACGACGACGACGCACGCCAGCACCAGCATGCCGCCCCAGAAGACGACCTTCTCGCCGGCGTTGAAGCGGTGCGACGGCGGCGTGCTCGCCGCCGAGCATGCCGCCGCGCCGCGCATGAGCCAGCGCCACGTCCCGGCGCACGTCGGCCAGTTGCTCGGCAGGAAGGTGAAGAACATGACGACCATCGACACGGCGAAGCAGCGGGCCGACGAAGTTGTGCGCGGTCTTGAGCAGCGTAGGTCAGCCAGCCGAACAACTGACCGCCGAGGATCGGCAGCAGGAAGAACTTGCCGAACGACATCACGGCACCCGAAACCGCGAGGATGACGAACGCGATCGCGTTCGACCAGTGCGCGACGCGCTCGAAAGGGTGAAGCGGCTCGATCGACGCGCCCGGTCTTGGCGTCCGTGCCCGCCGATCGGTCCCTTGATCCAGTAGTACAGCGCGACGGCCGGCAACGACGAACAGCACGATGACGCGCGCCGATACGGGATGATCCAGCCAGTTGCGCAGCTGCGCGCCAGGCTTCGCCTGCCGGTCGTGGTGCGCGTACCGGGGTACTGGTCGGTGATCGGCTGGATCAGCACGCCGCGCCTCGCCGAGCTGGCAGGTTGTTGACCGTCCCCGGCGTCCGCCTCGCGACGCCGCGCCACAACGGCGCGTTGTTGCCCGGCTGGGCCTTCGCGCTGCGCGTTGGTGTCGTTCGGCGTTGCGGCTCTGGCACACCGGTCGCCGCGCTCGCGCCGGGCGCGGACCGCGCGGAATGACCGGCGCGGGCGCTCGGATGACCGTCTTGCCTTGCGGCTGCCCTGCGTCTGCGCGCAGCGGCGCCGGCGGCCGCGCGAAGGCGACGAGGAGCGCGGCCAGCCGCTGTCGGAAACGTCAGTCGCATGGCGTGCTCCTCTGCTCACTCGTCGCGGCGTGTAGTCGTTCTGTCGCCTGCGTCCGGTCTGCGAGCTGCGCGCTTCCCAGGCCGCTCTGGTCGCCCGGCGTTCCAGCCGGGCGCGAGAAGTCAGCCGTGCCCTTGGTCTGCCACGCCGCCGTGTCGGCCTTGCGCTCGAGCTTCCGCCGGCGGAATGGCTGCGCCTTCTCGCCGCAGGCCAGCAGCACAGATCGCGAGCGTCCATGCGCCAACGAGTCCAGCGGTACAGCCGCTGCATGACTTCTTGCCTTGCGGGCTGGCGCCTGCGCTGGGCGTTCCCTGCTCGGTCTGCCGTACGCCGTGCCCCAGCCCCAGACCTCGGAGCCCTTGCCGCGGCGCAGCACGCGCTCGCGGTAGATGTCGGCGATCACGTCGCCGTCGCCGCCGAGCAGCGCCTTGGTCGAGCACATCTCGGCGCACGCCGGCAGCTTGCCCTCGGCGAGGCGGTTGCGGCCGTACTTCTCGAACTCGGCCTCGCTGCGGTCGGCCTCCGGGCCGCCGGCGCAGAAGGTGCACTTGTCCATCTTGCCGCGCAGGCCGAAGGCGCCGGCCTGCGGGAACTGCGGCGCGCCGAACGGGCAGGCGTAGAAGCAGTAGCCGCAGCCGATGCACAGGTCCTTGTCGTGCAGCACCACGCCGTCGTCGGTGCGGTAGAAGCAGTCGACCGGGCACACCGCCATGCAGGGCGCGTCCGAGCAGTGCATGCAGGCGACCGAGATCGACTTCTCGGCCCCGACCACGCCGTCGTTGATGGTGACGACGCGGCGGCGGTTCACGCCCCACGGCACCTCGTTCTCGTTCTTGCAGGCGGTGACGCAGCCGTTGCACTCGATGCAGCGCTCGGCGTCGCACAGGAATTTCATTCTCGCCATGGCTGTCCTCCTTATGCCTGCTCGCGACCTGGCAGAGCGTCGTCTTGGTTTCCTGCATCATCGTGACGCGGTCGTAGCCGTAGGTCGTGGCGGTGTTCACCGCCTCGCCGCGCACGATCGGCGCGGCGCCCTCCGGGTAGTAGGGCAGCATGTCCTCGCCCTGCCACCAGCCGGAGAAGTGGAACGGGATGAACACCGTGTCGGGCCCGACGCGCTCGGTGACCTTCGCCTTGACCTTGATGCTGCGCGCCGGTCGGCGTGCTCACCCAGACGTACTCGCCGTTGCGGATGCCGCGGTCGACGGCGGTCTTCGGGTTGATCTCGACGAAGTTGTCCTGCATGCAGCTCGGCGAGCCACGGGTTGGAGCGCGTCTCCTCGCCGCCGCCCTCGTACTCGACCAGGCGGCCGCTGGTGAGGATCAGCGGGTACTTCTTGTGCATGCTCGTCCTTCACCGCCTTCTGCTGCACCGACTTGAACAGCGTCGGCAGGCGCCAGAACACCTTCACGTCGTCGTGGGTCGGGTACTTCTCGACCAGGTCCGGGCGCGGGCTGAACAGCGGCTCGCGGTGCTGCGGGATCGGGTCGGGGAAGTTCCACACCACGGCGCGCGCCTTGGCGTTGCCGAACGGGATGGCAGCCGTGCTTCATCGCGACGCGCTGGATGCCGCCGGAGAGGTCGTTCGCCCAGGTCTTGCCTTCGGCTGCCGCCTTCTCCGCGTCGGTGAGCTCGTCCCACCAGCCCAGCTTCTTCAGCAGCACGTGGTCGAACTGCGGATAGCCGGTGGTGATGTCGCTGCCCTTCGGTGGCGACGCCGTCCTCGGCCAGCAGGTTGACGCCGTCCTTCTCCATGCCGAACAGCGCGCGGAAGTCACCGCCGCCGTCCATCGACGTGCTTGGAGGTGTCGTAGAGGTTAGGCGAGCCCGGGTGCTTGAGCGCCGCAGTGCCGTAGCAGGGCCACGGCAGGCCGTAGTAGTCGCCGGTCAGGTCGTAGCCGGTCTTCGCGTCCTTGCCGCCCTTGGCGCGCAGCGTCTTGACGTCGAACGCATGCATGGTTGCGCATGTGCGCCTGCAGGCGCTCGGGCGACTGGCCGGTGTAGCCGATGGTCCAGCAGCCGCCGTTGATCTCATGCCGCAGCACGTCCTCGATCGACGGCTCCTCGCCGCCCTTGCCCTTCACCAGGCGCAGCTGCTGCTTGCCGTCCTTCTTGCCGACGAACTGGTCGCCGAAGCCGAGCTTGGCCGCCAGCTGGTACATGATCATGTGGTCGGTGCGCGAGTCGAACATCGGCTCGATCACCTTCTCGCGCCACTGCAGCGAGCGGTTCGAGGCCGTCACCGAGCCCTCGCACTCCATCTGCGTCGCGGCCGGCAGCAGGTAGGCGCCGTCCTTGCGCACCTTGGCGAACATCGCCGCGCTCGCCGACGGGATACGGATCGATCACGACCATCAGGTCGAGCTTCTCCATCGCCTTCAGCATGTCGAGGCCGCGCGTCTGCGAGTTCGGCGCATGGCCCCAGAAGAATGATCGCGCGCAGGTTCGGATCCTGGTCGATCGCGTCGTTCTTCTCCAGTCACGCCGTCGATCCAGCGCGACACCGTCATGCCGGGCTTGGCCATCATCGCCTGCGGAGGCGTAGCTGCTTCTTCAGCCACTCGAGGTCGACGTTCCAGACCTTCGCCCAGTGCGCCCAGCGAGCCGGGCACGGCGACCGGGTAGTAGCCGGGCAGCGTGTCGGGGTTCGGGCCGACGTCGGTCGCGCCCTGCACGTTGTCGTGGCCGCGGTAGATGTTGCAGCCGCCGCCCGAGCGGCCGACGTTGCCGAGCGCGAGCATCAGGATGTTCGACGCGCGCACGATCGCGTTGGCGTTGTTGTGCTGCGTCTGGCCCATCGCCCAGATGATGAAGCCCGGCCGGTTCTCGGCCAGGATCTTGGCGACCTGGTAGACCTCCGCCTCCGGCACGCCGCAGGCCTCGGTGACCTTGTCCGGCGTCCACTTCTCCATCACTTCTTTCTTCACCTCGTCCATGCCGTAGACGCGGGTCGCGGATGTACTCCTTGTCCTCCCAGCCGTTCTTGAACACGTGGTGCAGGACGCCGAACAGGAACGGCGATGTCGCTGCCGGAGCGGATGCGCACGTACAGGTCGGCCTTCGCCGCGGTGCGCGTGAAGCGCGGGTCGGCGACGATCACCTTGCAGCCGCTCTCCTTGGCGTGCAGGGTGTGCAGCATCGACACCGGGTGCGCCTCGGCGGCGTTCGAGCCGAAGAACAGCAGCGACTTCGAGTTCTGCTCGTCGTTGTACGAGTTGGTCATCGCGCCGTAGCCCCAGGTCTGGGCGACGCCGGCGACGGTGGTCGAGTGGCAGATGCGCGCCTGGTGGTCGGTGTTGTTGGTGCCCCAGAGGCGCGCCCACTTGCACAGCAGCTCGGCCTGCTCGTTGTTGTGCTTCGAGGAGCCGACGACGAACAGCGCGTCGGGCCCGCTCTCCTTGCGGATCGTCGAGCATCTTCTTCGAGATCTCGTCGTAGCGCCTGGTCCCAGCGAGATGCTTCTGCCACTTGCCGCCCGCGAGCTTCATCGGGTACTTGAGGCGGTGCGAGTCGTGCGGCGATGCCGTGCTCGCGGATCGCCGCGCCCTTGGCGCAGTGCGCGCCGAGGTTGAGCGGCGAGTCGAACACCGGCTCCTGGCGGATCCAGACGCCGTTCTGCACCACCGCGTCGATCGCGCAGCCGACCGAGCAGTGCGTGCAGACCGTGCGCTTCACCTCGATCTTGCCGCCTTCTCGTCCTTCGCCTCGGCGGTGCCGATCATGCTGAACGGCAGCTGCGCGGCGACCGCGCCGGCGCCGACGCGTGACGCCCGAGCGCTTGAGGAACGTGCGGCGGTCGATGGTCTCCAGCGAGAGCGCCGGACAATCGCGCGACGGCGAGCGACGCGCGGTTCTGCGGAACAGCGCTGGAAGTCGCTTTCCGGGTGAGCAGCATGGCGGGCCTCCTCAGACCTTCGTGGTGCGGTAGTAGTTATTCACGTGCTCGCTGGCGTGGTAGCCGGTCGTGGCACGCTTGTCCTTGCTCGCTTCAGCGGAGGGCGTCGCGCTCTTCGTGGCGACGATCGCCGCGGCAGTCGCGGCACCGCCGGCGCCAACGGTCAGCAGGAAGTTGCGTCGGGAAAGTTTGGCTTTCTTCTCGGTCATGGAGATCCTCCTTGTGCACCGCTTTCGTACGGCGAATCAGGGCGAAGGTTACTCTCGCAATTTCTCCTGATTCAAGATCGATTTAACGCGCGAGTTGGGAATCGATTCTCAACGAGTAACCTGTGATTGAGAACGCATCTCGATTGAGTGCTTATCCCACCATCTCGAATGCGGTTTTCTCGACTTCGAAGAAACCTTGCGCGAAGTTTGCAACCAGTCGATAGAAACGCGCATCCTTCGAGGCGCTTACCGCATTGCAGAAGGCGCTGGCGCCGCGGTAGACGGAAGCGGTCGAACAGCACCTTCTGCTCTTCCGGCGGCCGTTGCTGCACTGCAATGACGAAGCGCATCGTTTCGCAGACGCCGGCGATGTGGTCTTCGTATTCCGGCGACGCCTTCGCTTTCGCGCGATGTCCCCAGGAATCGAGCAGCTGGCGCAGGTCGACGAGCGGGCTGTCGCTCGAGTGCCGCAGCACGTAGTGCGAGAGATACGGCGTCACCTCGCATTTGCCGGTGCCGACGAAGAGCACCGTGTGCTCGTCTCTCGAGCGCGGCCGGGAACGCGGTGCGGCGACGCGTCGACCATGGCGCGCCACGCGGCGGCGAGCGGCGACGGCATCGCTCGCGATCGGCGTTGGCGAGCTGCAGCTCGGAGATGAAGCTGCTCGTCGGGCGGCGGCGTAGAACAGCCGCGCGATCACGCCGTAGAGGTTGGCGCGCGCCGCCTCCTCGGGAGGCAGCGTCGGATGAAGCTCAGCGGCTGCGCGCCGCTCATCGCTTCGTGTAGTCGAAGATCGACGCCTCGCCCTTGTTTTCCATCATGTCGACGACGCGACAGTCGCCGCACATCTGCAGGCGGCGCACGCCGCCGGCGAACATGGAGTGGCCGCTCGAGCTTGCCGAGCATGTTGTCGACCATCTGCTTCGTGCCGAAGGGCTTGCCGCAGCGCACGCAGTTGAACGGCTCGGCCTCGTTCAGCGTCACCGCCTCCTTCGCTTTCGCGCCGATCAGCAGCCGCGGAATCGAGCGTGATCGCGTTCTCGGGGCAGGTATTCGACGCACAGGCCGCATTGCACGCAGTTGCGCTCGATGAAGCGCAGGCTCGGCGTCTCCGGCCGAGTCGATCAGCGCCGACTCCGGGCACGCGCCGATGCAGGCCTTGCACAGGGTGCAGGTCTGCTTGTTCACCGTCAGCGCGCCGAAGGGCGCGCCGGCCGGCAGCGGAATCGTCTTCTCCTTCGTGGCGCGCGAGGTGGTCGAGCGCGAAGTCGAGGGTGGTGCGCTTCTCGGGCGAAAGATTGAAGGTCGCCGGCCTTCGCGACCGTCGCCGCGGGCGCGAGCTGCCACAGGTCGCCGAGGTTCTCGATGACGGAGAAGTGCTTCCCGGCGTAGCCGAGCGCGTTGACGATCGGTCTCCGCGTAGCCCATCTGACGCTTCAGCGCGGCGACGTAGCCGTCGCCGGTCTTCTCCGTCGCCAGCACGACGACCTGGCTCGCGCCATAGGCCATCGCGCCGAGCATGCAGGTCCATGCCGACCGAGGCGGCGTGGAAGCATTCGAGCGGAATGACCCGCGCCGGCAGGCCCTTGCCGTGGCGCGCGAGACGCAGCACGTCGGCGCGGCCCTCGCGCGCGTCGTGGAAAAGGATGCAGGCGTCCGCGCCGCCGGCCTCGCGGTAGGTCGAGAGCAGCGTCTTCAGGCGCATGCCCATGTCCGGCGTGCGTCGGATACGACGTAGGTCATGGCGCCCGAGGGGCAGACCGTCGCGCAGCCGCCGCAGCCGGCGCAAAGGTGCGGCTCGACCTTGACGTGGTCGCCGTCGGCGCTGGATCGCGCCGCTCGAGCAGACGTCGATGCACTGGTTGCAGCCGTCCTGCCCCGAGCGGCTGTGGGCGCAGATGCGCGCGTTGTAGGCGAAGAACTTCGGCTTCTCGAACTCGCCGACCAGCGCGCCGAGCTTCTGCGCCGCGAGCGCCTGCTCGAGCGGATCGTCGCCCGGCGCGAGATAGCCCTGCGGCAGCTGCGCCGATGCGGATCAGCGGCTGGCGCGAGAGATCGAGCACGATGTCGAAGCTTTCCTTGCGCGCTGTGTCGCGCGCGAGAAATCGATCGCGCCGATCGCGCCGCAGGCCTTCGACGCAGGCGCGGTGCGACTTGCACTTGTCGAGGTCGACCTGGTAGCTGAAGTCGATCGCGTCTCTCCGGGCAGGCCTGCACGCAGGCGTTGCAGCGCGTGCAGACCTCGAGGTCGATCGGATTCTCCTGCCGCCACTCGACCTCGAAGGCGCCGAGCCAGCCGCTGAGGCTCGTGACCTTCCCGACCAGACCGGATATCGCCGCTCGAGCGGCAGCTCGCCGCCGCGGCTGTCGGTGGCGAGCACGCTGACGTCGAGCTGCTCCGACGAGGCGCTCCGCCCAGTCGAGCGCGGCCGCCGCCGGACCGACGATCAGCACCTGGCCCGCCGGACTTGAACTCGACCGCCGGCGCCGGCTCCGGCTCGGGCAGCGCCGCCATCGCCACCAGCGCGGCGATCTTCGGCATCGATCTTGCTGCGCTCGCCCGACCATCCGGCCTGCTCGCGCACGTTCACGAACTGCATGCTTCGCCTCGACTCGCGCCGGCGCAGCTCGCCGAACAGCGGCGCCTCCTGGGTGCAGGCGACGATGACGTCGCGGATCGCCGAGCGCCGCCTGGAACGCGGCCGGCGTCGCTGGCGGCAAAGCTGGTCGTGCACCTGCAGCGGCGCGCTTCAGCTTGAGCGCCGACGGCGAGCGCCTTCGCGTCGAGCGCGACGGTGCGATTGCAGCTGCAGACCTTAAGCGTCTTGCCGTCGAGGCTCATCGGCCTTCTCTTCGCGCTTGTCTTCCGGCTTCTCTTCGACGCTTGTCTTCGCTCGCCTTCGGCCTTCTCTCCTGCTTCGGCTTGCTCGTGCTGCTTCGTCGAAGAGCAGCGTCTTCGCCTGGTTGAGCGTCGCCAGCATCTCGGGCGGAATCGGCTCGCCGACGGTCCAGTCGCCCGAATAGGCCTCGAACGGATCGGGAATGTTGAAGTGCGGATCGCTGAACAGCTTCTTCAGCGCCGCGCGGCGCAGCGCGTCCTCGACCTTCGGCTGCATGAAGCCGGTGAAGTCCGAGTCGGGCGTCAGCTTGTCGACCGGCGGCAGGGCGGGCGGCGTCTCGGCTTCGTTTTCTCGAGCGGCTGCTTTTCGGCCGGCTTCTGCGCGGCCTGCTCGTGCTTCAACCGCGACCAGCGGCGCAGGAAATCTTCCGCCATCGCTAGGCCCGGTCCTTCGGATGCATGAAGGAGCGCGGCTTGATGCGCTTCTTCGGCTCGGGCCGGTAGTTCGCCTCCACGTAGCCGCCGACCCACGCGAAGATCTCCGGCGGCATCGCCACGCCGTCGACCGAATGGCCGCCGTCGAGCCAGCGCGCGGCCTCGTCGGTGCTCACCGTGACGTCGAGCGGCAGCGCGCTGCTCCTCTTCCATGCGCCAGAGCACGAACACGCGCGGATCCTGCGCCGAGACGTTCATGTAGTAGCCCTCGATCTCGTCCTTGTGCAGCAGCAGATCGAAGCCGGGATGCAGCCATTGCGCGAGCTTCGGCCTCGTCGACCAGCTGACGCGGCGCGCTCTCGCCCTCATATCCGGCAAGCACGCCCCACGGCTCCCAGACGTGGTCGACCCAGCGGCTCTGCGACGCTCGCCGCTGCATCACGACGGCGATCGGTAAAGTCGCGGCTTTTCCACGGCGGAACTATACGCCGTATCTGCTATGATTTTTCAGGCAAAAACACCATGGTGACGAAGGTCATTCCGATTCGGATGAGCGGCGCGCGCGCCGCGGCGCCCGCTTTTGCCGGCGGGCTGCTCGCGGACACGCGCGGCCGGCCGATGCGCGACCTGCGCATCTCGGTCACCGACCGCTGCAACTTCCGCTGCACCTACTGCATGCCGCGCGAGGTGTTCGACGCCGGCTACAAGTTCCTGCCGCACGACGCGATCCTCAGCTTTCGAGGAAATCGCGCGCCTCGCGCGCATCTTCGTCGGCCTGGGCGTGGAGAAGATCCGCCTCACCGGCGGCGAGCCGCTGGTGCGGCGCGACCTGCACCGCCTGATCGCGATGCTGCAGGGCCTGAACGTCGAAATCACGCTGACGACGAACGGCTCGCTGCTCGCCAAGCAGGCGGACGCGCTGGCGCGTGCCGGCCTGAACCGCGTCACCGTCAGCCTCGACTCGCTCGACGACGCGACGTTCCGCGCGATGAACGACGCCGACTTCCCGGTCGCCAAGGTCGATCGAGGGCATCGACGCGCGCCACGGCGGCCGGCCTCGCGCCGATCAAGATCAACATGGTGGTGAAGCGCGGCGTCAACGACGCCGGCATCGCTGGCAGATGGCCGAGCGCTGGCGCGGCACGCGGCCACATCGTGCGCTTCATCGAGTTCATGGACGTCGGCAGCACCAACGGCTGGCGCATGGACGACGTCGTGCCTTCCGCCGAGGTCGTGCGCCGCATTTCGGCGAGCGCTGGACGCTCGAGCCGGTCGGCGCCAACTACGCCGGCGAAGTCGCCGAGCGCTGGCGCTACGTCGACGGCGGCGGCGAGATCGGCGTCATCTCCTCCGTGACGCAGGCGTTCTGCGCGAGCTGCAACCGCATGCGGCTGTCCACCGAGGGCTCGCTCTACACCTGCCTGTTCGCGCAGTCGGGCCACGACCTGAAGTCGCTCGCTGCGCGGCGGCGCGTCCGACGACGCGATCCGCAACGAGATCGCCGCCGTGTGGCAGGTCCGCGAGGACCGCTACTCCGAGATCAGGACCGCCGAGACGGCAAAGACGAAAAAGTCGAGATGTCCTACATCGGTGGCTAGACCCCAGCTCACCAACGCAGCGAAGCCGGCGACGTACGACGTCGAGGCCTACAACGAGCGCGGCGAGATGGTGCCGACCGCGATCGCCGGCGAGCATCCGCTGACGCTCTACCTCGACAAGCGCGAGATCGTCACGCTGATGACGCTCGGCCACGCGCCCGAGGCGCTGGTCATCGGCTACCTGCGCAACCAGCGCCTGGTCGACTCGATCGACGACATCGCCGTCGGTGCAGGTGGACTGGGAAACGGATTCGGCTGCGCCGTCACCACGCTCAGGCAAAAGAAGATCGACCTGCGACGAAGAAGACCGTCACCTCGGGCTGCGGCCAGGGCACGATGTTCGGCAACCTGATGGAAGAGATCGACCAGATCCAGCTGCGGAAGGATGTCTCTCTCGAGGACACGAATCTTTTCGCGCTGATCGAGAAGGTGCGCAAGCACGAGACCATCTACAAGCAGGCCGGCGCGGTGCACGGCTGCGCGCTCTGCACGACCGCGGGCGAGATCCTGATGTTCGTCGAGGACGTCGGCCGCCACAACGCCGTCGACGCGATCGCCGGCTTCATGTGGCTCGACGCGCATCGACGGCTCGGACAAGGTGTTCTACACCACCGGGCGCCTGACCTCGGAGATGGTGATCAAGTGCGCGCAGATGCGCATCCCGTTCCTCGTCTCGCGCTCCGGGCTCACCCAGATGGGCCACCAGATCGCGAAGAAGGTCGGCATCACCATGCTCGGCCGCGCCAGCGGCCGGCACTACCTCGCGTTCACCGGCAAGGAAAGACTGGTCAGGTCGTCGCCGCAGCCGACTGCGCTGCATGACTTCCCGGCGGGACGGGAAGAAGAACGAGCACAGCAGCATCCCCGCAGCGAGCGCCGCGAGAACTAGGAACACGTTGCTGAAGCCGCCCTGCGTCTTGTGCAGCACCGCGATCATCGGCACCGCGACGCGCGGCGACGCCCAGCGAAACCACGTAGCGCACCGACAGCACGCGCGCCCGGTACTCGTCGGCGACGTACTTGCCGACGATGCGCGTCGTTGAGCGGGATCTGGCCGAAGATCGCCAGCATCATGAGCAGCGCCACGACCGAGCATCGCCCAGCCCTGCGAGCGTTCGCCGCCAGCGACGAGCAGCGGGATCTGCACCAGCGCCGACGCCGATCATCAGGCGGCGTCATGCTCGAAGCGGTCGATCAGCGTGCCCATCAGCACCTGCGCGAACGCGGCCATGCGTGTAGACGACCGCGACCAGCGCGCCGATGCCGAAGTTGGTCTGCGTCAGCGCTGCGCAGGCGCTCGTCGAAGACCTTCGGCATCGCCACCGTGGTGGAGTTGAAGATCACGCCGCCGCAGGCGGTGGCGATCAGCAGGATGACGAAGATGCTGCGCCATGGTGCGCGCGATCGAGGTGCAGGCCGATGGTCTTCGACTTCTTCTGCACCGGGCCGGGATCCGGGCACGAGCAGCGAGGAAAGCGACGCCGGCGGCGATCGACAGCACGCCCGGGACGAAGAACGCGCGCGCGCCAGCCCAACAGGTCCATCAGCGCGCCCGAGACGATGCGCCGCGAGCGCGAGGCCGAGGTTGCCCCACAGGCCGTTCCAGCCGAGCGCCATGCCCATGTTCTCCGGCGACGCGACCAGCATCGCGATGCCGACCGGGTGATAGATCGCGGCGAACATGCCGGTGAGCGTCAGCCCGGCGGCGATCTGCCACGGCGAGCTGCGCGAAGCCGGTGAGGAACAGCGCGCCGCCGATGCCGAAGAAGAACACCGCCATCATCTTGTAGCGGCTCCAGTGGTCGGCGAGCCAGCCGGCCGGGATGCGCGAAGGCGCCGAAGGCGATGAAGCCGCCGAGCGCGAGCGGCAGCAGCTCCGCGTACGGCCTGCCCCATTCGCGCGCCGAGCGCCAGCACCACGGTCGGGAAGACCAGCATCGACCAGGTGGTCGAGCAGGTGGCCCGAGGTTGATGAACGGGCACGAGGTAGTCGCGTTTCATGGCGCGCATCTTAGCCGTCCGGCTCTTGCGTCCGTCACGCGACCATCGGACAATCCACTGTCGCGAATGGGACAAGCCGATGCACAAAGGCGGCCGCGCCAACGACTTCATGGGCGTGCCGCGGCCGGTGGTGGCGCTGGCGCGCGACCTGCCGCCCGTCGCACGAGATCGACTGGCACAGCCATCCGCGCTTCCAGCTGGTCTACGCCGCGCGCGGCGTGATGACGGTCGACACGCGCGACGCGCACCTGGGTCGTGCCGCCGCAGCGCGCGTGTGGATGCCGCCGGCGATCGCGCACCGGCTGACGGCGAAAGGGCGTGGTGCAGCTGCGCAGCCTCTACATCCGCCATCGACGCCGCGGCGCGCATGCCGGCGACCTGCGAGGTGTTCGAGGTCACGCCGCTGCTGCGCGAGCTGATCGTGCGCGCCACCGAGCTGCCGCTGGAATACGACGAGCGCGGCGCCGGCCGGGCGCATCATGCGCCTGCTGCTCGACGAGCTCGCCGGCCTCGCGCGCCTGCCCTACAACCTGCCGATGCCGAAGAACCGCGCCGCTCGCCGCGATCTGCCGCCGGCTGCATCGAAGCGCCGGACGACGCCGCGACGCTGGAAGATCGCCGGGCCAGGCGCGGCATCAGCGCGCGCACGCTGGCGCGCCACTTCCGGCGCCAGACCGGCATGAGCTTCGCCGAATGGCGCCGCCGCGCGCGCCTGCTGCGCGCGCTCGGCTGGATCGCCGAGGGCCGGCCGATCCTCGAGGTGGCGCTCGACCTGGGCTACGACAGCCCGTCGGCGTTCAGCGCGATGTTCCGCCGCGAGCTCGGCGCCCCGCCCTCGAGCTTCCGCGCCACATGACGATCAGACGGCAAGGTCACCGGCATCGTGCTCGCCGGCGGCAAGGGCAGCCGCATGGGCGGCGTCGACAAGGGCCTGCAGCTGCCTGCAGCGGCAAGCCGATGGTCGGCCATGGGCCATCGCGCGCCTCGCGCCGCAGGTCGACGAGATCGTCATCAACGCCAACCAGAACCTCGACGATCTACGCGGCGTTCGGCTACCGCGTCGTGCGCCGACGACGATCGGCGGCTTCGCCGGGCCGCTCGCCGGCCTGCACGCCGGCCTGTGCCGCCGCCACGCATCCGCTCGTCGCCACCGTGCCCTGCGATTCGCCGTTCCTGCCGGCGGATCTGGTCGCGCGGCTGAAAGCGCGCTCGACGAAAACGACCTGGCGGTCGCCAAGACCGGCGACCAGCCGCACCCGGTGTTCGTCCTGGTCAGGACCGCGTGCTGCGAAAACCTGGAGACCTTCCTGCAGGGCGGCGGCCGCAAGATCGACGCCTGGTACGCGTCGCTGAAGGTCGTCGAGGTGCCGTTCGACGACGAGGCCGACGCCTTCCGCAACATCAACACGCTCGAGGAGCTGGGCAAGGCATGAGCACTCGCAGCAGACCGTCAGCTGCCTCGACGGCTACGACCCGAACGCGCTGCGCGTCGACAAGGCGCGCGCAGCGATTCGTGCCTGCTTGACGCCAGTACGAAGACATCGAAACCGTGCCGGTGCGCGCAGGCCTCGGCCGCGTCCTGGCGCAGGAGATCGTGCCGCCGATCAACGTTCCCGCGCACGACAACTCGGCGATGGACGGCTACGCGGTTCGCTTCTCGGATCTTCAGACGACAAGAAACTGCGTCTGGAAGAAATCGGCACGGCGCTCGCCGGCAAGCCCTTCAAGCGGCAAGGTCGGCGCCGGGCAATGCGTGCGCGTCATGACCGGCGCGGTGATGCCGCGACGGCACCGACACGGTGGTCATCCAGGAAGTCGTCGAAAGTCGAAGGCAGACCGCGTCACCGTGCCGCCGGGCCAGAAGGCGGGCAGAACGTGCCGCTACGCCGGCGAGGACCTGAAGGTCGGCGTGCCGGTGCTGCAGCCCGGCCGGCTGCGTCGCGCCCGCCGAGCTCGGCCTGATCGCCTCGCTCGGCATCGGCGAGGTGAAGGTGCAAGCGCAAGCTGCGGGTCGCGTTCTTCTCCACCGGCGACGAGCTCGCCTCGATCGGCACGCCGCTGAAGGAAGGCGAGGTCTACGACTCCAACCGCTACACGCTGCACGGCATGCTCGCGCGCCTCGGCGTCGAGATCATCGACATGGGCGTGGTGCGCGACGATCCGGCAGCTGCTGGAGACGGCGTTCCGCAGGCCGCCGCGAGCGCCGACGTCGATCATCACCACCGGCGGCGTGTCGGTCGGCGAGGCCGATTTCGTCAAGCAGCTGATGGCCGAGCTGGGCGAGGTGCTGTTCTGGAAGATCGCCATGCGCCCGGGCCGGCCGATGGCCTTCGGCAGGATCGGCAAGCGCGTTCCTCTTCGGCCTGCCCGGCAACCCGGTCGCGGTGATGGTGACGTTCTACCAGTTCGTGCGCGACGCGCTGCTCGCATCTGTCGGGACGCACCGGACGACTTCGCGATTCCGCTGCTGCAAGTCGTCGCGCCGCGACAAGCTCGCGAAAGGTGCCCGGCCGCACCGAGTACCAGCGCGGCATTCTCTACGAGAAAACGGACGAATGGACGCGTGCGCATCACCGGCCAGCAGGGCTCGGGCGTGCTGCGCTCGATGTCGGAGGCGAACTGCTTCATCGTGCTCGAGCACGAGCGCGGCGCGGTCGCCGCCGGCGAGCCGGTCAGCGTGCAGCTCGTTCGAGGGGCTGGCATGAGCCCGATCCATCCCAGCCTCGCGCTGCTCGCCGGCGCGGCGAAGCGGAAGAACTGGGCCGGGCTGCAGAAGCAGCTGGAATCCGCCCTGCGCAATCCGGCCTGGCTGCGGCCCGAGCACCGCGTCGGCGACCCGACCGGCTACATGCGCCACCTGCTGTACGTCGACCCGCACGGCGACTTCGTCATGACCGCGATCACCTGGCTGCCCGGCCAGGTCAGCCCGCGCCACGGCCACCAGGTGTGGTGCGCCTTCGGCGTCGCCGAAGGCGAAGCTGACCGAGGAGCAGTTCGACGCAGGACCTGCAACCGCTGAAAACCGACGATCTGCCGTGCCGGCGACCTGGCCGATCGCGACCTGAACGGCGAGCATCATCCACCAGCGTCGCCAACCGCGGATCGAAGCCGCTGGTTTCGCTGCACCTGTACGGCGTCTCCGCCGACAAGCTGACCACCGGAATCAACCGGCTACTACGCCGGCTAGAATCGGGCCGTCGCGCTAATCGAAGAAAGAAAGGGGGCAGCGGCATGATCCAGGTCGCCACGCGGCTGATCGACAACGTCGCCGCGGTGATCCGCGGCAAGCGCGGAGGTAATCGAGCTCGGTCGGTGATCGCGCTGCTCGCGCGCGGCCACCTGCTGCTCGACGACGTGCCCGGGCGTGGGCAAGACCATCCTCGCGCGCGCCCTCGCCGCCTCGGTCGACCTCAAGTTCCGCCGCGTGCAGTTCACGCCGGACCTGATGCCCGTCGGACATCACCGGCACATGCGATCTACGACCACGAGCCGGCAGCGGTTCGACTTCGTCGCCGGCCCGGTGTTCACCAACATCCTGCTGGCCGACGAGATCAACCGCGCGACGCCGCAAGACGCAGTCCGCGCTGCTCGAGTGCATGGCAGGAGCGCCAGGTGACCGTCGACGGCACCACCTACCCGCTGGCCGAGCCGTTCTTCGTCATCGCCACGCAGAACCCGGTCGAGCAGCGAGGGCACCTACCCGCTGCCCGAGGCGCAGCTCGACCGCTTCCTGATCCGCGGCGCCATCGGCTACCCGGACGCGGCGGCCGAGGTCGAGATCCTGAAGAGCCAGGCGCACGCCGCGGGCGCATCCGGTGGCCTCGCTCAAGCCGGCGCTCAGCGCGGCCGAGCTGGTCCGCCATGGCTGAAGGCCACCGCGGCCATCCACATCAGCGACGCGGTGCGCACGACTACATCGCACGCATCGCCGCCGACCTCGCGCAAGGACTCGCGCCTGCGCCTGGGGATCAGCCCGCGCGGCGCCCTCGGGCTGATGCGCGCCTGCAGGCGCGCGCGCTGCTCGACGGCAAGGCGTTCGTCGAGCCGGCGACGGTCAAGGCGATGGCGCTGCCGGTGCTCGCGCGCACCGCGTGATCCTGCACCCCGACCACGAGATCGGCGAGCGCGCCGCGGAGCGCGTCATCGCCGAGCTGCTCGCCGGTGGGGCCTGCTCCGTCCGCTGAGCTGCGGACGCCGCGTCGCCGCCAGTTCCAGGTGCCGGCGCCGCGCTCGTCGTCTTCCTCGCCCTGCGGCTGATCCTGCCGCCCAAGCCGGCGCGCACACGCCGTTCGTCGCCACCGTCGGCCTGTTGCTGGTGGCCGCGGTGCTCTACAGCATGCGCGGGCGGATCTTCGTGCGCTCGGCGGTGTTCGCGCTGGTCGGCGCCAGTGGGCTACCTCTTCGCCTGGAACCGCGGCGTGGCGCTGCTCTACGCCTTCACCGCCGCCGTGCTTCGCGATCGTGGTCATCTCGCACCTCCTGCCGCGCCTGGGCGCTGCGCCTCATCGAGGGCCGCATCATGGCGCCGGAGTGGATCTCGCAGGGCGACGTCGCCGACGCTGCGCATCGCCGCGGCCAACCCGAGCCCGGCGACCGTGCGCATGCTCGAGCTCGAGGTGCCGTCGAGGGGCGCGCTCGCCGAGGAGACGCGCGCCCGGGCGCTCCTCGTGCAGCTTGCCGGCGGCGCGACGCGCGAGATCACCATGCGCACGCCCCCGCTGGCGCGGTCGGCCGCTTCGCCGGCTGCTGCTGGCTGCGCACCGGCTTCCCGCTCGGCCTGGCCTTCGCCGAGGCGGAGGTGGCGAGCTCCGGCCAGCACGTCTGCGTGTATCCGCGCCTGTTCCGGGTCGCGTACGTGCCGATCGCCGGCGAGCAGTTCCTCGAGGGCGACGTCCTCAGCCCGCGCTCCGGCGGGGTCGAGGAGTTCGCCGGCGTGCGCGAGTACCGCGCGCGGCGACAGCCGGCGGCACGTGCACGTGGCGGCGAGCGCGCGGCGCGGCGAGCCTGGTGGTGAAGGAGTTCACGGCGGCGCACCGCCGCCACCGTCACCGTCGCGCTCGACCTGTCGCAGAAGGCGGTGTGCGGCACGGGACGGAGAGCACCGTCGAGTACGCCGTGCGCGCTGGCCGCGTCGGTCGCACGCTATGCGCTCGATCAGGATCACCACGTCCAGCTCGCGCTGTGCGGCACGAAGTTCGAGCTGATCGGGCCGCTGCACGGCCGCGGCGACCTGGAGGAGGTCCTGCGCGTGCTGGCCCTCGCGCAGGCCACCGGCGAGCAGCCCTTCGCCGCGTGGCTGCCGCGCGTGCTGGCCGCGGCGCCGGAGGAACTCGACCCTGGTCGCGGTCTACACCGAGGCGACGGTGCGACCCGCACCCGTCTCGGCTTTCCAACCGCCGGGGCGTGCCTCATCGTGCCGGTGGTCGTCGATGCGGCGAGCTTCATGCCGTCGGCGAGCCGCGCCAGGGTGCGCGGCGCGGCGCCGCGCGGCGCAGCGAGCGGCGCCTGCGCATGGGCGAGGACCCGAAGCGGTCTTCCCGGCGATGAAGACGCTCGACTACTTCCCGCTGCACGTGCAGCGTGGTACGCGCTGCAGCTCGTCACCATCGTGGCCATCGCGCTCGAGCGCGTGCGTCCGGCCATGCAGGTCCGCCTTCATCGCCGGCTGGGCTGCGCTGTTGCGCGGCCACGCTCGCCATCGGCTACCGGTGGCGCCGCCAGACCGCGGCGATGAAGCAGGCAGTGCAGCTGCTGCCGTTCCCCGTCATGGTGGGAATCCTCTCACTCTGGATCACGCTGGTCGGCTCGCCCATGGTCTACCCTGGTCGTCGGTCCTCGCCCGTGCTCGCCGGCCGCAACGCGCTCCTCGCCACGCGCCGCGCCCTGTAATCTCGACCTCGCCATCGTGCTCGCCGCCTTCTACGACACCATCGGCGCGCAGGGCACCAACTACCTGTGGCCCGCGGTGCTCGTGTTCCTCGGCGCCCTGATGTTCGTCCCTCATGTCGGACTACGCCGACCGGCGGCTCGCCTATGTCGGCGCGGACTCGGCGGCGCGCGAGGCGCTCGCCCCGGGCCTGCGCAACGCGCTCCTTGCAAGCGGTCCTGGTCCTCGCCGTCGGCGCGGTCATCTACGCCCTCCTCCCCAGCCCGCTCCCGCCCGGCTTCGGCATCCCCGACCCCGACGCGCGCACCCACCAGCGACTACCATCCCCGTCCGCGCGAAGCTGGTCCCCGGCGGCCCCGACGGAGGCCAAGAAGAGCTGCGGCCGGGCAGGCGAAGGCCGGGGCCAAGCCCGCGCCGATCCGCGGCGACCTAGCGCGCCTCGACATCTTCGCGCAGCGGCGAAGCGCAAGCGAGCAGCCCAGACACGAAAGGCACGCCGCCAGGATGAGTCCGGCGATAAGGGAAATCGCAGGCGAAGGGACAACCCGGCCCCGACGGCGCGCCGCAGGACGAAACGCGCAAAGGCGATTCGCAAACGCAAGGAGAGCCGGGAAGGGCGCGCCGTCGCAGCGCGCAATGGAGCCGACCAGCGGAAGCCAGAACAGAACACGAGCAGAAGAAGGGACGACAAGAAAGACGAGAAGGACGGCAGAAAGAAAAGGCCTGGGAAGGGAACTTCCTGGGAGAGGCGGATGCCCCAGAAGCAAGCCGCAGAGGAACAGCAGGAGAAAGGCGAGGGAAAAGGGACGAAGCGAAGACGGACGAAGAGAAGACGGACGACAAGAAGGGCACGCCGCGGCCGCTCGTGCTGGCCCATGTCGACGCGAAGCACGCGCTGTACGCGAGGACGCACGTGTTCTCGCGGCCGGGGAGGCGCGAGTGGCTGGAGCTCGAGGCGCGGCCGTTCGTGCACCAGGGATTTGACGGCCGATTGGTCGCCTGCAACCTCCGATGATCGCAATGCTCTGGTGCAGCGCTACCGCATCAACAGCGCGCTGGAGCCGCGCCTGCTCGCCGGCTACCGCCCGGTGCGGCTCACCTTTCCGGCGTGGAGCTCTGGGCGCACCGGCGACCCGGTGCTGCTGGCGGCGGCGAGATCGCCGGAGCGCTGACGCTACTCGGTAGTGTCGACGGTGCAGTACGTCCAGTCGCGCCCCACCGGCAGCGTCGAGCGGCGCCCGCAGCCGGCCGTACCTGGCGCTGCCCGAGGGCACGGCCGCGGGTCGCCGAGCCTGCCGCCACGGTCACGAGCGGCGCGGCAAGCGCCGCCGAGCGCGCGGCCGCGCTCGAGGCCTATCTGCGCAAGAGCTACGCGCACGGCGCGTTCGAGGCCGGCGGGGACGATCCGGTCGAGTCGTTCTCTTTCGCGCAGCGCCGCGGCGGCGCCGAGCAGTTCGCTTCCGCGCTGCGCGCTGATGCTGCGCACGGTTGGCATTCCTGCGCGCATCTCGGGCGGCTATCAGTGCGCGGCGGCTCAATCCGCTGCACGGCGACTACGAGATCTGGCAGGCCGACCGGCACTACTGGGCTGAGGCCTACGTCAACGAGCGCTGGACCCTTTACGAGCCCTCGCCCTGGGCGTCGCTTCCGCAGCGCGAGGCAGCGTCACCTCGACTCCGGGAGGCGGCGAAGGAGTACGTGCGCCTCGCGCAAGAGCACCGACTGGGCGCAGAGGTAAGTCGGCTGCTGCCGCGGCGGCCAGCCGACGCCTACCTGGCGACGGTGCTCGCCTGGGGATGGATCGTCACCTGCGGCCCCTGGGCGCTGCTTGCGCTCGTCGCAGTCCTGTTCGTCGGCGTGCGTTTCCAGCGGCTGCTGCGCCCGGTTCCTGACGGCCTCGACCTCCTGCGGCTGCGGCGGCGCGGCGACCCGAGGTGGCGCGTGCTCACCGGCTACAAGATCGTCGAGCGAGCGTTCCGTGCGCCGCCGCTCGCCAGCGGCGCGGCGGAGAATCATGTCGAATACCTGTCGCGGCTCGCCGCGCAGAAGCCCCACCTGCAAAGGCTGCTGAGCACGATGTCGCAGTCTTACTGCGGCGGCGCGCTACGGGCCGGCCGAGATGGGCGATGGCGGCCGAGCAGGCGGTGGGCGCCTGCCGCGACATCCTCGACGCTGATCGACGAGGAACCGCAGCCCGCCTAGCTATCATCGCCATGGTCCGCGCCAATTCCAGCAGCGCGGTGTCGACCGCACGCGGTGCGCCCGGCGATTTCCTCGAGCAGCGTGGCCATCACCTCGTTGCGCACGATCCCGACCAGCACGCCGTGCCTGCCGGCGGCCAGGCGTGTCGACCGCCGCGGCGCCCAGGCGCGTGGCGAGGACGCGGTCGGCGGCGCTGGGCGCGCCGCCGCGCACCACGTGCCCGAGGCGCGTGACGCGCAGCGTCGAAGCCGATCGCCGTCGCTTGTTCGCCTCGTAGTGCTGCATCAGCTCGCTCGACGCCGCACTTCGCGCCCTCGGCGATGACCACCAGCGCGTGCGTCTTGCCGCGCCGGTAGGCCGCGGCGCATGCGCTCGGCGACGTACGGCGGGCGTGATCTCGCTCTCCGGGATCGCGATCACCTCGGCGCCGCCGGCGATGCCGGCCATCAGCGCGATGTAGCCGCAGTCGCGGCCCATCGTCTCGACCGCGAAGGCGCGCTGGTGCGACGAGGCGGTGGTGCGCAGCCGGTCGATCGCCTCGAGCGTGATGTTGACCGCGGTGTCGGCGCCGATGCTGACGTCGGTGCCGTACAGGTCGTTGTCGATGGTGGACGGCACGCCGACCACCGGGAAGCCTTCGCGCGCCAGCGCTCGCCGAGCCGGTCTGCGAGCCGTTGCCGCCGATCACCACCAGCGCGTCGATGCCGCAGCTCGCCGAGATTGCGCAAGCGCCTGCGCGCGGCCCGCGGGCTGCGACGAACTCCGGGCAGCGCGCGCTGCCGAGCACGGTGCCGCCGCTGCTGCACGATGCCGCCGACGTCGCGCGCGGCGAGCGGCTCGATGGTGCCGGCGAGCAGGCCGGCGTAGCCGTTGCGCACGCCGAACGCCTCCCAGCCCTTGCGCGAGCGCGCCGCGCGTCACCGCGCGCACCGCGGCGTTCATGCCCGGCGCGTCGCCGCCGCTGGTGAGGACTGCGATCTTCTTCAAGACCCCGATTCTACCGGCGCCGCCGCGATCCACTGCGCCAGCCACGCGCGCGCCGCCGGCCGGATCCGGCAGGCTCCAGCGCGCCGCGGTCGCGCCGGCGCCGACCTTCACCGAGTGCCCGCCGAGCCGGTTGACCACGCGCGAAGCCGTACTCGTCGGAGTAGGTCGTCGCCGAGGAACACCGGCACGCGGCGGGCGAACGGCCGCTCGCGCATGAACTCCTGGATCGCGACGCCCTTGTCGCGGCCGCTGGGCTGCAGCTCGAGCACCATCTTGCCGCGGCAGCACCTCGTAGCGCTCGCCGAGCTCGCGGCCGCGGCGTCGCGCACCGCGGCGTGCACCGCGTGCTCGAGCTGCGGGCGCCAGGCGGTAGTGCAGCGCCACGCTCAGGCCCTTGTCCTCGAAGATCAGGCCCTCATGCGCGCGCGGCGAAGCGCGCAGCGGCGCGATCGCGCCGCGCCAGCGCGTCGCTCGGCGAACGCGGTGGCGGCGGATCCGTGCCGCGCGCATCGCGCCGCTCGACGCCGTGCTGGCCGGCCGCCGGCAGATGCAGCGGCGCGAACAGCTTGTCGATGCCGGCGATCGAGCCGTCCGCTCACCAGCGCCGACCGCGCCGCCGGCCGCGCTCGTACAGCGCCGGTCAGCAGCTCGAAGTCGGCGGCGCCGGCGCGCACCGCCGCCGGCAGCGCGGCGATGTCGAACAGCGTGCCGTCGATGTCGAGGAAGAAGGCGCCTAGCGCCGCGGCGCGAAGGGCGGCGGCGTCACTGGCCGGCCCCGTCCTGGCGGCGCCGCGCGCCGCCCGGCGCGCGAGCAGCACGCGCGCGGCGGTGGCGCATGCGCGCCGCGTCGAGCAGCATGCGCCCGGCCCAGCGGTAGACGTTGAACTCGCTGCACCAGGTCGCGCATGCTGCGCATGCGCGCGCGCTGCTCGTCGGGCGACATCGTGAGCGCCGCGCTGCAGCGCCGTCGGCGCACTGCTCGATGTCGTAGGGATTGACGATCAGCGCCTCGGCAGCTCGCGCGCCGCGCCGGTGAACTGCGACAGGATCAGCACGCCCTGCTCGTCGTCGCGCGCGGCGACGAACTCCTTCGCGACGAGGTTCATGCCGTCGTGCAGGCTGCGAGACGTAGCACAGCGTCGGCCGCGCGGTAGTAGCTCGTAGACCTGCGCCGGCGTCGTGGTGCTCGATCGTGCAGGATGATCGGCGGTAGCCGTCCTCGCGCGAAGCGCGCGTTGATGCGCTCGGCGAGCGCGCGCACCGCTCGCGTCGAGCGTTCTGGTATTCGTCGATCGACGAGCGCGACGGCGCCGCGACCTGCACGAACGAGAACCGCCCGATCCAGCGCGGCTCGAGCTCGAGCAGCCGCTCGACCGCCAGGAAGCGCTCGAGGATGCCCTTGGTGTAGTCGAGCCGGTCGACGCCGACGCCGAGCTGCACGTCGGCGCGCGAGGCCGAGCTCGCTCGCGCAGCCGCGCGCGGCACTCGGCGACCGGCGGCTGCGCATCGCGAGCGGCGCGGGCGGCCACTCGATCGAGATCGGGTAGCGGCGCACCTCGGTCGGGCTCGCCGCCGTGCGAGATGCGTGAAGGTCTCGCGGTCGACGCGCGCCTCGAGGAAGCGGTCGACCGTGTCGAAGAAGTTGTTGCAGTGGAACTGCGTGTGGAAGCCGAGGATCGATGCTGCCGAGCATGCCCTCGAGCAGCTCCTCGCGCCACGGGCAGATGCCGAAGCGCCTCGGAGTTGGGCCAGGGGATGTGCCAGAAGGTGATGATCGGTCGCGCGCGGCAGCCGCTCGCGGATCATGCGCGGCAGCAGCGCGAAGTGGTAGTCCTGCACCAGCACGATCGGGTCGCTCGGTCGTCGACCTCCTCGCACGACGGCGTCGGCGAAGCGCTCGGTTGACCGTCGCGGTAGTGCTCCCAGTCGCGCGCGCGGAAGATCGGCCGCGTGTGCGCGATGTGGCACAGCGGCCACAGGCCCTCGTTGGCGAAGCCGTAGTAGTAGCCCTGCTCCTCCTCGGTCGTCAGCCAGACGCGGCGCAGCGGTACGCCGGCTCGCTCGGGCGGCACGCGCACGCGGTCGTGCGCGTCGACCGTCTCGCGGTCGGCGCGAGCCGCTGCCGTGCGCGATCCAGGTGCCCGAGCAGGCGCGCATCGACCGGCTCGAGCGCCGTCACCAGGCCGCTCGCCGGGCGCTGGATCTCGATCGCGCTGTCCTTGCGCCGCGTGTGGATGTAGGGCTCGCGGTTGGAGACGATCAGCACCTCGTCGCCCTTCAGGTCCTGGCGCAGGATGCGGCGCAGCGCGTCGGGCCCCCAGGTGGTCTGGCCTCGTCGCGCGCGCGCGCTCGCTCCGACTCCGAGGTCGCGCACCAGCGCCTGCAGGTCGCGCGCGATCGGCCGCAGCCCGGGGCGGTCGCCAGCTCGGCTTTCCCAGCACACAAAAACTGAACGCGAAGTACAA
>ERZ1370068.314-contig-10284_pt1 | contig 25029 bp, 38 predicted proteins | sample MGYA00561227_ERZ1370068 | MGnify/ENA primary metagenome ERZ1370068 (study PRJEB38410, sample SAMEA6850437) | metagenome | study: Metagenomic assessment of the ecological functions of the soil: analysis of the soil microbiota associated with the...
GATGTACTTCGTTCAGTTACGTATTGCTTTCAGCTGCGGATCATGCGGCCGCCGAATTGTCGTGAAGACCGCAAGTGCCCGTTAATTCTGAGCATCCACGGAGTGACCGCATGGGAGTTACGGTTGGTCCTTCAACGCTAGCTTTCAAGCATATGCAGGGCGTGGGTTCGCCGTTCTGTATTTGAATCCGCGGGGTTCGAATGGATACGGCCAAAAGTTTTCAGACGGCACCATTAACGAATGGGGTGGTGGCGACTACAAAGACTTGATGATGGGCGTTGATGAATCTCTAAAACGGTACTCATGGGCCGATGGAAATCGTCTTGGGAGTCACAGGCGGCAGTTATGGCGGCTTTATGACGAACTGGGTGATCACCCAAACCCCACGTTTCAGAGCGGCTGTGGCCTCCGCCAGTCTCAGCAATCTGATCAGTTTCTACTCGACTTCGCTTTATCAGGATCTGGTGCACGTTGAGTTTGGCGGTTATCCTGGGACAACTTTGATTTGCTCTGGCAGTGGTCGCCGTTACGTTATGTTCGGCAAGTGCAAACTCCGACGTTGTTTCTTCATGGAGAGAACGATAACGACGTTCACATCACCCAGGCTGAGGAGATGTACATGGGACTGAAGCGCCGGGGCGTCGACTCTGTACTGGTGCGCTATCCCGCGTGAGGGTCATGGACTGCGGGAACCGAAGCATCGAGTGGACGCGCTTGAGCGGACGGATTTCGTGGTTCGAAAAAGTATCTGAAGTGAGTGTCGTGTCCGATATGCTTTAGCTTGTCGCTGTGTTTCGAAAGGTCGTTCGTAGTGGGCTCAGCGGACAAGCTAAAGAGGGTCTTGCAAAACTCGTTTACCTCGTGGCGATGAAGTCAGGCGATCGAAACGCGGTAGCGTCGGGTCCGCTTGAAATAGTTGGGCTAATTCGTGGAAGCAACCCGACGCTACCACGTTTCGGTACTGACCCTCATCGTCACTAAAGTTGACTTTGCAAGAGACTATAGAGCATTGATCTTCGCTAGATGGCAAACAACAAACGTCTGAAACAAGAATACAAACTCGCCAAACGTCCTTTCGGCAGTCGTGCTCATCAGAAACACGACAAACGATAAGGTGCTGTTAGTTTCAGGGCTCGACATCAGGGAATTATCAATCGTCCACAGGTTTGCGTTGAATGCGGTGGACATCAGTGCAAAGCGCTTCAGAAAGACTGGAATGAATTGGGGCTAGACAAGTTTGAGTTTGAGATATTGGATCAGATGGAGCCAACCAGACGATCCGTCATTCGATGCCAAGCGAGAATTGAACTTCATGGAAGAGATGTGGCTCGAGAAGCTGGAGCCTTACGGTGAGCGTGGCTATAACGAGAAGAAGCTTACGAGAGAAGAACGACTCAGGAAGATCGCCGCAAATCGAAATGCGGATCGCGATAGCTGATTATTTAATCAATCTGCTTTGCGGCTGAAGCCCTGATGATGGTTGATGGCTTGCTGCTCTTCCCGTGCTGGAAAGCCTCCGGCTTTCCGATGACGCCACTTAGAAAGTGAGAGGCTTTTCGCATCGGGCGGCTTAGCCGCCAAAAGAGTCGGAGCTTGACGGAAAGCCGGAGGCTTTCCGCACGGGAAGCGGCAGAGCCGTAAATCAAAACGGCGGGGTGAATCATCACCTCCGCCAGTTTATTGACAGCTTGGTTTACTTGTTACTTAGTAACCTCTGTAACCGTCGCTATAGCCAGGTCCGGAAACGCTTGCTCGGAAGTAAGTCTGGTATGCAACCCTCGATCACCCATTCGGGAGTTGTAATCCTTGACGCGTTCCGATAAGCAACTCGAGTCACGAAATTCAAATCGACGATTGTGATTGCGATCGTCGCGACCAGCCTTCATCCCTTCGTTGTAGCCTGCGTTCAAAGCAGTCTGTCGAAAATCGAATGAACCACCATAATCCGGGTAGTTATCGTTGGTCCGTCCGCGCCTGATTACGCCAGTCGTCGTTACGTCGTCGCTGATCCTGGTTCCGGTAATCACCGATCGCGTCGATAGCGATCATTCTGGATACTGTGGATACTGCGCATTCGCAGTTGAGCTTCGCAGCGAGACCGATCCCAAACAACAATGCTAACGCGAATAAGGTACCTGCAATTTTGTTTTTGAAGTCGATCAGTTTCACTTGTCTGATAAGCCTCCTTCACCGGACCGATCATTTGGCAACGGCCATGCCGCAAGCGAAAACGGGTGAATAAAGCTATTCTGACTGCAAGTGAATGCACCAATTCATACCAAATGGTGTTGGGATAGACGACATAGCAACATTGCAGATTGCAGATTGAAGATTGCACGCTTGAAGGCGACTCAGTCTGTTGTGAAGCGTCAGATGTCGTAGTCGTTGGTGAAATCAGCAATCGGCAATTGAAATCGACCAATGGTAATCACCTATATCGATCGAGCATGTTCGTCTCCGCTGTCCCGCCGTGTGGTCGCGCGTCTATCGCAGAACGCCCGTTTCATATTCGACACCACTGTCCCGCTCTGTCGCTCAGTATTCAAACGAGAGCCAGGCTTTTTCGTCGGCGTCGATTCTGGCGAACGTTGTCGTAACAGAGCTGATCGTTCTGGTCCGGTTCTGCTTTCTTTTCATTGTTGGTGCTTGGGTGTTGAGTACAGCAGAGTGTTGTGGTTGTTGTTGTTTTCAATAGCCGTAGTCTTCCCAGTCGCGTTCTATCACCACAGTTGGAGTTTATGGTTGAGCGTTCGAATCATTTGGTAGAAGGCTTGCCGAAGCTCAGAGGCATGTCCGATATGCTTTAGCTTGTCGGTTGATAGAGGATCTGCGGCTCAATTTCTTACGAGACGACAAGCTGAAGCATATCGGACATCTCTCAAGCGTGGACATCGACGGAACGTTTTCTCTTGACTCCAGATCGCGCTCAATACCGAGCCAGCTAACGTTAGTCCGACACCCCACATCGCTCGGGACTTCCCAACCATGCTGCCAAGCTTGGAAGCAATAATGACGAGTGCGCCAGCGCTAACGAGGTAGAACGCGATCATTCTTCCCGTCGCACGTGCTCGTAGCCACACACTCGCCAAGGTTAATGAGCATTGCTGTGGCCAGCACAGGTTGAAGCCAGGGCGAGTAGGGAATGCGGTCCAGGCCCGCAATACCAAACAGACTTAGATAAGCAGCCCAACAGATTGGACACTTGGAAAGAAAGCCAGTGGCGAGTGAGGCGAGAGCGCCGGAAGATCGGAGATGATGTTTTTCGGTTAGCAACAGGTTTCTCCGGAGCCTGCGACGCATCCGGCTGCCTTTCATGCAACACTTCAATTGCGCGGTCGACAACCTCTTGTTCATTCCAATGGATGCGCTCAAAAGACACTTCGCGATCTGGCCCTTGGCATCGAGGATGTAAACCTCAACCCGGTGCCTGTTCACCAACGACTCGATGAAATTTACTCCCAGTTTGAAGTGTCGCCTGATGGACTCAATACCGTTCCGGGCACGAAGCATTCGGTTGCGACTGTCCAATCGCACACCACGGTTTTGTCCATAACCGCGAATCCTTTCGGGCATGTCGAAGTCGGGATCGTAGGTGATGGCAGCAGCAGTATTTATTTGATCGGCAAGCCCACGTTCAGTCAGGAGATTTGGATTCGCGCGAGCTTGGATGACAGTCAACGAACATTTAAGCGGGTTGTCGCAGCTGCGTGTAGAAGAACACTGCGATAGAAGGTTGAGCCACAAAAGAATTCCCCAAACGTTACGGCTTCATTGTTCTGATCTTCGAAAACTGTCGACTCAATCGGGTCGCAACTCCGACGCGACTTCAAACCCCATGAGAACTCTGTCTTTCAATCCACGTGGCAACTCGCAACACGATTCCGGTTCTTCTCCAGCACCGCGAATCGCTTCTGAGCGTTCGCTCCAAATCGGCCAGGCGCCTATTCGACAGTCCATGCTGGGCTTTGATCGACTCCAGGTCCGGCAGAGACAACACGCGCGTTGCTGCCAAGCCAGGCCAACGTACGTAAGTAACTCACGAACAGGACTCGTGCCACTCGAATCGTCAACGTACTTCCATATTCATCGAACGAGACGGGCCTCGTCTCGATACCGAATATTTGAGATCGCCCGCATGACAAATGGAGCGAGTGCAGATGATGGTTTGAATAGGAACGAATCGCGGCGAGCGGCGGCGGCGACTAAGTAAGGATCGCGTGCCGGCATCGAGTTCCTCAAGAATGAAAACAAGCGCTTCGTCTGAAACTCCTACTTGCGAGAGTGTATGGAGAAGCCAACCCGCGCATTCGAACTGTGCGTAGCTGCTCCACGCTCATCGTAAATTGAATGATCTTCGTGGAGCAGCTCCGTAAGTTCGTTACGTCGATCAGGATCAGCAGCGATTGTGCTGACTAGCGACGCAAACTCCGGTTCAGACAGTGAATTGATCGTGGGGCTTGGATCCATCGATCTTCACCGTTTACTTCCCGTACTTGCTCATAAACTGGCGAGCGCCTCGTTTGACCTTAGCTCCGCCTTTTGTGCTCATCCTGGTGACGTGTTTCTTCAGCGTTTCGTCTTTTGACACTGCCTCTTCATCACCAAACCGAGTAAGTGCTGTCAGACTCGTCGCTCTAATTTCGTCGTAGTCCGAGTCGTCGAGCAATATCGCTCGAGCATTCTCCCCTGGAGGCTGTCTGGCTTAAGTGCTTGTAATGCAGCCGCTGAAACCTGGCGGATTTCGGCCGTTTCGTCTTTATCGCGCAACAGCTTTTCAAAGACGGGTGCCGACTTGGCGTCCGCCGCGAAGTAACCCTCAACGCTTCACGTTTGGCATCGGCGTTTGGTGGCTTGCTGATGATGGCTCGCGCAACTGGGTACGCCTCCGCGTGAATGTCGTAACTCAAAAGCTGGAGAGCTTTCTCTGGCGGTACCAGGGCTTTGTCCGGATTCTTTAATCCATCGAGGAAGCTTCTTGATTGCGAAGCCATCTTTCTCCCGCGCGAGTATGCCGAAGCACCCTTTTGACGCATCTCTTTGTCCGGATCTGTGGCGACCTTTCTGAGAGTGGCGATATGAGTCACCTCCGACACGATTCAAACGCGACAACACTGAAGCTTGCTGCCTGTAAAGATTGGAGCGCAGCCAGCCTCACTTCGATCGGTTCATCCTGGTTGCGTAACACCTCCAGCACTTTTTGCAGATCTTTGTCACTTTCGCAAACAAGCAATGGCACTTCTGCCATCGCCTGAACGCGTTCCTTCACGACTCTGGTTTTCGCTGGTCGCGACTGACATCGCAGCCCGTGCTGACCTTGGTCGTTGCGCTTTTGATTTCTTCGTAGCTTTACGTTTCGTGGTCATGGTTCGGATCTCCTCGTGCAATGCACTTATGCAAATGGTACATCGTCGTAGTCGAATCCCATACGAGACACGGCATTGACGGAACCCTGGTAATCCAATGGATCACGCACGTGCGGTTGCGGACCCGGAGCACTCACGCATGGTGATGGTGCCATCGTGCCTCCGGTGCCGTCGGCGGACGAGGTGGACCGGTAATTCCGTTCCAGGGCCACATCGTATCAGGCAGGTTGTGACCAATCGGGTTGGCTCCGCTGTCGTAAGAGGCCGCAACGGTGAAATCGAATCTGCCAAACTGCCCTCTGCCAATTTGCCCAGAGTCGATCTACGTTGCAGTGAAGCAGGAAGAACAACGGATCGCGCGCGGCGGTTGGAATACTGGAGATGAAACCGCCGAAGCTCACGTGTGCGGAGCCATGAGGGTTACCTTCCATTCCGCGAAACTGTGCATACGCAGCACCAAGAGCGAGTGTTTGAGCTTGAGTAAGTAGTCCTGGTGGTGCAACCGCGGTGCTGAAGAATGGGCGACGATTGATTCCCGGAACACCGTCAGTTTTCCAAAACTGAAGTGGATTGGTTGCACTGAATTGAACCGTACCAATTGGGTCTGAAACGCCAAAGTAATCAAGCGTAAATATGTTTGGCGATGGCTGGTCAAAACGCCAGTAAGGTAAAGCAACGCTTGGGTCGATGTTCTGCAGTTCACGCTCTAGATCGAGTAGGTATGCGCGGTGCCAGGGAGGAACCCAGGTGCGCCGTGTGCTTGTGGTGAACTAACGGCCGTATGCATGTCGCGGAAGTCTGCGAAACGCCCGGCTCCCTGATTATTAAGCTTCGCGAATGCAGCGACTAATCGATCGCGTTCACCGGCGGTGAGACTATTCGCATTCTTTCGGATTCGTACCATTACTTTCACGGCGCCAACCAAGCTTGCGGCGACTTTGGCATCAATCCTCACATCGCTATTGCTTGAGCTCGGTCGTCCAAACTTGCCAGCCACGAAGAAGGGAACTGAGGTTCCATTAATCGGGACTTTCAGGGCGAGTGTGTTTGCAAAGAGACCAGTAGTGCCCTTGCGGAACACCACATCTCCACCTGAAGCTGCGGAAGTTCTGGAGAGGTTTACGACCACTACGGGGCCCGAAGCACCCGTCGGGTCTGTTACACGGATCCTGCATGGAGAGGGAGCCCATGATACGAATCGTGCACGAGCGCTTGCACTGTTGTTTATCTGCAACTCAACTTTCATTGTGATCTCCTTCGTGCGGGAGCTTCTCGAGTGTTCATTCACGCCATGGGACACTTCCCCAGACGCAAAGAACCCAAGGAGTCAATAGTTCCGGTTGATTAGGCTAAAGCAAGAACAAAAACAGGAAATCAACGGCGAGGTGCCTGAGGATTTGCTTGCTAACAGCCAAAGGGACGGAGCGGATCGCTTGGGGGAACTCCGCCAACACGCGAGGATTCGTGCTATCGAACGCGCGCAGACTACACCTGAGGCTGGATCGTGTCAATAAATTTGGTCTAAGTTTGGTCTAGTGAATGGCGGAATCATGAATCGTGAATCGAAGGTCAATCGTTCAGGACTTGAGGCTCAGCCATTTACGATTAACCATTAACGATTTACGATTTGCGATTCACGAATTTGCATTTCCTGGGTTATACTTCGCCCAGCTCGCCCGGCCGGCTTTATCAGGCACTCAGTCAAAAAGCTAAGACGCGCAGGAGCTCTTGAAGAATTCCTTCGGCAGGGAGCGAGTCCGATATTTACGATCGTCCATCGATAAGACGATCCAAATTAACCTTGGTAGAGCAGCCGTTTGATTTGCTCGGGCGAGCAAGTTGGAAGAAGCGCTCAAGGATAGCTTGGAAGTTTAACGCTCGTTGTTGACAGGTACAGAGCAAACCGCCTGACGCCAGGCAAAGTCATTGCGTCATGGTTGTGCACGCCCCTGCCGCTGAGACCTTCCAGAATATTCCCAGCGCCGCGGCTAGTTAGGTTTTCTGTTGAAAGATATATGTCGCCTTCGTGTGTGTGAGGAACATCTCCTCGCCCACGGCGAGAATTGCGCTAGCTTATAGGGCGTAATCTCAAACCTACCCACCATCCGCCCGTCGCGAATTGGTTCTTTGGTCAATTCCTTCCTGCGGCTGAATCAATCAACTCAATTCATGGCGAGACGGTTCTTCGTGTCGCTAATCCGGATCATGCTTCGCGCCTCGCTAAATGCTTGAAGGCCGCGTCGCCTTGTCCGCCCACAACTTTCACACGGCACTCTTCTCGTATAGCCATCTCTCTTCCTGCAGACCCAACGACGAATCGTTGGCACTGAGTCGGACAGATTTGCAGTACACGAGCAGCCGAGGAGACTTAAGTTCGAATGGCTAAACAATTAATCGTCAGTGTTAACGGAAAAGAAAAGAAAATAGCAATCATCGAGGACGACAAGGTGTCCGAGTTCTACATCGAGCGTGGCGAACAACACCAGGGGATCGTCGGCAACATCTATAAGGGTCGCGTGATGCGCGTTCTTCCGGGCATGCAGTCGGCCTTCGTTGACATCAGGTCTGGAACGGGACGCTTTCTTGTACGTTTCGGATTTCTTCGATGAGGAAGAAGAGTTTGAAAGGATTGTCATCGACAAATCCAAGAAAGGAACCCGGATGCCGAGCACGCGGCGGCGCAGGAGATTGCACAAAATCGAGTCGAGCGCGAGCAACGAATCGAAGAAACGCAGGAGAAAGTCGAGCCACTTCAGGAACAGGAACACGAACAGGAAGCGGCCGCCCCGAGTGTCGACTGAAACAACTGAATCGGGTGAAGCAGGTCGCCGCCGGGGACGGCGTGGTCGGCGACGTTCGCGTTGGGAGAAACCCGAGGAGACGACTGCTTCGCCAGCACCAGAGCGCGAGGAGTTTGACGTACCAAATACACCATTCGTCGCCGGCGATCCTTCGATTGAGCGCATCGTTGATGAAGAAGAGTCGGCAGTTAACGGTGAGATGTTCAAGGATGCCCGATTACAAGAGCGCCTATTCGACCAAATCCACGCTGTCGAATTCAACTTGGAAGATGATTATCGGAATGCTCAGGTAGGTTCCTTGTTATCGAGTGGACTCGGCGACGACTCGTTTGAACGAGTTGACGATGGTGAGACTGTGGCCGAGACCGCCGTTCGAGAGCGCGACACCGGAAAGAGGCGCATCTTGCCGGGTTCAATGACGACGTTGTTCCTGACCTTCTGGGTGCCGGAAGCTTTGAGCGGGTGAGCGATGATGAGGACAGCGAAGCTGAGACCACTCCGCGACGAGGGCGCAAAGCCGCATCAACTACTGACGACGCCAGCGCTAAAAAGAAAAAGACACGCGCCTCAGTTGGAACGACGAAGGGAGCCACGAAGAAGAAGGCGTCGAGTAAGAAGTCTTCGAAGAAACGAGCGGCGGATGGTGATGAATCAGCGGAAGGCTATGTCAGATGCTGATGCGAGTGTTGGAGAGAGTCAGTCGCGTGCCGAATTTGCAACGAGACGTGGCGGCAGGCGTCGTCGAAGGCCGAAGCAAGGGTAAACAAACCGGACCCGAGGCAGCAGCAGACGAGGCTAAGTCGGGTGCAAATGGAGGCGCTGAGGAGGTTGAGGTCTTGCCGATAGTCGAGGCTCAGCCGGAAGTGGTGACGGCACCTCCTCCACCAGTCGAAGCGCCGCAACGTGAGACACCCCAAAGAGAGACAGCGCAAAGAGAGACGCCGTCCTCCCGCAAGGGATCGAGAGCAACGAGGATCGCGCGACCGCGGTGGTTATCGCGGACAATCGCGTCGCGATCGACAGCAGCCGGCCATCACTGATTTGCTGAGCGAAGGGCAGGAAATTCTTGTGCAGATTGCTAAGGAGCCAATCGCCAAGAAAGGCGCGCGAATTACCTCGCACATCGCCCTTCCGGGACGTTTCCTGGTCTATATGCCTACGCGTTGAACACGTCGGCGTGTCGCGAAAAATTGAATCAGACAACGAGCGACATCGTCTCGCGCAAATTAATTCAGACCATTCGAGCTGAGGAAGACATTCCTTCGGGCGGTTTCATCGTCAGAACCGCCGGTGTGGGAATAAATGAGAAGGATCTTCGTGAGGACGTCCGTTATCTGGTCCGAACCTGGTTGGATATTCGGGCAAGCGCAGAAAAGGCGAAAGCTCCGGCCCTGGTACATAAGGATCTCGATCTTGTTCAAAGACTCTTGCGCGATCAATTGGCGGAAGATTTTGAAGCCATTCGGGTTGACTCGGAAGAGGAGTATCAAGCAATCGTTGAGTTCGTTAACCGGATTCAGCCGCGCATGGTCAAACGCGTGAAACTCTACACGCGCGATCAACCGATACTTGAGGCCTACGGTGTGCAGGTCGAGATCGATAAGGCCATCAAACCCCGAGTGTGGCTGAGGTCAGGCGGTTACCTGGTGATCAATCAGACGGAAGCTTTGGTTGCAATCGACGTCAACACCGGCAAGTTTGTTGGCCGTGGTAGTGGACGACTGGAAGACACAATCACGCGAACGAATCTCGAAGCCGTAGATGAGATTGTTCGCCAGATTCGGCTGCGCGATTTGGGCGGCATCATTGTGCTCGACTTGATCGACATGGAAGAACGTCGAAACCGTCAAAAGGTAATGCAGACTCTTCAGGACGCGTTGCGTAACGACAAGTCGCCCACCAAGGTGCTTTCGTTTAATGACTTTGGCCTGGTAATCATGACTCGTAAGCGCGTGAAGCAATCGCTTGAAAGAACGTTGTGTTCACCTTGCCAGTATTGTCAGGGTGCCGGCCTGATCAAGTCACCGCAAACAATCTGTTATGAATTGCCTGAGGAGGCACGCCGGATGGCAAAGGGATTGAACGGGGGTAGCGACCACACGCAGGTCACTCTGCGGATTAATCCGGATGTGGCCAAGGCCCTACGCACTTCGGAGCGGGATGTTATGGTTGAAATCGAAGACTACCTCGGACCAATCGACATCACGAGTGATCCTGGAATTCATCAAGAGCAATACGACTTTTGCGCTTGTGTAGATGATGGGTTCATGCGATTAGATTATAGGGCGGCACTCCCGTGGCCGCCCCTTCTTGCATCTAACTTGTTCAATTTCGCAGGACGCTATGGGCAAGCTAAGTAACTTTTGGAAAACGATTCTCGCTGGCGGTGCTGGTGTCGCCGCACTTGCAGCCGTTAATGCTTCGATACAGCGTAACGCTCACGATCCGGACGACACACTGCACTCGGTGGCGCAGCAAAATTTTTCCCCTGGGGACATGGACGAATCTCTTTACAAAGAGTTGGGATCGAGAATCCAGGCGTACCAATCGTTTTTTGTGCACGGCATTGGTGCTGGTTCGCCGATGCTTCATGTGGCGGAAAAACTTTGACGCGCTTGGTCAGTCCTTTCGTGTATACGCGCTCGATTTGTTAGGCTTCGGGTTTTCGGATAAGCCTGCTGCCGCTCCTATTCCGCCGTGACCTCTACGTCGACCTAATCTCCGATTCTCATTCGGGAAGTCGCCGGTGGTCCAGCGAAACGTCGTGGCGAGTTCACTCGGCGCATCTTATGTCGTTCGTTAGCTGAGGAACACCCGGAACTTGTAAACGCAATGATTCTCAACGCCCCGGCCGGTTACGACACGCTCAACACCAGACCAGTGCATGGCAGGCGCTGCGCTTTTATGGTTTGCTTCAGTCGCCGGTATTGGGCACGTCCTTCTACTAAACGTGATGGCGAGTGAACGAAGCATTCGAGACTACGCGCGACGCACATTGTTCTATGACTATCGCCGCGTCACGAATCGACTGGTCGCAAATCTCTATCCGACGAGTCATCAGGCAGGCGCACAGCACGCAATCGCGGCTTTCCTGTCTGGTTACCTAAACGTTGATATGCGCCTGGCGTTTTCGCGTCTCACTCAGCGCGTCATTTTGGTTTGGGGAAAGCAGGACCTTACTACGCCAGTTTCGAAGGCCAGCGCGTTGCTGGAACTGAATCCGAAGGCTGAACTTGAAGTATTTCGACTTCTGTCGGATGATGCCGGAACAGGAGCACCCGGAACTGTTCAGATGCGCTGGTGAAAGAATCGTTTCGCGGCGGCGAGAGGTTTTTATCTGAAGGTGCTGACGTGATCGGTCACTGGTCCTGCAGCTTTAGTGAAGACTAAAGTTAGAACAAGTTGGGAAGGCCGGGGACGCCTCTAGGCTGAACATGCTGGGAAGGGGTCAGCGGGGTTGGTGCTCCCAATACTGGCCCCGAGCGTGCCAGGTCAGCCCAATGAAAATCCAAGCTGGCCCAGTGAACCTCAGCGAGCGCTCAGTCCGGTGGATCCAACTTCCGCTTGCCTTCCAGCTGTTCAACCCACTGGGCGCCACTTCAGCCTGTCCAACGTTCCGATTACCGGATCTTTGTTACGGCACAGCAAAACTTTATGCCATCCGAGTTCAGCCTTCTCGTTTCGGTTCACGTGCTTATAAAGTATGTCGCGTTGTTGCGGAACAAAGCCCGCTTCACTTATTAGGAACTGCAGCATCGCCTCGTCCGCCTGGTTATTAGCACCCGCCGCCGACACCACATTTTCCTCAATCATGATCGAGCCCATATCGTTTGCGCCGAAACGCAAAGCTACCTGGCCCAAGCCGCAATCCTTGCGTCAACCACGATGATTGGAAGTTTTCGATGTTGTCGAGGAACAAGACGCGACACCGCCAGCATCTTCAAGTAGTCGACGCCAGTTGGTTCATCTTTAATCCGGCGTCCTAAGGCAGTGTTCTCTCGTTGGAATGTCCACGGAATAAAAGCAGTGAAGCCGCCGGTTTCGTCCTGAAGATCTCGAATCCGTCTGCAGATGCCGTACACGATGTTCAATGGTATCGCCAATCCCGAACATCATTGTCGCTGTCGAACGCAAGCCCACGCGATGAACTGCACGCATAACGCTCGAGCCACTCATCCGTAGTGCACTGGTTGAAACTCGCTTTCGGACTTCGTCGTCGAGGATCTCGGCTCCGCCGCCGCGGCAGACTGTGCAGCCGGCTGCCTTAAGCCTCGACATGATCGTTCTCGTAGTCGAGTTTTGAAATGAGATGAATGTTGTGAATCTCTGGCGGTGAAAAACAGTGCAGCTGAAACGTCGGGTACTTCGCGCGGAGTGAACGCAGCAGGTCTTCATACCATTCGATTCCAAAGTCCGGATGCAAACCACCCTGCATTAAGACTCCGGTGCCGCCGAGTGCGATTGTCTCATCGATCTTCTGACAAATTTCTTCAAACGTTCGGACGTATGTGTCGGGCGCACCCGGTCGTCGATAAAACGCGCAGAAGGTGCAGACGACGTTGCAAACGTTTGTGTAGTTCACATTTCTATCGATGATGTAGGTAACGATATTGTCGGGGTGCCGGCGACCTCGTACTGCATCCGCGGCAGCGCCTATCGCGGGCGATATCATGTGACTCAAGTAGCGTCGTACACTCCGCGGCGGTCATTCGTTCGCCGGCGAGTTCGATCCAGAATAGATTGAACGTTTGATGTGTTGGTCATGATTCCTATGTTGAATACTAAGCTACTGCCCAGGTGTTTTCAACGGCTTCAACTCAGAAAGCAGTCCATGTTTGTGGGCCAGTTGAAAGTAAAGTTCGAGCCCTTTACGAAGTTGGTCGTCGACACTGAAGCTAATGTTCTCGTCCAGGTAGTGGCGCAGCGATTCTCTCGATAGTCCGAGCAGCTTGTGATATTGCTCGACGATCTCGGTCTTGTGTTCCACACCTTCGTCACGCGCTGCCGAAAAATCAACTTTACTTGCGCTTTGGATGGCCTTGTTTCTAACGGCCCACATAGCAAAAACGAAACCGAGGTCGGTGTAGTTTCGCCATAAACCGGCCATGTCCCACACGCTCAAACCTTCACGCGGAAAGATCATTGCCGGATCGCCAATCATTAGCGCGGCGTCGTTCTGTTCAAGCATTTTCTCCAGATCGGGCGAATGAGTTGACCAGGTTGGTTCTCGATTCAGAAACTCACGGAAAATAATCTTTACTAGCGTTGCAGAGGTTCGGGACGATTCATCCAAAGCTACGCTGCTGATATTTTCAGACCCTTACTTTCTCGACACCAGGATTACACTGCGCACCTCTCGCTTCGAGGCTACACACACATCCGGAAGCAATGAGATATCAGGTATCCGTTGGTATTCGATCACCGGTACGGAGTGCAACGTGCGACTTCTTCCTGCGCAAGCAATTGGGCGCATCGAGCTGGACACCGGGTCGACAAAGTCTGCAACTCCGCGCATAGAGCCATGCAGAAAGCTCCAAATCAAAGGTGCGCTGTTTAGGTAGCTTGATGCTGCGATTTTTAGCGGTGGGAAATCGCTTGGAACTGATGCGGCTAACCTCGACTGATTGGTCTCTTGCTTAACGAGGCGAATGTAATAGATTGAATTTGTGTGTGCAAGCACACCCGCTGGTTGCATTGACGCCTTTAGTCGTAAGAATTGACACGCTCATTTCCGCGCCACTACTATCCCCTCTCACTGAGAACCTGCCCATGCCCATCTACGATCTTACTGTTCCTCTTACCAACGAGATGGCTACCTATCCTGGCGACCCAGGTGTTCCAGATTACAGATTGGTCCAGTTTGGCCAAGGGTGATAGCGCAAACGTCACTCGTCTAAACTTTGGAGCGCATGCTGGAACACACGTGGATGCGCCTCGCTCATTTCATCGAAGGAGCTGCGAAGTCAGAATTGTTGGCACTCGACGCTTTGATCGGTGAGGCCCAGGTGATCGAAGTGCCTGACAGTTGCTTATCAATCGGCAAACAATTCGTCTCCGCCGTTCACAAATCCGGCAATGAGCGTGTTTGATCAAGACGCGAAATTCAAAATTCTGGCATGACTTTGCCACTGAGTTTCGTCAGGACTTCACTTATCTGGAATTAGAGGCGGCCGAATATCTTGCCGACCAGGAGTCAAACTAGTCGGCATTGACTATCTATCGATAGAGCAGTTTGGACAAAAGCAACACCCAACACATCTTGCTTTGTTATCTCGAGGCATAGTCATTGTAGAAGGTCTGAATCTCACTGACGTTCCTGCGGGACACTACGAATTGATTTGTTTGCCGCTGCGGATTCGAAGCGGGCAGGGCGACGGTGCACCTGCGAGAGCGGTTCTTCGTACTATCGATTAATTGAAACTGGACCTATGTCGCCGGCAAAACGCGATAACCCAAACTACCGTGAGCGCGTGTATACAAAATCGTGCGTAAGATTCCGTCGGGCCGAGTTATGACGTACGGTCAAATCGCGGAACTATTGGGTGAAGGATATACACCGCGAACAGTGGGTTTTGTGATGCATGCATCTCCTGACGGGACACCATGGCATCGCGTGCTGAATGCACAGGGTGGGTGTTCGACCGGCCCAGTAGTTTTGCCCACACGACAAACAACAACGTCTGCTCGAAAGTGAGGGAGTAGTCTTCGATAAGAACTTGCGCTGCGATCTACCAGACGTTCTTGTGGAAACCAAAAACCCGATCACGACCAGCACCCAAAGTAACTTTGTACAAGCGGAAGTCTGTTAAGTCGCCCCAAGGAGGCAAACGATGAGCTCCGACAACAAGCAAAGAGTACCGTACGCAGTCAGTCCTCCACGTTACTCAGTTTCCCATCAAATGGTGACCACCGCTTTTGAACTCCCAACTATCGGGTTGTTCAAAACCTCGGGGTTGTCCGCGGCATTGTCGTGCGTTCACGAAATGTCTTTGCAACCATCGGTGCCTCGCTGCAAACAATTGTCGGCGGCAACATCACTGCTTGGACCTCACTCTGTGAGCAGACTCGAACCGATGCCTTCGAGATCATGATTCAACACGCTACGGAGATCGGCGCTAATGCCATCGTGGGCGCACGCTACGATACGACCGAATTGTCAGCTGGGGTGACCGAAGTGCTTGCCTACGGGACCGCCGTGATTGTGGAGCCGCTCAATCCCGGCGAAAGCTATCGGTCATGAACTTTTCCGGCTTCTCAGAGTCACAGCAGAAACGAATTGAGATCGCAGTTCAGAACCTCGCCTTTGGTCAACTCTTGGGCATCAAGCTTGAGGCTGCTGAACCCGGTCTGGCTTCAATGAGCCTGGCTGTTCGGGACGAGCTTCGTCAGAACAATGGAGTAGTTCATGGTGGAGCGATCGCAGCGTTAATTGATTCGGCTGCAGCTTTCGCCGTCATTCCCCTGTTGGATGAAGATGAGACAGCTACGACTGTCGATTTGACGATTAGTATATGTCCGGCCTTTGGCAAAAGGGGTTGCCATCGCATCAGCCAGGGTTCTCCGTGCGGGTTCACGAATAGTCGTAATCTCTGTGGAGGTTCATGACGAAACAGGAAATCTAGCAGCCACAGGCCTTACAACTTATCTCCGCCTGAAAAACGCTAAGAAAAATACTTGGACATAAACCCATTTAGCAATGTAAAATGTGTTTGGTCGCAGGCCTGACTTCCCCCAGTAATCAGCTCCGCGGTTACCGCCCGAGTATTCCACTCGCGCCCCTAGCCATCTCAAGGCACTAATGTACTCTTTATGCGACTCCTCTTAGCGCAGCATCCGCGTCAACTCACTCCGATCAGGTGTGCTCCCTCCACGATTGCTCAACTCCATCGCTACTTCGAAGAGGTAGTGTTGGAAAACAGTCTTGGGGCCCTTGTTATCGAGAGCCTTCCGCAGATCGCTGAACGATCAGCGCGCGAAACTACTCGTGTGCGAGATCTGGTTCACTCGTGCGAAGAACGTTTTCTTGTTTGTCGGCGCCGACGATGCCCTGTCGCAATTGATGTTGACGAGAGGCAAAGCGAGCCGCGAGGCGATTGTGCTCGAGCAACAGCCTGATGCTGTTTACGAACGTTTCGTGGTAATCGCAGACGCGAGATTCTCTGCGCTGCTTGCTTCTACCGCGGGTCCTGGAGATCAGAGTCCGGTGGCGGCGACCTTGTTGTTTGGACATTCGAGCCAGACGTTGTCTACTCAGCGCTGGAATATTTGATGGCTCGCGTCACTGCCGAGCATTCATTCCACGCGTCGACGTTTGCCAATGCCGTTCGCGTATCGATGCCCAAAGCAACATCGTTGCAATTGACGCTTGGTGTGACAACGAAACTTGCACGCTTGCTACAGGAACAAGCCGAGCGCGAAATTGCCGTCAACCGTATAGCTACTGCTATCAGGGAACTCGCTCGACCTCGACAAGTTATTGACTACCGCCGCGAACGAAGTTGGTCGTGCGCTAAATGTGAAGTGTTGCGCTGTTCAAGTTGAGGGTGAACTGGTTGGCGACATCAAAAGCAGTTATTACTTTCGTTCCGAACCGGCGGTAAGCCTTGAAGAGAAGGGCGAGCTACTGGCCGACGTTGAGCTAGTTCGTGCTTGCTTGCCGCATTCACCCAAGACCTGGGTGATTGATGGTGATGATACGCACGATACCGGAGTTTGCGCTCAAGCCGCTGTGCCGTTGAACTATGAAGGTGCTTTCGTTGGTTTAGTGCTAGTTGAATCAGATGATGCTTCGCGCGTGTGGGCCGATAATGAATTGCTCCTGCTACACACGGTTGCAGATCAGCTTACGGTCGCCGTAAAACAAGCACACATGTATTCACAGATGCAGGTCGCAGGCTCTTACCGATGGCCTTACCGGTTGTTACAACCGTCGATCGTTCGAACTCCAGCTTGAACAAGAACTGCATCGTCGCAACGAGAAATCGCCAGTCACTGTCGTTGATCATGATTGACCTGGACAACTTTAAGCACATTAACGATCGCGCCGGACACGGGACAGGCGACGTAGCTTTGCGGACTGTTGCTGATAGCTTAAAAACCGAGTTGCGCGCTGTAGACATTGCCGCTCGTTTTGGTGGTGACGAATTTGCGATCATCCTACCCCAGGCCGATACAGATGGCGCTCTGCTGGTTGCGGAAAGATTGCGGAAACGAATCTCTGAAACCAATATCCCGGGCTTTGGTCCGACAACGCTTCATTTGGACTCGCTACTTTTCCCCGCCATGCGTCATCGAAAGAGTTACTCGTAGTGGCCGCCGACCGCGCACTTTATGAATCAAAGCACTCGGGTCGCAACCGGGTAAGTCTACCCGCCGAAATTGAGTTGGATGAAGACATTCTATGGACACTATCCACAAGAGGAACTGCTTGAAGACAATCCAGCACAGTTGATCATTAGAAGGTTTTCAAGAGAGTTTACAGAGCCGGCAAGTGAACGCTTGCCGGTTTTGTCGTTAGAACTTCCGTCAGAGATCGCAGTTGATGTCCCCGTTTGGAATCTGCGTCTTAGATCGCGCATGATAGCCACACACTATTTCAATTGATTATTGCCGGGCGGTGCTCCATTTTAGCGTATGGATGATCTAAAAAAATTTGCGAGGTACTTTCGTCCATACAAATTGTCACTCTTCGCCGGCATCAGCTGCATCCTCGGCAGCGTGCTATTCAACGTCTATGTTCCGTTGATTGTAGGGCAGGCGATTGATGCGAGTTGGGCCTACGTATCCGTATCGCGACTCACTGTCTCAGCGCTCAAGGTTTTGGGCGCAAGTGTTATTAGCGGCGTCTTCCTCTTTCTCCAGCGCCGCATTCTGATCGGCATGTCGCGCAATATCGAATACGACTTGCGCAAGGATTTTTACGATCATCTTGTAAGCCAACCACTAACTTTCTTTCATGAGCATCGTACTGGCGATTTGATGGCGCGCGCGACGAATGATCTTGCCGCGGTCAGACAACTTGCCGGACCGATGATCATGTATTCACTGCAAACCGTTTTTGTCGTGGTAGCCGTTTTGCCGCTGATGTTTCGCATCAACTGGTGGTTGACGCTTCTGTTATTTGTAACGATGCCGCTGGTCTCGTTGACAGTAAAGTTCTTTGGTCAACAAGTTCACACTCGCTTTGAAAAGATCCAGGAGTTCTTCGCGCACATTACCGCTCGGGCGCAGGAAAACTTTACTGGTGTGCGGGTCGTTCGCGCCTACGCGCAGGAGGACGCAGAGATAAAGGCGTTTAATGAGCTCAACAAGCAGTACGCCGAGCGAAACCTCAGTCTCGTGCGCATCGACGCGATGATGCGGCCTCTGATGCAGTTTCTCATTGGCGTAGGGTTCGTTTTGATTATGTGGGCCGGTGTTCCACTTGCGGTGCGCGGAGAGATCACGGTTGGGCAGTTCGCTGTGTTCAATATGTATCTAACACGGCTGATCTGGCCGTTGATTGCCCTGGGTTATGTTGTGAATCTTTACCAGCGCGGCACCGCGAGTTTGAAGCGGCTCAACGCAATCTTCCAGATTAAGCCGGCGATTGCCGACGTACCCAAAGTCCAGTCTCAACCCATGATCAAGGGTCGCATCGAGTTCCGAGATTTGACGTTTGGTTATAAGCGGTCAGACGAGCCCGTGTTGCACGGCGTGAACCTGACAATCGCGGAAGGTCAGACAGTTGCGATTGTTGGTCGTACCGGCAGCGGCAAGTCAACGTTAGCCAACTTGATTCCTCGTTTGATTGACGCGCCAGATAACACTGTTTTCATCGATGGCATACAGGTGAAGGAGTATCCACTCGCCCAACTCCGCGCCAGCATCGGTTATGTTCCGCAAGAGACGTTTTTGTTTAGCGATACTTTGAAAGGCAACATCGCTTTTGGCGTTCGAGAAAGCTGACGAGCCTGAAGTCGAATGGGCAGCCGGTGTTGCAGGACTAGCAGAAGACGTCGAAGGATTCCCGGATGGTTTTGACGCTCTGGTGGGCGAACGAGGCATAACCCTGTCAGGTGGTCAGAAGCAAAGGACAGCAATCGCGCGCTGTTTTGCGGCAACCGAAGATCTTGATCCTGGATGATGCTTTGTCTTCAGTTGACACTTAGTGTTGGCCTTGTCCCGGCAGGTGGTGTCGCCCAGTACCGCGTACGCCTGGGCCCAGGCGGTCAGCAGATGCCCCTGCATGGGTACGGAACGGAACGTCGGGGCGTCCCAGCCGCCGAAGCCGCCGCGGCGCCGTTGGTGGACAGCTGGTGGTTGGCGCGGAAGTTGTGGTGAGCATCCGGTCGACGTCGACGAAGCGCAGGTACGCCAGCGTGCGGCTCTGGTTGTTCAGCCAGTGGCCGGTGAGCCGCACCTGGCTGAGGTCGAAGGGTAGCGGAGACGCCGGGTGTCGGCGCGTACCGGGGCGATCGACGGCGTGCGCGGGCGCGCTGCCGATCATGGTGCCGCTGTGGCGGCGACGGCCGCCGCGCCGGTGGCGTTCGCAAAAATACCGGCGGCGGCTGATTCTGGGGTGGGGCATGGGTATCCTTCTGCTGCCTGCGTCGCGCCACTGACAGCGGCGCCCGAGGCAGCCGCCCCGCGCGGGCGGGGCGGCTGCAACTTCTCAAGCTGGAGCCGCTGGGGTTACCCGGCGACTAGGGGTGTCCAGGGGAGCGGTGACTACCCAGCTGACGTCGTCGGACCACAGGCGTGGTGGCGTCGAAGGCGTTGGAGCCTCCGTTAAGCGATGTACACGTTGTTGTTGTAGTGGCGGATGTAGCGGGTCGCGTAGTTCGGACGACCGGAACGAGTTGCCCTGGGCCGTTCTCTTGCCGGCCTTCACTGCAGAACGTCGCGTCCGAGGCGAACAGCGAGGTGCCGTCGCTATGCAGGTACAGCTGGTGTCTGGTGCGTCGCAGATAGCTTCCCGCCGTGTTCTTGGACTCGAAGGACACGCAGGAGCTGCTGGCCAGGCCGGCGCGGACGATCCAGAGCCGTTGGCCTCGGTGGCCGTGCTGGACGAGCTGATCACCGCGGTCGCGACACGGTCGCGCCACTGTGCGTGATACCGGGTGGTGCAGCAGGCGGTGGTGGCCCGCAGCGAGATCGTCGAGCCGGGGGTCAGTACTGTGCCGCCGCCGGTGCCGGGGCGTACGCGGCCGCCACGATGTTGGCCTGCACCGCGTTCTCGGTGGCGTCGGACGGGTAGCCGGAGGTCATCACGCCCTCGTAGAAGGTACCGGCGGCGCCGACGCTGTTGTCGCCGCCGATGCCCAGGATGATGGCGCCCTCCTTGCGTCATCGGGTTGTAGCCCGCGACGCTGGGGCGCTGCACCGTTGTAGTAAGCGTCGACAGGCTGCCCGACTGCGCGTTGCCGCCGCGGATGGCCCAGTGGTTCGGCTCGCCCCTTGATGATGGCGGTGAGGTAACCGGCTGTTGACCGTCGGGTCGTCGGCGTTGAGACGCCGCGTTCACCCCGGAGTAACAGGCCGCTCTCCGAGCCGGCCATGATCCAGGGGCCGTTGCCCGTGCCGTAGCCCCAGACCTTGATGTTGCCGAAGTAGATGGCCTCCATGGTGCCGTTGCCGTTGTCGCGGCTGTTGCGTCTCGGCGTTGCCGTAGTCGAAGCAGCAGCCGCCGTTGTAGTGCGTGCCGTCGAAGATCGGCGTACATGCCCTCCGGCTGCGTCACCGGTCGCGATGCCGTTGGTGTTGTTGTTGCGGTAGCCAGTGCCGCGGAGCCACGAAGACGCCGTAGCGCCTGTGGCCGTTCGATCGGTCGATCGGCGCCGCGGTCGCGTTCGCCAGGTTGTCGTAATCCGCCCGCGGCCGGGCCGGCAGAACCCGCCGGGAGGCGCCTGCGAGGTTGTTACCCTGACCGGACTGGTCGTAGATGATGGTGATGAGGCAGGTCGTGCCGGCGCAGAAGGTAGTCCTGCGCGGCGGCGTTGGCGCACCCGCCCGCGCTCAGCGGACGCCGATGTTCGCGGGTGGCGTTGCTCGGACGCCCGTCTGACCCGGCACAGGGCTGCGTTGGTAGGCGCCGTAGAGCGCCCGGGTGGTGCTGTGAGTGCGGCGACGCACGGCGTTCCCGCCGGCGGCGTAGATGTCACACGGCCCCGTGGTCGCCGCGTCTGCGAGGTGCCGACGCCGATGAGGGCGCCCGTCGCAGGGCGCCAACGCCGGCGACCGCGAGGATCGCCCTGCGCAGCCGCCGATTGAGTAGTGGCCGCCGATTTCCTGGTTGTACCGCCATTGTGGACCTCTCCGGTGCCATGGGTGGATCGCGGACCGTCGCCCGGGCAGGGTCAGCGGCGCGTCTGCGGGTACGCGCGGGGACCCGGGCCGGGCCGTCAGCATGGGGGTGCGGACGAGAAAGTGTGGACTCGTAGAGGGGTGTTGGTCAGCGAATGCGGCGGCTGCGGGCGGACGACCTCGTCATTGCCGGACGCACCAGACCGGGCTCGGACGAAGGAGTTCGGTGGATGTGGGCGTTAACATATCGACCTGGTGCGTACTTCAACGGTCAACTGATTCCGCCGAGGTCATCGAGATCTGTCGTCTCCATCCGCGGCCGCCGCGATGCCATCGTCGGCCCGGGAACCCGGCTACAGCCAGAACTTTGCCTCTGCTGAGCCATGGTTTGGTTCCGGGGCACCTGGCGTGCTGGAGCGTCCTGAGGCCAGCGTCGGCAGTGGACAGTGGATCTGATCCATGCATCTACATCAACTGGCGAACCGTTAGCGCTCACTCGGTGGAGCAACTTCGACACCGCCGGGCAAGCCGATTCCGCCGCGACCCAGCCCTGGCGGCGGGGTCGCCATTGAGCGGGAACGGCGGCTGCCGCCAGGCGTACCCGTACACCAGCTCGACGCTGACCACCCACTTGACCCACCAGAAGCCGCGCCGGCCGGGCGCGACCAGCCGTACTGGCGCCCCGTGTCCGGTGCAAATGTCCAGAGCGCTCGCCGGCCGCGGCGACGGCGAGCCACAGTGACGCCGCTTCAGATGCGGGAAGCGGCGCTGGTACCCGGTCGCCGAGGTCACCACGATCACCTGACCAGTCCCGGGGCGCCGGGAGCAGCCGGTCCATCTGGATACCGCGCCAGGTCTGCACCGCATACCAGCCGCTGGTGCAGTCGAGTACCACCGCGCGTACCTCGTCGGTTCCGGCCGCCAGCCTGCCGCGCCGACCCGGCGCTCGCCGCCGGCCGAGCCTACGGACAGCTCGAACGTGCCCGGGTCGTGATCGCCGGGAAGTCATCGAACAGCCAGGCGACGTACGGCATCGCGTGGGGTTGTCGGTGCCGGTCTCGTAGGGGATGGTGGCACGGCGTCGCCGGCCGGGCAGCCCGGCGACGATGGCCAGCCTGCTCAGCGTCGCGTACGCCGCCGCGCCCGCCGACCAGCGCGCCGAGGCGCAGCAGTGAGCGGCGGGACAGGTCGGTCGTCCGCGGTCGCTGCCGGCGGGTCGCCACGTGGGCCACGAACAGCGGTACCGCCAGCACGCGGTTCCGACGTGGACCTGCATGTCGCTCAGGCCGGCGTAGTCGCAGCCCCCAACCACGAGTGCACGAGACCGGAGGCCACGCAATTTCTCACAGCAGGACGAGTACGCCCAGCGCGATGCCGGGTAGCTTGCGTACCAGGCTCCCGCGCCGTGCCGCAGTCCGCGCCCCACGATGAGCCGCTCACGGGACCAGACGAGTACCGCGATACTGGCGACCGCAGTGCGGGCGACGACGATCCGGGCCGGCCAGAGCTACCGGTGCCGAACGCCACCCAGCCGGAGCCGAACGCGACTGGCAGCAGCAGGAGCAGGGCCAGGTTCGTGCGGCCCGGCCCGTCGTGGCCGAGCACCGGGGACAACCTCGGTACTGGTCCGCCCATCCGTCCATCGTGCACTCGCGCCACCACCCGGCGCGCCGGTGGCCGAGCCGGGTGTCCGCCGAGGAGGGTTACTCCGTGGGCGCCGGTAATTCCAACCGATCGCGCCTGACCGTCATCGCCAGCGCGCTGGTCAGACCCGCTTGCCGACGGTACTGACCAGACGCCGATGAGCTGGCCCTTGAGGTTCTTGCCCTCGCGGACGACGACCACGTCCAGGCCGGTGGTCCCGTCGGGGCCGCGGCGCGAAGGTGTACTGGCCGGACGTCGCCGCCCCACGTGTTGGAGTCGACGGTCGTCTTCGACGACGCTGGTGCGGATCCGACCGGTCGTGGTGCAGCCGCTCCCAGACGCCGCGCGGGCCCTCGGTGACGTCGGCGGCATCCGGTGGCATCTGCGGTCGTGCACCTTTGCCAGGTAGCTCGTCGGCGCTGCTGCCGGAACAGCTCCGAGCGGCCCGGCCCGAAGTCGGTGAGTCGCGGCGATGAACTGCTCGGGCGTCGCGGTGGTGGTCTGGGTGAGGTGGGATGGTGGGCACCTGTGCTCCTGGCTCGGGTGAGGCGGCCTAGGGTGAGACATCTCGCCGGCCGCGCGTGGCTCCAGCTCCGTACCTGACAGTCGCCGGGATCGTAGCCCACCGTCCAGTCTGGGCGATTTGCCACCCGCCCAAAGGTGATTGTTGTTAGCGCCAACAAACGGACGGTGCGAGTGATCACCTGCGGGAAAGTCTGACAGCAGGGTCCTGACGGGCGCCGGCTCCACCGTCTTGACGATTGGTTACAGCTATGTGAACGCTAACGCCGCTGTGCGGGACTGGGGAGGCCGCATCCGTGAGCCGGCGTTCACAGTGAGGTGGGCACATGCGTCGTAATGGTCGGCCGCGTCCACGCCGCCCCGGAGCGCCGAGCACGGGTACTGGTCGCCGCGCCGTGCGCCGCGGGCCGCTGAGCGCGTGCCAGGTCGCCAGCCCGAGCGTCGCCTCGAACGATACGTCCACTGCGGACGATAAGCCACGATCACCATGCGGACCCGCCTGCTGATGGCCTCCTTCAGCGAGCAGCTCATCGACGAGTACAACGCCACTCCACCACAATAGCGTCCGGTTGATCCGTGATGCCGGACGACTCCTACCAGCAGCGCGCGTCGGTGCTTGCCGTGCCCGGCAACCGCCGGACCTGCTCGCCACTGACGTGCTGTACGCGCCGAACTACGCCTCCCAGGGCGTCTTCCCTCGACGTCCTCGCACGGGTCGACGCGCTGCCGTTCAAGCTGACCAGCTGGCCGCCGCGCACATGAAGGCGGTCACCTACACGGGCGCAGCTTCGGGGTGCCGTTCGACATCGACGTGGCCGCGCTGTTCTACAACAAGGGGCTGTTCGACGCCGGGCTGGACGGCGACGCCCCGCCGACCAGCCTGACAGCTTGCCAGCACCGCCCAGCGGATCAACGAACTCGGCGGCGGGGTGCACGGTTTTCACCTTCTCGCCGGGTGCCTGCTTCGTACTGCATGCTCGTCTCGACCTTTGCCGATGATCTGGGGCTCCGGGGGCACAGGTGCTCAACGAAAGCAGGGCACGCGGTCGGTCATCGACAACCCCGCCGCCGCCTGCGTCTACCAGCTCTACCGCCGGATGTACACCGAGCACCTGGTACCGACGGCCGCGAAGAACGAGAGCGGCCCGACCTGGACCTGACTTCAGCAACGGGCGGGTCGGCATGATCACGGGCGCCAATGCGCCGCAGAACATCAACGAGAGTACCCAGCTCCAGGTGGAGTGGCCGCGATCCCCGGGCTTCAGCGGCGGGTCGTCCTCGTTCGTCGGCGGGGACGTGCTCGGCATCGGCGCCAACAGCCGGCACGCGGCCCAGGGCGTGGACTTCATCAACTGGATGCTGTCCGAGGACACCCAGGTCAACGGTGGAGCAATACGTAACTGAACGAAGTACAA
>ERZ1370068.722-contig-10660_pt1 | contig 25021 bp, 45 predicted proteins | sample MGYA00561227_ERZ1370068 | MGnify/ENA primary metagenome ERZ1370068 (study PRJEB38410, sample SAMEA6850437) | metagenome | study: Metagenomic assessment of the ecological functions of the soil: analysis of the soil microbiota associated with the...
TCAGTTACGTATTGCTGAGTCGAGTCCGTTCTTCAAGTTCTCAACCGAGATGGGCAAGGCGCTGTGACGACGGCGTGGAGTCGGAAGAACCCGTTGGGTGAGCGCAAAAAGATCAATGGGGCACGACGCCCGAGCAGGAAAATGCGCACCATCCAGCAGCGCTTATTACATCTCAACAACACCGCGATCATCATCACCGGCGACATCGCATCCGCGAAGGCATTCGTTCTCGCGAAAGCGATTTTTGGCACCTGGAACCGCGCTGATCCTGAGTCGACCACGCTGATTCCGCTGATCCCCCGATTGCACACGACACCGCGGTCATCGTCGAACAGCCGATCGGGACAAATCGTCGTCATGCTGCAGTGGCAGGGGCCGAGCGCCTTCGCCAGGATCCGGCGGCGACGTACGCGGCGGACGTGCCCTGGACGTGCTTGAATCAACCGGCTCGCGCTTGTAGCGGCGACTGGTCGACAGTGGACTCTTTCAAGCGATTGGCGTGAACTACTACACGCTGAACCAGGTGGGTCCGATCACCATCGAGGGCAACACGTCGCCCGAAAGCTCGGCAGCGCTCACAGGCCTATGACGATTCGGAAAACTCAGCGACTCCCGGGTATTTCTCTGCCGACGCGCTTCAGGCGGCAACACGGCAACGCATCGTTGGCACAATGCTGGGCTCGAGCGCGCATCCGATTTGCCCATCAACTGGGATTCTGCGGCGCAGACTGGCCTCGACTACTTCTACGGTTACGTCGACAATTCATGGCTACAAACGGCGAACGATCTCCAGTCGTACGCGAGCAAATACATCGTCGGCAAACCGCACGTCACCGGCGTGCTCCTCTCACCGTCGATGCGGGAGGCGCTCAAGCTCACGCCGTCCTCGCTGCTCGATTCGGGAAGGTCCATGATGGCGAGGATCGCGTTATCGGTCACGGCGCTCGCGGTGCTCGTGGGTAATTCCGTCGGCGTCGCACGCACAGGGTGACACCGCGACGGCCACGTTCGAGATCAATGGGTTGAAGGTCGCCTCCTTCTCGGCGCAACACAGCAAATGATGTCATCGCGGCGAATCTTTATCTGCTCGGCGGCACGCAGCAGCTCACTCCCCGCCACGCAGGGGATCGAGACGCTCCTCCTCGCCGTGCGTCGGAGCTTTTGGCAGTACCAAATCCTTTCCGCACGAGAGGCGGTTCGCCGCGCAACCGCGCAGCTCGGCAGCACGATCATCATTCGACCGTCGGACGACTGGACGTGATGTTTGGCTTTGACGACGATTCGCCCGTGTCTGATTCGACCTGGGCCGTGCTCCTTCCGCGGATCGCGTGATGGCCCACGCTCGACTCGGCGGACGTCGAGCTTGTGCGAGCGCGAATGACGGTCTTCGACAGGAAGAAAACAGTCCCGATCCGATCGTCAATCGTGTGGCGGATAGCCTGGCGTACGTCGGACATCCATACAGTTTCGCGCCTGAAGGATGAAACCGCGCTGCAATCCATCACGGTTGACGCAGTGCGAAAATATCAGGCGAGCCAGATGGTGACGTCCGAATGCTGCTGGTCGTCGTGTCGGCAACATCGAGCGCGCGCGGCTGCCCTTTGGTGCAGCGGACGATCGCTCAGCTACCTCGCGGCAACGCTGACCTGGTCGCCACCGCGAGCCGGCAAAGCTCGGTCGCGCTCTGTCGTGGCGTGAAGCGACGCTGTGGCTTCGTGACCACCATCTCCTCGGCTGCTACCCCGGTCCGACAGCCCGCGACCCAGACTACCAAGTGCTTCGCATCGCGAACGCGGTGCTCAGGTCGGCGTCTTCACGGAAATTCGGTCTCGCGAATCTGTCGTACGAGGTGGTGCACCTGTTCGTCGAACGGGAAGTGATCTCGAACGGCGGGATCTATGCGTCACGACGACGGATCCCAACGCGACGCTCGAGTTTCGATGCGCGCGGAAATCGGCAAACGAGCTGGCAGCGCGAGCTGATCGATCCGCGTGGGCCGGAACGCCTCGTTCAGCAATTCATCACGGATTTCTTTCGGAAGAACGAGACGGAACGGCGATCGGTAAGCGACGTTCCTCGCTCGAGCGCGCAGATCTACCACGGCGACTCAATGGCGCCGAACAACGATCTGCTTCGTCGACGACTCTGCGCCGCGTGCGCCCCCGGAGGACGTGCGGCGGGTCGCGCGCCAAAGTACATCCACGGACTTCCGATTTCGTCTGGTTCCCGGAAAAAGCCGGACGCACTGTCGCGGTCGCTTCGATCGCGCAATCGCCCGATCGACCGCGTGAATCAGCTGTCCCGAACTCGTGAGCGCGACGGCGCGGGCGTCGAGGGCGCCGGAATACAGCGCGCTGCCGAGGACGACGGCGGACACGCCAGCGGTGCTCCAGTGCGCGCAGGTCGTCCATCGTGATCACCGCCGCCGACGGCCAGCACGGGACAGTCGCGTATCGATCTCGGCGACGTCCCCGAGGAGCGACAGGTCGATGCGGACGTCGAGCTGCCGCTTCGCATGCACGACGGAAATCAGCAGCCCGCCGAGCGGCATGACCGCTTCGAGCTCGTCGACGACATCGAAAGATGTCGACCGGCAGGTTCCGGACCCAGCCGCGTGCGTCACGACGCGTCGTTACGCGGACGTTCGCGCTGGCGACTAACGACCGATCCCGGGCATGCTTCGGCCATGGTCGCGAGCCAGGCTCGGCTCTTCGACGGCGTGACGACGTCGAGAACCACCCGTGCGGCACCGGCGCCGAACAGCCGTATCGACCGCGTCGGTCGTCTGGGCGCCTGACGGCTGCCTTGAATGCCGATGGCGCCGTCGCGAACGATCCTGTCGATCACCGGTCGCGTTCGTGCCCGAGCCGTCCGATGCGCATCGAGGTCGGCGACGTGCACCTGCGGGAATCCCGCCGCCGGCCCAAAGTCGCGCGCCAGCCCAACCGGGCTGTCCGAGCGGCGCTTGTCACTGATGTCGGCCGCGGCCCGGAGGGCCAGCGCGCAGGCGCCGCCGCGCAGTGAAATGGTCGGAATTGTGATCATCGTCACTAACTAAACCAGTCGCAGGGCGTCGATGACCAGGCTTGAACGAGTTGTCGCGGTGCGTGGCTTGGCAAAATACGTTGCGCGGGGCGGACTTTGTGAATACGTTTCACAATACCCGCGATCTCGCGGCTCACCACTCAACGATTTAGCTAGGCACTACTGGAGGCTCAGAGAAATGCGGTTCTACGGACTAGCGCCCTGCGAGCGCCGCTGTCCTCGGCGCATGCGGCGGCGGCGAGAAACCAGCAGCGGACACGCGACGAAGGCCCCGCTGGCAGCTGCGGCACCCGCGCCCACCGGTCGCGCCGGCTGCTGGCGCACTTGTCTCGATTGCGGCGACGGGCGCGACGGTCGAAGTCAAGATGCCTCAGCGATGAGAAGGGCAGTCGCTTCGAACCGGCCAACATCACGATCAAGCCGGTCAGGCTGTGAAGTTCGTCACGGTCGGCGGGGTGGCCCGCACAGAACGTGGCGTTCGATCCGGCCACCGTGCCGGTACGACTGGAAGGATCAACTCGAACGCCAACATGGTTGGGTAGATGGCCGAGCCTTCGAGCGCGATGGTGATGAACCCGGGCGAAGCTGATCACGATCTGTTCGGCGGCATCAAGCCGGGCGTATATCCATTCCACTGCACGCCACACCCTTGCCATGGGGATGAAGGGCACGATCACCGTCCAGTAACCATGACCGTGTGGTAGTCGTCCAGCAGGTGTGAAGGACAACGAGAGCGGAGCCGTGCTGGCTCCGCTCTCGACGTTTCCGGGCGCCGAGCGCTGGCCCAGTGCGTGCCAGAACGTGCACGGAGCGTTCTGCTACGGACGTCTCTCCATTGGCGGAGAATCGCAGCAATGGTGCAGATGACCGGCGAGTTTCCGCGGCGATCGCTCGGCCCGTGTGGCTCACGGCCCGAGCGCGGAACGCCGTGCACCGTCCGATTTTCATCGGCGCGGTCGGGGCGAGCGCGTTCATCGCCGCCGCTGGTCGCGCTCGTTCTCGCACCGCAACAAGCGCGACGAGTCGCGCCGACCGCATCGAAGGGTGCGCGGCCAGACACCGCGGCGCTTTCACCGCCGCGCTCGCGCAGGCTCCTGCACGAGAATGAGCGCCGCCGAAACGTCGTTGGCTTACTCGCGAGCGCATCCGCGAAGCGGCCATAAGCCGGGAATCGACACGCTCAGTCGAGACGGCTCATCGCGCGACGAGATACGCTGTCCACCGCGCTTGGCGAGCTCGACGCCCTTCTGAGTCGCGTTGAGGGCGCGCCGGTTGCCGCGTCATATCGCGCGCTCGGGAGTCGCATGCCAGCTGGCGGCGAGCACCGCGAGCGAAGCCCTGCTTGGATTCGCTGGCCGACGTCGAGCGCGATCGCGAAGCGTTTGGCACATCAGGCGGTGCCGACCCGGTGTACGTCGCGCTTTCGGCTCGGGTCGACGGAGATCGGGCGGGCGATTCAAGACGTCGCGCACGAGCGACCGCGATGAAATGCGCCAGCAGATCGCAAAACTCATTGCGCCGGCACCCTGCCAGTTGGTCGAACAGTCGCCTCTCGCCGACACCGCGGCGTGGATTGCCGAGCGGGACTCCGCGCGCTCGATGGTGGTCGCAGGCGTCGACGGCGCTGACAGCCGCGTCGGACCAAGGCGAACGAGTTCGATCGCGAGATGATCGCGCGCGAACCAGACGGCACGCCTCGACGCGTCGCCAATCGCACTTCTCGCCGCGGCTCTGGTTTTGGCGTCGCACTCGGCTTTGGGTCGGCGTTCTTTCGACGAGATGCGCCATCCGCGAGTGAGCGACGAACATGAAGTGGAGCGTGTTACTGGAGCACGCGTTCTTGTCGACCATCCGGCCGCGGCCACGACAACCCGATCGTCGTCGCAGGGCGGCCGATCGCGACGCGCCGCCGTACTTCGATCCCGGAGCGGACGGGTATCAACTGACGTACCTCCATCGTCGCGCGAACCGGCGCGAGCCGACTGATGCTGACGATCGCCGGCGCCGACACCGGCGTGGCGGCTGTGATCGGGATCAACGTCGCCGCGATCGCCGCCGACGAGGCGCGAAGTACGATCATCGTCGACACCGGACTCGCGAACGTCGCCGGTCGCCGCGGCACTGCGAATCCACGCCGAGCCAGGGCTGGCCGACGTCATGGACCGGCGCATCGATTGGGCCGAGGCAACGTCGCAAGCCACGGTTGGCGCGACCGCGTCATCGACGTATTGCCGAGTGGAATTACGCAGGCGGCTCGAAACACCGGCGAAGTCACCGGAACTGTTTCAGCGTGAAGGCGCACGAATCGCCCGTCATTACGAAGCGATCGTCGTCGTCACATCTATCGAGCAAGCCGCGGCGGGATTGCCCGGTGCGCTGCCCATCCCGGACACGATTGTTTGCGCGCGCGTTGGCCACACACGCATCGCCGACCTTCAACGAGCGCTGGACAGCGATTCGTTCGGCCGGCGGCAATCCGCTCGGGAATCGTGCTGTGGGACGCCGCGCCGCCCGCGCTTCCAACGCCCGAGCGTCTCGGCGACGGCGCCGCGCCCTCTGCAGCACGGCGGAAATGAAGGCGATCACCACTGGCGCGCTGATCCACACGTTCCACGCGCAGCCGCGTGCGGCTAGCATCACACGCGTGTGGGCCGATACGCTTTTTCGCGCCGAGCAGCAGCATTTGCTGCGCCTCCTGTTCTGGTCGGGTCTATCCATCCTCGGCGGCACGGCGGCTCTGGCGACAGTGGTGGTGCGCCGATTTCAGTCGCCGCTGCTCAAGCATTTTGCGATTCAGATGACGGCATGGGGCCTCATTGTCGCCGTCATCGCAGGAATCGCCTGGCGCGAGGCTCACTTCCGTGATGTGTCCGGCGCGGCACGTCTCGAGCGTCTTCTTTGGATGAGCATCGGGCTGGACGTGGGTTACGTTGCGATAGGAGTCGTACTTGCCGGCGCAGCGTGGGCGCTCGCGAGAAGAATGGGCGGAGTGGGCGCGGGCACGGCGATCGTCGTTCAGGGGATCGCGCTTCTTGTGATCGATCTCCAATCCGCCGCGGCCGTCTCGAGATAGTCACAATGTCTGAAGAAACGTTTGATCTCCGCCATCAGCCAAAGGACCGCGCCTATGCGCAACTCCATGCGCATTTGCTGAATGTTCTCGGCGGGATCGACGATGACATTGCCGCGATGGCGACGATGAGCGCGTTGATCCACCACGCGTTTCGTTTCCTCTGGACCGGGATTCTATCGCGTGGCGAGTCCCGATTTGCTTCGAATCGGGCCTTATCAAGGAACGCTCGGCTGCCTCGACATTGCCTTTGGCCGCGGCGTGTGCGGCACGGCGGCCGCGGAACGACGCACGATCATCGTCGCGGACGTCGCAAAGTTTCCGGTCACATCAGTTGTGATGCGCGCGCAAAGTCGGAGATCGTCGTTCCGGTGCTTGAACCCGCAGGGCGCGCTCATCGCCGCGCTGGACGTCGATTCAGACAAACGTGGCCGGTTCGATGAGGAGGACGCGCGTGGGCTCGAACGCATCGTGCGATGGTTTGCCGGCGAAGGCCGCGGTTGACTCGCATGCTCCCCGCATATAGCCTGGTGTCCTGCTCATGACGATCACCGGGTACTCGGACCGCATCAACCACGCGCTGGCCTTTGCGGCGAAGCACCACGATCAACAGGTGCGCAAGGGAACTCGTCCGCCGTATCTCACACGGCCGGCGAACGTCGCGATCATCCTGACGCGATATGGCCGGGATGATTACACCATCGTTGCCGGGATTTTGCACGACGTGATCGAGGACTGCGTTCTCGAAGCGTACCCGCATTCGATGCTCGAGCAACGCATCGGCGAGAAATTCGGGCGCGAAGTGCTGGACATCAGCGCTTGCGGTGACGCCTCGCCGAGTCGATGACGACGGCATCGAGCTGTCAACGGACGATCGGCGCGACGACCATCTGGAGCGTTTGGCGTCCGCCAACGATTCCGCGCGATGGGTCTGCGCGGCGGACGAGTTGCACAACGCGAACAGCGTCCTGGCGGATCTTCGCCGAACGATCGATCCGAACAGCGTCTGGAGCCGCTTCTCCGGCGGACGAGATCACATCATCCACGGCCACCGTCGCGTCTACGACCGGCTGACGGAGCTCGGATTCAGCGGAGAGATCATGCGCGGAGTTCGGAGCCGTCATCGTGGCGCTCGAGGAGTGGAGCGACACGGCCGCGTCGTACGGCGCATAGCGTCGCGCGATCCCCGCGACGGCGACTCAGGTGGTGAGGCTCTCCACCGCGGCGTAGTGCGACGCCACGTAGTCCTCGAGAATCTTTAGAAAATCCTGAACGATGGAATCGCCGCGCAGCGTCGTCCGCAACGCGCCGTCGACATAGACAGGGGCTTTCGGATCCTCGAACGTGCCGGGCAGCGAGATTCCGATGTTCGCGTGCTTTGATTCGCCGGGTCCATTCACGACGCAGCCCATCACGGCGACCTTCATCTCCTCCACGCCCGGGTGCCGTTCGCGCCACACCGGCATCTGCTCGCGAATGTACGTCTGAATGTCTTGCGCCATGTGCTGGAAGAACGTCGACGTCGTGCGACCGCAGCCGGGGCACGCCGTCACCTGCGGCGCGAAACTCCGGAGCTCGAGCGACTGCAAGAATTTGCTGGGCAACCAGCACCTCTTCGGTGCGATCGCCATTCGGCTTCGGAGTCAGCGACACGCGGATGGTGTCACCGATTCCCTCGGCGAGCAGAATCGACAGGCCCGCGGTGCTGGCGACGACGCCCTTCGTTCCCATTCCAGCCTCGGTCAACCCGAGGTGGAGCGGGTAGTCGCAGCGCGCGGCGAGCTTTCGATAGACGTCGACGAGGTCCTGCACGCCGGACACCTTCGCCGAAATGATGATCTGGTCATGCCGAAGCCCGGTCGACTCCGGCGAGCTCCGCCGAGCGGAGCGCGCTCTGGCGAGCATTGCCTCGATGTACACCGTCTTCGCGTCGCGCGGCACAGACAAGCGCGCGTTCTCGTCCATCATCTGCGTGAGCAGGTCTTGATCGAGCGAGCCCCAGTTCACGCCGATGCGAACCGGTTTTTGGTGCTCGACCGCGATCTGCACGATCGTTCGAAAATTCTCATCGCGGCGTTTGCTGCCGACGTTGCCGGGGTTGATGCGATACTTGGCCAAATCGCGCGCGCAGTCAGGGTATTTCGGCGAGGAGCAAATGCCCGTTGTAATGGAAATCGCCGACGATCGGCACGACGACGCCCGCATCGGCGACTCGTTGGCTGATCTCAGGGACGGCCGCCGCGGCTTCGTCGTTGTTGACGGTCACGCGCACCAGCTGAGAACCGGCGCGAGCCAGCGCCGATCACCTGATCGGCAGTCGAGCGAGCGTCGGCGGTGTCGGTGTTCGTCATCGACTGCACGACGATGGGCGCAGACGATCCCACGGGAACTTCGCCCGACCCAGGTCGTTACGGTCTGTCGTCGATCTTGGAATGCCACGCTTCGGTTCCTCGTCGGGTGCAGCGGAAAGATACTGTGCGCTGGTGGAACGGATTGAGTGCCGAGCTTGACCGCATTTCCGGTCGTGGCTACCTTGGCCGTCGCCTTGGAACCTGGCTTCCGCGGGTGCCGGAAGTTGGGACTCAATGGTGTAGCCCCGCGCAACATGGTGTTGTGGCGGACAGTTCTCTCAGGAGCGGGACAATGCGTACGACTGGAAAGGTGAAGTGGTTCAACGACGCGAAGGGGTTCGGATTCATCACACCGGACGGTGGAGACAAGGACTGCTTCGTCCACTACGAGCTCTATCGCGGGCAATGGCTTCAAGACGCTGGCCGAGGGTGAACCCGTGGAGTTCGACCTCGTGCAGGGCCAGAAAGGACCTGCTGCCGGAGAACGTCAGCAAAGGCTGTTGCGCGATAGCAATCGCGTACGCGTTTGTTTTGCCGGCCAGCGGGGCACCTAGATGGTGCCCCGCTGACGCTTTCAGGGCAGAACTGCTTCTCGTTTTCGCGGTCGTCCGCGCCGCACGGGCGTGATCGACTTCGACGCCGTCGGCGATCGCTCGCTCGACCGACGACCGAAAAGCCGCCAGATCGAGGCGCAGCTCGAGACCATTCCCAATGGAAAGCTCGGTCGCGTTTGCACCGAGCAAGCGGTCCGCCACCCTGACAGCGGCGGCGACGCTGAGTCCGAGCTCGCGGTTCAGCGTTCGCACCCAGCGCGATGTAGGCAATGCCGTCGGCGGAAATTCGTCGCGCGGATCCCGGCGACCGCCGTCGACTCCCGGAATGTTGAAGTGCGAGAGCAGGTTGTCGACCCATTTGTGGTCGGCGGATGCTACATGTCTCGCGATGTCAACGTGATACAGTCTGGCCATTCTTTCCTCTTGTCACAGGATATTTATTGCCACGCTGCGACAAAAGAAATATCCTACTCCACGAGGATATAGAAACAGGCGCTATTGACCGTCCAGGGCACGCTGCGCAGCCTCGAGCTGCGCGCGAACAGCAACAGGTCCGGTGCCTCCATCCACCTCGCGCCGCTCCACAGACTGGTGCGCCGAAAGGGCATCGAAGACGTCTTGAGCAAAGAGCGGGTGCGTCGTCAGAAACGCGGACAGCGGTAGGGTGTGAAGCTCCGCCTTTTCGGTCTCACACTGGCGAATCAGACGTCCGACCGCACCGTGCGCCTCTCGGAAGGACGCGCCCCTTTCTGACCAGATAGTCCGCCAAATCGGTCGCCATCATCGTGCTCGACAACGCGCTTCGCATCCGTGACGGTTGGAACTCGCACTCCGCCAGGGCACCGCCCACGGCTGGAAGCACGAGCAGAAGCGTGTCCACGGCGTCGAACAACACCCGCTTGTCGTCCTGCAGGTCTTTGTTGTAGCTGCTCGGCAAACCTTTGAGCGTCGCGAGCAACGTCGTGAGGTTCCCCAGCATCCGAGCCGCCGAACCGCGGGCCAACTCCAACGCGTCCGGGTTTCGCTTCTGCGGCATCATGCTCGAGCCGGACGTGTACGAGTCGCCGAACTGGACGAACCCAAACTCGCTCGATCCGTAGATGATCAGATCTTCGGCAAGACGCGACAGGTGCGTTCCGATCATCGTCGCCGTGAACAGCAACTCGGCGACGAAATCCCGATCGCTGACCGCATCGATCGAGTTCTGCGACAGGGCGCCGAATCCCAAGCTTCCCTGAAGCAGCACGCGAGAGATCGGATAGGCCGAACCGGCGACTGCGCCGGAGCCAAGCGGAAGCACGCCCGCCGAACGTTGGGCGGCCCGAAGACGGGCACGGTCGCGCTCGAGCGGCCAGAAATGCGCACAGCATCCAATGCGCCGCCGAGACCGGAATGGCGCGTTGCATGTGCGTGTAGGACGGCATGAGCGCCGTCTCGAGACCGTGCGCGTGATCGACCATCACGCGTTGTAGGCCGCGAATCGCCGTGTCGAGGCGGGTTGCCGCTTCCATCGACCACAATCGCGTTGCCGTCGCGACCTGGTCGTTGCGGCTTCGGCCGGTATGCAGCTTGGACGCGACGTCGCCGATTTCCTGATGGAGCAACCGGTCTATGAGCGTATGCACATCCTCATCGGTCGCCGCCGGCGACTCACCGGCATCGAGACGCGCGGCGACGGCGTCGAGTCCGCGCTCGATCTCGTTGCATTCGTCGAGCGTCAGCACGTTCGCGTGGTACAACGCCATCGCCCAGGCCTTCGACAGCTGGATGTCGAATGGCCAGAGACGAAAGTCGATGCCGATCGAATTGTTGAGCGCGTCGAACTCCGGCGCTGGTCCGCCGGAGAATCGACCGCCCCACAGCTTATGAGACTTTGCCGATGCTTCGGCGAACGCCACCGTCGTCACGCGATCTGAAGCGTCGGCTCGTTCCGACGACTTCCTCGACGGGCGCAGCCGGCGCCGGCGTGAGCCCCATCTCCTGATCCTGAGCGCGCGCACCGAGCCGGCAGCGCGAACAGCCGGATGAAGCCGGCCGCGTCGCTCTGCTGGTAGACGTCGTCCTCGCCGAACGTGACGAAGCGCTCATCGTAGAGCGCGTGCTACGCTCTCGCGGCCGATGACGGCGGTCGAACCCTTGAACAGGCGCAGCGTCACCGAGCCCGTGATGCGCTCTTGCGTCACATTCACGAACGCGTCGTACGCCTCGCGCTCGGTGGTCCACCAGCGTCCCTCGTACACGAGATCCGCGTACCGCGGCGCGATCGCGTCCTTTGCGGCGAGCGTCCGACGATCGAGGACGAGCTGCTCGAGCTCCGAGTGCGCCGCGTACAGGAGCGACCCGCCCGGCGTCTCGTACACGCCGCGCGACTTCATTCCGACCATTCGATCTTCGACGAGATCGACCACGCCGACGCCGTGCTTGCCGCCAATCGCGTTCAGCGCCGCGATGAGATCGACCGGCGACAGCTTGGTGCCGTTGACCGACACCGGAGTTCCTCGCTCGAAGCCGATGACGACGCTCTCTGGCGTGTCAGGGGCCTTCGTCACCGGACGAGTCAGCATGAGCAGATCGTCGGGCGGCGCCGCGTTCGGATCCTCGAGGATTCCGCCTTCGTGCGAGAGGTGCCAGAGGTTGGCGTCGCGCGAATAGATCTTCTGCCGCGTTGCCGCGATCGGAATCCCGCGCGACTCGGCGTAGGCGATCGCGTCTTCGCGGCTCCGGATATCCCACTCGCGCCAGGGCGCGATGACCGGAAGGTCGGGCGCGAACGCGGCGTACGTCAGCTCGAAGCGGACCTGATCGTTTCCCTTGCCGGTGCAGCCGTGCGCGAGCGCATCGGCGCCAACCTGACGCGCGACCTCGACCTGGCGGCGCGCGATGAGCGGCCGCGCCATCGAGGTGCCGAGCAGGTATTTGCGATTGTAGATCGCGCCGGCGCGCAGCGTCGGATATATGAAGGACTCGACGAACTCCTCGCGGAGGTCTTCGACGTAGCACTCGTCAGCGCCCGAGGCGATCGCCTGGCGCGCACGCCGGCGAGCTCACCTCCGCCCTGGCCGATGTCAGCGGCGACGCAGATGACGCGCGCTCCGCCGTAGTTCTCCTTGAGCCACGGGACGATGATCGACGTGTCGAGCCCGCCGGAGTAGGCGAGGACGATAGTGCGGTACATGGGCGCTCCTCATTGTTCGAAGGTATGCAGTACGAGTGCATATTTAATCACTCGCGCCGTCCCAGTCAATGCCGAACGCCGACGCCGTTTTCGGCCTCGCGAATCACTCCGCGTTCGCCAGCCGCGTAATGCGCTCGGTCAGCGTCACGCGGGCGGCGGCTGAACGGCAGACGATGAGCACCGTGATTCTCTCCGCCAATCGTCCCCACGACCTCAGGCCACCCTTCTGAATCCACCGCCTCGGCGATTGGCTGCGCGCCACCCGGAAGCGAATGGAGGACGATCAGCTCCCGACCCCATCTATTTTCGAGAACCACTGAGGTAAAACGCTGTCCAGAGACGGTTTATCCTCGTCGCCAACCATCTCTGGCAAAACGTATCTCGCGCCCGGATTCCGACGGAGCGCGCATGACGCCAAGATCGCGCAAGTCACGCGACAGTGTCGCTTGAGTGACAGACCAACCGCGCGCACCCATCAGTCGCTTGAGGTCCTCCTGGCTCGCAATCGAGTGACTGGAAATGAGACTCAGGATCGCCTCCTGACGCTCGCTTTTTCGGCTCACGAAGATCCTCGCAGCTGGCACCTGCCGCACGCGCTCACGCGAGCCAGAGGCTCGAGAGCATTGACATCAAGGTACTGCATTATTATGCATTCGTTGTGAATAAGATACCAGTTGGTGTGCTCGGTGCCAGCGGATACGCTGGCCGCGAGCTTTGCGCGTTGGTCCTACGTCACCGTCGCTCTCGCTCGCCTTCGCATCGGCGAACGAACAGCGCGGCACCACCGCGCGCATCGCCGGCCGAGACGTGGCGTTTGTCGCAACTGAGGACGCCTCGCTGAGCAGCGCCGAGCTCGTGTTCAGCGCGCTGCCACACGGAGCCTCCAAGGAGTGGGTAGGTCGTATCCGCGAAGCTGGAGTACCGCGCGATTGATCTATCCGCTGACCTCCGTCCTGGCAACGGGTGCGAGGGAATTGCCTACGGCATGACTGAGCTGAACCGCGCGTCGGTGAGCGGCGCCGAGCTCGTCGCGAATCCCGGATGCTACCCGACGTCGATTCTCCGTCGCGCTCGCGCCGTTGTTCGAGCGCGGGCTTATCGCCGGATGGCGCGACCGTCATCGCCAACTCGGCGAGCGGCGTATCGGGCGCCGGCAATTCGCCCAAGCGCGAGCTGCTGTTCGGCGAGATCGCCGAGAATTTCCGAGCCTACGGAGTGGGAAACACGCACCGCCACCTCAACGAGATGACCGCGACGCTCGAGTCGTGGGGAGCGAACGCCGATCTCGTGTTCACGCCGCACTTGCTTCCGTCGCTCGCGGAATTCTCTCGACGATCACCGTGCCGCTCAGCCGTCCGATCGATGACGTGCTGTGCACCGTGGCGCGAGTCGTACGCCGGCGAGCCGTTCATCGAAATCACGAACGAGCACGCCCGCGCTTCGCGATGTCGTCCACCGAAACGTCGTGCGCATTGGCGTATCGCCAATCGCGGGCACGCGGACGCCGATGCTGCTCATCACGTCGGCGATTGACAATCTTCTCAAGGGCGCTGCCGGTCGAGGCCAGTGCAGAACGCCAACCTGATGCTTGGCCTCGACGAGACAGCGGGCTTGCCGGCGTGATTCGCGTCGTCAAGGTGGGCGGGCGTCCGCAGAGCGATCCCAGCTTCCGGCGGCTACTCGCCTCTCAATGGGACCGAGAGAGCGCGGGCCTCGTTGTCGTGCACGGCGGCGGCGATGAAGATCAGCGCGCTGCAGGCCGCGTTCGGCGGTGCCGCGACGCTCGTGGCGGCCGCCGGGTGACGACGGAAGCCGACGTGCAGATCGTTCGCATGGCGCTGTCGGGAAGCGCGAACAAGCGACTGGTGTCGGCGCTCGTGGATAGCGGAATCGATGCGGTCGGGCTGTCCGGCGAGGACGCGGGATTGATCGCCGCCGCGCCGGTCGACGTCGAAACAATGGGCTACGTCGGAAGGCCGTGTCGCATCAACGTCGCCTTTCTCGAGCACCTGCTGTCTGGCGGCTACCTGCCAGTGGTCTCGCCGGTCAGCCGCGACGCGACCGACACGCTCGGCACCGCGCTCAACGTCAACGGCGACGACGCGGCGGCGGCGATCGCCGTCGCCATGCATGCGAACGAATTGCTCCTCGTCGCCGATGTCGCCGGCGTCCTGTGCGACGGACGAGTGATCGAGGAGCTCACGCCGGCCGGCGCGCACGCGATGATCGCCGACGGAACCGCGAGCGCGGGAATGCGAGGCCAAGCTGGAAGCGGCGTTGCACGCCGTGGCCGGGGGCGTCGCGCGAGTCCGTATTTCCGATATCAACGCGATTGCCGATGCGAATCGCGGAACGTTTTGTCTGCAATTGGAGAACTCTCATGACGATTTCCCTGGAACCAACGCACTCGAGCTCGCAGACGATCTCCGACAATCGCGCGGCGTCTGCCTTTGCTCCCGACGCCCCACCGGCGCCGGTCGACGCATTGCTCGGCAACTACAAGCGTGCTCCGGGGCATTTCGCCGAGGGCGACGAGGCGTGTATCTCATCGACGCCACGGGAAAGCGGTACCTGGATTTCGTCAGCGGCATCGCTGTGAACGCGCTCGGCTACGGTGATCCGGGCCTCCGCGCCGCGATGCACAGCGCGGCGGATGGCCTCATTCACGTCTCGAATCTCTACGCGACTGGAGCCGGGCGAGCAGTTGGCGGCGGCGCTCGTGAACAAATCGTTCGCCTCGAAGGTCTTCTTCGTGCAACTCCGGCGCCGAGGCGAACGAAGGCGCGTTCAAGTTCGCGCGAAGATGGGCGCGGGGCAGAGGAGACGCGAAGCACGAGATCATCGCGCTACGCGGCGCGTTTCACGGACGTCTGTTCGCGACGCTTCGCCGCCACAGACCGGCCGTCGTATCGCATTCCGTTCCGGCCGCTGGCGCCCGGAATTAGCATCGTCGAGCGCGACATCGACGATCTCGCCATCGCGTTGAATCCCGAGACCGTGGCCGCATTGATTCTCGAGCCGGTCCAGGGTGAAGGCGGCGTTCGCGTTCTCGATGCTGGTTTCGTTCGCGAAGTCCGCGCGCTGACCGCCGAACGAGACATCGCTCTCATTTTCGACGAGATCCAGTGTGGTCTCGGTCGGACCGGGACGTTGTTCGCCTATGAGCATTATGGTATCGAGCCGGATATGCTCACGCTCGCCAAGCCGATTGCCGGCGGACTTCCGATGGGCGCCGATGCTGATGACCGAGGAGATTGCCGCGACGATCAAGCCGGGCGACCACGGCACGACGTTCGGCGGCGGTCCGTTCTGTGTCGTCGATCGCGAATTACATGGTCGAGCGTCTGTCCGATCCGCGCATGCTGCGTCACGTCACCGAGAATGGCGCGTGGTTTGGAAAGCAGCTCAACGAGCTCGCCCAGCGCACCGGACGGATCCGCGCGGTGCGCGGTATCGGATACATGTGGGGCATTGACGTGATGGGAACCGCGGCGCACGTGGTCAGTGAGGCGTTCAACAACGGACTGCTCACCTGTTCGGCCGGTGAGTACACCGTGCGCTTGCTGCCACCCCTCGTTGCCACGCGCGACGAGCTGGCGCTGGGCCTCGGAATGCTCGAAGAGGTTCTTTGATGGCGCCGGAGTTCACGATCCGCCGCGCGCGATCGAGCGACGCCGACGAAATCTCGAGGCTGATCTCGATCTTCGCCGCCGAGGCGCTCATGCTCAAGCGCACGCCGGGCATGGTCGAGTTGGCGATCGACGACTATGTCGTCGCGACGGACGCGCGCGGCCACATCGTCGGCTGCGGCGCATTGAAGGAGTATTCGCCCTCGGTCGCCGAAGTCGCGGCGATTGCGGTGTCGCGTGACGTGCACGGCTGCGGCGTCGGGCGGGCGATTGTCAGCGCGGTTGAAAAGCTCGCGAGCAAGCGCGGGATCTACGACCTCTTCGCGCTGACACTACAGCCCGAGTTTTTCTCGGCGATCGGATATCAGCGTGTCGACCGCGCGCGCTATCCGGAGAAGATTCGTCGCGACTGTCTCGGCTGTGCGCGCGTCGGTTCGCGTGCAACGAGATTTGCTTCGCCAAGAATCTGCGCGTCGAGGCCCGGGCGGCCGCGTAAACGCTGCTCGCGCCGTAGATTCAAGGCATGCGGCGCCCAGAGCGAAAGGAAGGACTGAAGGGACTGCGACAAGCGTTCGACGAAGTCCGATTTGGCGCGCAGCGCACGCTGAATCTTCGCGACACGCTGCCCACCGCGGCTGCCGCGACCGCGCGAACGGAGGCGTGGCTGCGCCAGCAGCAGGTCGAGCGCGCGGGCGAGGTGCTGATCGTGACCGGTCGCGGCAATCAAAGCGAGGGCGGCGTCCCCGTCGTGCGCGAGGCCGTGATCCGATTGCTCCTCGTCTTGAAACGTCGCGGCGTGGTCGGTGGCCACGAGGAGCACACGCCGGGCTCGTTCGTCGTCACGCTGCGCCGACGTGTCGGCGCTATGGGAATCGCCGAGACGGAATCGCGGGCGAGGTGTCGCGGCGCCGACGCCGAACCCACCGTCGCTCGACGATCTCGACGCCGAAGTCCGCACTCATGCTGCGCAACCTTGCCGAGCGCGCGCTCGAGGGGCTGGGCGTGAAGGACACCGCGGCGTTTCTCCAGGGCGAAATGCTCAAGCAATTCGGCGCGATCGCCGCGACGATCGGCGATGCTCCGGGCCGAGAGGAGCGATTGCGCTCGGCGATTCGCGTCGCGCTCGATCAGTACGAGTAACGGACGGGCGCGCCGCGAGCGTCGGCGATAACTTCTCTCCTCATCTCTCGCTTCCAGGAATCGATCGTGCAGACTCGTATTTCTCTTGCGCTTCTCGTGCTGTCTGAGCGGCGTCGCGACAGCGCAGCAGTCTATGGTTGGATACTCTGCGGCGAATGCTGGACGACAGCGAGAGCTCGAGGCCAGCGCCATGTGAAGCGTCCGTCGCCGCTGAGCGCATCCGCGCACTCGAAAGAGTTGTCGCGCGAGACGCATGTTGCGGGCACGGCCGCGCAGGCCCGCACGCGCGACTACGTCATCGATCAGATGAAGAAATGGGGATCGAAACGCAGGTGCGCGCCTACGACGTGTGGATGCCGCATCCCACGTCGGTGCACGTGGCGCGCGTTTCGCCGCAACCAAAAGAGTTGGCGCTGCGCCGAGCCGCCCGTGGCGGGCGATCGCGACATCATCGCTGTGGCAGTATCCGACGGTGAACGGCTACAGCGGCGAGGGCGACGTGACGTCCGACGTCGTATACGTGAACTACGGACTGATCGAGGACTACGCGCAGCTCGATTCGATGGGCGTGTCCGTGAAGGGCAAGATCGCGGTGGCGCGATATGGCCGACGATCGTTCCGCGGCATCAAGGCGCGCGAGGCGGAGAAGCATGGCGCCGTCGGCTTGCTCATCTACAGCGATCCGCAGGACGATGGGTTCGTCGTCGGAGACGTGTATCCCGAAGGCCCGATGCGCAACAGCGCCGGCGTCCAGCGCGGCAGCATTCTCAATCCCAACGGCGATCCGTCGACCCCTGGATACGGAAGTACGGCGGGCGTTGCGCGGCTCACGCCCGGACCGAATGCAGATCTCGCACATTCCGGTTGTTCCGATCAGCTACGGCAATGCGAGCGAGTTGCTCAAGTACGTGCGCGGCGCCGCCGTGCCGCGCGCGTGGCAGGGCGGTTTAGCGTTTCGCTATCACGTTGACCGGGACCGGTGAAGGCGCGAGTCGCGGTGAAGGACGATCGCGCGACGAAACCGATGAAGCCGATCTATGACACGTTTGGCATGGTGCGGCGAGCGAGTTTCCTGACGAGCTGGTGATCGTCGGCGGACATCGCGACGGCTGGGGACCGGGCGCCGCGGATAACGTCAGCGGAACAGTGAGTGTGCTCGAGGCGGCGCGCGCGATCGCCGAAGAGCTGAAGGCCGGGCGTCCGGCCGCGACGGACAATCTTTCGCGACGTGGGACGCCGAGGAGTGGGGCTTGATCGGGTTCGACCGGAGTTCGTCGAAGACGACTCGGCTGCGCCTCAGCCGAGATGCCGTGGCGTACCTCAATCAGGACGTCGCCGCGCAGGGATCGCGATTTGGCGGCGGAGGATCACCGTCGCTTGCGGCCGACGCTTCGCGACGTGGCGCGCGTCGTCGCCGATCCAAACGGCCAGGGCAGCGTGTACAGCGAGTGGCGTCGCGCGAGCGCGGTGGCGGATACCAGCGAGCCCGCGATGGGAGATCCTGGTGGCGGCTCTGACTTCGCGGGTTTCTACAATCACTTGGGCATTCCAATCGCCGAGTGGGGATTCGGCGGCGCGGGCGGCGTGTACCACTCACAGTACGACAGCTACGCGTGGATGACGAAGTTCGGCGACACCGGTTTCACTATCACGCCGCCGCCGCGCGAGTCGGAACGGCGATGCTCCTCCGAATCGCGAACGCGGATATTCTCCCGTATGACTACGTGGAGTACGCGCGCACCGATCCGGCGCTACATCGCGCCGATCGACAGCGCGGTGACCCGGCGGCGGTGGACTGCGCCGACGACCTCGCTGCGAGCGTCGATCGATCGCCTCGAGCGCGAAGCGTGCTGCGTTCAATGCGACGAGGGACTCGGCGCTGGCGGGCTCGGTCGGCGAATGCCACGCTGCAGCGCGCAAACCGCGCGCTGATGCAGGTCGAGCGAGCGCTGATTCGTCCTCAGGGCCTGCGGTCGCGCCCGTGGTTTCGAAATCTCATATACGTCGCGGATGAGAACAACGGCTACGCGAACATGGCGATGCCGTCGATCAACGAAGCGATTCGCGCCAGCGATGAAGCGCTGACGCGTGGAGAGATCGAAGATTTGGCGAGTCGGTTCGACCGCGCGGCCCAGGCGCTGGTCGATGCGCGATCAGCCTTGCGTTCGCGCTAGCGGCTGGCCTCGTTGGACGTCGGAGCTAGGGGACGCGGGGTGAATTTTCGCTCCACGAGAATGGCGACGGTTGCGCTCACGAAGATCGCAACGGCGACTACGGCAAGGAGCATGAAGACCACGTGTCGCGAATTCAGCGGACCCACGGCGTGTAGGCGAGTTGGACCGCCTCGTCCGCTCGCACTGGAGACTCGAACCTCGAGGGCGTTGCTCGGGCCAGAGCGCTGATAGCAGTCCCGTCGCCGTTTCCCGCCGACCTATGAGCATCGGACGTTTCAGCGTTCTTTGATTGCGACGCGGCGGGCTCGGTCCAATGAGACAAGCGGGATCGCGACGTCGAGCTGATCATCAGTCTCGCTCGAGTCCAGCCGGCCGACTTCGCGGTTCTGCGCGCGGCGATTTGTCCGTAGCCGCCAACTCCATCCCCGGTATCTCCTGAGACGAAACTGGCGCCCCGAAGTCGAAGGCAACCGGCTCGAACGGCTCTGTTTCCATTCGCTCGATCGACTCCTTCTGCGCCAGCTCTCGCGTCGCCTCGAGCGCTTGGCTCCGAGAGCGGTTCCGGCGGGAACCGACCGGCGCACTCCGCGGCGACTGACGCCGGCGCGCGACGTAGATACGAGGAAGCGTCTTCCCTTCTCTGCCGTCCGTCGGTCGAGCGACGGCGCTGCTTCCGCCGACCGGCACGAATGCCGGAGGAAGAATTGCGCGGCGATTGTCGCGTGTCGGGAATCGCAGCCACGCCGCGTGGCGGTGAAAAAGCTCGCGCCACGCGCAGCCGTCGAGCCATTCGCTGCCGACGCCGAAGGGACAGCCATTATGTCGATCGGTGTTCGTGGCGCCGCTGGAACTTGCAAATCCAGCTCGATACGTGTGTTCTCGTCCACGACGGGAGTCGTTGCGCGCGGCGGTTCCAACGACGCAAGGGAATTCGCGAGCGTCCTCGGTGGGCGCGTGGGCCGTTGCCCCACTGCACATGCACCCGAGTTTCATTGCCGCGTCGATCAACACACTGCGGCCGCCGAGGACATGCTGCGCAATCTCGGCGGCGAGATCCTCGCCTGCTACTTCAACGAGTGACCGCGATCCGTGATCGGACCACAGCGCGTCCGCGGTGGGCAGCCCGCCAGGTTGCAGAGAGAAATCGACGCCGGTCGGCCGGAATGAACGACTCGAAGACGCGCGGTTGTTCGGCGATGTCGATGCCACGCTCCGCAAGCATCGAGAGCAGTGCGTCGGGTGTCAGCGCGAATGTCGATCGACTCCGTCGGTCGCTCCGGACATGCTCCGACGTAGGTCACGCGTGCGCGATTGGGTTTCGATAACGGCTCGTACGTATCGAGCGAGCGCGACCGGCGGAGGAACGAGCGGCAAGAGCACGGGTCGCAGATCGCCGCTCACACTGAGCAAGCGATGCGCGACGATTGGGCAACTACAGTGAATGACAGGTCCGTCGCCGAACTCGGGCAATCGGCGCAGCGTGGCCGCGGCGATCAACTCGTCGCCCCAGCTCGCGGGAATGACATTGACGAAGCCTGCTTCCGATGCACGCGTGCGCGAGTTGAACCGCGGTCGCGGGCAGCGGCGAGAACCGCATCCGTACCGAGAAGCAACAACTGGCCACGGCGTGCGGTACAGCCTGGCTTTTGCGGAGGTGGAAGCTAGCCGCCGCGTTGGTCATGTCACTTCGGCGTTCTTGATGAATGGGCACATGGGGCAGGCGGCCCGCGGTTGGCAGGCTCTGCGAATCTTGCAGTCCGTCTGCTGAAAAAGCGAACCCGAGGACGGCCCGGAGATTGCAACCCGGTGCAGCGTTGCCGGGATGTGGGATGTTTTGGTGGATGCCAGCAGGTGTCGTCACGCCTGGGAGCGATGCGGAGCGAGAGAGTCTTGCCGCGTACGCGGCCCGCGCGTCGTGGCCGGCGGGTTTCGTGGTGTACCAGCGGTCGGCGGCCGCGGACGGGTGTTTCTCGTTATCCGGGGACGAATCGTTCTCCGAAGTCGGGTTCGGGCCGGACGTGGGTTCGTCCCGTGGATCGCCGAGCCCGGCGAGGACTTTCGGATCGGAGGGCTTGTCGCCGAGCCCCGGTACGCGACGGACGCGCGCGCCGACGAGGAAAGCGAGACGCTGTTTCTGAGCTCGGCGCGCTTTCGCGCGTTCGTGCGCGAACAGCCGCAGCATTCCCTGTCGCTGATCAATCAGCTCATGGCGGAGCGCTCCGGTGCGCTCTGGACAAGCTACGAGAGCTGACGACACTGAGCGTCGAGCAGCGCCTCATCGCCACGCTGGTTCGCATGGCCAGCAACAACACGCGTTTACTGGCGAGGACGGACGAATTGCTTTAGTGCCCGCCCGCTACCGCTTGCTGTGCGAGCTGGTAGGCGCGACACGGAGTCCGTTTCACTGGTGCTCGGGCGACTCGACTGGGCGAGGGGTATGCAGTGGAGCGCAGCGGCACGACGCTGTTCGTCTCGCCTGCGCTTCTATCGGACCGCGGACGTTGGAATCCTCGAGGGCGACTCCCTACCTGCCGGTGGGCGCAGACACAGGAGCCCGCGCTTCTTGAACGATTCGAACGACTGGCTCACACGCCCGTCCGGTCTCCGGAGCGGGCGTGTATATTTTCGGCCCGAACGACAGAGCGTTCGCCGCGCCCGTCCGCCGGCGAGAAGCGAAGCGGTTTCAAATGTACTCATGGTAAAATGCTCTGGCTGTCGTAGGCGTCGCGGCTGGTCGCGGCGTTCGTGTGGCGCGCGAAGTCACATGCACGACCTGACGCGGCTCACGACTGTCGCGACGGGTCGCTTGGTGCCGACGGAGTCGTCATCGGCGGCGAAGGGTTCGTGCTCGGACCGGGCGGACGCGCCGGCGGTCTGCTGCTGCACGGCGGCGGCGATACGCAGCGACGCTGCGCTATCTCGCGGGCGCACTCCATGCGCGCGGATTTCACGTCGCCGCCCCACTTCTGCCGGGACACGGGAGGACGTGCGGCGACTTTGCCCGCGTCACGGCCGACCAGCTGATCGATGCGACGCATCGGAGCTATCACGACCTCAAGACGCGTCACGAGTGGTGGCCGTCATCGGACTGTCGATGGGCGGGGCGTTAGCGGCGCACCTTGGCCGCCGGCGTACCGGATCTGCCGGCGCTCGGGCTGGTCGCTCCGTATCTTGGAATGCCACCGCGCGTCGAGCGCGCAGCGCGTTTCGCATGGCTATGGGGCATGTTCATCCCGCGCGGTACGCTCCGGCGATGCGGCGTCGATTCTCGATCCGCAGGAGCTCAATCGCACGCAGTCTCGCCTACGGCGTGTTCCACGGCCGCGGCGCTGAAGGCGCTGCGTGACTTGATGCGCCGCGCGCTCGAGGCGCTGCCGCGCGTGACTGCGCCGACGCTGATCATCCAGTCGCGGACGGACAACCGCGCATCGCGAGTGCCGACACCGAACGCGCGTTTGCGCTGCTTGGGGCAGCTCGAGAAAAACGCCTCGGAGTGGATCACGGGCGCAGGGGCACGTGATCACGGTCGATTTCGGCCACGAGCGCGTCATCGGATCGCTGGTCGCGTGGATGGAAGCGCACGCGCCGATTCGCTCGCAATCGGCGTGAACAAACGGCCGGCGCGGGGCCGACCGTTTTAGAAAACTAGAAACCAACCCGAGGGTTTCGGTTTACCCGTCACGCGGTCGACGATCGATCCGCCCATCTCTTTCACTTTCTCGACGCCCTCCGTCACGGCGGTCGTCGCTGCGCCAGTTCTTTTGCCACCCGCGTCACGCAGGAGAGCGCACCGGGGTTTTCACCGCTGTTGCTCTGAGGGCGTTGCTCGTCGCTTTCCGCGCAATCGCTCTCCGCACAATCGCGCTTCACGGCGGCTTTCCTCGCCGGACGTTTTGCGGCTTTCTTCTTCGGCGCGAGCTTCTTTGCTACTCCTTCGCACACGAAGGCGTCACCGCGCGACGAATGCGTTTCACCGCGGAGTCAGCGGTCGCTTCGCGCCGCTTTTCTTTGCGCGGGCCTTCGTTCCACCACGCTTACCGGCCTTCTTGGCGCCTGACTTCCCGCGAGACCTTCTTGCGTGTTGCCATGATCCTTCTCCGTCGAGTCGGTGGTAAAGAAGCTCCCTAGAGCATAGCAAGATCTCGAACGGCGGTAAGACCGCTCACACGGCACGCGCGTGAGCATATGCACGATTGTCTCGCGCTCGTGTGCGTTCGTCAGAGCCCGGGCGGTATCCGCGTTTCGCGGAGTGAGTCCGCTAATGCGGACCCCGACGCCGGCGGCCACGGACGTGTTTTCGAGTAGGGACGACCGAACACCGCGACGAGGGCGTCGGTCGCGTTCTCCGGCGCGACCACGACGTCGATGCGATCAGCGAGCGGCAAGAGTCTCGAGTAGTCGCGATACCTCGAGTATCCGCGACAGAAGCACCATGGACCACGCTGCGTGAGATCGCCGAGCATATGTCCGGCAATCCGATCAGGTAAAGGCGTAGAACAGATTCAGCTTCTCGATCCAGGCAGATCACTCTCGATCGACGCGATGGGGAAGCGATCCGTGCTTTCCCCATTGGATGTCGATCGCGACCTGGCCACGGTCGCGCCAGATCCGCGTGCGAACACCGTGCCATGCCAGAACGTCCAAATGTCGGTCGGGGCGCGGCGTCGAGTCGTGCGCCGACCCAGACCACCTCTTCGTCCGTCGGCACGGTAAAGCGGCACCCAGGATCCGTGGACGTCGTCGCGCCAGAGCAGATGGTAGGCAATGACCGGACGGGTGGGATGGACGACGGCGACGACGCGCTCGAGCGGGAACCACTCGTCGCGCTGGATGTATAACAAGGAGGAGGCAATCGACGCGCGCCAGGAGCGCCGGCGCTGTCAGCCGGTTCAAGGCGCCGGGATGACAAGCAGGCGACGAGGGGGATGTGGGCGCGTGGACCGCATGCCGCATGAGACACAGAAGCGAGCTCGGCAACAAAACCAAGTCCACGTGACAAAGTCGCTACCCTCGTAATAGTCTTAGGGAACTTTAGAAGGTTAGCTTTCGCTAGGCGAACCGGCGTCCGCTGTTGTCCGGCTGTTTTGATGTTGAGGAGGGCATATGCGCAAGCCCCGACCAGCCACGTACAATCCAGCGCAGGCGCTGAATCTGATCGCCAACGATCGAACCGGTATCACCGCCAGCTGTCCGTCTTGTTCTGGCCTGATTGAGCGCACGCCGGACCATCGTTCCAGCGCCGCCCCGTTCCCACGTGACGCTCCGGTGCCGCGAGATGCGGACGCGTGGCTCGCTACATCGCCGGGCGCCGCCTAAGCCGCTCCCCACCGACAACTCAACGCCCGCACCTGCCTCGTTCGGTCGAGGAAGAACTCGACCGCTAGGCCCACGAGTGCACAAAACTTGCCTCGACCGCTCATGCGGCCGTCGATTGCCGCATCGGCGAAGTGCGCGAGGCGAGGTGGGTCGACGTCTGCCGGGCGGAGTTTCGGTCGCCTCGGAGCGCGGAATCAACGATCACAGCTTTCTGCAAGAGGTACGTTCCATGGCTCGCATCACCGGCACCGTGAAGTGGTTCAACGACGCGCAAAGGGATACGGCTTCCTATCGCGTGAAGGCGGGCCTGACGTCTTCGTTCACTTCAGCGCCATCCAGGGTAACGGCTTCAAGTCGCTGGCCGAAGGCGATCGCGGTCGAGTTCGAGATCGTTCAGGGTCAGAAGGGGCCGCAGGCCGCCGACGTCACAAAGGTGTGTGATCGCGCGCGACGTCAGCGAGAAACGCCTCGGCGAGTCGCCGAGGGCGTTTTCGTGAACGAGACTTTCATGATTGACGCAGTAGCGCGCTAAGAAAACCAGCAATACGCACCAATTGTTAAAGTACA
>ERZ1370068.2438-contig-1590_pt1 | contig 25020 bp, 41 predicted proteins | sample MGYA00561227_ERZ1370068 | MGnify/ENA primary metagenome ERZ1370068 (study PRJEB38410, sample SAMEA6850437) | metagenome | study: Metagenomic assessment of the ecological functions of the soil: analysis of the soil microbiota associated with the...
CGCTGATAGATCGCCTGCGAGATCGACTTGCGCAGGATGTAGAGCCTGCGCTCGAACTCGTCCTCGGTCTTCGCCGTGCCGTTGCGGCCGATGAACACCTGCATGTGGTAGGGCTCGGTCGGCTTGACGGTTTCGCCGAGCGAAGCGTTGTCGGACGGCACGTCGCGCCAGCCGAGCAGCACGCAGGCCTTCTTCCTTGATCTGTTCGGCGATGATGCTCTGGATCACCTTTCGCCACGCCGTCTCCTTCGGCATGAACAGCGCGCCGATCGCGTAGTGGCCGGGCTCCGGCAGCTTGAAGCCGATCTCGGCGGCCTTGCGCGCGAAGAAGGCGTGCGGGATCTGCACCAGAATGCCGGCGCCGTCGCCGGCGCGCGGATCGGCGCCGACCGCGCCGCGATGTTCGAGGTTGCAGAGAATGTTGATCGCGTCGGAGACGATCTGATGCGACTTCTTGCCCTTGATGTTGGCGATGAAGCCGACGCCGCAGGAATCCTTCTCCATGCGAGGTCGTACAGGCCCTCGGCCGGCGGGCGCCAGTCGTGTTCGCGCGGAAGCTTCAAGCAAGGTGTCGGCCGGTTTCGAAGCCGCGGTCGCCGACAGTGCTTCTGCCACGATGTTTTCGCGCTCGAATTCCGACCCGCTCATCTTATTCCTCTCAATCAGGCTAAGGGCCTCACCGCATCGTCGGCGCACCTTGGACGCTTGCGGCACCCACCGGGCCACCGCTCGTCCTCCGCGAGCCGCAATTTCTTAAATTCAGGCTTGGGCGTTCAACGTCCCTGAGGAACGGCCTTGCCTGCACTGCCCTGGAGCTCGTGGCGCCACGGTTTCGTTGCAATCCCTGTGCCGGGACGGCCCCGCAATTGAGACAGTGATACTGTCCTAACTCCGACCATGCCAAATTTTTGTCTATCACACAAGCGCGTGAAAGTCCTCGCCCGCATGCTTATCGGCGCCTGATGGCCGGGAAAAACCCGCCAGCGGGCGTTTGCGGCAGCGGCGCCGCCGATCCGGCCCAAGGACCGCCGGATTTCGCAATGAAATTCGCATCCGGGCCGGCAGGCGAGAGGCGAAATGCTCCCGCTGCGGGCCCGGCGGCTGCGGGGCTTACAGGAGCATTCGGGATGAAGTTGTTCACGGGATCTTTGGCGGCGGGACTGGTCGCTGCTGGCGGCCGGCGCGCAGGCGCAGGTGCTGGGCCCTATGAAGCGGGCGTTCGCCATACGCGGCGGCGTCGGACTTCGATGCTGCGGCGCCTACCGCGGCGGTGCCGCACTGCGAACCCGGGCCGCGCTACGGATACGGCCCGAGCCTGCTGCCGTCGACGGAGGTCTATGCCGTGCTCCGCGATAACGGCTTCTCGCCGCTCGGCATCCCCAGGCTCCGCGGCTTCGTCTACACGATCGCGGTGCCATCGATCGCGGCGGCGCGGACGGCCGGCTGATTATCGACGCGCGCAATGGCCGGATCATCCGCTTCCTGCCGGCCTACCGCATGGGCGGCGACAATTACTACGGAGCGAGCGCTCTCACGGGCCTTCATGGCTCAGCCGCCGGCAGGTCAGGTCGCAGCAGGCCCACCGGCGCCGGACCATGGTCAGGCCGACCGCGCCGTCACGGCCGGCTCCGCAGGTTGCGAGCCGCACGGTGCCGATGCCGAAGGCCAATCCGCTCGCCGCCAAACCCGCTGCCCGCGCCGGTCAAGCAGGCGGCCGCGCCCGCGCCAAAGCCGGCCGAGGTGCCAGGCGGCCGCCCCGGCCGTGACAACCGGTTCGGCGCCAGCGAAGCCCGCGCCGCAGATTGCACCGACCCAGGACATGCCCTCGGTGCAGGGGCTGGAGTAGCTTCTACCGTCGTCCTGCTTTCGCAGGGACGACAAACAAAAACGCCCCGGTCTTCCCGGGGCGTTTTTCATTGCAGCAAGTTGCGAGCTATTCGCGCAGCGCCTGCGGCGGCCAGGATCAGGTCGGCGACCTTGTCGGGCTGCGAGACCAGCGACAGGTGGCCGGCGTCCAGCTCGATCGTCGTCGCATTCATTCGCTTGGCGAGAAACCGCTCGAGGTCGGGATTGATGGTCGGCGTCGAGCTTCGAGACGGCATACCAGCTCGGCTTGCTGCGCCACGCCGCTGCCGTGGTGCGGCCGGCGAAAATGGAAGCCGCGGTCGGCCATTGCACGGCGTAGAGGACTTTCGCGGTCGTCGGATCGACGCCGTTGGCGAAATATTTCAGGAAGGCGTCCTCGGATAATTTGGTGAAGCCGTCATGCTCCTGGCACGCCGGCTCGCGCCGGGCCTGCCGGAAACTTCTGCGAAAGCGCGACGAAATCCTCGCCCGCATCAGGCGCGCGCGCCGCGATGTAGACCAGCGCCGTGACCTTCGGGTCGGTGCCGACTTCGCTGATCACGGTGCCGCCCCAGGAATGCGCCACCAGCACCGTCGGGCCGTCCTGTTGCGCCAGCACGCGGCGCGTCGCGGCGACCGAATCTTCCAGCGAGGTCAGCGGATTCTGTACCGCGGTGACGTGAAGGCCCGCCGCCTGAAGCTGTGGAATGACCTGCGCCCAGCTCGATCCGTCGGCCCACGCGCCGTGCACCAGCACGACATTCTTCGCCTTGACGGTGCCAGCGGCCAGCGCCGGCGCGTTTGCGCGCCGAGCGATCCCGCAAGCACGCCGGCAACGATTGTCAGTGTTCGTAAGATTGCTCATCGATCTGCTCCGTGATCGGCTTGACGCCGGCTGCACCCTGCTCCAGTTCGAACTTCGAGGAGAGCGACAGCATCGTTACGCAACCTCACGGCGACGTGAGCCGCGCGAGGCCTTCAAAATTGCAGGTCAGGAATGCGCGCAAAAAAACGCCCCGGTTTCCCGGGGCGTTTTCGCATTCAGCCAATATCGGCTGAAAGCCGTTGACCGCGTTACGCCGCGACCGAGGCGTCGACCACCTGCGGGGCCTGCGCGCCGGAGTTGATCGGAATGCTGCGGGGCTTCTTGGCCTCGGGGATCTCGCGGACGAGATCGACGTGGAGCAGGCCGTTCTCGAGCGAGGCGTTCTTCACCTGCACGAAATCGGCAAGCTGGAATAGCGCGCTCGAAGGCGCGCGCCGCGATGCCGCGGTAGAGCACTTCGGAATTGTCCTTGCCGTTCTCGTTGGCGGATTTCTCGCCCTTGATCGTCAGCGTGTTTTCCTTCGCGACGATCGAAAGCTCGCCCTGCGAGAAGCCGGAAACCGCAACGCTGATGCGGTAGGCGTTCTCACCGGTGCGCTCGATGTTGTAGGGGGATAACCGGGGCTGCCGTCTGACGGTCACCTGGTCGAGCAGGTTGAAGAAGCGGTCGAAGCCGACGGTGGAACGATAGAACGGGGTGAGATCGTAGGTACGCATAGGGTAGTCCTCCATTGAGCGACTGTTTCAGTTACCCGCCCGCCATCGGGCCGGGCTTTAGTCTTCGTGCAGCCTCAGTGTTTCGGAACACGGGTTTCGGTTCCGAAACACTGGTAGCGGCCTGCACAGAAATGATATGGGAGGGGTGAAACGGCGTTCAAGAGGGGCGAAACAAGCCCGCTTTTTGACGCTCCCCGCCTTGATTTCCAGCCCTTCTCACCTAGCCGGTTCCCCTCATGACGCTCGTCTCTATCCCCGCCAATCCGGTTCCGGAGGACGTCGTCTCAGGCACCATCAAGACGCCCGACGGCGCCGAGTTGCGCTTCGCGCGCTGGGCGCCGCCGGCGGGGCGCAAGGGCACGGTCTGCGTCTTCACCGGGCGCAGCGAGCAGATCGAGAAATATTTCGAGACGGTGCGCGACTTGCGCGATCGCGGTTTTGCGGTGGCGATGATCGACTGGCGCGGCCAGGGGCATTCGTCGCGGCGCCTGCGCGATCCGCGCAAGGGCTATGTCCGCGACTTCTCCGATTTCGAGGTCGACGTCGAAACCTTCGTGCAGCAGGTGGTGCTGCCGGATTGCCCGCCGCCCTATTTCGCGCTGGCGCATTCGATGGGCGGGGCGGTCATGCTGCGGGTCGCGCATGCGGGAAAACGCTGGTTCGACCGCATGGTGCTGTCGGCGCCGATGATCGATCTGCCGGGGCGCACGACCTCGTTTCCGGCGCGCGCGCTGCTGCGGATCATGCGGCTGACGGGGCAGGGCGGCCGCTACGTGCCCGGCGGCAGCGACGCGCTGACCGGCACGCAATCCTTCATCAACAACCCCTTCACCAGCGATCCCGTGCGCTACGCCCGCAACGCCGCGATCCTGGAAGAAGATCCGACGCTGGGCATCGGCTCGCCGACGGTGGCCTGGGCCGATACCGCCTTCAGGGCGATGCACACCTTTCGCGGCGCGAGTTACCCATCCGAAATCCGCCAGCCGATCCTGATGCTGGCCGCCAGCAGCGACACCATCGTCTCGACGGCGGCGATCGAGGAGTTCGCCTATCATCTGCGCGCCGGCTCGCATCTGGTGATCGCGGGCTCCAGGCACGAGATCCTGCAGGAGCAGGACCGCTACCGCGCGCAATTCTGGGCGGCGTTCGACGCCTTCGTGCCGGGCACGCCGCTGTTCAAGTGACGCGCACACGCTGTCATTGCCGGGCTCGACCCGGCAATCCAGCTTGCGAAGAATCGTATCTGTCTGCTGATGCAGACGATGGATGCCGGGTCAAGTCCGCGATGAATCGGAACTAGTGGCCTGCGGCTTCGGCAGCCGTGCCGTGATCCGCTCGGGCAGCCGCCGCTCGACGAACAGGGTCCTGACTTCGGCGACGCTGAGGTAACGCTCCTCGCCTTCGCCCTTGCCGAGGATCTTCAGCAGGACCGGCCATTCGCCCTTCATCAGCATCGGGTAGTACCAGCGCGCCGCATCGCCGTCGCGCTTGAGATTGGCCTTCATGAAGGTGTCGATCTCTGTTGCCGTCAGCCCGCGCTCGGTGCCGCCGGACGGATCCTTGCGGTCCTTGCCGAAGCCGGCGAGCCGGGCGATTTCGTCCTCATGAACCTTCGCATCGACGTCGAGAATGCGCGAACCGCCGCCGTGCTTGTCGAGAGGACCATCGCGCAGTTCGTCGAGCACCGCGCCGGAGGTTGCGCTCTTCAACACGCGCAGCGGCCCGAGGCCGTTCGCAATGACGGCGACCATCCAGGTTTCCAGCCGCACCTTGTTTTCGGCAGAGCCGGTTTCGCCGCTCGCGTCGCCCGATCATTTCGGCGAGTTTCGACAGCGGCACGACGTGGCCGCCGACATAACCGTTGGCGACCAGCGCGCGCAAGAACGGGCAGGGATTGTTGGGCTGAAACCGGCAATCTGCCCGGCGGCGTAGTGCCCGGAGCGGTGGCGATGCGGTTGTCTGGCATGGGTTCAAATCCTCAAAGGCACCGAATATGAAAAAGAGTCCGCTGCCGATCGGAAGCGGATGGTGGTTCTGAAAAGGAAATTCGGCGGCGCGCTACTTCAGCGTGTAGGCGAGTTTTGGCGGAATTCGACGCGGTGTCAACCGACAGCCGTCTCACGCTCTCAGGAATCTGCGGCGAGCTTTGGCGAGGTCTCGACCAGCGTCAGTCTGCTGAAGGGGATGCCGGCCTTCACAAGGCCGTCGCGGTAATGGGCGATATCGTCCGGCAGCTTCCAGTGGAAATTCCGCAAGTGCCGTTCGACGGTCAGGCCGGGATAGTTGCTGAGCAGGACCCCGGCCGCGTTTGCCGCCTCGCCAGTTCGTCCCAATTGGGCGAGCGCCGCCGCCCGGATCGCGAGTGCCTGAAGATGATTGGGATTGGCATAGAGCTGCTCGCGCGCCCAGGACAGCGAGGCGTCATACTGCCCGAGCAGGTAATGGCTGAACGCGTTCACGGCCGCCCATTGATATCGGGGATCGTTGTTGCCGCGCTGCGCCGCCATCGTAAACAGTCTCGATGGCGTGCCGGTGTTCGCCGCACACGAGATGACACATCCCGCCACGCCGCGGGCGCCCATGTCGTACGGATTGAGCCCGACCGCCCGCTTGGCGGCATCCATCGCCGCCTCGTAATGCCCTTCCAGCCGCGTGCAGATAGGCGAGAATCTGAAACGCAAAGGACGAACGGGGATCGAGCCGGACGCTGCTCTCCGCGAGACTCATCGCGTAGTCCAACAATTCGCGCGTGCTCTTGATCCATCCGAACTGGATGCCCTGGATCATGATGGTGGCGAGATAGGCGCGGGCGATCGACAGCGTCGGATCGAGCGCGATGGCTTCCTTGAACAGGCCGATCGAGGTTTCGAAATCGGCCTGGGTCTGCAGGTAATAGTAGGACAGCCCCTTCAGGAAACGATCCCAGGCGGTGAGGTCGTTCGACGGCGAGCGGGGCGGGGCGGATGCTTCCGCCCGGTAGATCTCGGCCGCGATCGCCGCCGACAGGCTGGTGGTGAGTCTCGTCCTGCATCGCGAACAGGTCGCCGATGTCGCGGTCGAGCCGGCCGGTCCATAATTGCTCGCCGGTCTCGGGCGCGATCAGCTCGGCGGTGACGCGGATCTTGGTCGCGGCGCGCCGCACCGAGCCCTGGATCAGGTAGGTCGCGTCGATCTCGCGCGCGATCAGGCGCGTGCTCACGTTCTTGCCCTTGAACGAGAACGTCGAGTTGCGGCTCAGCACCCGGTAGAACGATTGCAGCGACAGCGCGTGGATCAGGTCCTCGGTGAGCCCGTCGGAGAAATATTCGTCGGCGCTTTCGCTCAGATTGGCAAACGGCAGCACGCCCACGATCGCCGTCCGATACTGGGCCGGAAGGTTGGTGACCGACGTCTCGGTCGAGGCTTTGGGCGCTGGGCCGCTGGCGTCGGACCCGGCGGGTTGCCAGGTCCAGACATGGATCGGCTCCTCGATGTTCTTGAACCGGTGGGGACCGGCATCGACCAGCGCGACGCTGAGACGCTTGCCGGCCTCGTGACAGGCCTTGCCCGAAACCGCCACGCCGCCGGGGGCGGCGACCGATCTGAGGCGGACGGCGATGTTGACGTCGTCGCCGAACACCTCGTCCTCGTCGGCCATCACGTCGCCCATGTGGATGCCCATGCGGAACTGCATGATGCGATCGGCGGGAAGGTGGTCGTTTCGTTCCGCCATCACCATCTGCATCGCGACCGCCGCCTCGATGGCGCCGACGATGCTGGGAAATTCCAGCAGGAAGCCGTCGCCGGTGTTCTTCACCAGGCGGCCGCCATGATTGAGGATGATCGGATAGATCGCGGTCCGATGGGCCTTGAACGTGGCGTGCGTACCCGCCTCGTCGGCCCCCATCATGCGGGAATAGCCGGCGACGTCAGCGCAGACGATGGCTGCCAGGCGTCTTTCCATGTCCCCACTATATCCCCAACGGCGCCCGAATGGGCTGGATAACCACTACGTGGTCGGCCGACCGATTCCAATGTTTATAAAATACGCGCATCTGGCGGAAGCCCGATCTGGTCATGATAGTACTGCAATCCAGTCAGGATTGGCACGCGCGCAATCAGGCGCAGGCAGGCGTGCCATGGAAACTCGGTGCAAATGATGGTTGAGATGCTCGGCATTCACGAACTCTGGCTGTTTCATCCTCTCCGGATTGCTGCTCAACGTCACGCCGGGGCCGGACACCGCCTATATTATCGGCCGCAGCATCCAGTTGGGATGGCGCGGCGGGGCGGCGGCGGCGATCGGCATCAGCTGCGGCTGCCTGGTTCACGTGTTTGGCGCCGCGATCGGCCTGTCGGCGCTCCTGATGGCGTCCTCGGCCGCCTTTACGGTCCTGAAATGGGTCGGTGCGGCCTATCTGCTGTTCACGGGCGTCCAGATGCTGCTGTCGCGTTCACGCCCGGTGACGGAAGCGGCCGTGCAAGGCAAGCGAGACGTCGCTTGCGCGCGTGTTCTGGCAAGGCGCCCTGACCAACGTGCTCAATCCGAAGGTGGCGCTGTTCTTCCTGGCGTTCCTGCCGCAATTCGTCGCGGCGGAGTCCGCCCACAAGACGCTGGCCTTCCTGGTCGCTCGGCCTGATCTTCATCTCCAGCGGCACGCTGTGGTGCCTCGGCATCGCCGCCTTCGCGGCCAGGGCGGCCGGCCGCATCCGGCAATCGGCCGGCGCGATGGCCTGGATCAACCGCGCTGCTCGGCGGGCTGTTCGTCTATCTCGGCATCCGCGTCGCGATGCTGGAGGCGCGCTGAGGCGATGCGCTTCCGAAGTGGCGCCGGTTTCGCGTCAGCGCGGTCGGTGGAGTCTATGCCATAGATTTCAGCAAGCGCGTCGCTGGCGAGATAGAGGCCGAGCAAGATCATCGCGATCAGGAACCAGCGGCGGAACACATCCGGCTGCATCCGCGTCCGCACCGCCTGTCCGATGAACATGCCGGCAAAGGACGCCGCCATCGCCACCGCGCCCGGCAGCGCGGTCGCCGCCGTCAGCAGGCCCGCGCGCGGTGAGATTGAAGGCGAGCGCCACGCGTCGCGACCGTGAAGAACACGCCGAGCGCCTGCACCAGTTCGTCCTTCTCCATGCCGATCGCCTGCATGATAAGGCATCGACGGGATCACCTGCACGCCGGTGGCGGCCGAAACCACGCCGGTGATCACGCCGACGATGCCGCCGATCCATTTCTCGTCGCGGCGCGCGACCTTGAAGCTGAATCTTGCTCAGGCCGAGGATGGCATAGATCACCAGCAACACGCCGAGCACGACGGTGCCGTAGGGCGCATAGGGGCCGGTCAGCAGCCCGCGTTCAGCCAGATGCCGATCGACGGTGCCGACCATCAGCGGCCACAGCCGCCGCATGATGTCGCGCAGATACGGGCCGCCGAAGGTCTGCCAGATATTGGTGACGATCGCCGGCACGATCACGATCGCGATCGCCTGGCCGGGCGGCATCGTCACCGCGAGCAGGCCCATCGACACCGTCGGCAGGCCGAGCCCGAGCACGCCCTTGACGAAGCCGGCCAGCAGGAACGCGGCGGCGATCGAGAATGAGGAAGGAATCGAACATGGGGCGACATTGACCTATCGCGCATAACAGGCACAATCTGGAGGTTACGGAGATAGCCTTCGGCCATGACGAAGGCTGATCTCCGCGCATACGGTCCTCATCCTGAGCGAGCAACGCATGTCGTCGTCGCAGGAAAGAATGGCATGGCGTCGTCGCAGATGGCCTCTGGCGCAAACGGCTTCACGGTTCGAGACGGCGCAATCGCGCCTCCTCACCATGAGGCGTAAGAGGTTTCGATGCGTTTCGATCTGGTCGATCTTCAGCTCTTCATCGCGGTGGCCGAGACGCGCAGCATCACCAACGGCGCGCAACAGGTTCATCTCGCGCTGGCCTCGGCGAGCGCGCGGATCAAGGGACTGGAGGACGGCGCTCGGCGTTGCGCTGCTGACGCGCGGCCGTCGCGGCGTCGAGCTGACGCCGGCCGGCGAAAGCCTGCTCGATCATGCCAGGATCGTGCATCCACAATGTCGAGGCGATGCGCGGCGATCTCCTGGCCTATGCCCGCGGCGCGAAGGCCACCGTCCGCTTCCTCGCCAACACGTCGGGCCTTTCGGAATATCTGCCGAAGGCGCTGGCCGCCTTCCTGGCCGCGCATCCCCACATCTCGATCGACGTCGAGGAACGCGAAAGCTCCGATATCGCCCGCGCCATCGCTGACCGGCGCCGCCGATCTCGGGCTCGCCGCCGAACACGCGCTTGCCCGACAATATCGAGCGGATCCCGTTCAGCGAAGACCGCCTGGTGCTGGTCACCGCGCGCGACGACGAACTGGCGAACCGGCGGCAGGTCGATTTCGGCGAAGTGGTGGAGCGCGATTTCGTCGGCCTGATCAGCTCGATCGCGCTGCACGCCCATATCAGCGGGCACGCGGCGCGGCTCGGCGCGCGCCTGCGCTTTCGCGCGCGGCTGAACAGTTTCGATGCGATCGGCCAGATGGTCGCCGCCGGCATCGGGATCGGCGTGATGCCTGAAGTCGCGGCAAAACGATGCGCGCGATCGATGAAGATCAATGTCGTCAGGATCAGGGATTCCTGGGCCAACCGGACGGCTCGTGATCTGCGCGCGGCAGCTTTCAGGTCGCTGCCCAAGCCCGCGCAGCAACTGGCCGAGCATCTGCGCAAGTCGCGCCGCGTTGAAGATGCGGGAGGAGAGTCGACATGCTTAAGGTCTGGGGACGCCGCAGCTCATTCAACGTCCAGAAAGTCATGTGGCTGATCGGCGAGCTGGAGCTGCCGCATGAGCATATCGATGCCGGCGGCGCATTCGGCGGGCTCGATACGCCGGCATTTCTGGCGATGAATCCGCATGGCCGCGTTCCCGTGATCCGGGACGACGTCAGCGACTGTGTGGGAATCGCACGCGATCCTTCGCTATCTGGCCGCGCGCCACGGCGCCGGGCGTTTCTGGTCGGACGATCCGGTTGCGCGCGCCGCGCGTCGACGGCTGGATGGACTGGTCGCAGACCGCGCTGCAGCCGGATTTCCTGGTCGGCGTGTTCTGGGGCTTCTATCGAACGCCCGAAGACAAGCGGAACTGGCCGGCGATCCGCGCCGCGCTGGCGCGTTGCGCGAAGGCATTTCGAGAAGCTGGAACGATTGCTGGAAGGGCGGTCCTTCCTGCTCGGCGAGACGCTGTCGCTCGCCGACATTACCGCCGGGACGTCGCTGTATCGATACTTCGAACTGGAGATCGAGCGGCCGCCGCTGCCGGGCGTGGAGCGCTGGTATCGCACGCTGCAGCAACGCGAGGCGTTTCGGACAGCACATCATGATTCCGTTCGGGAATTGCGCGGACGCCTTGATTATTGACGAGGCCGGTAAGCCGAACGTCACTTGCATCGCTGGTGAGGCCGGCGGCCTTGATGACCCGCGCCCACTTCTTGGTCTCGGCGCCGATGTAGTCGCGAAAATGCGCCGGCGTGTCGCCGGCAACCGTGAGGCCCTGATCGGCGAGCTTCTGCTTCACCTGCGGATCGCTCATCGCCTCGTTGGTGACGCGGTTGAGCGCGGTGACGATCGTCTCGGGCGTTCCGCCGGCGCGATCATGCCGTACCAGTTTTCGATCAGGAGATCCGGCATGCCGACTTCCGCGGTGGTCGGCACGTCAGGCGAGGTGGGCGCGCGTTGCGGCGCGCCGAGCGCAATCGGGCGCAGCGTGCCGGCCTTGATATGCGGCAGCAGCACCGGCAAATCGAGGAACGCCATCTGCACCTGCTGGCCGAGCAGATCGTTGATGGCGGGCGCCGCGCCGCGATAGGGCACGTGCACGATGTCGATCTTGGCCGTCAGCTTGAACAGTTCGCCGGCCAGATGCGGCAGGCCGCCGACGCCGGCGGAGGCAAAATTGAGTTTGCCGGGCTGCGCCTTGGCGAGCGCGACCAGTTCCGCTCATGTTGTTGGCGGGAACGTTGCTCGCGACGACCAGCATCTCCGGCACCGTCGTCGACCAGCGTGACGGGCGCGAAATCCTTCGCCACGTCGTAGGGCACCTTTTCCATGGTCGGGTTGATGACGAGCGCGCTCGCGCTCACGATCCCGATCGTGTAGCCGTCGGGAGCTGCCTTTGCGACCGCGTCGGTGCCGAGCACGCCGGCCTGGCCGCCGCGATTGTCGATCAGCACCGGCTGCTTGGTCGATCTCCGACATGCGCTGGCCGACCACGCGCGCGATGATGTCGTTCGGCCCGCCGGCCGGGAACGGCACGATCAGCCGGATCGGTTTGCTGGGAAAGTCCTGCGCCGAGGCCGAGTGCCGGCAACAACAGCAGCGACTAGTCCCGTCAGCAATCGCCCGATGAATCGTCATCAATGCCTCCCCTGTCCCGCGTCTATGCGTGCGTTGTCGGTGCGATCCAGGCGATGGATTGCTACAGATGCAAAGTTCTGCATGAGTTCGGTCGGGTGGTCGGATGAGCCGAGTTGTCCTCGCTCAGCGCAGCAGTTCATCCGTTCGAGCGAGCCTGACCGAGCTGCGGGGTGATGAGCTGGCTCCAGACCCAGTTGTGGTGACGGATGACGCTCGCGCGCGTCGAGGTGGGGACGGTCGTTCAAGGTATGGGCCGTCGGTCACCACGACGACATGGTGATGGTTTGAAACGGCCGATCGAACGGTCGCGTCAACGCAAAGATCGGTCGCCCATCCCGTCACGAGGACCCGATCCGGCGCAATCTGCTTCAGACGGGCCGCGAGGTCCGTCCCGGCAAAGGGATCGTTCAGGGTTTTCTGAACGACGATATCGGCAGGGTCGCGATGCAGCTCGGAAGCAGCGCCCAGCCTGGCGTTTCCGGTTCGAAGTCGTCGCCCTTGCCGCCGCAATGCTGCACGAAGATGACCGTGCCCGACCGTGCGCGTGCACCTTGGCGGCGAGCCGGTTGATGCGGTCGATGACGCCGTGCAAATCGTGTTTGGGGTCCCCGCTGAGGAGCCCGACCTGCATGTCCACGATGAGCATTGCGTCCATGCGGGTGCCCTGCGTCGGTCGAGCGTCCTGGCTGTTGAGCAGCTTCAGCGCCGCTTCGTGCACGCGCGGGTCGCCGGCGGCGACGATGCGGCCGCCGCTTTGGGCCGGCTTGCCCTCCCAGGTGGTGACGATGCCGCCGGCGCCGGTGATGATCGGGATCAGTGCCGCGATGTCGTAAGGCTTCAGTTCGGTCTCGACCACGAGATCGAGATGGCCGGCGGCCAGCATGCAGTAGGAATAGCAATCGCCGCCATAGCGCGTCAGCCGCACCGCGTCCTCGACCCGGCCGAAGGCCGCGCGGTCGGCGGCGTTCATCAACAGCGGGCTGGTGGTGAACGAGGTCGCTTCCTTCAGCGACGCGCAGCGCCGCACCGCCAGCTCGCCGCTCGCCCGACGGCCCGGAATAATGCGCCGAGCCGCTGTCGCCGGAAAAGCGCTCGCCGATATAGGGCTGGTGCATCATGCCGAACACCGGCGTGCCCTGGTGCAGCAGCGCGATCAGCGTGCCCCAGATCGGAAAGCCCGCGATGAAGGATTTGGTGCCGTCGATCGGATCCAGCACCCAGACATATTCGGCGTCCTCGCGCTCGCTGCCGAATTCCTCGCCGACGATGCCGTGCTGGGGAAAGTTGGCCTTGATCAGGCGCCGCATCACCGCTTCGGCGGCGCGGTCGGCCTCGGTGACCGGATCGAAATCGTGGCTGGCGCTCTTGTTGTCGATGCGAGAGCGAGGTGCGGAAGAACGGCAGGATGGTTTCGCCGGAGGAGGTCGCAAGGCGGCCGATGAAGGCTGTGAAATCGATGACCGTCACGGCTGTTCCTTGAGGCGTGGAGGGGCAGAATATCTCGCCTCTTGCCTAGCTCAATCCTGCAAGTCGCGCACGGCTAACGGAGCGTTATTCCCACCTCGTCATTGATGCGAAATGCGGCTTTCGAATCAGCCTTCGTTTAGGCGTGTATTTTCGGATAACGCCGCCAATCACGAAGTTGCGAGATTTCGGCGATACCAGTCACTGCAGTGTGGCCTGGTGCACTGGTCGCGATATCGTATCAAGTATATTGAAATTATATAGATAAAACTGCATGTCTGTCCGTCAGTGTTGCCTGATCGGCCAGCCTGTGCCGATATTGCACCGGAAAAGTTTCGAAAACTCTTGCGTTTTGTGCAGCGCGGTCGCATATTGTTGCGGTGCGGTAGGGCTCTCGCCCTATCGCTGCCCTCCTTGGGCGTTTCCTCCCTAGACTTGGGCCGCTTGTTCATTCAAGCGGCCCTTTTTCTTTTGTGGCGAGTCATTTCCGAGGCGCGTGACACGCGAGACCGCGAGATGCGAGATTGCACATCGATGCGCATCTGCGAGCATTCGAGGTTCGGCGCTTCGCGCGCCCGGAATGACGGAATGAGTGCGCAGTCCTACTCCGCCGCCGCCTGGAACGGCCCGAGGTCGCCGAGCGGCACCTGCGGCCAGCGCGTCGGCGAGCGCGGCGAAATCGGTGGCCACCTGCGCAAACCGCGGCGCTGCGCTCGCGCCGCCGCTCGTCCATGTAGATCGCGCGGTTGAGTTCGAGCTGCACGGTGTGCAGTCCGCTGGCCGGGTTGCCGTAATGCTCGGTGATGAAGCCGCCGGCATAGGGCTTGTTGCGGCCGATCGAATAACCGAGCTCGCTCATGATTTCCTCGACGATATCGGGCAGCAGGCTCGCGCAACTGGTGCCGTAGCGGTCGCCGATCACGATGTCGGGCCGCCGCGGCTCGTCGCGCGACACGCCGACCGACGGCATCGAATGGCAATCCACCAGGATCACGGTTCCGAACGCCTGATGCGCCTTGTTGATCAGCCGCCGCAGCGCGCGGTGATAGGGCTTGTAGAGCGCCTCGATCCGCGCCCAGCGCGTCGTCGACCGAAAGCCGCTCGCGATAGATTTCCTGCCCGTCGCCGACCACGCGCGGAATGGTGCCGAGACCGCCGGCCACCCGCATCGAGCGCGTATTGGCGAAGCTCGGCAGGCGCCCGGTGAACATGCGCGGATCGAGCTCATAGGGCTCGCGGTTCACGTCGACATAGGAGCGCGGGAAATTGACCCGCACCGTCGGAAAACCGCGATCGCTCAGGCCGCCGATCAACTCGTCCATGAACGAATCCTCGGAGCGGCGCAGCGCGGCGAGATCGATCCGCGAGGCGTTGAGGAATTCGTGCGGATAGACCGAGCCGGAATGCGGGGAATTGAAGATGATCGGCGCCCGCCATGCGGCCGGCTCCACGATCTCGAACGGAGGCGACAGTTCGCCATCAAACTGGGTCATCGTCGGGCGCCGTCCCTGAATCCGCGCTTCCTGGCAGTCGATCAGCGACCGATTCTGCCAGAAAGACGGAGGTTTTATGAGGACGCATTGTCGGTAATCACAACCATTCTGCCAAGCGAAAAAAGCCGCAGAACCGTGCTGGAACGTATCTCAAACGCCTGAAAACGCCTGCCTTCGATTGATCTTGAGGCGCATTCCGGTACAGAAATAGCTGCGCGCGCCGCCGCCGCGTCCCGTCACCTTTCACCCGAAATTTACCCTCTGTCGGGCTTAGTGGGCGGATTGATCCTCCAAGCCGGATCTCGACGACTGACCGCCATGCACAAAATCCTCCTCGCCGAAGACGACAACGACATGCGCCGCTTCCTGGTCAAGGCGCTGGAAAACGCCGGCTTTCAGGTCTCGTCCCACGACAACGGCATGTCGGCCTATCAGCGGCTGCGCGAGGAGCCGTTCGAGATGCTGCTCACCGATATCGTGATGCCCGAAATGGACGGCATCGAGCTGGCGCGCCGCGCCTCGGAACTCGACCCCGACATCAAGATCATGTTCATCACCGGCTTTGCCGCGGTCGCGCTGAACTCCGATTCGGAAGCGCCCGAAGAACGCCAAGGTGCTGTCCAAGCCGGTCCATCTGCGCGAATTGGTCAGCGAAGTGAACAAGATGCTGGCGGCCTGATCTGGCCCATTGACTCGATACACCGGAGCTAGTCAGCGTCCTTGCCGGGGCGCTTTGGAGCCGATATACGGACCCCACCCAATACGATTTGAGCATGATCCGAAAAGCGGATACCGGTTTTCCGACAAGATCATGCCCTGGCACAGCTGGAGCTTGAGGAATATCATCCTGATTCTAGGGCGCGTAGCTCAGCGGGAGAGCACTACCTTGACATGGTAGGGGTCACAGGTTCGATCCCCGTCGCGGCCACCGCAGCCTGCCGCTTCTGCAAGCCACGGCTCGGCAAGCCACACTCAGTCCTATCGTAGCTGAAGCAAGCGGAAGGCCGCCCCCGCCGAAGCCAACCTGGCGAAGGCGGGCCTCTATGTCGCGAGCTGCGGCTCGGCAAGCCGCGACAATCATCACGAGCGATGTAACGTCGCTGAAACCTCCTCACGCCGGCAGGCCTCGGCCTCGAGCAACCCGCGGCCCCGGCGACTTGACGCCTCGCGATCGGCCTCCCTGCGCCGTAGTGCTGGGTGGCGAGATAGCTGGCCACCGAGCAGGCCTGGTTCATGCTACTCACCTCCGCCGCGTGGGCGGCGGTCGCAACGGCGCGCCTGCCCATTTGCGCGAAGCGTAGCGGCGAGTGAAAGCAGGCGATGGGTGTAGTCGGGCCGCGTGATCCGTGCGAAGGCCTCGGCAGCATCCGCGAATTTCTCCGCGCAGTAGCGAGGCGCGGCCGAGGTGGTTCAAGAAGCGCTCGGGGTGGTACGGATTGAGGCGCATCGCCTTCCTGATCCAGTCGATCCCTCTTCAGGCCGCTTCCCAACCAGGTCAGAACTCGCCCTGCTGTACCCACGACGAGATCATAGTTGGGATTGAGCGCAAGCGCCGCTCCTGATGGTAGGCCGCCTGTCATGATCGTCGCGCGTCAGATTCACCGCGGCCAGGATGCGGTGAACGTCGCTGATCATTGTCGTCGAGCGCCAGCGCAATCTGCAGCGCCGTCAGCCACTTGCTGAAAGGTGACGTCGCGATCCGCGCACCATCCATAGATCCAGGCTCTGGCCCAGGACACAGGCCTTCCAGGCATGCGGCGCGCGTATATTCGGATCGAAGCTGCGATGGCGCGGTCGAGCAGACACTGCGCCTCGCATTGTCGTCACGCCGCGATCGGTGGTAGCAGCACTTTGGCGGCGAGGACGCATTCATAGCGCGGCCATGTTGTCGGTCTGGCTTGCGCTTCGCGCGCGGTCGCTGCGTGGCCGCTTCGACGCGACCGGGAACGGTGGCGACGATCGCTGCCGGTCACCTCGTCCTGATGGCGAAGATGTCCTCCGAGCTTGCGGTCGTAGCGCTCGGCCCAGACGTGCCGGTCGGTTTCGTGCGTCGATCAGCTGCACGGTGACGCGGACGCGATCGCCGACCTTGCGCACGCTCGCCCTCGAGGACGTATTCGACGTCGAGCTGCGCGCGCGACCTCCTGCACCTTTACGGCCTTGCCCTTGTGCACGAAGGTCGAGTTGCGCGAGATGATGAGCAGGTCGCGAAGCGCGACAGCTCGGTGATGATGTCCTCGGTGAGGCCGTCGGCAAAGAATTCCTGCTCCGGATCGCCGCTCATGTTGACGAGCGGCAGCACGGCGATGGACGGCTTCCTGGTCGTGATATGTCGTTGCCGCGCCATCCTTGCCGTTCACCGGCGCCTCGGCTGCATCTGGCTCGAGCCGCACCGGAAAGACGTGGATCGGACGCGGCGATGTTCTTGACGTTCTGGTCGCCGAGATCCTCAAAGGCGATGCTCGAGCCGGTGGTCGACTTGATCGCGCACCGCGCCGAGACGCAGATGCCGCCCGGGCTCGGCGAGTACTTCGAGGCGCGCGGCGACGTTGACGCTGTCGCCGAAAATGTCGTTGTCCTCGAAGATCACGTCGCCCAGATTGATGCCGATGCGGAACTGGATCCATCGCGCCGGCGACACATCGGCATTGCAGCCGCGCCATCCGCGCGCTGCACCTCGGCTGCGCACGTCACCGCGTCAACGACGCTGTGGAATTCCACCAGCATGCCGTCGCCGGTCGTCTTGATGATACGGCCCCGGTTCTTGGCAATGGAGGGATCAATGAGCTCAAGGCGATGGGTCTTGAGGCGCGCAGAGCGTCCCAGCCTCGTCGACCTCCATCAGCCGGCTATAGCCGACCATGTCGGCGGCAAGGATCGCTTTCGCGAGCCTTCGCTCGGGTCCGGGCGCTTCCATTTTTCCGCCTCGCTGACAGGCAGTCTAGCGGATTTGCCGCGCGGGCCAAGATTGAGCAGCGGGCGACACGTGGCTCGCGACGGGCCTGGAGCCTATTTTAGATTGCAGTGAAGACGGACTTATCCAAAGGCGTTCAGACGTGCTCGTTCCGCCAGCGAGGTGCTTGCCCGCGATGTACCCGAACGTCAGCGCCGGGCCGAGCGTGATGCCGGCGCCGGGATAGTTGCCGCCCATGATGCTCGCCATGTCGTTGCCGGCGGCATAGAGGCCTGCGATCGGCTGGCCGTGTGCGTCGAGCGCACGCGCGTGCGCGTCGGTCTTGATGCCGGCATAGGTGCCGAGATCGCCGATCACCATCTTGATCGCATAAAACGGCCCGTCCTTGATCGGCGCGATGCAGGGGTTCGGGCCATGCAGCGCATCGCCCTGGTAGCGGTTATAGGCGCGCGATCCCTTGCCGAAAGCAGGATCGCGTCCTTCCGCGGCTGATGCGTTGAACTCGCGCGATCGTGGCCTCGAGCCCCTGTCGCGTCGATGCCGGTTCGGTCGGCCAGTTCGGCCAGCGTCGCGCCGCGCTTGAGATAGCCGGTCGCGAGATGATGGCCGAGCGGCATCGGAAACGGCGGCACGCAGCCGAGGCCATATTTTCGCAAGCGCGCGATGATCGCACATCAGATACGCCGTGATCTCCTCGCCGGGCTTGGCGGCCTTCACCATCTCCTGCACGAAGTCGTGGTAGGAATTGCCTTCATTGGCAAAGCGCTTGCCGTCGCGCGTCACCGCGATGACGCCGGGTTTGGCGCGGTCGATGAAATGCGGCATCACGCCCTTGCTGCCGTCCTTGCGCTCGGTGATCGAGACCGGCACCCAGGCCGCGGCATTCGGCAGCGTGTCCTCGACGCGGCCGCCGGCGGCTTCCGCCAGCCGCAATCCATCGCCGGTGTTGCCGGTAGGGCCGGGCGAGAAATGCTCGGTGCCGGTCGGCGCGTGCGGAAACATCGCCTTGCGCCTGCGCGACATCATGCGGAAAGCCGCCGCAGGCGAGCACCACGCCGCGCTTGGCGTTGACGCGAACCAGCTTGTCCGTCGCGTTCGACGATCGCGCCGCGCACCGCGCCGTCCTCGACGATCAGTTCGCGCACCGGCGACGACAGCCACAGCGGTATCTTCAGGTCGAACGCCGATTTGGCCAGCCGCCCGGCGAGCGCGTTGCCGTTGGTCAGCGTCATGCCGCGGCCGTAGCGCATCACGTCCATCGCATGCCTCGACAGGCGCTTCGCGACATAGAGCGCCGAGGTCAGCGATTTCGTCGCGCGCATGAAGTGGATGATCTCCTTGCCGGAGCCCAGCATCATGCCGAACACGGTGAGTTCGGGCAGCGGGACTGCCGAGATTCTTGATGTGCGGGCCCAGTTCGTGGCCGTCGAACGGCCGCGTCACCATCGAGCGGCCGCCCTGCGCGCCGCCGGGCGCTTCGGCGTGGTAATCCGGAAAGGTCAGCGGCATGTCGAAGCGCAGCAGCGGTCTTGCGTGGTGAAGAAATCGACCGCCTCGGGACCGGCGGTCAGAAACGCATCGACGCGCGCGGCATCGAAACTGTTGCCGGCCTCGTGGCGCAGATAGGTCCGCGCCTGATCGGGCGCTTTCGACGATGCCCCAGGCGCGCGCCAGCGAGGTGCCGGGAATCCAGAGCCAGCCGCCGGGCGCGCGGTGGTGCCGCCGAAGCGCGGCTCCTTCTCGACGATCAGGACGTTGAGGCCGTGATGCCCGGCGGTGACCGCCGCCGACATGCCGGCGCAGCCGGAGCCCACCACCGAGCACGTCGCATTCGTAGAGTTTCTTGTTCGTTGTCCGCCACGCGCTCCGCCCTGCCTTCACACTTGTTCTTGAGCGGACATTTGGGTCAGGATTGATTGACCTGTCAATCGTACGGGGTTCTTCCCTTCTTCCACCCCAACTCGGGTTTACCAGGTTGGGCATCTGGGCCCGCTCCGAGTCGGATAAAATCCGACTTCGATGGGAAGAAAGGAAGAAGACTCAATTCCGGTCTCGAACGAGCAATTGGCGCCGCCGCCGGCCTTTACCCGTCTCGGCCGGATCGAGCGTGCAGGTCAGCTTCGAGAGGCTCTTTCGGACACCGATCCCGGCAGCGCCATCGGGTGGCCGCCAGCCATCACTTCATTGGCAAAGATTTCGCTGGCACGGCGTCCGGTGATGGTTTGCTGCCTTTGAAGGTCAGTTCGCAGGAGCGCGCGGTGATGTCGACATTGCTGACCTTGCAGACGACCTTGTCCGCAGTGACCGGAAATCTTCTTGGCGTAACGCACGCCGGTCTGTCAAACGGCGCTGACAGCTTCGCGTTCATCCGCCGTCAGCGGCGAATACAGCGCCACGACGCCGGCCAGCGCCAGGGCTGCCGGGCCGCTGGCCGTTGCCGGGGCCGCCGTGCAACGGACGCCGTTGCGGTGAAAGCGAGACGGCGACAGCCACCAGCCTGCTGGATTTCATTTGCATTTCATTCCCCAGTTCGGTCGCACTTCCCGCTTGTCTATTCCACCGCGCGGGCCATTTGGATCCGGGTTCGATTTGTCTGTCAATCGTGCCGCAAGCTCTTTCCCCTCCGTGGACGCGTCTGCCGTGGTCCGCGCTAAACCTTTGGCCGCAGCGAGCGCTGCATGTCCATGGTGTAGGTGTACCGTCCCTCGGGATGCGTGGTGACGGTGACCTCGAACAGTTCTTCGCGCAGGCCGTAATAACGTCGCACCATCGTCAGCGCGGGCGAACCGGGCTTGACCCCGAGCGCCTTGGCGAGATTCGCCGGCATGCCGCGCGCGAACACTTCGAGTTGGGCATATTCGATGGTCTCGCCGAACATTTTTGCGATCTGCTCATGCACCGGCGTCCGACCGTGATCGCGCCGCTTCACGACGCCGGCAAATTTCCGCAACACGTAGATTTCCACCCAGCCCAAGGGGGCGGCGAATTCATCGGAGCGCCGGATCGCCTCGATCAGGAACCAGTGTTTGCCCGGTTCGCATTTCAGGAGTGCGGCGAGGTTGCGGTCGGCGACGATTTCGCTGGAGCGCACCACCTGGCGATAGGTTTCGTTGGAATATCGCAGCCACTCGTTCAGCGATTTGACGCTGTGCGTGAACAACACCGGCGGCTCGGCCGCGATCACCACCGAGCCGAGCCCCGCCCGCCGCACGATCAGGCCCTGCTCGGTAATGATCCGCAGCGCCTCGCGCACGGTCTGGCGGCTGGCGCCAAACCGCGCCATCAATTCGGTCTCGGTCGGCAGCAGTTCGCCGACCGGCGTAGAGCCGAGCCGGATTTCCTTCTGCAGCTCGGCGGCGATATCGCGATATCGCGTCGATTTGCGCTGTTCTTTCTTAGCGGCCATGCTGACCGTCAAGACACTGCACCGGCATGCCTGAAATCATCGACTGCAGCGCCGCCTCGAACGCCGACAAGGTCGCCAGCACCTCGGCTTCCCGCACCGGGAACGGGGTCTTGTTCTCGATGCTGCCTGCGAAGGCGTCGAGTTCGGCGCGCAGCACGTCTGTCGCGGGTAGGTGAGCCGTTGCGGCGCAGCACCGCTCTTTCGCAGGATCATGGTCGTTTCATCCAGCACCTCGGCGGAGCTTTCCGTCCCGAACAGGTGAACGCGCCAGTAAAACGGCGTGGCGCGGACGGTGGCAAGGGTGCCGGTGACGCCATTGGCAAAATCCAGAGCCACGATGGCCGTATCGATCGGCGGCGGACCGATCTCGCGCTGACGCAGCCGGGCATAGACCCGCTCCACCGGCCCGCAGCATGCTGACGAAGGCGTCGAGCACGATGCAGGCCAGCGCCGGTCAAACCGCCGCCGGGCGATTCCTCCGGCGACAACCGCCATCCGCTGGTGATCTTCCGGGAGTTTTCGTTGCTGTTGTGCCCCTCGACGTGGAGGATCGTCCCGAGCTGGCCGCTCGCGAGCGTTTCACGCAACGCGCGTATCGATGGCCAGAAGCGCCGGTTATGGCCGACGGCGAGGATGACCCCGGCCGCGCGGCAGGCGCCGAACATCCGTGCGGCGTCCGCGTACGTCAGCGCCAGCGGCTTTCTCGCAAAAATCTGCTTTCGCGCAGCCGCCCAGGCGATCACCTGCGCCGGATGCAGCGAATGCGGCGTCGCCAGCAGGACCGCGCCGATCGTGTCATCGGCGAGGACCGCATCGAGATCGGCGGTCAAGTCGAGATCATGCCGGGCACAAAATTCCTTTGCCGCTGTCATGTCAGGCTCGACGGCGCGAACGATTTTCAGCCGTGGGTGGTCAGCGGCGGCTTCGACCAGATTGCGGCCCCAGCGGCCGAGACCGGCAATGGCGGCGCGGATCATCGCAACCCCCGGTGAGGCGGGCGGCCGCCGGATTGCCTCGATGACCGCGGCGCTGTCGCGGTCCGGCCCCTCGAGCGCGATCGCGTGCGCGCAAAAGTTCGGCCTGAATGGTGGTGAGTGGGAGATGCATGCCGCATCGCCCCGCTTGCTCGATGATCAACTCGGCATCCTTCAATGTCTGCGCGATATGTGACTGCGGCCGATAGTCCCGCGTCAACATCTTCTCGCCCTTGGGTCCATGACGCGGGAATAGGCGGCCGATTGCCGCGCCGCCGCCAGGAATGCGTGTCCATCGAGTCCCAGGCGTTCGGCGAACGCTAATCCCTCGGCCAACGCTGCGCGGTTGTTCTGCAGGATCAAATTGATCGCGAGTTTGGCCCGGCTGGCATCGCCGATCGCGCCGACGCGCAGGCTGCGCGGGCAGAGAATATTCAGGAGTCCGCCGACCTGGTCGATGATGGCGTCGTCGCCGGCCAGCAGTGCCGTGGCGGTGCCGTCAGCACTTCGATGCTGGTGCCGGATATCGGCGCCTCCAGCAGCGGAAGGCCGGCGTGTGATGCACGCTCGGCGATCCCGATGATCTCGCCGGGTCCGCAGGTCGTGATGCAGATCACGACCGGCCGTGCGGCGCCCGCACCATCATCGATTTCACCGAACAGCGCCTCGACCTGTTCGCCGCAATAGACGGCGACGATGATCGTTCGCAGAACACGCGGCGAGTTCGCGCACTGACGTCGCCACCATGCCGCCGGTGGCTTTGAACATCCCGCATCTGACCGGGTCGATATCGAAGCCGACCAGGGGTATCTTCGCATCGATCAGCCGCGCGGACAGCGCGACGCCCATCAGGCCCAGTCCGACGATCCCGACCGGCGTGTCCGCTGTCATGATGCGACCGCCATGGCGCGACTATTTGGCTTCGATGCCGGCGGCCTTGGCATCCGCGCGTCCACCGCGTGATTTCGCTAGCGGATGAAGGCGCCGAATTCGGCCGGTGGCATCGGGGAGACGACCATGCCGAGGCTCGCAAGCCTTTCCCGCACGGCCGGCGTCGACAGGATTTTCTGGGTTGCTGTGTAGAGCCGGTTGACGACCGGCTCCGGCGTGTTCGCGGGCGCCAGCAGCCCGTACCAGATCGTGGCCTCGAAGCCCGGCATGGCCTCGGCGAGCGCGGGCAGGTCCGGCGTCAGTTCGTTTCGCTTCGGCGAGGTCACGCCGATGCCGCGCAGCGTGCCGCCCTGCATTTGCGGGATCGCGACCGAAAAATCCGCAAAGGCGAGATCGATCACGCCCGAGATCACGTCGGTGACCGCCAGCGGCACGCCGCGATACGACGCCGAGATGATCGTCATGCCGCCGCGGCTTTGCAGTTGCGCATTCGATATCTGCGACGCGCCGGAGCCGTAGCCGGCGGTCATGTTCGGATGGGTTTTTGCGTATTCCATGAATTGCTCGAGATCCTTGGCCGGGAAGTCCGGTTTCACCAGCAGCACCATCGCGGTCGTGATGGTGCGGATGATCGGCGCAAAATCCCTGGCGGGATCGTAGGGCAGGTTTTTCAGCATCGCGACGTTGCTGGCCTGCGTCGTGTTGGTTCCCATCAGCAGGGTGTAACCGTCAGGCGCGCTGCGCGCGACCTCCTGCGCGCCGAGACTGCCGAGCGCGCCGCTGCGGTTCTCGATCACGACCGTCTGCCCCAGCTCTTCCTGCAGGCGCTGGCCGATCAGGCGCGCGACCTGATCGGGACCGGCGCCGGCGGGAAACGGCACGATGATCTTGATCTGCCGCGTCGGATAGTCGTCGGCGGCGTTGGCGTGCGGCCCCGCAAGTCCGAGCAGGACCAGACCGGCGAGAACGTGAAATCGCAGCTTCATCCTGTTTCCTCCAGCCATGGTCAGCGAAATCTCTTCACGGATTTCTGAGCTGGATTTATACGGACAAATGGCTAAGAGTGCAAGACGTGGCGAGCTGATAATTGCTATTTTGGTCGATTGAGCCGCTCTTGAAATGACCGTATAAATAAAGTCACCAAGCCAACGCCGCGCGGAGGAGCTCGAATTGGACACCAGTGAACTGTACGCGCGAGGCCTGCGCCGGCGCAAAAAGCTGTTCGGCGAGGCCGATGTGGCCGGCCGCATGGCGGCAGCAGGCGAATTCGGGGCGCCGCTGCAGAACATCATCAATGCCTATGTCTATGGCGACGTCTGGGAGCGGCCGGGCCTCACCGACGCGATGCGCAGCCTGGTGATGCTCGGCATGATGGCTGCCAGCAACAAGCCCGCCGAATTCCGCGTCCACGCCAGGGTGCGCTGGCGAACGGCTGCACGGCCGCGCAGGTTCAGGATGTCCTGCTGCTGGTGGCGATGTATTGCGGCGTGCCGGCCGCGATCGAGCCGACGCGTATCGCCGCTGAAATCTTCGGCGAAGTTGCCGACCCTGCGGCGAAGCCGTAAGCGGACCCTCAATGAAATCCATTCCAACCGTTGACGCGCACCATCATGTCTGGCGCCTGCAACGATCTGCCGTGGCTGTCCGGGGCCGCAGGTGCCGCGCATTTTCGGGCCTTACCAGCCGATCTGCCGGGGTCGGCTGTACCGGATCACCGATTGATCCACCTTCTCCCGCCCCAGCTCCGGGTTTGCAGGTTGGGCATCAAATTTGTCGAAGTCGGATAAATCCGACTTCGATGGGAGAAGGAAGAGAGAGGCGCGCAGAGCCTATCACACCCCGAGTCGAACGAGCAACTCCGCACCGCCGCCGGCCTTTGCGCCCGATCTCGGCGGATCCGATCGTGCAGTTGAGTTTTCGAGAGGGCTTTCGGACACCGATCCGGCAGCGCCGTCGGAAGGAATGCCGGCCATGCTTCGCATTGGCGAATTTCGCTGGCCCTTCGTCCGTTATCATCTGCTTGGCTCCCTTGAAGTCAGCTCGCGAGGCGCGGTGATATCGACATTGCTGACGAGCAATACGTAACC
>ERZ1370068.3868-contig-2965_pt1 | contig 25018 bp, 36 predicted proteins | sample MGYA00561227_ERZ1370068 | MGnify/ENA primary metagenome ERZ1370068 (study PRJEB38410, sample SAMEA6850437) | metagenome | study: Metagenomic assessment of the ecological functions of the soil: analysis of the soil microbiota associated with the...
AGTGTGCTTCCAGTTCGGTGCGTATTTATCAACAGCCCTCGATGGCCTGCGGAATGAGTGCCGGGTTCTCCACCAGTTCGCGACGCTGGTCGGGAACGTTCGGCCAACACCTTGCCTGCCCAGCCGATGAGTCGCGGCCGTCGTCTCGCTGCCCCGCGCCCGCGACGACGTTGACGTAGACGGGTAGAGTTCCTCGCGGGTCAGCCGCCGAGAGTCACGCCGTCCTGATCGGTGAACTCGACGTTGAGCAGTTCGGTCATGATGTCGTCGGACAGGTTGCTCGGCCTGCGCCAGTCGATGTAGTGCCGCGAAGATCTGACCTCGTGACGAGCCCGTCGTGCGCGGCCGCCGATGGGTTTGCCCGCTTCGGTGCGCATGCTGCTCGTTGGCGCGATCGCGGATCTCCTCCTGGTCTCCCTCGGGGATGCCGAGCAGCGCGCCGATCACCTGCATCGGCATGACGCGCACCGAGGTCGATGACGAAGTCGAACCGCACCGCGCCCCACGAGCGGATCGAGGCTGTGTGCGCAGTACTGCGCGGATCTTCGGCTCGAGTGCGTTGATCTTGCGCGGGGTGAACATCCGCGCGAGCAGCTTGCGGTGGATGTCGTGGATCGGCGGGTCCTCGAAGATCAATGCGTCCAGAGCGGAATCTCGATGTTGCGCCTGATGATTCGAGGATCGCGCCGCGTGCCGGAACTGAAGGCTTGTGGTCCACGAGCGCGCTTGTCGACGTCGGCGAAGCCGGCTGCAGTCGCGTAGAAGTCGTACTGCTCGTTGTAATACGGGGGCGATTCCGCGCGCAGAGCGGCGAACGCGGGTATGGGTTGGCGTTGATTCGACGTCATAGGGGATCGAAGTAGACGTCGCATCGCTTGCAGCACTGACCGTCACAGTGTCGCCTCTTTCTGGACCAGATATGAGATAAGACAAAGGGCCGCTTTTGTCTCACAACTCTGGCATCGGCCACGCATAGGTGTCAATAAGAGACTCATTTCTGACAGCTTAAGCTCTCTGCTTACAAGAATCAGCTTCTCATCGGGCACGGTGACCCAGGCATCGAAACGGTGAATCCGGAGCCGATGTAGCCGGCTTGAGACCGCACCTTTGCAGGTTCGCTGGATCGATGCCGATCCGGCTGACCGTCACGCCTGCAGCGAGACCACGGTGGTGACCGAGGTTCACGTCGGGCTGGCTATTCAAGAAACAGGCGCCAGATTCCTTCGTAGAGCTAACCCATCAAATTCAGCAAAAAGCCGGGTCGAGGCGGCATACGATACAGCTCGAGGGGGGGCTTGTCTGATGGTCGTCAATAGATGTGACCTTGAGGTCAGCGAACAACTCGCCGCTTGGGTCCGCAGCCGCGACGATTGCTATGCGCTGCGCTCAACGCACACCGAGATCATGCCCGAGGAGAGGTAGATCGACGGCCTCATGTGGGAGCTGGTCGATGTTGCCAGCGAACCGGTCCGCCTTCTTACGGGCGACGCGAGCCGCTCGCGTCCAACACCGGGGAGAATCGCTATGAAGATCAAACGAATCATCGCCGTGGCTCGGCTGCCCTCACGGCCCTCACCATCACCGGGGTCGGGTACACGGCGCACGCCGATCCGCTCAGCCCCTTAGTGCCAAACCCGGCCGTTCTGGTGCCCAGGCAACGGACCGGGCTTGTCGGCCAGCGGGTATGGCGGCTACTGCGAGGGCAAAACCTTCCCGACGGCACGCGACCGAACGTGTACCGCCTCGGGTACTTCTGGCAGCCGATCCGGTGCATAATCCCCGACGGTTCGATGACTCCGCCGCTTGCCCCTCCCGGTGGCTGCGGAGGCCTGCTCGGCTAAGTCCAACATGCCGACCGCGTCCCGAGATCGCTTTCATCCCAGCGCGGTGACGACCTGGGGAAGGTCCAACGTCGAGTGGATGCCGGGGACGCTGGCGCAAACATAGAGGCACCGCGTTGACTGCGCGATTGGCGGTGTAGGCCGGTGACACCGCGGCCATGCGGTCCAGCGGGATCGGCATCCGGAGAGTGACCTCCAGCGGCGCGTCGCCGTCGACCGACACATGCCAGCCTGTCTCGCGGACTTCCCATCCGGGATCCAGAGTCCGTGGTGCAGTACCACGTGGCCCGGAACTGTAGCAGCGGTCGGCCTGCGCGGCATGCCTGAGACGGTGATCCGTTGAGCCAGCAACACTTCCCGCTTGCCAGAGTGCCTGCTGCGATCGTCGTGTCTCGGCTGCGCTCATCGCCAGCTCCCCGCTTGCTTCCACCGGAGTCGAGCGGCAGCCCGATCGCATCGGCGACCAACTGCAGCGACGGGCCGAAACTCGAGCCGCAGGTAGTCGGCTCGGAACTGCTCGAAGGGCCCGGCAGGGCGGCCGAAACCCATCAGGTCGAAGAGCAGCTCCGGCGAATTGCGTTGGGACAGATCGGCATACTCGTCGATCGTCAGTGCGTGTCAGCTCGACGTTGAATCGAGGTGAGCACCAGCGGGGATCGGCCTCGGTGATGAAACCAGGGCTGCTGCCGGTGCTGTGCACCGATGCGCCGCCGAGTTCGCAGGCCGTCCTCCACCTTCGCGCGAGACGTCGGGATCCATCGACGCCGGATGGTGGAACGCGCCGCAGGTTGTGACGACGTTGATGCCCGCCGCGAGCGAGCTCGGCACAACTCGTCGAGGTTGAGCGAGTTCGGCATGTAGAGCACGCAGTCCGGGCCGAGCTCGACGATCTCGTCGATGCTGGCGGTAGCCGTCACCCCGGTCGATGTCCAGTGCCGCACAGGTCACCCGGCGTCGCGGCCCACCTTGTCGTGTCCGTGGACGTAGACACCGGCGAGGGTCATGTGCGGGTGTTCGATGACGGCCCGCAGCGCGCGGGCGCCGATCGTCCCGGTGGCCCACTGCACGACTCGGTATTCGCGAGTGGCACTGTTCGTCAGCAGGGCTGGAGAGACAACGGGTTTCGCTTGCATAGACAGACCTCAGCTCGCGAATCGCAGCAGGGCTTCCTGGGCGTAGGAGGCGACGAGCTGTGCCGTCTTCGGTCAGCATGTCGCCGCGGCCGAAGCTGCGACCGTGCGCCAGCAGCGGGCTGTGCTGGCGCAGCAGCAGCCAACCGTCGGTGCGGAAGGGTCGGTGAAACCAGATGGTGTGGGATGTGACAGCGGAGGTGAACGCCGTGCCGTTGCCACGCTGGCCGACACCGTCCATGGGTCGCAGCGCGGTACCGATGAGCGTCAGGTCCGTGGCATAGGCGGCGAGCGCCGGGGCCAGCTCCGGATCGACGGCCGGGGTGCGCATCCAGACCTCGAACTGCGGCGGGCCGGTGGTGGTGGCGTTGAGGTCGACGGCCGCGCGGGTTCTCACGGGATCAGGTCGAGCGTGACGGCGATGCTCGGGGCCGAGGACCGGCGGCACCTCGTCGACCGATTGATGCTCGGGGCCGTCCTCTGCTGCGTGCATGCAGATCGACGAGGTCGCCACGACCCCGCGGCTCTGCCGGGCCGTGATGGTGACCGTGGCGAAGGATCGACCCTCGTGGTGGCGGGTGGCTTGATACCGAATGGGTTCGTCGGCCCGGCCTTCGCGCGCGAACACCGCATGCTGGGATTTGACGGCCTTGTCCGGAGCAGGTCAGGCAGGCGATTCGGAGGAATTGGCCGAGCAGCTGCCCGCCGAACACGCGGTGGTAATCCAGCCGCTGATTGCGCCCTCGAACTCGGTCACGTCGTCGCCGGCGCTCCTCTCCGGCGCCCCCGACGGCACCGGATGAAGATCAAGGCATGCGAGCAGATCGGACCAGAGATCGGGCACGCACTGAGTGTAAGCCTGGTTCTACGTCAGCGAGAACGTAATTCTCGCGGCTAGCTGGCGGCTAATCCGTGGGCGCAGAAGTCCCATACTTCGTCGGCCGTGATCGGGTGCGCGGTCCGCGTCGTCGGATCCGCCGCTGTGTTGCGCGACGAACATCACGGTCTGCATCGTCATCGCGGCCATCCGCTTCGGGATTGATGCCTGGCACGCAGTTGGCCCGCCTCGGCTGCCGCTTCCATGAGCTCGGTCAGCAGCGCCAGCAGCGGCGCATGCGCGATGTTGACCTCAGAAGGATGCGATACCAGCAAGCGCGGGGCGAAGTCGGTGAACAGCGGCCGCTTCGCCGTCGGATCGGGTCGCGAGGACTCGAACAGCAGCTGTGACGGCGACTTTGAGGCGCTCGAGCGGGTCTTTCTGGCCTCGAGGTCGCGGCACGGATCTGGTCGGCCGACCGGCTCAGCGCGTCCTCGAACAGGGCGAGCAAGCAGCTCGTGCTTGCCGTCGAACTGCAGGTAGAAGCTTCGCAGAGACTGGCGCGACCGGTCGACGACCTCTTGGACCGTGAAGTCGGTGCTGCCCTTCTCGATGATGATCGCCTGTGCGGCGTCACAGGAAACGCTGAACGCGTTGTGCGGCCCGGAGCTTCGCTGTCTTGATCGATCGCTCGACCGCGCGCTGCTTCCAGGCGGGTTCTTCGCTGGGACTGGTCACCGGCGGCTCGGATGCAGGCCGATTGGGGAGAACATGCACTGACTGTACCGGAGAACGCCTTGCCATTGCGGTCCTCGACCCCTCGCGGTTCACGTGTCAGAGATTGTAACTTTCTCATCATGAGAATAGTATTCTCATTTTGGAGATAACAGAAGTCTTTCGAATTTTCTTCCCCGGGAGCGCCGTGCAGCTGACCTTCGACGCTGACGTCGAGGCCTTCCGCGCGGAGTTCGTGGCGCTTCCTCGACGAGCACCTGCCGTCCGAGGCGCGACGCGTTGGAGCGGTCCCGATCGAGCAGCCACATCCCGGAATGGGCACGCCACTGGCAGCGGCTGATGTTCGACAACGGCTGGTTGCTGCCCGGATACCCGCCCGAGTTCGGTGGCCGAAACGCCACGCTGCTGCAGCAGTACGTCCATCAGCAAGAACTCGCCCGCCGCCGCGCGCCTACCTGACGTTCAACCCGCAGGGCGTCGGCATCATCTCCGCGTCGTTGATCTCGTTCGGAACGCCCGAGCAACAGCGGCGGTGGGCGGTGCCGATCCTGCGGGCCGAGATGACAGCGTCGCTGGGAATGAGCGAACCCGGCGCCGGCTCCGATCTGGCCTCGCTGCGCACCCGTGCCGTGCCGCGACGGCGACGACTTCGTCGTCAACGGGCAGAAGGTGTGGACGTCCGGCGCCCACGACGCCGACGTTCTGCTGACTTTCGTTCGCACCGATCCAAACGCACCCAAGCACAAGGGCATCAGCGCGCTGATGATCCCGACCGACCTTCCCGGTGTGGTCCGGCGACCGTTCGCGTCGGCGTGCGATCAAGACGACCTGGACTTCAACGAGGTCTTCTTCAACGACGTGCGGGTGCCTGCCGAGAACCTCGTCGGCGCCGCTCAACGAGGGCTGGCGGGTGGCCAACGGCTCACTGGGTCACGAACGAAACATGTTGTGGCTGAGCTACGCCGACCGCCTGCAGGAACTCGTCGAGGATTTCCGGCCCCGCACTGTGCTGGACCGCGACCGGTACGCCACGCTGGTCATGGACAACCAGGCGCTGCGGCTGCTCGGCTCGGTGGCGCTGGCTCGCGCCGCGCGCGGCGACGAGGATGTGGCCGCGCCTGTCGGTGCTCAAGCTCGTTCGGGTCGGAGGCCTCGCAGACCGGCGTCCGAACACGCGCTGAGCGCCGCGGGCGTCGACGGCACTTGCCCATCCGAGCTTCTCCGGCCGCGTACACAGCGCTGCACCTCGACGCTGTACGTGAGCGGCTGGTTCGAACGCTACGTCCGGTCGTTCGGCGGCACCATCGCCGGCGGTACTTCGGAAATCCAACGCAACATCATCGCCCAGCGAGTGCTGGGCCTGCCCCGAAATTGAGGAACAACCGTGTACATCGACTATGACGTCGCCGATCAGCATCGCGACCATCACGCTCAACCGGCCCGAGGCCGCCAACGCGCCAGAACATCCGAGCTCCTCGACGAACTCGACGCCGCGTGGACCCGCGCCGCCGAGGACAACGACGTCGCGGTGATCGTGCTGCGCGCCAACGGCAAGCACTTCTCGGCGGGCCACGACCTCAGCGGCGGCGGGCCGGTTCCCGACAAGATCACGCTGGAGTTGATCATCAGCACGAGAGCCGGCGCTATCTCGAATACACGCTGCGCTGGCGCAATGTGCCCAAGCCGTCGATCGCCGCGGTTCAGGGCCGGTGCATCTCCGGCGGCCTGCTGCTGTGCTGGCCATGCGACCTGATCCTGGCCGCCGACGACGCGCTGTTCTCCGATCCGGTGGTGCTGATGGGTATCGGCGGAGTCGAATACCACGGCCACACCTGGGAACTCGGCGCGCGCAAGGCCAAGGAGATCCTGTTCACTGGTCGGCGCGATGACCGCCGAGGAGGCCGAGCGCACCGGCATGGTGAACCGGGTCGTGCCCCGCGACGAGCTCGACAGCCAGAGACCAGGGCGCTGGCCGAGCAGATCGCCAAGATGCCGTCGTTCGCCTTGCGCCAGGCCAAGCGGGCGGTCAACCAGACGTTGGACGTGCAGGGCTTCTACGCGGCCATCCAGTCCGTGTTCGACATCCACCAGACCGGGCCACGGCAACGCGATGAGCGTGAGCGGTTGGCCGGTGCTGGTGAACATGGACGAGATGAAGGCCAACATCAAGTAACTTCTCCGCAGCTGGAGCACTGCCGCGCAAGGACGTGTCTACGACACGCCGGCAGTGTCGGCATTTGCGCACGCTCGCGTCAGCGTAAAGCTCGGATAACGGCCGAGGCGTGCGCAGCCGTGGAGTGCGCAGATCACGAGCCCGGCTAGCCCGGCCTTGCGCCGGTGCAGGTTCCCTTTGCGCTGCCGAGCAACCCGTCGAGCACCAGCACCCGCTTGACGTGACGGTGCAAATCGTGCTCGGTGGTGAACCCGATGCCGCCGAGCACCTGCTGGCAGTGTTTGGCCGCGGTCAGCGCGGCCTGACCCGCCGCGGCCTTGGCCAGCAGCGCGGTCAGATCAGGGTCGTCGGTCGCCGGCAGGCTCAGCGTCGCTTCGGCGCCTTCGATGGCGACCAACGTCTCGGCCAGCCGGTGCCGGACCGCCTGGAACGACGCGATCGGGCTTGCCGAATTGCGACCGGCCCAACGCATGTTGGCGTGCCAGCGCCAGCATCGCTGCTGGCCGCACCGACCAGCCACCAGCCCAGCGCGCGGCGCATCCCGCGGCCACAGCGAGCGCCGTGGTCGCCGGCTGACACCGGCGGATGCGGCAGCTCGTCGCCGAGCGCTGTGTCCGTGTTCATCGGTGCGCTCCCACACCACCCAGCCGTCCGCCGGCGTACGGCAGCGGCCGGTGCCCGCGCCGCCGCCTGCGGCCTGAGCACGACGTCGTTGAGCACCGGAGCGTGCGCGACCTGTTTCGCCGAGCAGACCGGAACACCAGAGGTATTGCCGGCGTCGGGCATCTCGCTCGAGCATGTCGAGCCCAGCCCAGCTCGGCGCAGCGCCGCGTCCAGCTCGGCGCCGGAGGCGTCGACATGCGATCTTGCGCAGCGTCTCGGCTGAAGCAGTTGCAGGTCGATCTGCTGGCGATCCACGTCTACTCCTTCCGAGGCTCGAGCAGCCGGCGCGCGATGATGTTGCGCTGCACCTCGGCGGTGCCGCCGTAGATCGTGGCCGCCCGCGAGTACAGGTACTCGGTGCGCCAGGACGGTGTCGTCGAGTTCGATCGCACCCGGCAGCAGATCGCGCGCGGTGTCGTAGAGCTGCTGCTCGGCGCTGGCGCAGCAGCACTTTGTCGATCGAGGTGTCCGGGCCCAGCTGGTGCCGTGCGCCGAGCCGGTGCTGGGTGTCCCGCGACCGGCAGCGCAGCGTGTGCAGCCCCAGATACGCGTCGCCCAGAGCCGCATCATCGTCGCCGCCTGTGCGCCGTCCCGATCGTTCGACCTCGGCGATCAGCGCTGTCGAACCGCGAGTACAGGTAGGCGATGCGCTGCCAGAAGCAGGTCGAGCCGTTCGTACGGCAGCAGATCCATCGCCAACCGCCAGCCGTCGCCGGGCTTGCCGAGCATGCGGTCGGCGGGCACGACCACGTCGTCGAAGTACACCTCGCAGAACTCGTCGACGCCGTGCATGGTGCGCAGCGGCCGCACGGTGATGCCCGGGCTGTCCATGTCGACGAAGAACGCGGTGATCGCCTCGTGATTCGGCGTGTCCGGCGGCCCGGTGCGGGTGAGCAGGACGCACCGCGTCGCGTACTGCGCGAAGCTGGTCCACACCTTCTGGCCGTTGATCGACCCACTCGTCGCCGCGCTGCTCGGCACGCGTGGTCAGCGACGCCAGGTCGCTGCCCGAGCCCGGCTCGGAGAAGCCCTGGCACCAGGTCTCGCTGCCCGGACAGCAGGCGCGGCACCATCTCCGCGGCCGAGTTCGGGCGTGCGTAGTCGATCATCGTCGGCGTCAGCACTTCGAGCATCGAGTACGGCCCGGCTCGTCGAGTCCGCGGCCGACGACCTCCTCGCCGACGATCGGCCCGCAGGATCAGCGGGCCGCCGAGTCCGCCTGCCGATTCGGGCCAGCCCCAGCGCATCCAGCCGGCGTCGTACAGCGCGCTCAGCACGCGGGAGTGTTGCGCGTGGTGCGCGTCCAGCGAGTGGTCGCCAGGCGGTGGCGTCAGGTCGTTGTCGTCGAGCCACGCCACGCAGACTGCGACCGGAACTCGGCCGTCGACGGGATGTCGGCGTGCACGTCATCGGCCTCGGGCCTCCGATCGCGTGCGGTCGACCCGAGTCGTGGTCCCCGCTGCGCCGGATGAACGTCATGGCACGGGTCTTCAGCCGCCAGCCGTCGTCGGTGCGCACGTAGGTGTCGCGGTAGTAGCCGATGCGCATGTCGTGCTTGGAGTGCTCGATGAAGCACAGCGGCTGCGTGCCCGTGGCGTTGTCGGATCGACCGTCGAGGTCGACCAGCGACGTGCCCGTCATGAACAGACCCTTGGGCGCGGCGTCGACCAGTATCGGGGAAGCGGGCCAGCGTGTAGGTCGCACCGAACGCGCTGTAGGTGCCGTCAGGGGTGAACACTGAGATCAGGCCCTCGATGTCGCCCTGGGTGATGGTGACCGCGTACTTCGCGAGAGCTGCTGGATCTCGACCAGATCTCTCAGTTCGCTGTTGACTGCGTCATGTCGGAAGACCTTACCGCCCTTCATTACAAAACTGACGTCTCTGTGTAACGGCTGATGTCCGCCAGCGGATCGCCGGGCACCGCGATGATGTCGGCGAGGTAGCCCTCGGCGATGCCGGCCCAGGTCCGGTGCTTGTTGATCAGGTCGGCGGCGACGACGGTCGCCGCGCGCAGCACCGCGGCGGGCGGCATGCCCCAGTCGACCAGCGTGACGAGTTCGTCGGCGTTCTTGCCGTGCGGGATCGCCGGTGCGTCGGTGCCGACGGCGATCTTCACCCCGGCCTCGTAGGCGGCCTTGATCGACGTCCGGGCCTTCGGGAACATCTCGGCGGCCTTGTCCTGCAACTCCTTCGGCGCCTTCGAGACGTCCATCGCCTCGGCCAGTCGCCTGGTGGTCACCAGGAACCGGTCGTTGTCGACGAGCATCTTGATGGCCTCGTCGTCCATCAGGAAGCCGTGTTCGATGCAGTCGATGCCGCACTGCGACGGCGTGCTTGACCGCCTCGGCGCCGTGCGTGTGCGCGGCGACCCGCAGCCCGCGCCGGTGCGCCTCGTCGACGATCGCCCGCAGCTCCTCGTCCGAATAGTGTTGCGCGCCAGCCTCTCCGGTCAGCGACATGACGCCGCCGGAACACGCACACCTTGATCAGCTGGGCGCCGTGCTTGATCTGGTAGCGCACCGCCTTGCGGATCTCGTCGACGCCGTTGGCGATGCCCTCCTCGACGGTCAGCTCCAGCACGCCCGGCATGAACGCGGCGAACATCGTCGGGTCGAGGTGCCCGCCCGTCGGGGTGATCGCGTGGCCGGCAGGCACCATCCGCGGGCCCTCGATCCAGCCCGCGTCGATCGCCTTGCCCAGCGCGACGTCGAGCAGGTAACCGCCGGTCTTGACGAACAATCCGAGGTTGCGCACGGTGGTGAAGCCCGCGCGCAGCGTGCGGCGGGCATTGCCGACCGCGCGCAGCACCCGGTCGGGGATCGTCCTGCACCTGGGACAGGCCGGGACTCTCCCCGCGCCCGCCCATCAGGAGGTTGACCTCCATGTCCATCAGGCCGGGCAGCAGGATGGCGTCCCCGAGGTCGATGACCTCACCTTCGGGAGTTCGCCGTCCGATGCCGACGATCGCGATCGCCGTCGACACGGACGATGCCCGGCCGGACGATCTCGCCGGCGTCGACGTCGAGCAGACCCGCTGCTTTGAGGGTCAGCACGCTCAGACCACCGGCTCCTTGATGCAGTTGGATGTAGGCGGCGCCGCTGTCGAGCACGCGCGGCTGCTTCCACACCTCGACGGGGAAGCTCACCATCACGATCGACTGCATCCAGGTGCACCAGCGCCTTGGCGTCGTCCGGCATCCCTTGAGCGGGAACCGCGCGTCGACGTAGACCATGATGTCCTCGAGGCGCGCCATGCCTGCGTCGTACAACTCCTGCATCTCGGCCATCGTCGAGGTCGAGGCGCTTGGCGTAGCGCTCCTCCTCGGTGGGCAGGCACCAGTCGGTGAACCGCTCCAGGTCGGCGAATTCCTCAGGCAACTCAGACATGCGCTGCATCCTTCTCGGTCGTCGCGTCAGTGGCTTGCCATTGGCGGAACCGTTCCGTTGCTGTCTTGTACCTGTTCACGTACTCGTGCGCGGTGTGGTGCAGGTGGCGCAGCAGGATCTCCTGATCGCACAGCGGGAAGTCGGTGACGACCCTGGTGCCGATCTGCGTCTGGGTGGCCTCCAGCGTGTTGGCGTCCTGGAACGCGTACTCCTTGAACGTCACCGCGGCCAGCTCCTGCGACAGGCGCTGACGGAGTGTTCGTCGGCGGCACGAAGTAGAGGTCGGCCTCGAAGATGTGCTTGTCCACCGCGGTGGGCCAGTAGTGGTAGGTGAGGTACCAGCCCGGCGCCCAGAACAGCAGCGTGAAGTTGGGGAAGAACTCGAAGGAGTCAGTGCCCCAGGTCTTCTGGCGGGCCGGGTTGATGGCCGGCGGCAGCTCGTCGGGCAGGATGCCCTTGATGTCCGGGCGGTCCCACGGTCCGAACAGGCCGCTGTGCAGGATCCGCTCGATGGAGCTTGACCATGTTCGAGGTCCTTCGGCGGCGACATCCCGCCCCAGGACGACACCATGGAGTGGTCGCCCTTGATGTCGTAGGCCAGCGCCTCGAAGCCGAACTTGGCCAGCTTCTCGGCCTCCTCCTTCTCCGCCTGCTTCATGTGCAGGATCGGCGCGTGGTAGAACTCGACGAACGCGTCGATGAACAGCTTCCAGTTGGCGTTGATCTCCGAGCGGTAGCTGTAGTGCTCGGTCATCTCGTGGAACGGGTAGCCCTCGAGGCCCTTCGCGAAGTCGCCCAGGTAATCCGTCGAGCGGCGCCGCGTCGTTGTCGAAGTTGATGAAGATGAAGCCTTCCCACGACCTCGCAGCGCACCGGGCACCAGCCCGTAGTTCGCCTTGTCGAGGTCGAAGAACTCGCCCTCCTGCTGGACGAACGTCAGGTCACCCTCGAGGCTGTAGCGCCACGCGTGGTACTTGCAGGTGAACTGGCGGCAGGTGCCCGACACCTCCTCGCCCGGGATAGTCGTTCCACACCAGCTTGTTTCCGCGGTGGCGGCACATGTTGTAGAAGCGCGCGGACGACGTCCTGTCTTGTCCTTGACGATGATCACCGACGTGCCGGGGCCGACCGACGGCATCTCGCGGGTGAAGTAGCTGCCCTTCTTGGGCAGCCGTTCGACACGGCCGACGTTGAGCCAGGTCTTCTTGAAGATCGCCTCCTGCTCGAGCTTGAAGTGCTCCGGGATCGATCGAGTCCTCGTAGTTCACCGGCGCGGTGCCGAGTTCCGGCCAGTTCTCGGTCCAGCTGCCGGCGGCCGGCTTCGGGAAATGTGCCACTGTTTGTCTACCTCTCCTGGTCGAGTTCTACGCCAAAGGTTTTCAAGGCCATGGCGACGTGTGACGTAGCAGCCGATTGTGAAGACGAAGTCCATCCGCTGCCGCTCGTCGAAGCGTGTCGCCCAGCGCCGCCCATGTCGCGTCCGACAGTTCGTAGGAGTCCGATCAAGCTCGTCGACTGCCGGTCAGGACCGTGCGGTCGAAGTCGTCGGCGGCCTCGCCGCGCTGCACGCCGGCGATGTCGTCTTCGGTGAGTCCCTCGCGCATGCCCGATCTTGACGTGCTGCGAACCACTCGTATTCGCGAGTCGGTGCGGTGCGCGACCCGCAGAATGGCCAGTTCGCGCAGCCGGCGGCGGCAGCGTCGAGCTGAAGCAGCAGATGGACGTTGAACCGCAGGAACTCCTTGGTCAGCGTCGGGATGGCGGACGAAGCGTCGAGAGGATGTTGCTCGCGTCGTCGGGATTGCGGCGCTCCTCGGGAAGCATCACGGCCGAGCGCCTGGTCGACGGCGTCGTCCCACTGGTCCGCGGGCAGCGGGGCAGGCGCACTGGCCGTCTCCTCTCGTTCACGAGAATCAGGTTCTCATATTTCGCTAATAGGTTTCCACCTTTTCGCGCCGAATGGTCAATGGCAGAGCGTCAGAGCCGCCGGTCACGGCGGTGCCCTGGGCGCAACGGTGCTGCCAGAGGCCCTGAGGGTGGCGTTTCGGACGTTGATTCTCGCTACGGTGAGAAGATAGTTTCCTCAGATAGAGAACACGTGCTGGTACTACGGTGCAGGAGCGTCGACGGAAGGGACCGGGCATGAACAAAGACGACATGATTCTGATCAGCGTCGATGATCACATCGTCGAGCCGCCCGACATGTTCAAGAACCACCTGCCGAAGAAGTATCTGGATGAGGCGCCGCGGCTGGTGCACAACCCGGACGGCTCGGACACCTGGCAGTTCCGCGACGTGGTGATCCCCAACGTGGCGCTGAACGCGGTGGCGGGTCGCCCGAAGGAGGAGTACGGGCTCGAGCCGCAGGGTCTCGATGAGATCCGGCCCGGGCTGCTGGCGAGGTCGATGAGCGCGTCAAGGACATGAACGCCGGCGGCATCCTGGGCTCGATGTGTTTCCCGTCGTTCCCCGGCTTCGCCGGGCGGCTGTTCGCCACCGAGGATCCCGAGTTCTCGCTGGCGCTGTTGCAGGCCTACAACGACTGGCATGTCGAGGAGTGGTGCGCGGCCTATCCGGCGCGGTTCATCCCGATGACGTCTGCCGGTGATCTGGGACGCCGAGGCCGTGCGCACGGAGGTGCGGCGCAACGCCAAGCGCGGCGTGCACGCGCTGACCTTCACCGAGAACCCGGCCGCGATGGGCTACCCGAGCTTCCACGACGACTACTGGACGCCGTTGTGGGAGGCGCTGGTCGACACCGACACCGTGACTGATACGTGCACATCGGGTCGTCGGGCCGGTTGGCGATCACCGCGCCGGATGCGCCGATGGACGTGATGATCACGCTGCAGCCGATGAACATCGTGCAGGCCGCGGCGGATCTGTTGTGGTCCAAGCCGATCAAGAAGTACCCCGGACCTCAAGATCGCGCTGTCGCGAGGGCGGCACCGGGTGGATCCCGTACTTCCTGGAGCGCGCGGATCGCACCTATGAGATGCACTCGACGTGGACGGGTCAGGACTTCGGAGAGCAGAAGCCCTCGGAGGTGTTCCGCGATCACTTCTTGACCTGCTTCATCTCCGATCACGTCGGGTGTGCAGCTGCGCAACGAGATCGGCATCGACAACATCTGCTGGGAAGCCGACTACCCGCACAGCGACTCGATGTGGCCCGGTGCGCCCGAGCAGCTGCACGAGGTGCTCACCGAAGCACAACGTGCCCGACGACGAGGTCAACAAGATGACCTTCGAGAACGCCATGCGCTGGTATCACTGGGACCCGTTCACCCACATCACCACGGAGCAGGCCACCGTCGGTGCGCCTGCGCAAAGCCGCCGAAGGCCACGACGTCTCCATCCAGGCGCTCTCAGCAAGCACGAGCACGGCGGCGCCAGCTTCGCCGACTTCGCCGCGAATGCCAAGGAGCTGACCGGCAATAAGGACTGAGTCGTAGTTTCGTAGAGTCAAGTGCGCCGGTGCGGATGGACCGTTCACGCACCGGCGCACTGGTTTGTGCGAGGATTGACCAGAGGAGAGTCATCGTGCCGGCGGGATGAGTTTCGAGCTGACCGAGGATCAGGAGCTGATCCGCAAGTCCGTCGCCGAGCTGGCGGGCAAGTTCGACGACCACTACTGGATGGAGAAGGACCAGGCGCACGAGTTCCCCCAGGAGTTCTACGACGCCATCGCCAAGGGCGGCTGGCTCGGCATGACCATCCCGGAGGAGTACGGCGGCCACGGCCTCGGCATCACCGAGGCGACGCTGCTGCTCGAGGAGGTCGCGCGCTCCGGGGCGGCGATGAACGGCGCCAGCGCCATCCACCTGTCGATCTTCGGCATGCAGCCCGTGGTCAAGCACGGCTCCGACGAACTCGAAGGCCGCGACGCTGCCCCGGATCGTCAACGGCGATCTGCATGTGTGCTTCGGCGTCACCGAACCCGGTGCGGGCCTTGACACCTCGCGCATCACGACCTTCGCCAAGCGTGAGGGCGACAGCTACCGCGTCAACGGCCGCAAAGGTGTGGATCTCCAAGGCGCTCGAGTCCGAGAAGATCCTGCTGCTGACCCGCACCACGCCGTACGACGAGGTCACCAAGAAGACCGACGGCATGACGCTGTTCCTGACCGACCTCGAACCGCGACCACGTCGACATCCGGCCGATCAAGAAGATGGGCCGCAACGCCGTCAGCTCCAACGAGGTGTTCATCGACGACCTGATCGTGCCGATCGAGGATCGGGTCGGCGAGGAGGGCAAGGGCTTCAAGTACATCCTCGACGGGCTCAACCCCGAACGGATGCTGATCGCCGCCGAGGCGCTGGGCATCGGGCGGGTCGCGCTGGAGAAGGCCGTCAAGTACGGCAACGAGCGGGTTGTGTTCAACCGGCCGATCGGCATGAACCAGGGCCTGCAGTTCCCGCTGGCCGACTCGCTGGCCCGGCTCGACGCCGCCGAACTGGTGCTGCGCAAGGCGACCTGGCTGTACGACAACGGCAAACCGTGTGGGCGCGAGGCGAATACCGCGAAGTACCTGTGCGCCGACGCCGGTTTCGGTGCCGCCGACCGGGCCCTGCAGCTGCACGGCGGGATGGGTTACTCCGAGGAGTACCACGTGTCGCGCTACTTCCGCGAGTCGCGGCTGATGAAGATCGCGCCGGTCAGCCAGGAGATGATCCTGAACTTCCTCGGCGAGCACGTCCTGGGTCTGCGAGATCAATGGCCCGATCGTCGTCGTCGTGCGGAGCAAGGGGCGCGACGTCGGCGCCGCGGGGCGTCACCCGCTTCAACGAGACGGGCTCCGGTGTCCTGATCTCCGAGCGACGGCAGGGTGATGACGGCCGCACACGTCGTCAACGGCATGGACGAGATCACCGTCGAGGGCATCGCCGGTGAGGTCGTGCGCGCGACAATCATCTCGGCCGATGCGGCCGCCGATGTCTCGCTCCTGCAGCTCGAGCGCGTGACCGCGGCCATGCGGGTGGCGCCGCTCGGCGACTCCGACACGGTGCGCGGTCGGCCAACAGGTCATGGTCGTCGGCGCCCCTACGGGCTCGCGTATTCGATGAGCGTGGGCTGGATCAGCGCACGCTGGCCGCCCAACACCATTTTCCGTGACATGCCCCTGGCGGAGTTCCTTCAGACCACGGCCACGATCAACACGGGTAACTCCGGCGGCCCCATGTTCAACATGGCGGGCGAGGTCATCGGCATCGTCAGCCAGAACATTTCAAAGTCTGGCGGCAGCGAGGGCCTGGGCTTCATCGTGACGATCAACAGCGCGCAAGAAGCTCTTGGTCGACCGGAAGGTGTTCTGGGGCGCCCTCCAGGGCATCTTACTCACCGGCGACCTCGCGGCGATCTTCAACGTCCCTGCGCCCGCCGGGTTCCTCGTCAAGACGGTCGCCCAGGATTCGATGGCGTGGAACATGGGCCTGCAGGGGGCGACAGGATCGTCACCATCGGCGGGAAGGAGATTCCCATTGGCGGCGACATCATCCTCTCGGTCGACGACATCCCCGTGGTGTCCGAGGACAACATCGAGCAGATCCGCACCAAGTTGGCCGGCGTGCCGCGGGGCACTCCGTTCAAGATGAACGTGCTCCGCGCCGGCAAGGTCCTCGTGCTCACGGGCACGACCCAGGGCGCGAGCCGGTAACGGGCGCCACGGCGCGCCTGTCGGCGTTGTCTCCCGCCCACGTCCGGGCGATCAGCGCCCGCACCTGGAGCTAGTCGCTGACGCCGCGCGATCACCCTGGGCCGGCTGGCCGTCACTGCTGAAGAGTGCCGGTCATCTCGTTGCCGCTCACCTTGAGGATGCCGGTGGAGGCCATCCCGACGAGGTGAATCTCATCGCCCTTCAATACACCGGTGACGGTGGTCGGGCTGGTTCTGTCCAGCCCGGTGAGCTGGACGGCGCCCGCGACGTCCGTGCCGTTCTGCGTCAGTGTCATGCTGAAGATCCCGCGTCCGGCGCTCGCCGGCTCGAATTCCCAGTCCCCGATCCAGACGCCGCGGACGTCGAGGATCTGCGGGTCGCTCGGTGTGGCTGTCGTGCAAGCCGCCGTGAGCATCGTCAGCCCCAGCGCGATCGCAGCCAGTGCGTTCATGTCCATCTCCCTCGTTCGAGTCGCCGCCAAGGCGGGAGTATAGCAAAGGAGGCCGGAAGCCGAACCAGGCGCTCTCGATTTCGAATCATCAGGAGCTATGCCAATGGAAGGCAATCACCGTAGAGCCGAAGAAGCCCGGGACCGCACGCCTGGAGGACGTCCCGGAGCCCGAGGCGCGCGACGGCTCGGTACTCGTGGAAGCCATCGCCGTCGGGGTTTGCGGGACCGACGTCGAGATCGTGGAAGGCAAGTACGGCTGGGCTCCTCGCGGCAAGACGCGCCTGGTGTTGGGCCACGAATCCCTGGGCCGCGTGGTGGACCCGGGCCCTACCGGCGGGCTCAAGAATGGCGATCTGGTGGTGGGGATCGTCCGCCGTCCAGACCCCGTCCCTTGCCCGAACTGCGCGGTGGGCGAGTGGGACATGTGCCGCAACGGCCAGTACACCGAGCGTGGCATCAAGCAGATCGACGGCTTCATGTCCGAGCGCTGGCGGATCGAGCCCGAGTACGCGATGAAGGTGGACAGTTCTCTCGGGCTCCTCGGTGTCCTGCTGGAGCCCACAACTGTCGTCACCAAGGCCTGGGAACAGATCGTCGCGGTCGGCCAGCGCGCCTTCTGGGAGCCCCGGACTGTGCTGATAACCGGGGCGGGGCCGATCGGTCTTCTCGCTGCCCTCATCGGGAAGCAGCGCGGTCTGGACGTTCACGTCCTCGATCGGGCTGATTCTGGACCCAAGCCGGAGCTCGTCCGCTCCCTCGGCGCAAGCTACCACACCGGCACCGTTGCAGGCGTCGGATTCGAGCCGGACGTCATCGTCGAATGCACGGGCGTCGGGCAGGTGATTGCCGACTCGATTCGATCCATTGGGGCGGGTGGCATCGTGTGTCTCACCGGCGTTGGCACCGGCGGCTCCACGATCGGGCCAGCCACGGCAGACGTGGCGGCTGGGGCGGTGTTGCGGAACAACGTCGTTGTCGGCAGCGTCAATGCCAACAAGCGGCACTGGTACAAGGCCGGAGAAGTCCTGGCCCGTGCAGACCGCGCCTGGCTGGCTCAACTCGTGACGCGACGCGAGCGACCGAACGACTTTGCGCGCGCCTTGCAGCGGACGCCGGAAGACATCAAGGTGGTCGTCCAGTTCGCCGAGGTGTGATCTTCGGACAGCCGCATCGGAGGAAGGGACGGCGGGGAACCAATCGATGCGCGACGGTCGGTGCTCGCGCCCCTCGGCGTGGCGTGGCTCCGAATCGCGCTGGTGTTCTTCGTGGTGGCGTACTCGGACCGGTCCCGGGTCTGTTGATCCGCCGATGCCGCAAGTGCCTGGGCTCCGCTGCTCACCCCGGCGATGCGCGCGGAACCGCCGCCAGGTCTCGACCAGCATTGCGCGGAGATGCTGCGCGGGCTGGACTTCACCGGCTGGGCGGCGCCAGGCGCTAGCTCGCGACTCAGAACACTTTCATCAGCGCACCAGCACCCAGATAGTCGAACGTACCTTGGCGCTCGTCACGGGCACCTCCACGCCCCGAGCAGAATGCCAGTTCTGCGCCTGAGGGTGGGTTCGCACGCCGAGAGTGAGCGATCACCGTATTCTTGCTGGGGCGCGTCGATCGTCTGGTCCAGATTGGCCGACAGATAGAACACAAGATCGCCGAAGGCGTGGCGCCGCTGCCAGTGAAGTAGTACTCCGCGGCAAGATTGGCGATAGAACGACGCACGGGCGCCGACCTATCGTCGATGCTCTGGGTGGCCATACGGCACGAAGAATCCCGCGCCACCGCGCAGCGCGAGGCCGTTCCACCAGTTGGTCCAGAACTCGTAGGTTGGCGTGATGGCCGCCACCCCGTTGTCGTTGGAGGTGTGCCGCCGGTCGGTGCTCGGAAGGCCACGTTGAGCGACTGCCGTAGCGTCCGCGTCTCGGAGAGGAGAACGCGGGCGACAATCTGCAGGTCGCCGAGTTGGTCTCGTAGTCCGTGCCGCTCGCCCCCCGGTTCCGAGACGACCGGGAAGTCGACGCGAAACTCGAAGCGCCGATTGAAGGGGCAAATAGAACTGAGAAGACCCGAGTGCTGGTTCCGTTCTCGAGGAATTGTGAGGAGTAGCCGTAGGTTGCGACGCCGAGCCGGTAGAACACGCCGTCGAAGGAGTTGAGGCCAACCCTGCCGCAGCGCCCCTCCCCCGCCGGCCGGCGGACTGACCGAGCCTCGTCCCAGCCTTCTGTGAAAGGCCTCTCAAGGACAGCTCTCGCTATCAGAGAGGGCTCGGCGTACACGTCGCCCGTCAACGACTTGGCGATGGCGTCCGAGCACGCCGTCCGTGGAAGCGGGCGACGTCTCCATGAGCCCAACCCGGCGCTCCGTGGGCAAGCACTCACCGGTGAGTACGAGGCACGTGAAGAGGTGGGCGCGATTCGTTCGTCGGCGGTCCCGTCACTCCTTCGATAACCTGCTGCTCTGGAGCGTGCGCATCTTCTCATCTCTTGCGTTCGGTCGCCCGTGTGGCGCTCACCTTCTTCCACGTGCTGTCCGGGTTGAATGCCTTCATCGCGCGCGCGATGGCGCGCCGTTCGGACCGAGGTCTTTCTGGTACACGACGCCATCCGTGATTGACCAGAAACGTCATGATCCCCGACACGCCATACTGAGCCGGGTGAAGCCACCGAGCGCGAAGCCGCCGATCATACTGCCCTGGGCGAGATAGTCGAACGCGCCGCCGGACGCATCCTTTCCCTGGGCGGTCAGAATCCGATAGTAGTAGCCCCAATAGGGCACTGGGGCGACCGAGCGCCGTAGTGTAGCCCTCGTCCCTGGCTCTCGCGACGAACGCCCCGAGGGGACTGAGCAACTCGCCGGGCCTGGTGGGCCAGTAGAGGCCCGTCCCGCTTGCCGGGGCTGCTCGCGAATCGTTGGGCGTATTGCAGCAGTGAATTCCCGTCGGGTCGCGCGCGTAGTACTCGCGCTGCGCATCGACGAAGGCGAGGCATACCTGAATCGTGTTGAGCTCGTTCTCGCCGATCCGCCGGTTGAGCATCTCTTCCTTGCCGGCCTCGGTATCGAAGCGCCAACTGGGGCCATCGGGAACCAGCGGGATCGCAAACGGGAAGTTGTTGGCCTCCCACGACGAGGACGACCTTGCCGCCCCCGGCCTCGAGCCGATGGCTCTCGTCGTGCTGGCCACGAAGCGCTCGCCCGCGCGGCGGTCGGCCACCTCGTCCCCGGAGAAGACGAGCCCCTTGCCGGCCTCACCAAGAATCGCCAGCAACGCCTTCCGGTCTCCGGCCCTGATCGCGTCCATCAATGCGGTCGTGGCGTCGTCGAGCGAGGCGAAGCGGCGCTGGGCGACAACGCCGGAAGCCGGGACAGCTCAAGCCCGCCGACAGACTGGCGATCATGAGCACGACGCCGATGAGCCGGCGCCGAATCCCGGGCGTCCGTTCAACTCGCGGCTCTCGCATGATCGAGTTCTCCCTCATCGCTTCACCGTCGGCCTCCGCCTCCGCCTCGTCCGCCTCCGCCACCCCGCCCGCCCCCGCCCCTGCCTACCGGCCGGGCGACCACCACCACCGACCGCCTCCTCCACCCCCACCGACTGAGCGACCTCGCCGCCACCGGCCCCGACGCTGCTCTGCCGGCTGGCCTGCCCGCGATCGCTGGCAGCTCTTGGCGTCTGCGCCGCCTCCCATGCCCTGGAACGCGCCGGCCTCACGGCCCCGCGAGAAGCCTGGCCGCCGCCGGGCGTCTGGGCGCGCCCGCCACCTTGGCCGCCGCCGGGCGTCTGGGCGCGCCGCCACCTGACCGCCGCCGGGCGTCTGGGTCGCGCCCGCCACCTTGACCGCCGCCGGGCGTCTGGGCGCGCCCGCCACCTTGACCGCCGCCGGGCGTCTGAGCGCGCCCGCCACCTTGACCGCCGCCGGGCGTCTGGGTCCGCCTGCCACACTTCCTCCACCAGCCCCTCCGGCGCCTCCGCGCTCGAGGTCCTGGCGGCCTTGCTCGGCGCGTCCCCGGTAGGCCTCGCGGGACTGCGTGGCCTGCGGGTTGCCGCCGCGGTTGTAGCGCTGCTGCGTTCCCTGGTCACGGTACTGGACGCCCTGGCGATGTTGCGGATCGTGCTGCCACTGCGAGCGATTGCCGCTTTGGCCTTGCTGGGCGCGCGCCGTGCGCTCACTGGCGACATTCGAGCGGTTCACGGTCTTCGAATAATTCTGGTAGTTGCTGGTGTTGATCTTCACGTTGCCGCCGCCCCAGTTGCAGTTGCCCCAGACCGCGGCGCCCACCGCCATGCCCACGCCGAACGGAGAGCGCCGCGGCACCGAACGCGTAGCCGGGCGGGTAGGGGTAATAGGGAGGGTACGCCGGATACGGCCAGGCGCCGTAGACGACGGTCGGGTTGTAGGAAGGCACGTAGACGACTTGGGGACTGGCGGGCTCGATCTTGATGACCTGTGCCGGCTGCTGCTGAACCACGACGGTCTGCGGCGGGGCTGGGGCGGGCTGCGGATGCGCGCGGCTGGGCAGAGCGCCGCCGCCGCTACCGGCCTCGACCGTCACCTTCTGCTCCGGCGTGCTCTTGAGGTTGCCTGCCCTGGGCCTGCGCGCGCCCGCAAGCGCTGGACCGCGTCGAGCAGCTCCTTCTGCTGGGCCAAGGAACGCATCCCCGAGCTTCTGGGTCCAGTCGAGCTTATTGTTCATCAGGTCGAGGACCTGCGGAAACGCGACAAGCGATTTCACGCTGTCGTCCCAGGGCTGATCCTTGAGCTTCTCGTTGAGCTGATCCTCCTTCATGTTCGGGCTTGTCGCCTTGAGGAATCGCGCCGCCTGGACGATCTCGAGCGGGTAGGTCGAGGCCAATCGATGACCTGCGCCAGCAGCGGATCGGGATAAAGAGCGCGATCGGGGCGGCGACCTGCTCGAGGCTGCTCCGCAGTGAAGACGGCCGACGATCCTGCCGGCGGGGCGCGAAGCGCCGGGTGATCCGGACGGTTGGGCGAGGCGCGGGAAGGGGAGTCACCAGCGCCAGCACCGATAGCCACGCGCAGAGCTTGGATCGTCCGATCGTCGTGATCACGCCGTCCCCTTTGGGCGCCTGCCGCGCCTAGTTCCCTCGTGGATGTCTCGTTCCGCATGAGGTGCCACCGACGACTGGCCTTGGCGGTCAGCGGTGCTCATTTTTGCTCCGACAGCGCGCGGAACGCCTCGACGATCTGCGGCACCTGATCGGGGCGAATGCCTATCTCGGGCATCCGCTGCATCCGACCGGATGGTGGCCACCTGCTGCGGGGTGTCTGAGCACGAGCCGGCTGAGGATTTGGCCTCGCATGGCACCGGGTGCATTGCAGCATCGTGGCGACGCCTGAATCGACTCGAATTCCGCGGGAGGGATGTTCGCGCCCGGATGACTGGCCATGCGCGCCAGCACGTCGAGGATCGCTTGCCGTTCCCAGCCGACGGCCGCGGCAAAGCGCCGGTCGGTGTCGGCACCAGGTGCAGCGCGAGTCGAGGATCTGCTGGATCTGCAGCGGGCGAGCGCGGCCACGTCGTCCTTGGTCACCAGCTTGTCCGGCAGCGCGCGCACCTCGTCGCGGACGACGAGCAGCTGGCTGACCAGCAGCACCGTGAGGACGAGGTTCAGCGCCACCGAGAAGGCGAGGAAGAACGCTAACCGCGTGCTCGAACCGCCCGGCGAGGTCACGAGGTCACTCGCGCGGAGCGCGCCGGATGGCGCCGGCGACGGTTCCGGGGTGAGCGAAGGCTCGGTGTGATCGGCAGCCACCGGACCAGGTAGACGTACGCCAGCACCATCGCGGCCATCGCGCCCACCGAGATCAGCACCTCGGTGAACGCGGGCCGGTAGCTTTCCCAACTGTGGACCTTCATCGTGATCACGGCCGCGTTGAGCCGGTTCAGCACGCGACACCGAGGACGACGCAGGCGCCAGCGCCGCACAGCCGCCACTTGCCGCGTGCTCCACGTCGGGCGTCAAGAGGAGCGCGAGCGGCACCACGAGTCCGAGCACGATCTCGAGCCAGAACCATCGCGCCTCGAAGCCAAACGACAGCGCCTGTTCGGCAACGCCGCGATAGAGCACGTCACCGAGCCGGAGTGCCGGAGTACACTGCGACGATCACACAGTCAGGCCTCGCGCGAGGCTTCGCAGCGCCGCCATGCGGGGCTGTGAGGCGCAAGGAAGTGCGTGGCCAGCGTGTGCTCGACGAGCATGACCGCCGGGCCCGCCATGATCGCGGACAGCAGGAAGAACACCGGGAGCAGTTCCGAGTGCCAGAGCGGGTGCACCTTCGTCGGAAGGAGCAGCAGCAGCGTACCGAGCGACGACTGGTGCAACGACGACAGCGAGACGCCCGCGATCACGATGAGGAGGTAGAACGGCGTTGATCCGACGGACCGGGGTCGTCCATCCAGCTTTGCGAACACGAGCGGGCTGAACTCCGAGCACCAGCACCGTCGTGTACGCCACCGCGCACAACGCCACCTCGTACATCGCCGAGGTGGGAGCCCAGAAAGGAATACCCACCAGATCATCCACGGCCGGCCTGAGCTCGACCAGGAGCACGGCCGCATAGGTCAGATAGAACAGCAAGCCCACGAGCAGCGCGGCGCGCGCACGACGTGGCGGGCGCTCGTATCTGGAAGATCTCGGCGGCCGCGGCGATCGTGAAGCCGACACCCCCGAGGGCGATGCGCGTCAGCATGTCGAAACCGACCCACCATCCCCATGGATAGGCCTGATTGATGTTGGCGATGGTCGCTGGCGATGCCGGTGGCAAAGCGAATGATCGTGGCCACGACCGCCGCGACGACCAGGCCCCAGAGGATCAGCCAGACCGCTCGCCCCCAGCCGAGACCCGTCAGTGGCCTGCATGCTCCCTGCTCTTCGTGCATCGTCGTGCGCCCAGAAGCGGAAGCGCCGTTGCACGATCATCGCGATGACGCTGCCATGGCGACCCACACCGTGCCGAAGATCTTCGGTGTGAAGCGCAGGAGCTTGACGGTCAAGGTTGGCGGCGCCTTGTCCGGGCAGAGTTCGTCGGATAGCCGAGCTTCTCGAACGGGACCGACGACAGATGCAGTACCGACGTGCCGCCGACCTCGTTGAGCCCGTAGATGTGCGGGATGTAGCGGCTGGGCGCGGAGGCGATCCGCTGGCGCGCTTCCTTCACCATGTCCTCCCGCTCGCCGAACGTGATCGCCCCGTGGGGCACCACCTGGGCGCACGCGGGCTCGCGTCCCACCTGGATTCGGTCGGCGCAGAAGGTGCACTTGTGTATGGCGGGGACGACCCGGTCGAAGTCGAACTTCGGCACCACGAATGGGGCACGCCTGCATGCAGTACCGGCAGCCGATGCACGCGCGACGAGTTGAACACCACCGGCCCGTCCGGCGACTTGGTGAGCGCGGTGGTCGGGCACGCGGACGCGCAGGCTGGCTCGAGGCAATGCATGCAGAGCTGGCGACCGAAGACCCAGTCGGGGTGCCCGTTTGGCCCCGCGTCGATCCCGGCGAACGTGATCACGGTGTAGTTGTGCGGGTCCAGGTCACGCGGGTTCTGATAGCCCGGCCCGGCGAAGAAGGTGCTCCCGAGGTCGCCGGGCAGGTCGTTCCAGGCTTCGCAGGCCACCATGCAGGCCCGGCAGCCGATGCACCGCGTGTTGTCCTGGATCATCGCTTTCAGGCGACATCAGGCGGCTCCTTTCCGTGTCACGTCGCAGAGGAAGGCCTTGAACTCCGGGATCATGGTGTTGGCGCTCGCCCACGTTCGGGGTGAGCAGGTTGCCGCTGTCGCCGCGCGCGAGGCCGACCCAGCCCCAATGCCACGGCACGCCGATCTGGTGGATGATCCGGCCCTGCACCCAGAACGGCTCGAACCGCTCGGTGACCAGGGCGCTAGCCCTCGACGCGACCCCGGGCGCTCTCGACCACGACGCGATCGCCGCGCGCGATGCCCTTCTCGCGCGCGCAGGTCGCTTCCGATCTCGACGAAGGCGTCGGGCATGAGCCCGACGAGCCAGGAGCATCTTCCGGCTCATGGCTCCCGTCTGCCAGTGCTCCGAAACCCGGTACGTGGTGGCCACGATCGGGAACCGGTCGGGCCTGCCGATTGCGTCGAGGCCCGGCGTGTCCCAGACCTTGATCACGGGATCGTACTGGATCG
>ERZ1370068.4078-contig-3171_pt1 | contig 25014 bp, 29 predicted proteins | sample MGYA00561227_ERZ1370068 | MGnify/ENA primary metagenome ERZ1370068 (study PRJEB38410, sample SAMEA6850437) | metagenome | study: Metagenomic assessment of the ecological functions of the soil: analysis of the soil microbiota associated with the...
ATGGGCCTCAACATGGATGTCGACCACGTCGCCTTCGCCAAGCCTGGTCAAGTTCGACGGCCGCTCGCCGCCGCCGCCTGACCGCGCCGGAAATCGCGCAGATCGCCGGCCGCGCCGGCCGCCACATGAACGACGGCAGCTTCGGCACCACCACCGAAGTCGGCCCGCTCGAGCCCGAACTCGTGGAGGCCATCGAGAGCCACCGCTTCGACCCGCTGAGTCGCCCTGTACTGGCGCAACGTCGATCTCGACTACCGCTCGCTCGACGGCCTCCTGCGCAGCCTCGAGCGTCCGCCGCCGGCGCCGGCCTGGATGCGCGCGCGAGGCCGACGACCACGCTGCCCTCGCCACCCTGGCGCGCGACCCTGACATTGCCGCCGTCGCGCGCCCCGCTCGTCCCTGCGCCTGTTGTGGGAGGTCTGTCAGATCCCGGACTTCCGCAAGACCCTGAGCGACGGTCACACCCGCCTGCTGGCGCAGGTTATTCCGCCATCTGACCGGTCCGAGCGGCGTGCTGCCGGCGACCTGGGTCGCCGACCAGATCGCCGCATCGATCGCACCGAGGGCGACATCGATACGCTGGTGCAGCGCATCGCGCCATATCCGCACCTGGACCTACATCGCCAACCGGCGGCGACTGGCTCCAGGATTCCAAGCACATGGCGAGCGCACCCGCGCCGTCGAGGACCGCCTGTCGGATGCGCTTCACCAATCGCTGACCCAGCGCTTCGTCGACCGCCGCCACGCGGTGTTGACCTCGCCGCCTGAAGAGCGGCGACGAGCTGATGAGCGCGGTCACGACGCCGTCGGCGACGTGCTGGTGGAAGGCCATCCGGTCGGCCGCATGGACGGCTTCCGCTTCCTGCCGGACGCCGCCACCGGCGCAGAGGCGACGCGCTCGCTCATGACGTCGGCCCGTCGCGCGCTGACCCGCGAGATGCCCGCGCGCCTGCGGCGCGCTGGAACTGGCGCCCGACGAGAGCGTTTCCGTCTCGACCCCGACGGCTGCATCCGCTGGAGGGTGCGATCGTGGCCAAACTCACCACGCGGCGATCATCCGCTGACGCCGCGACTCTCGAGCTCGTGCCGGGCGAACTCGACGACGGGCCCTCGCGCGAGCGCACCTGCCGCCGCCTGGCGCAATGGCTGGAGCGCAGCCTGCGCCAGCGCCTGGGCGCTATGGCGGGCACGCAGCCGATCTCTGCCGCCCTGCCCGCGGCTCGGTGTTTCAGCTGGTCGCCAATCTCGGCATCCTGCCGCGCGCCGGCGGCCGCCGCGCAGCTCGGGGATTGGAAGGCCGGCCGATCGCGAGGCGCTGGCCCGTCTCGGCGTCCATCTCGGCCGCGAGAAGCATCTGGCTGCCCGGCCACGGCAATCCGCCGTCGTGATGCTCAAGCGGGTGCTGGGCGGCCAACAACGAGCAGCCGCTGCCCGTGGATAGTCCTGATCGGGCCCTGAGCCTCTCCACCGAACCGGGACTTCCGGAGACGGCGTATCTAGCGCTCGGCTACCGAACGTTCGGCCGCCGCGCCGTGCGCGTCGATGCCCTTGAGCGCTTGTCGAAAGGCAGCCCACCTGCTGGCGCGGCAAGGCGCCTTTCACGCCGACCGACGCGCTGGCCGGATTGGTCGGCTGCACGGCCGAGGAGCTGGCGCCCTTACTGCAGGCCTGGGGTTCCGTCGTCAGCCCTCCGACGAGCAGGCAACCTTCGTGCTGCGCCGGCGTGGGCGTCAGGTCGAGACGCCTGCCATCGCCAATGGGAATGCGCCACCGCGCCGCCGCCGGCGTCGCCCTCCCGCCAAAGAGCGTGGCGGAGCGATACGCCGTTCGCGCGCCTCGCGGACCTGAGATTCGGCAAATGAACGAGAGGAGGACGGCCGGCGACTCGACAAATGGCTGTGGTTCGCCCGCTTCTGCAAGAGCCGCACGCTCGCTCCAAGCTGTGCGCCGCCGGCAAGATCCCCGCATCGATGGCGAGCTCGTTCACAAGGCACACCATCTGGTGCGGGCCGGCGACGTCCTGACCTTCCTCGCAGGGCGCGCATATCCGCGTCGTCCGCGTCGTCCAACTCGGCCTGCGCCGTCAGCCCGGCTTCACGGAGGCGCGCACGCTCTGCGAGGACTTGCTCCGCCCGCCCCGCGCGAGCCAGCGGTCCTGCAACGAGAGCCCGGCGCCGGCCGACCGACCAAGGTCGAGCGGCGCGCCTCGACCGCTTGCGCGATCAGGATTGAGCGGATGGGCGAGGAATGTGCATCGATCGCGTCGCGCTGCCAGTTGCGCCGCGGGCTGGCGGTATGCTGGGGCAACCTGCCTTCACGGAACTGCGGTCGGGATGCGGCGAAGCCGGCCGGCGGACGCCCGGATGCCATCGTCGGCGACCGGCGGAAGAAGCGGGTAACGGGATGACCTACATCGTCAACGAAGCCTGCATCAAGTGCAAGTACATGGACTGCGTCGAGGTCTGCCCGGTCGATTGCTTCTATGTCGGCGAGAACATGCTGGTCATCCACCCGGACGAGTGCATCGACTGCGGCGTCTGCGAGCCCGAATGCCCGGTCGAGGCGATCAAGCCGGATACCGAGCCAGGCACCGAGAAATGGGTCGAAATGAACCGCCAGTATGCCGAGGCTTGGCCCAACATCACTCGCAAGGGCGAGGCCGCCCGCCGACGCCGACCAGTGGAAGGGCGTACCGGAAAAGTTCGAAAAAACACTTCAGTCCGAACCCCGGAAAGGGCTGACTACCCCGGTCCAGGAGGGCTCTGAGGGGCTCGCCCGGAAATCGTGATTTCGCGACTGCCGGTCGCGATTGGTTGAATTAACCGTATCAGTTTGATATAGTTATAGTTGCGTTGCGCGCGGTCGGTTACCGGCGCGTAACTGCGCGACGGTGCGGGTGCTCGTAACCTGCTCCCCGTTAACTGGAATCTCGGTAACGGCGCCGTGCGGAGGCAGGGCGCCAACGGGAGGGAATTGGCGGCATAACCCTTTGTCTGGGAAGTTTTATGGGCGTGCCGGCCGGAAGTTTGATCGAGAGAGTGACGTGGATGCCAGGAGCAGAAGGACATCCGGTTTCAAGAAGCATGATTTTCGTGGTCTACCCGACTCACGGCGTCGGCAAGGTATTCGGAATCGACACGCAGGTGATCTCCGGCCACAGCCTGCAGGTGATCACGATCCTGTTCGATAAGGATCGCATGACCCTGCGCGTGCCGGTGGCGAAGGCCAAGAATTCCGGCCTGCGCAAGCTGTCGAGCCGCAAAGATCATGGACTCGGCCCTGCAGACCCTGAAGGGCCGCTCGCGCACCAAGCGCGCGATGTGGAGCCGGCGGGCGCAGGAATACGAGGCCAAGATCAACTCCGGCGATCCGGTCTCGATCGCCGAGGTGGTGCGCGACCTGCACCGCAACGCCGATCAGCCGGACCAGTCCTACAGCGAGCGGCAGATCTATCAGGCCGCCCTCGACCGCCTTGTGCGCGAACTGGCGGCCGTCGAGGCCATCGACGACGGCCGCGACCAAGACGCTCGAGCAGGTGCTGAAGGCCGCCTGACCGGCGGCTCTGCTTCTATAGCGCTGATCGCAGGCCCGCGCGCTCCCGAGGGAAGCGCGCGGGCTTTGCATTACGCAGATTTTCTGTGCCATGTCAGGCACAGCGATTCGCGATGGGCGGATCGCATCCATCGCATCGATTGCACGCGTCGGGGAATCGCCTCGCATGTCCGATCGCGACAAGTTCGCGGTGTTGCGCAAATCCAGGCGGGTGTGGGCCGTCGCCGCCATCCACGGCGAGGCCGAGAAGCTCGCGACCCTGCATCGCGCGCTCGAGCCGCGCATCGTCGCCGGCGACCGCCTGGTCTATCTCGGCAACTATCTCGGCCACGGCCGGACGTGCGCGCGACGCTCGATGCGTTGCTGGCGTTCCGGCGCGAGCTTGATCGCGCGCCCCCGGCATGTTCGCCGCTGATGTCGCCTATCTCCGCGGCAGCCAGGAAGAGATGTGGCAGAAGCTGCTGCAGCTGCAGTTCGCTCCCAACCCGCGCGCAGGTCTTTGCCTGGATGGTTGAGCACGGCGCCGGCGCCACGCTCACCACCTATGGCGGCGAGATCCAGCAGGGCTTCGTGTGCACGCGCGACGGCCCGCTCGCCATCACGCGCTGGACGAGCAGAGTTGCGCGCGGCCATGCAGGCCGTCCCCGGCCACTACGCGCTGATGAGCGCGCTGCGCCGCGCCGCCTACACCGACGACGGCGCCCTGCTGTTCGTCCATGCCGGACTCGATGCCGACCGCCCGCTCTCGGCTCCAGAGCGACTCGCTGTGGTGGGGTACGGGCAGCTTCGCCAAGCTCGACCGCTCCTACGGCGGCTTCATCCGCGTGGTCCGCGGCTTCGAGCGCGCCCATGCGGGCATCCAGACCAGCCAGTTCACCGCCAGCATCGACGGCGGCTGCGGCTTCGGCGGCCCGCTCGTCGCCGCCTGTTTCGACAAGCGCGGCGACGTCGTCGACTCGATTGAAGCGTGACCCTGTTCGCCGGTCACGACCTGGCGTGCCGACGCGGCGAGCGCCCGGTGTTTGCAGGCCTGTCCTTTCGAGTCGCCGCCGGCGGCGCGCTGCTGCTGCGCGGACCCAACGGCAGCGGCAAGTCGAGCCTGCTGCGCTGCATGGCCGGCCTGTTGACGCCTATCGCCGGCGTCGAGACTTGGGACGACCGGCCAATCGCGCTCGATGTCGACGCCCACCGCAGTCGTCTGCGCTATCTCGGCCATCAGGACGCGGTCAAGCCGGCGCTGACCGTGCTGGAAAATCTGGTGCTATGGCAGCAGCTCCATGGTCTCCGCGATGCCGCGGCGATCCGTCGCGCGCTCGCGGGTCTCGGCCTCGACCGGCTCGCCGAACTGCCGGCGCGGCCTGCTCTCCGCCGGCCAGCGCCGGCGCGTGGCGCTCGCGCGGCTGGTGGCAGCGCCGGTGTCGCTGTGGTTGCTGGACGAGCCGACCACCGCGCTCGATGACGACGGCGTCGCCCGCTTCCGCGCGCATGGTCGGCGATCACCGCGCGAGTGGTGGCCTCGTCGTGCTGTCGAGCCATGGCGATCCCGGCGTCGCCGGCGAAGTGCCTCGCTCGCGGATTTCGTGCCTCCGCCCGAGCTGAGTTCATGACGGCTTTCCTCGCCCTCGTGCGCCGCGATCTGCAGCTCGCGATGCGCCAAGGCAGCGACGCCGCGCTGGTGCTGATCTTCTATCTGCTGGCCGTGCTCCTGTTTCCCTTCGGCGTCGGGCCTGAGCCCAACATCCTCGCGCGCATCGCCACCGGCGTGCTGTGGGTGACGGCGCTGCTGGCCGCGCTGCTGGCGCTGGAGCGGCTGTTCGTCTCGGAGTACGAAGACGGCAGCCTCGACCAACTCGCGTTGCTGCCGCTGCCGCTCTCTCTCGTGGTGCTCGCCAAGGTCCTCGCCCACTGGCTGTTGACGGGCTTGCCGCTGACTCTGCTGGCACCCTTTCTGGCCATCGCCCTCGGCATGGACGAAGCCGGCTATCCCGTTCTCGTCCTGGCGCTCGCACTCCAGTGCACGCCGACCCTCAGCCTGATCGGCGCCCCCGGCGCCGCGCTCACCCTCGGCGCCCGCCGCGGCGCGTGCGCTGCTGGCGCTGCTCGTCCTGCCGCTCTACATCCCCGCCCTGATCTTCGGCGTCGCTGCCGTCGATGCATCGCTCGTCGGTCTCGCCGCCGTTCCGCATCTGGCCATTCTCGGCGCGCCCTTGCTGGCGGCAATCCCGCTCTGTCCGTGGGCAACGGCGGCGGCCTTGCGGCAAGCCTTGGAATAGCGTGCCGGCCGCGAGCGGTTGACCGGCGCGCAGCGGCGGTCTTCAATACGATCGCGACGCGGGCGGACGCGACGGACGGAATCGGCGGATACAGCGATGCGCTTGGCCTGCGATGTCGGCGGCACCTTCACGGACCTCGTGCTGGAAGACGATACCGGCCGCCTTCGCCTCGTTCAAATCGCCGACGACGCCGGCCGATCCGCTCGTGGGATTGCTGGCGGCCGTCGATCTGGCGGCGGCCGATCTCGAATGCACGCGCCGCGAACTCCTGGCCGGCGTGGCGAGTTTCGTCCACGGCACGACGCGCGCCATCAATGCGATCCTCACGGGCAGGACCGCCTCGCACGGCCTTTCTGACCACCGAGGGCCATCGCGACATCCTGCTGCTGCGCGAAGGCGGCCGCCTCGATCCCTACGACAACACGCCAGCCCTTTCCGCGCCCCTACGTGCCGCGCGCCCTCACGCTTTGAAGTGCCTGAGCGGATCGGCGCCGACGGTCGCGTGGTGAGCCGATCGATGAAGCCGGCGGTCGCGCGACCGCCCGGGATCTTGCCGAGCGCCGTATCGAAGCAGTGGGCGTCTGCCTGCTGTGGTCGATCGCCAATCCTGCCCATGAGCTGATGATCGAAGAGATCCTGCGCCGAACGTTGCCGGACCTGCCGGTGACGCTCGCATCGCCTCAATCCGACGATCTCGCGAATATCGCCGAGCCTCCGCGACCTGCATCGACGCCTCGCTTGAAGCCGCTCATGGGCACGCTATCTGCGCGGCCTTGCCGAGCGGCTGCGGGCGGAGGGCTTCGCCGGTCGGCTGCTCACCGTCACCAGCCAGGGCGGCATGATGGACGCGGCCGACATGGCGGCGGCGCCGATCCATGCCATCAATTCCGGGCCGAGCATGGCGCCGGTCGCCGGCCGCCATCTGGCGCGGCAGCGAGGCGAGGCCGAGATGGCGATCGTCGCGGATACCGGCGGCACCAGCTTCGACGTCAGCCTGGTGCGGCGCGACCGCATCCCCTGGACGCGCGAGACCTGGCTCGGCCCGCGGTTTCGCGGCCACATGACAGGATTCCCATCGGTCGACGTGAAGAGCATCGGCGCCGGCGGCGGCTCGATCGCGCGCGTCGACGAAGGTGGCCTCCTCCAGGTTGGTCCCGGAGAGCGCTGGCGCCGATCCCGGCCCGGTCTGCTACGGCCGCGGCGGGCAAGCGCCCACCGTCACCGACTGCGCGCTGGTGCTGGGCTATCTCGATCCCGCATTCTTCTCGGCGGCGCCATCCGCCTCGATGCGCGCCGCCGCCCGCGCCGCGGTCGAGCGCGCCGTGGCCCGCCCGCTCGGCATGTCGGCGCGACGAAGCCGCTGCCGCCGTCCTCGGCGGTCGCTACCGAGAACATGGTGTCGGCGCGATCGAGGAGATCACCGGTCAACCAGGGCATCGATCCGGCGCGGCGCCGTGCTCGTTGGCGGCGGCGGCGCTGCCGGCTTCAACGCCGTCGCCATCGCCCGCCGCCTCGGCTGCGCGCAGCTGCTGGTGCCGGCGGTGGGCGCCGCCTTGAGTGCGGTCGGCGCGCTCATCTCCGATCTCTCCACCGATCGCGCGCGTCCTCTTCATGCGGTCGGATACCGCGGACGGCGGCAGCGATCAATGCCGTCTTGGCGGAGCTGGCGCGCGAAGCCGAGGCCTTCGCGCGCGGCCCCGGCGCCGGCGCCGTCGAACATAGGACCGAGTTCGTGGTGGAGGCCCGCTATCCGCAGCAGACCTGGGAGATCGAGGTGCCTTTGCGCCGGCCGCGCTTCGACGATGCGCGGCAGGTGCAACAGCTGGTCGAGGATTTTCACGCGCCTTCCATCGCGAGCTCTACGCCGTCGACGATCCGACCTCGAGCGTCGAGCTGGTTACCTGGCGTGTGCGTGTCCATTGCCGCCTGCAAATGACCGACGGCCTGAAGCTCGCGGGCGCAACGTCCGCGAGACCGGCGCCGACCGAGCGTACGATCTACCTACGGGGCCTGGGCCGCGTGTCCGCCGTCCTGCGTCGTCGTCGGCGATCTGCCGCCAGGGCAGACGATAGAAGGTCCGGCGATCGTCGAATCCGACTTCACGACCGTCGTCATCGACGCCGGCGCCGCCGCCCGCCGCCTCGACGTCCGGCAGCCTGCTGATCACGCCATGAGTCGAACCACGGAGAGATGCCGATGACACGGCAGCAATCGGTACAGGCCCTGGCCGAGAGCGGCGGCGACTCGATGTCGATCTGGCCGTGCCTCGAAGCGTCTCGAAAGCATCGCGCGGCGGATGGCGCATACCCTCCACCGCACCGGGCGCTCAGGCCTCATCAACACGGCGCGCGATCTCTCCTGCTGCATCGTCAGCGCGCGGCACGAGCTGGTCACCGAAGCCGAGAGCCTGCCGTCGCACGTGCTCGTCGGTCCCGGACATCATGTCGCGCACGATGGTCGAGTTTCACCCGCAGTTGCGGCGCGGCGACGCCTTCCTCCACAACTCGCCCTATCACGGCAATTCCCACGCCGCCGACCACACCATCATGGTGCCAGTGATCGATGACGACGGCGCGCATCGCTTCACCGTCTTCGCCAAGGCCCACCAGGCCGACATCGGCAACTCCATGCCGACCACCTACACCGGCAACGCCCTCGATGTGTACAACGAGGGCGCGCTCATCTTCCCCGCCGTCCAGGTCCAGCGCGACTACCAGCATATCGACGACGTCATCCGCATGTGCCGGCTGCGCATCCGCGTGCCCGAGCAGTGGTGGGGCGACTATCTCGCGCTCATCGGCGCTGCCCGCATCGGCGAGCGCGAACTCGCTGGCGCTCGGCCGCGAAGTCGGCTGGGCTGCGCTCGACGCTCATGTCCGGCAATGGCTCGACTACAGCGAGCAACGCATGACCGCCGCCATCCGCCGTCTGCCCGCCGGCCGCCGCACGCGCGTCAGCATCCACGACCCCTTCCCGGGCACGCCGGCCGAGGGTGTACCGATCAAGGTCACCGTCGCCGTCGACAGCGCGGCCGGCCGCATCGAGGTCGACCTGCGTGAGAATCCGGATTGCCTGCCCAACGGCATGAACGTCGACGCAGGCCAATGCCCGTCGGCCGCCATGATCGGCATCTTCTCGTCGCTCGGCGAGGTGGTGCCGCGCAACGCCGGCAGCTATCGCCGGATCAGCCGTCCATCTCGCGCGAGAATTGCTGCGTCGGCATTCCCCGCCATCCCGCCTCCTGTTCGCTCTCGACCACCAATCTCGCTTCGAAGGTCGGCAACGCCACCCAGGCCGCCATCGCCGATCTTGCGGATGGTTTCGGGCTCGCGGAATCCGGCACCATCGTGCCGGACTTCCATGGCGGTGATCTCGGGCCGCAACCCGCGCGACGGCAACCGTCCCTTCATGAATTCGCTCTTCCTCATGCATACCGGCGGTCCCGGCGCGCCGCAGGCCGATGCCTGGCTCACCACCGTGCATATCGGCGATCTCGGGCTCTGTTACCTCGACAGCGTCGAGGTCGACGAGCTGCGCTATCCCATCCATGTGCTGCGCCGCGGCATCCTGGCCGACACCGAAGGCGCCGGCCGCCATTGCGGCGCTCCCGCCGGCATCTGCGAATACGGTCCGGTGGACACGACCATCGAGGCCTGGTTCTCGAGCGACGGCACGATCAATGCCCCGCTCGGCGTCCGCGGCGGCCAGCCCGGCGGCCGCTCCAGCCAGTTCAAACGCGGCCGCGACGGCCAGCTGACCGCCGTCGCCCCTGCGGCGGCGTCACCCTGGCGCCCGGCGAGACGCTCGTATCCATCTGTTGCGGCGGCGGCGGCTATGGCCCGCCCGAGCCCGCGATCCCGAGCGCGATCCGCGAGGATCTGGCCGAAGGCTGGATCAGCGCGGCGCGCGCCGAGACCGTGTATGGGCTGAAGGATTGATCGTGCCTCGGCGCGGTTCCTTGATCTCTGACGATGCAACCCCTCTGCCGACCTTGGCATCGGTCGCCCGCGCCCCCATAATTCAGGGATCATGCATCGCTTCGCCAACCCGGCGCGCTTCCAGCGGATCGCCAACGCCGTGCTGCCGTGGTTCGCCGCGGCGACCGCGCTCCTGCTTACGCTCGGCCTCTACTTCGCGCTCTTCGACTCGCCGGCGGATTATCAGCAGGGCGAGACCGTGCGCATCATGTACGTCCACGTGCCCTCGGCCTGGATGGCGCTCTTCGTCCTACAGCTTCATCGCTGCCGCCAGCGCCGCCGCGCTCATCTGGCGCCATCCCCTGGCCGACGTGGCGGCGCGCTGCGGCCTCGCCGATCGGGGCTTGCTTCACCTTTCTGGCGCTGGTGAGCGGCTCGCTGTGGGGCAAGCCGATGTGGGGCGCCTGGTGGGTGTGGGATGCGCGCCTCACCTCGGTCCCTGATCCCTGTTCTTCCTATATCTCGGCCACATGGCTCTGTTGCGCGCCTTCGACGATCCCACCCGCGGTGCCCGTGCCGCCGCCATCCTGGCGCTCGCCGGCTTCGTCAACGTGCCCATCATCAAGTTCTCGGTCGACTGGTGGAACACGCTCACCAGCCCGCCAGCATCCTGCGCCTGGGCGGCCCGTCGATCGATCCTCCATGCTGCTGCCGCTCCTGCTGATGGCGGTCGGCTTCACGACATTCTTCGTCGTGGTGCTGCTCCTGCGCATGAAGGCCGAGCTGCTCGCCGCCCGCCTGCGCGCCGCCCAGCTCGCGCGCCTGCAACCGGCAATGCCATGACAAACACGATCCAGGATTTCCTCGCCATGGGCGGCTACGCGCAATTCGTCTGGCCGGCGTACGGTCTGGCGGCGGTCGTGCTGGTCGGCTTGCTGGCGGTCAGCCTGCGCCAGCTGCGCAGGGCCGAGGCCGAGCTGAGCGCGCTCGGCCTATCCAAACGCGAGCGCGCGTGAAGCCGAAGCGGCGCCGCCTCTATTTTCGTCGTCGTCGGCATGGTGCTCCTGGGCGCCGCGGCTGGCCTCGCGCTTTACGCCATGAACGACACGCTCGTGTTCTTCTACAGCCCGAGCGAGCTGTTGGCGAAGCAGATCCCGCCGGGACGCACGCTGCGCATCGGCGGCCTGGTTGAGACCGGCAGCGTGGCGCGCGATGCCGACGGCGCCACCGTGCATTTCCGCGTCACCGATACGGCGAAGACCGTTGCGGTTGTCTACAAGGGCATCCTGCCCGACCTCTTCCGCGAGGGGCAGGGGCGTGGTGGCCGAGGGCACGATGAGTCAGGACGGCGTCTTCGTCGCCGCCGAGGTGCTGGCCAAGCACGACGAGAAATACATGCCGAAGGAAGTGGTGGACGCCCTGAAGAAATCCGGCCGTTGGCAGGAAGGGGCGGGGCGCATAATCCTGTAGAGGCGGCCACGCGGGCCGCCCTACAAACGGGATGCGACTGCCATGAATCTACCCGCCACCAACGTGAGTCTCGCGTTCGGCCTTCCCGCCGCTTGGTACCATGACCCGCAGATCTACGAGCGCGAGCGCCAGGCGGTGTTCCGGCGCGAATGGATCTGGCTCGGCCGCGCGGACCAACTCAGCAACCCCGGCGACTACATCGCCAGCGAGTTCGCCGGCTGGCGGCTGTTCGCGATCCGCGACCGCGACGGCGCGCTGCACGCCTTCCACAACGTCTGCCGCCACCGCGGCGCGCCCATCCTGAAGGACGGCCCCGGCCGCTGCGACGTGCTGCGGTGCGGCTATCACGGCTGGACCTACGACACGGCCGGCCGCCTGCGCGCCACGCCGCACTTCGGCAACGCCGTCGATTTCGACAAGAAGGATTTCGGCCTCCATCCGATCCGCGTCGCCACCTGGCGCGGCTTCGTCTTCGTCAATCTCGCCGAGGATCCCGTGCCGCTCGTCGAGGGCCTCGGCGATCTGTGCGGGAAGCTGAACCCTATCCGCTCGAAGACTATCGCTTCGTCGGCGAGGAAGTGTTCGAGATGGACTGCAACTGGAAGGTCTATACCGACAACTACGTCGAGGGCTACCACATCCCCGGCATCCATCCGGCCTTCAACGCCGTCATCGATTTCGAGAAGTTCGCTACCGAGGGCCGCAACCGCACGGTCATCATGCGAGGCGCCGCAGAAGGATGGCGCCGTCTACAGCGGCACCTGGCTGTGGCGCTATCCGAACATGACGCTCTCCACGTTTCCCGGCGGCATGAACATCTCGCGCATCGTGCCGCTGGGACCGCGGCGCGTGCGCCAGTACTACAACTTCCTGTTCGCGGATACGTCGCCCGATGCGCTCGAGCGCCACCGCCGCACCATGGCCTGGACCTGCAACGTCATCCGCGAAGACTTCGCCATCTGCGAAGGCACGCAGGCCAACCTCGAAGCCGGCATCTTCACCCAGGGCCCCCTCAGTCCCCGGCACGAAGACGGCGTGCGCTACTATCACGAACTGCTGCGGCGGGCGCTGGCCTAGAATTGCGGCGCCGGGCAAAGTGGTATGCAAAATGGTTGGGGCAATCAGCCCGATCAGCGCGTACATTGACCCCCATCTGGATCCCATCGGACGGCGTCAATAATCGCCTTGCCTTGAGGCCGCAAGTCGTCCCAGACTCTGGCACGTGCGAGACCCGTTCGCTGTGAATCAACCAGGACGGCCGCATGTTGAAACAACAGGAATCCCACAATGAGGGACAATGATATCCACTCAAAGCTCAGTCTGAACGGTCGGCATTCCCGGCGGCTGTCCCGTCGCCGGGCGCCTGAGGTCTCCTGGGCTCGGGCGTGGCAACCGCGGTGGCCTGCGCCCTGGCGCTGCGCCATGCCGCGGCCGATCAATCTGATGGGCCCCGGCGGGATCCTGCTGGCGCGGCCGGACCAGCCGGTGACGCTGCCGCGCTTCGAAGACCTTCGATCAAGAGCGGGCTGGAGCCGGAGAAGGGCGGCACCTTCACGGTCTTCAACTACGTCCGACTACATCGACAAGAAGGTCGTCGACGAATTCGGCAAGAAATACAAGGTCAAGACCCAGATCACGACCTTCGACAGCATGGATATCGCGATCACGCGGCTGGCCAAGCATGTGAAGGCCGACGTCACGAACATCTTCGCTCGACCGGCTCGGCCAGGCCGTCGCCGGCAAGCTGCTGAAGCCGGTCAACCCCGACTATGTCCCCAACCTGAAGAAGAACGTCTGGCCGACGCTGCAGAGCCCGTTCTACGACGTCGAGTCGCGCTACACCGTGCTCCTACACCGTCTACAGCACCGGCATCGGCTGGCGCAGCGACAAGGTGAAGGGAGGACATCGCCCACCTCGAGAATCCCTGGTCGATCTTCTGGAATTCGCAGGCCTACAAGGGCTAGTGTCGGCGTGCTCGACGATCCCCGCGAGGCGCTGGGCATGGCGTTGCTCTATGAGAAGAACTACGACGTCAACACCGAGGATCCGGTGGTCATCGACAAGGCGCTGGCCGGACCTGAAGGCGCTGATCCCCATCTGCAATCCCAAGATCAACATCACCGAGTATCAGACGCTGCCGGAAGGCACGTCCTATCTGCATGAGGTCTGGTCGGGCGACATGTTCAGCGCGGTCATCTCCTACATGCCCAAGGACGGCGATCCCTCGACGCTGCAGTATTGGATCGCCGCCGCGCGGCAAGGCCCTGGTGCAGAACGACTGCTGGGCGATCTCGGCGACGACCAAGAAGCCGGTGCTCGCCCATCTCTTCCTGAACCACATCATCGACGAGCAGGTCGCCTCCGACAACTTCCTCAACTTCACCGGCTACCAGCCGCCGCAGATCTCGATCACGGCGGACGACCTCGTCGCGAAGGGCGTGATACCGAAGAACCTGGAGAGCGTCGTGTTGAGGCCGGAGGATCTCGGCAGCGATTCACTGCAGCTGATGGCGCTCACCGCCAAGGGCCAGGCGCTGTGGCAGAGCGCCTACGCTAAGTTCGTTTCGGGAGTCTCAGATCCGCCGGACCGTACCGGGAGAGCAGGGGCCGGGAGAGCAGGGGCATGTATCCGCGCGGCCTGTGGCCGATGTTCGCGCTGCCGGGCATCGTGTGGCTGCTCCTGCTTTTCATGGTGCCGTTCTACGCCGTCATCGCCGTCGCCTTCGGCACGGTCGATCCGATCTTCCAGAATCCGGTCCCGGTCTGGAACCCGCTCGACTGGAGCTACGACTACATGCTGGAGACGCTGGCCGGCTTTCTGCCGGGCGGCGACTACTGGCGCGTCTTCCTGCGCACGGCGGAATATGTCGCCGCTTCGCTGGCGCTCTGCCTGCTGATCGGCTACCCCGTCGCCTACTACATCTCGCGCCATGCCGGCCGCACGAAAGCGCTGCTGGTGGCGCTGCTGGTGCTGCCGTTCTGGGTCAGCTACCTCATGCGCATGCTGGCCTGGGTGAACCTGCTGGCCCCGGCGGCTACGTGAACGATGTCCTCACCTGACGCACCTGGTGACGACGCCGCCGGACTGGCTGAACGGGCAACCCCTACTCGGTCATCCTCGGGCTGGTCTACGGCTACATCCCCTACCTCATCATGCCGCTGCTGGCGGCCCTCGACCGCATCGACAAGAGCCTGCTGGAGGCGGCGCGCGATCTCGGCGCCAGCCCGTTCCGCGCCTTCGTCCACGTCACCCTGCCGCTGTCGAAGACCGGCATCCTCGGCGCCAGCGTGATCATCACGCTGCCCGATGTTCGGCGATTACTACACGCCCAATATCGTCTCGGGCTCGCCGCAGACGAGCGATGCTCGGCAACCAGATCGACATCTTCTTCCATGGCGGCTCCGCAGCCGGCCATCGGCGCCGCCTTGACCATGGTGCTGTCGCTCTTCCTCGGCGTGCTCATGGTCTACTACATGTACACGGTCCGCCGCCGCCTCGCGCGAGGTGCGGGCGTGACGGCGGCTCCGGCATCGCTGGCGCCGCCCCGCAACCGCTCGGCGCTGGCGCCGGGCGCGCGACTGGATCGCCAATCCCTGGGCCCGGCCGCGCTTCCTGGTGCTGGTCACCTGGCTCTACATCGTCTGGTCGATCGTGCCGGTCGTCATCGCCATCCAGTTCTCCTTCAATGACGGCCGCTCGCTCACGGCCTGGCAGGGCTTCTCGCTGACGCGCTGGTATTTCGACGATCCCGGTCAACTCCGTCTGGAACGATCCGGCGCTCGCCAGGGCGCGCTGATCCAGAGCCTGAAGCTCGCCGCGCTCGACATGCTCATCGCCACGCCGCTCGGCGTGCTCCTGGCGCTCGGCCTCGCGCGCTGGCGCGGCTACGCGGCGGAGGCGTCGGCAACCTGCTGATGCTGTTCCCGCTGGTCACGCCCGAGATCGTCATGGGCGTCTCGCTGTCGCTGGTGTTCGCCATCTCTTCGACTTCGTCGAGCCCAGCACGACGGCCCAGGTCCTCGGCCACGTCACCTTCTCGCTCTCCTACGTGGTGGTGATCGTGCGCGGCCGGCTGTTCTCGATCGGCCGGCAATACGAGGAGGCGGCCGCCGATCTCGGCGCGACGCCGTGGGAGACGCTGTATCTCGGTGCTGCTGCCGCTGCTGCTGCCGGCGATCCTCTCCAGCCTGATGATCGTGTTCGCCATCTCGATCGACGATTTCGTGATCAGCCAGTGGCTGTCCTGCGGCGCCGATTGCGACACCATGCCGATCCGCATCTACAGCGCGACGCGCGCGGCGCCGCTGCCCTCGATCAACGCGCTCGCGGCGATCATGGTCTATTTCACCATCGCGGCCCTGCTCATCGCCTACTTCCTGTTCCGCTTCCTCACCCGCGGCGAGCGCGGCGCAGGCGCGGCTGGCGGTCGGTGGTGGCGGAAATGGGCGGCATTCGTACCTTGTGACATGATGAGTGGGAGGCGGCGTGAGCCGGCGGCGAAGTCCAGGTCGTGGATCTGATCAAGCGGTTCGGCGCCGGTAACCGCGGTGCGACGGCATCAACCTGCACATGCCCGGCGGCGAGTTCTTCTCGATGCTCGGCCCCTCCGGCTGCGGCAAGACGACGACGCTGCGCATGATCGCCGGCTTCGAGCAGCCGACCGACGGCAAGATCCTGCTCGACGGCGAGGACATGGCGGGCACGCCGCCGCACAAGCGCCAACGTCAACACCGTGTTCCAGAACTACGCGCTCTTCCCGCACCTGAACGTCGCAGGACAACGTCGCCTTCGGCCTGCGCCGCCAGCGCGGTCGAGCGCAACGAGCTCCAGCGCCGCGTCGCCGAGGCGCTCGGATCTGGTCCAGCTCACCGGCTTCGAGAAGCGCAAGCCGGCGCAGCTCTCGGGCGGCCAGCAGCAGCGCGTGGCGCTGGCCCGCGCGCTCGTGCTGAAGCCGGCCGCGTGCTGCTGCTGGACGAGCCGCTGGGCGCGCTGGACGCGAAGCTGCGCAAGACACTGCAGATCGAGCTGAAGGCGCTGCAGCAGCAGGTCGGCATCACGTTCATCTACGTCACCCACGACCAGGAAGAAGCGCTGACGATGAGCGACCGCATCGCCGTCATGTCGAACGGCCGGGTCGAGCAGGTGGCGCCGCCGCGCCGAAGTCTACGAGGAACCGTCCACCGTCTTCGTCGCCGATTTCCTCGGCGTCTCCAACCTGATGCAGGTGACCGCCCGCGGCGCCGACAGCCAGGGGCCGCTGCCGGATCCGGCTCGACAGCTTCGAGCTGCAGGCGGCGCGCGCGCGGCGACACCGCCACGTCCGGCGAGACCAAGGCCACCATCCGTCCCGAGCGCGTCCGCCTGGAACCGCAGAGTGCCTCCGGCGAGAACCGCGTGCCCGGCATGGTCGAGCGCTGGGTGTATCTCGGCAACGCCGTTCAGCTGATCGTGCGCCCTCGCCACCGGCCAGACCATCCAGGTCCTGATCCAGAACACCGGCGACGACATCCCCTACGCCCAGGGCACGCCGGTGCAGGTGCACCTCCCGGCCGATGCCCTGCGCGTGCTCACCGACACCGGCGCGCCGGGCGCACGAGACAGCGGCGGTGCCGCGGCCCCCGGCCGCTGAGCGCCGCCGCGCCCCACGCTCAACGACCTCAACCACGCCGGGTGTCCGCCGACTGTCAGTGGTCGCGCTGCAAGGTCTGCAGGACGAAGTCGGCACGCTCGGCGACGGCGATCTTGGGAAGGATCGTCACCTCGTAGCCGAGTGACGGATAAACGTCGAGGAGACGGCGATATTCGGCGACGGCGACATCGAGGCCATGACGCCGCTCCCTGTCGGTCGCGTAGATTTCGGGCCAAGGGCGGCGCCAGAAACATCCGATGGTAGCAGTGGCTGATGGAGTGTCCGATGGCTGCCAGCACCGGCTCGCCGGTCAGGTGCTGAAGGGCGGCGGCCGCATCGATCAGGCCCCTGTCGAAGAATACCCAACCGCGTGACCGGCTGGCGGCCGCGTGATCGGCGACGGCCAGGGGCCATGGCGCGACGCGCGACATGCGGCGGCGTCCACCACGGTAGTGCCAGTGGCGTCGCCGGACAGCTCTTCCTCGACGATCCGGCGCCCCGGCTCTGCCACCGTGGCGTGGCCGCGCCGCGCGAGTTCGTTCAGCAGAGTCGACTTGCCGCCTCCCGAGCATCCGGAGATCACGACGAGAGGGTTCTCGGCGGGCATTGACATCGGCGCTGACTGTTCTATATTTGTTCTATAGCTCTCCGCGTCGGTCGATCGCCGACTCGAAGGGTGGATATTTGACATCGTGTATCAGTCGGTGGAACCCGCCGCACCTGCCCCTGGACAGGGAAAGCACGCGGCCGCCTCGATATTCACCCGCCATCCGTGTACGCATGAAATCCATAGGGTTGGATTGCGAGTTTCATGGTTGGACCCTTGCCTCGAGGCAACGGGATCTCCGCTTGATCGGTTGACTCGCGGGCTGTCCCGCTGATTGGCGTTCCCGCTGGGCATGGGGTCCTTCGCTCCATTTCCGTCCCTGCTTTGCGCTTGGCACCGGACGCGACCCGTCCTATGGTTGGTCGGCAGCAAAGCGGCAGTCATAGCCGCGACGAACAGTGTAGGGGCACAGACGAATGGCTGATCCCACGCCGGCCCTCGTCGTCGAGGACATGGCAAAAGCGTTTCGGCGACCTCGAGGTCCTGACGGGCGTCTCGCTCGAGGCCCACGAGGGCGATGTCATCGCCATCCTCGGCAGCAGCGGCTCCGGCAAGAGCACCATGCTCCGCTGCATCAACCTGCTGGAGACGCCCGATACCGGCCGCGTCTACGTCGCCGGCGAGCTGATCAAGATGAAGCCCACGCGCGACGGCCACGCCACGCCGGAGGATCACAAGCAGGTCGACCGCATCCGCTCCGAGCTCGGCATGGTCTTCCAGAGCTTCAACCTGTGGTCGCACACTGACCGTCGCTGCAGAACATCATCGAGGCGCCCATCCATGTGCTGAAGCTGCCGCAGGCCGAGGCGGTGGCGCGCGCCGAGGCGCTGCTGGTCAAGGTCGGCATCGCCGACAAGCGCGACCACTATCCCAGCCACCTCTCCGGCGGGCAGCAGCAGCGGGCGGCGATCGCGCGGGCGCTCGCCATGGAGCCGAAGGTGATGCTGTTCGACGAGCCGACCTCGGCCCTCGATCCCGAGCTGGTCGGGCGAGGTGCTGCGGGTCATGCGTCAGCTGGCCGAGGAGGGCACCACCATGTTGGTGGTCACCCACGAGATGAGGCTTCGCGCGCGAGAAGTCGTCGCAGACCATGATTCCTGCACAAGGGCCTCATCGAGGAGAAGGGCCCGCCGAAGGAGGTCTTCAGCAACCCGAAGTTCGGATCGCTTCCGCCAGTTCCTCGCCGGCAACCTGTCGGTCCGGTCCCAAGCCGCACTGACGGCGCGCATGGCGACCGAAAACGCCGGTACCGCCCGCCACTGGATCGTCGCCATCATCGCCTGCCGCCATCGTGCTGGCTGCCCTCCTCGTTTTCGGCGGCCGCAAGGACGAGCCGCCCGCCGCGCCTGCCTCCAGCCGAGCAGACGACAGCCCTAGCAATCTGATACAAAGGCGTACTTGGCAAGCTTCGCTTGCTGCCGGCCCGCAGGGCGCCCCGTAATATGGTCTTATGACTGGTCCCAGCGATGCCGTACACGACCGTCCATGACGTGACCGGTGTCACCGACATGCGCGTCGTGCGCAACACCGTCACCTTGCGTCAGCAGGTGCTGGAGGTGCTGCGGAGCGCCATCCTCAACTTCCAGTTCAAGCCCGGCGACCGGCTGATCGAGCGCGAGCTGTGCGAGATGACCGGCGTCAGCCGCACCTCCGTGCGCGAGGCTCTGCGCCACCCTCGAGTCCGAAGGGCTGGTGCAGAACCTGCCGAACAAGGGCCCGATGGTGGCCACCGTCACCGCCGACGAGGCGCGCGAGATCTTCGAGGTGCGGCCGGGTGCTGGAGGGGCTGGCCGCCCGCCTGTTCGCCGCGCGCGCCGGCGCCGCCGAGCTGGCCGCCCTCGATGCCGCCACGGCCGCGCTCGAACGCGCCTTCGCCGCCGCCGACATCCGACGATCCTGAAGGCCACGACCGCCTACTACGAGGTGGTGCGCTCGGCGGCGAGCGGCAACGCGGCGTCATCCGCCGCTCTGATCGGCCTGCTGCAGGCGCGCCGTGACGTTCCTGCGGGCGACCTCGATGTCGCAACCCAACCGGGCGCCTGAGAGCCTAGCGGAGATGCAGCGCCTGACCGTGGCGTTGAAGTCCGGCCGTCCGGACCAGGCCGAGGCCGCCTCGACCGCCCATGTCGACCACGCGCGATCTGCGGCCGTCCTCGCCGCGCTGCAGAAACAGCAGGCGCTCGGCAGAATAGGGCTTATTGCGCGGCGATGTGCGTGTCCGCGGCGAGCGGGCGTCCGGCGATGAGCGCGGCCACCAGGTCCGGCACTTCCAGCGGCGTCATATGGCGCTGGCCCGGGATGATATGGCAGCGCCCGCGCGGCAGCCGCTCGGCACATCGCCAGCGCCATCGCCGCGGTCGAACGCCGGTCGTCAGGCGCCCGTTGACGACCGTGGTCGGAATCATGATGTCGCCGATGCGCCCGGCCAGCTCGCGATCCGCCGTGGCGAAGAGCCCATAGGCTGCCCGTAGGCCGCCAGATCGTTGCGGCTCCATCCGTCGGCGGAACGCCGCGCAATCACGTCCGCCGCGCGGCGCAGGCAGGCCGGCGTGAACGCAGCGCTCGAAGCGCCGCCGCGATGCCGGACCGCCATGGCCGCCGCTCAAGACCTCGCGCACCCGTGCCTCGACCGCCGCGCGCTCCTGGGGGCTGCGATCGAACACCGTGTTCACCAGCACCAGCCGCCGACGCAGGAAGACGCGGCGAGCGCAAAGCCCTGCGCCACCAAGCCCGCCCATCGAAGAACCCGGCGAGCACGAACGTCCGGAGATCGAGCCCCGTCGGCGAGGCGCCGCAGCTGCTCGACCGTAGTGCTCGAGACGATAGGGACCCGCCGGCTTGGCGCTGGCGCCGTGGCCGAGCATGTCGTAGCGCACGACGTCGTGCAGCGGCGCCAGGCGCTCGGCCACCGGTTCCCCACATCTCCAGGTCGGCGCCGACGCCGTGGATCAGGACGACCGGCGTCCCCGAACCGGAGCGCCGATAATGCGTGCCGTCGATCGTGGACTGGGTTGCGCTCATGCCTCGGCCCGTTCGGCCGCCATCTCCTGCATGTCCTGATAGCGGTCGCCGATGCTCGGATGCGGCCGGCCGCCGGTGGCGGCGCCGAGGGCCACCACGATCTCGTCGAGGCCGGAGCGCATCGTTGATGAGTGAACTCGACGGTCGAGATAGTGTGAGCGCTTCCCCTCGTCCAGCTTGTGCATCATCGGAATCGCGATCGCGCAGCCGGGCCTGCCGCGCTTGTTGGTGAAGCTGAGGTAGGACTTTCCTCCCACCGCCTCGCGATAGAGATTGCCGAAGCGCAGCGTGTGGATCAGCGCCGAAGCATGCTCGATCTCGCCGCCGGTGCCGACCACCGCCGCCTTGCCGCAGGCCTCGACCCCATCATCGGCGCTGCCGCAGGCGTCCAGCACGGCGGCGACTGGGCACCGTCCCGGCTCCGGGGCGGACCGCCATGATCTCCGGCCGCAGGTCGTCGACGAAGCCGCGTCCCGTCCAGGGATCCGGATCACGGCTGCCGGCGGCGGTCATGCGAGGGCGCGCCGGCTCGCGGCGTTCGGCGAAGGCCGGCATGACCTCGTCGATGAACAGCCGCAGCGAGCGCTTCTGCTCCTGCATCGGCAGGCCGAAGCCGGCGCAGTAGAGGAAGCCGTCGATGCCCAGCGCCTCATAGGGCCTGAGCTTGGCGATCACCTCGCCGGGCGTGCCGAACATCAGGTTCTGCGCGCAGCATCTGCGGCTCGTACTCGGCGCGGTTGGCCAGGCTGGTGAGATCGATCTCCGCCGGGAAGCCGCGTTGGTGACCGGGCCCAGCTCATGAACCAGGTTCTCGAACTGCGCGCTCTGCCGCTGCGCGGACCTGACCGGGACCTCCACTGCTCCGGCCGGTCATAGACCGCCACCGTGTAGCGCATGGTGAGGAAGCGCGGCGGCTTTACCTGCGGCGCCTTGGTGAGCGCCGACTCGAACCGCCGTTTGTACTCCTCAACTTCGGAGAATGGCCGCGCCAGCGTCCACGACATGATGCTGCAGCCGTTGGCGATGGCCCAGTCGTAGCTGCCCTGGTCGCGCGCCGCCACCCACAGCGGCGGATGCGGCTTCTGCAGCGGCTTCGGCACCGAGGTCGAGGGCGGGAACGACGACCAGGGTGCCCTTGTGCTCGTAGTCGCCCTGCCAGAGCCTCTTCAGCACCGGCAGCATTTCCTGCATGTACGCCACGCCGACCTGCTGCTGCAGACCGCCGGCCAGTGCGGTTGAATTCGCGCTGATAAGCCCCGCGGCCGATGCCGAGTTCGAGCCGCCCGCCGCTGAGGAGGTCGAGCATGGCAGGCCTCGCCGGCGACCTTGATCGGGTGCCAATAGGGCGCCACCACCACCGCCGTGCCGAGCCGGATCCGCGACGTGTGCGCTGCCCACCAGGCCAGGAGCGGGAAGGGTGCCGGCGCGATCGTCATCTCGATGGCATGGTGCTCGGCCGCCCAGGCGATCTCGAAGCCGCCCTCGTCCGCCATCTGCACCATTTCCAGCGTATGCCGCGCCACCTCCCGCATATCGAGGTCGGGGCTCATGCGTTCCATGTTGATGGCAAGGCTGAATTTCATGTTTCCATCCCCGGAGGCGAAGCGACGATATATACTATAATACAGTATTATATCAAAGAGACCTTCCATGCGTCGTCTGGCCTTGCACCACCATGCCGAATATCCCTGCTGAAGCCGTGACCCATGAGGCTAAGTCAAAATCCTACCGCATGTTGATCGATGGCGCGCTGGTCGACGCCGGCGATGGCGCGCGGCTCGAGAGCATCAATCCCGCGACCGGCGAAGTCTGGGCCACCTTCCCGGCCGCCACTGCCGAGGATGTCGACCGGGCCGTGCGCGCTGCCCACCGCGCCATGACTGAGGGGCCGTGGGCGAAGCTGACCGCGACCCAGCGCGGCAAGCTGATCCGGCGGCTCGCGTGATCTGGTCGCCGAACACGCCGAGACGCGCATGGCCGAAGTCGAGACCGTCGATACCGGCAAGCTGCTGCGGAGACTCGCGGCCAGATCAACATACGTCGCCGAGAGCTCTATCACTACTACGCCGGCCTGGCCGACGGAAGATCGAGGGCGCCACCCTGCCGATCGACAAGCCGGACATGCTCGTGATGACCAGTGCGCGAGCCGATCGGCGTGGTCGCCGCCATCGTGCCGTGGAATTCCCAGCTGTTCCTTACGGCGCTGAAGCTGGGGCCGGCGCTTCGCTGCCGGCAATGCGGTCGTGATCAAGGCGTCGGAACACGGTCCGGCCTTCGCCAGCTGGAGTTCGCAGAGCTGATCGAGCGGGCCGGCATTCCGGCGGGCGTGGTCAGCGTCATCACCGGCCGTCGGCGATCCCTGCGGCAACGGCGCTGACGTCTCACCCGCTGGTGGCGCGCGTCGCTTTACCGGCGGGCCGGAGACTGGCGCGCCACGTCGTCCGGAACGCCGCCGACAACTTCGCCTCAGTGTCACGCTCGAGCTCGGCGGCAAGTCGCCGATAATCGCGTTCGCCGATGCCGACCTCGACAACACCGCCAACGGCGTCATCGCCGGCATCTTCGGCGCCAGCGGCCAGAGTTGCGTCGCCGGCTCACGCCTGATCGTCGAAGACTAAGCTGTGCGAGCCGCTGCTTCGCCCGCATCGTCGAGCGCGCCAAGACCATCAAGATCGGCGATCCCCTCGATGCCGCGACGGAGATGGGTCCAGCTCTGCACGCGCGGCCAGTTCGACCGCATCCAGGACGTGGTGGCGAAAACCGTGGCCGCCGGTGGCGGCTCGTCCATGGCGGCGAGCGGCCCGCCCATTTGAAACCGCGGCTGGTACTACGGCCCGACCGTCATCGAGTGTCATCATCGGCCGAGCTGCCGGCGGTCGAGGCAGGAGTTGTCTCGGTCCCGTGCTGTCGGTGCTTCGCTTCAAGCGGCGAGGACGAGCGCCGTGCGCCCCGCCAACGACATCAACTCCACTGGCCTCGCGGCCGGCATCTTCACCAACGATGGCGCCAGGGGCCTGCAGGGTGATGAACGCGCCTGCGCTCGGGCATCGTGTGGATCAATACCTATCGCGCGGTCTCGCCCATGGTCCCGTTCGGCGGCTACGGCCGGAGCGGCTACGGCCGCGAAGGCGGCCTCGAGGCGGTGCTCGACTACCACCCGCACGAAATCGGTCTGGATCAACCTGTCCTCGCAGCCGATGGCCGATCCGTTCGTACTGCGGTGAGGGCCGGTGGGCGACCAGTCGCTGCCGCTTGATCCGTTCGGAACTGCGCCGCGCGTTCGGCTGCTTCGTTACCGGAGTGACGGTGGTCACCGCGATCGATGGCGAGGGCCGGCCGCGCGGCTTCACCGCCAATTCGTTCACCTCCGTCTCGCTCGACCCGCCGCTGGTGCTGGTGTGCATCGCGCGGACGGCGGGCAGCTACCCTGCCATTCTCCACGACAGCGCATTTCGGCATCAACATCCTGAGCGAGGAGCAGCGACCGATCTCCAGCAGGTTCGCCTCGAAGGAGGCCGACAAGTTCGCGCACGTTCAGTGGCGGCCGGGACGGACCGGCAGCCCTCATCGCCGGGACCGTCGCGTGGCTGGACTGCCGCACCGAGCAGCAGGTCGACGCCGGCGATCATCTGATCCTGGTCGGGCGTGTGATCGATTTCCAGCACTCGACGCAGACGCCGCTGGGATCTCTGTCGCGGCAACTATCTGCGCTTCGGCCTCGAACAACAGGCCATTACCGCGACGCCCACGAACGCGATCCGCGTCGGCGCGATCCTGGAGAAGGACGAGTGCGTTCTGCTGCTGAAGGACGGCGCGACCGACCGCTGGACGCTGCCGGTCGCCGGCAGTCTCGGCTGGATCCCGACCGAGCCCGGCAGTCTCAACGCACTCCTCGAGAGACTGGGCATCGAGGCCCAGATCGGCTTCCTGTTCGCCGTGTTCGACGACGAGAAAACCGGCGCGCTTTCCGTGTTCTATCGCGGCGAGATCGCCGGCATCGCGGACGGGCGCGCAGGCACGACGCGACTTCTTCGCGCTATCCGAGGTCCCCTGGGAGCAGCTGCCGGATTTCGCCACGCAGTCGATGCTGCGGCGCTATGTCAGCGAGCGCAGCGAAGACCGCTTACGGCATCTATGTCGGCATCGCCGGAAGCGGGCACGGGTGAGGGGACTCGGACCGCGCGACCTGAGATATACAGCCGGTGGGAAACTGGTGGGAGCTGAGAGGGAATCGAACCCTGACCTCCTCATTGCGAACCGAGGCGCTCTCCCATCTGAGCTACAGCCCCACGGGTTCGGGGGCGGACTATGGGCAGCGGCCCGCCCGGATGTCAAGCTTGCGGAGGGTTAACGAGGCCGCTAGGTTCGCCGCCGGAATAGCGCTATTGCGACAGGATAGCTGACCATGGGGTCCATCGCCTGGCTGATCAGCACAGTCGCCCAGATCTGCATTTTTCTGTTGCTAGCGCAGGTCATCACGAGCTGGCTTGTCGCCTTCAACGTCATCAACACGCGGAGCAATACGTAACTGAACGAAGTACAA
>ERZ1370068.6266-contig-526_pt1 | contig 25013 bp, 32 predicted proteins | sample MGYA00561227_ERZ1370068 | MGnify/ENA primary metagenome ERZ1370068 (study PRJEB38410, sample SAMEA6850437) | metagenome | study: Metagenomic assessment of the ecological functions of the soil: analysis of the soil microbiota associated with the...
TCGAGCATCGGTGGAAGCGAAGCGAGTATGATGCGGGTTACTATGGCCTCGCGGACGTTCCACCGGGTTACCTGGAAGTGCGCTACCGCGTAAAAATCGAAAGCGGCGCGCCTCAGGAGCCATTTGGAAGGTGCTGGACTCGGCCGACGCGCATTGCCCATGGTTTGACGTTTTCCGCCGGCCTCCAAAAGCTGAAGAGAACGGTAGAAGTCACCGTCCCGCCAACACTGACAGCCGGGCTACCTTTCGCCAGGAGTCATGGACGCCAAACTGCAGCGCCGCATTCAGCGATATGGATGGGATCGCGCGGTCGATGATTACGAGCGGTCCTGGAAGACCAACTCGAGCCGGCCCAGACGTGCTTGCTCACGCTTGCGTCGATTCGTTCCGGCTACCGGGTCCTGGACGTCGCCTGCGGAACCGGGCTGGTCACTTTTCGGGCGGCCCAAATGGCGGGACCGACCGGGCGCCTGGTGGGAGTAGATATTTCGGGAGAAATGGTCGAGCGAGCCAGGCGGCGGGCCGTTCAAGAGAAGTGTCGGCCATGTCTCTTTCGAGCGATCGGGAGCGGAGGAGCTTCCCATGCCAGACAACAGCTTTGACGTTGTCCTTAGCGCGCTTGGCCTGATGTATGTCCCCAATCCCGAACTGGCCATCGGAGAGATGCATCGGACGCTCAAAGAAGGCGGCACGGCCGCGGCCGCTGTCTGGGTCCCGCGCGCTAATTGTGGCTGGGCGGCGATTTTTCCATCGTGGATGTCAGTGAAAACGGAGGGTTTGCCCTTTACTTTTTCAGCTAGGAACCGGGAGTCGCTCAAAGGACATTTGAACGCGCGGGTCACCGAACCCGCTATGAAGGGTGTTCAGGTTGCGCGAAAACCGATATAAGGCGCGGAGAATAAGTAGATAAGCTGCTATAGCGGCAATTACAGCATTTACGGTAATTATGCGGATACGCGCAAACCTCGTGTCCAACAATGTCCAAAAATATCAAAAGAGCTTTCCCCTCCCTTCCGTCGCATCCTTGACTTTCCTCACTCGAGGTTCACACGCCCGGCCAGATACAGGAAGCGAGAAAGACCCTCGAAAAGCTACTGGCCCTACTTCAATCGGCACCCGTCGAGCGCGACCGATTTGTTTCTCACCTTTATCAGTCCAGGAGGGCGTATCGGCGGGCCTGCGAAACAGCCGGGAAGTCCGGCAAGCAAATCGAGCGGTGCGTCATCTCGACGCTTCAGGTTGCGCGAGAGCATGGGCTTCAAGGGCGAATTTCGCCAGATGGGGCACCTGCTGCGGATAGGCGACTGAACGCCGCCCGGCGCGGTTCAATCCAGCCGAGGAGGCAGGATCGGAGGCAATCAGCGGGAATTGTCAGGTCGCTCATGTGCGGCACATCGCATTTTCTCATTGACGGCGAATCGGGCGAGGCATCCTCGGAGCGTTGCTCGGACTTGACCGTCGGCGTTCCCTCTGCCCCCGGCGACTCAGACTGTTACCGGCGACTCGAGAAATCCCACAGCAGGTCGGAAGGCGACAAACCATCCTAACGCCCGGGAGGAGACAATGAAAATACGCTTACTAGGTGCCCTAGTAGGGCTGGCAATCGGCTTGCTGTGCCAGCCTTCGCCCAACAGAAAGACACGGTCGATCCACAAATAATCGAGCAGCTTAATGCGCAGAGTAAGAAGTATGACGAGGCCTTTAACAACGGCGATGCCGCCGCCGTGGCCGCGCTCTTCACAGAGGACGCGGTTCTTGTGACGGACACAGGACCGATTTACGGTCGGGAGGCCATCGAGAAATATCATGCAGACCGTGTTCAAGCAATTTCATTTCAGCAACTATCTCAACAAGCGCGATCAGTATTCCCCTCACATTATAGGTACGGCTGGCAATGAGAGATATAATAAAGCGGAGAATGGAGTCTCGACTCTTCAAGGCCAGACCGGCGATCCTATACAACTCAAGGGATTCTTTTCCTCGTATTGATATTCGTGAGGGCGATACTTGGAAGTGCCGGATGCAGACCTGGAATATAACCCCACCACCGGCTCCGCCTGCTGAGACGAAGTAGATGCAAGAGGCGACACCGAGCAGCCAATAGCATCCTGACCGCCCGGTGACAGATTAGAACCCGGCTGCTTCGATAGCAGAAGAGGCTTCAACGATGCTTTGGTGCTTGCATCGGAATGCCTCAACGAAAGCTCGTTCAACCGCCACACGGACACCGCACGCGCCGAGCGCGACAACAGCCATCATCCGCTTGCCGATGCAGTCCCCAAGATTTGCGGACAGGAGAGGATGATCAACCTCACAGTCGGCAATTGCGGCTAAGGCGAAAGTTCGCCACTGGGAACACCCTATCAGATCGGAGATTGATCACGGGTGGCTATCGCGATCCAATGTCGGATGTCCCGGCGGATCCCGCAGCTAGAGACCGCGTGTCTTACGGAAGAGAACGCTTTGTCTGCGAGAAAGCACGACCTCTTTTCCGTCCTTGAGCAGAAAAATGAGGTTTCCGTCATTGCTCAGTCGTGGTTGTTTGACTTGGCTGAGGTTGACAATACAGCCTCTGCTGGCGCGAAAGAAGATGGAGCTGTCCAGCCTGCGCTCGCAGTCCTCGAGGGAGCGCCGGATGAGAACCTTGCCGTGAGGAAAATGGACGAGCGTAAAATTCCGGCACGCTTCGAGAAGAGAAATGTCCTCGATCCGCACGATCCAATATTTGATATCGTCAGTCAGGAGAACGAAATCGTCACGATGAAATATGGCGGGCACGCTCTCGCTCTGATCAGCGGGAGTGGGCAGCCCCTCTGATTCTTGTCTGGCCTGCTACTAGAAGTGGTGTGTGGTTTTTCAAATTGATGGGAAAATAGGGGATGCGGGACTCCTCATCGTTCCCCGTCGCTCGCATAGATCGTTCAAGAAAACCCTTAAGACTCTGCGGCGGGATACTTGGTTTAGGTTACCTGAGGTTTCCTCGATTTTGCGGGCTGGGCTGTGATAAAGGAGAAGACAGCCATGAACAGGAATAGTAGCGGTCGGCGTTACGACCGTGAGTTTAAGAACAATGCCGTTGCGCTGGTGCGCGGTGGACGCACAATCACCGAGGTGGCGCGCGATCTAGGCGTCTCGAAATGGTCGCTGGGGCACTGGGTGCGGCGGGCCGAGGAGGGCCAGGCGCTCAGCGAGCCCAAGACGCTGGCTTTAGAGAGGCCTGAGCAACGCGAACTGCGCCGCTTGCGGCAGGAACTCGAGTATGTGAGCCGACAGCGTGACATTTTAAAAAAGCCTTAGGCATCTTGTCGGCGGAGATGCCACCGCACGATTCACGATGATGGAAAAGCTCGAGCATCAATATTGCGCTGACGCTCTGAGTGAGGCCCTGGAAGTCAGCGAAAGCGGCTTTGCCGCGCATCGGGGCAAGCAGAATGGTGAGCGTTGGAAACAAGACGCCGAGCTGCGAGTCTTGATTGCTCAGAGCTTTGAAGAAAGCCGAAACACCTACGGCAGCCCGCGCGTGCGGCTCGATCTGCGCGAGTTGGGCCATCGCTGTGGCAAGAACCGGGTTGCCAGGCTTATGAGGGAGAGCGGCCTGCGCGCCCGGCAGAAGCGCCGTTTTCGGCCTCGCACCACCGACAGTCGCCATAGTCAGAAGATCGCGGAAAACTGGCTGGCAAAGCTGCCGGCGCCGGATCGCCCGGGCCAGCTCTGGCAAAGCGACATCACTTACATCGACACCCAGGAAGGTTGGCTTTATCTGGCCTTTACCCTCGATGGCTGTTCGCGCCGCTGCATCGCTCACACCTGCCGGCAAGACATGCTCGGAGAGTTGACCACAACGACCTTCAAGCATGCAGCGACCCGTCAGCGACCCCTCGTTGGCCTCGTCCACCACAGTGATCGAGGAAGCCAATATGCCGCCGATGCCTTCCAGCATTGCCTGAGGGCCTGGGGCGTCACTCCAAGCATGAGTCGCAAAGGAAATCCCTATGACAACGCCCTGGCTGAGAGCTTCGTCGCCACGCTGAAAACCGAATGCTTCGCCGACTCGATTCCGCCAACTAAAGCTGCCGCTAAACTGATGATCTTCGACTATATCGAAAGCTTCTATAACCCGCGTCGCAGACACAGCGCCTTGGGCTATCGCTCGCCTGCGCAGTTCGAGGCGGATTGGCTGTGCTCGCAGCGCGAGGGTTGTTCTGGTGGCGGCAGCAAAGGCGGCGAGACCTGCCTTACTGAGCAGGTCGGCTCTAGCCGCTTTTGCTGTGAACAACTCTGCGGAGTTGTTCAAGCCACCGGAAACAACCCGGTCCAATCACCAAAGGGCTTTCAATGCAGCAGTCAAACTATTAACCTCAACTAGGAAACAAGAGCCCAGTCCGCGTTTTCGAAGAAAGATCATTGCCTCTGGCATTGGCACCCTCTTCGTCTCTGCCATCACCTTCTCCCTCCACGCCCAGTCGCCCAAGGCGGACGAGATGCGCTCCCTTCGCTTCACCTCCCGAGGATCCTCCATCCCCGAGGGGCCAGCGGCGGACTTTCGAGCGCCCAGACAGACAAAGTCCTCCCGGCATGTTCAGGGAGGCCCCAACCGGCTTCGACAACCAGACCAACGGCTTCGACCAGCAGGGTCCACCGTTCGAGCAGATCAACGAGGACACGGTCATGCCGCTCCGATCCTTCAACGACAACCGGTTCATCTTCGAGGAGGTGGAGAGCAACGCGGACGGTCTTGGGCCAACCTACAACGCGCAGAGCTGCCGCGAGTGCCATCAGAACGTGGTGACCGGAGGCGCCAGCCAGGTTGCCGAGCACCTGCACCGGGCGGCTCTGATCGGTGACGCCTTTGCGGAGTCCCTTGGTGGCTCGCTCGTTCAGTCGCGAGCCACCCATCCCAGACATTGTCGAGCGCGTTGGCTTTCGAGGATGACATCCGCACCTTCCGCATCTCGACCAACACCCTGAGGCAATGGCTTCGTCGAGGCAATCGCCGATGACCACGCTCCTAGCCATCCGCGATGCCCAGCCCCAAAGGATGCGAGGGACGGCGCTGACCGTGCCGGTCCTCGAGGCTGAGTCGAAGCCCCGGATCGGGCGCTTCGGCTGGAAGAGCCAGCACGCGAGTCTCAAGTCCTTCTGCCGCTGACGCCTATCTGAACGAGATGGGGATCACCAGTCCGCTCCTGCCGGAGGAGAACACCTCGAGCGGGACGCTACGTCGGCTTCGGCACTCCTATCGATCCAGTGTGCCGATCCTGAGGATGACGGGGTGGATATCGTGGCCTTCGCCAACTTCATGCGCTCGACCAAGGCCCCTCGCGAGGACCGATCACCGGCGATGTCATTGCTGGAGAGAAGGTGTTCAACGGTCTCGGGGTGCGCGGTCTGCCACGTCCCCTCGATCACCACCGCTCCTCCGGAGACGATCATCAACGGAGGGGCTGCTCAAGGTTCCCCCGGCTCTCGGGAACAAGGTGATTCACCCCTACAGCGATTTCCTCCTGCACGACATCGGCACGGGCGACGGCATTCCCTTTCCTCCCGCTGACCCGAGTTCGCCGCGACCGCCAGCCAGATCCGCACGGCGCCGCTCTGGGCGCTGCGCACCCGCAACCGGCTGATGCACGACGGGCTCTCCTTCACCAAGCAGGAAGCGATTGAGCGCCATCAAAACCAGGCCAGCGGCGCGGCGAGTGCCTACAACGCGCTCCCTGAAGAGCAGAAGAGACAAGTCCTGAGCTTCCTCGACTCTCTGTAGGATGCCGTGCGAGCGCGCAATGGCGCGAAGGGGACAACGGGCAAGGCGCTGGCGGCCCACTCGACCTTGAACCGGCGAGCTCGGGGCGTTGGGCGGGGATACTCGCTACAAGAAGATCATCGCCGAGGCAAGAGCGTCACCGATTCACTCAGCAGCACTCGAACTTACCGGCTCGCCGGGCCAGCACCCTCTTTGCCTCATCCACCCCCTCGCGCACGCGACGCGGACACGCACCAAAAACTTTGAATGCTGGGACAGCTCTGCCTAATCGAAGCGCCCTATACTACGCTAGTGCGATGTAACATTGATGAGATACGAAATGTGTGTGGGCATAGAGCGCCCACGCCAGGGAAGTCGTGAGATCGCGCGCCGGCAAACGCTCGAACGTCAGCCGCAGCGTCGGACCGTCGGCGAACCAGTCCGCGATCGCAAGGTTGATCCAGACGAAGACGATGAGGATGGCCGCGAGCCCGGCCGCGGCCGCCACCCACGGATGCGCCGTTGGTAGATCGTAATCCGCTCCCATGCTCGGAGGCGCGGCAGCTCGCTCGCTGCCAAGATCGACGAGGCGGCGACGAATGCGGCGGCGGGAAGGCCGTAGGTGTAGAGCAACCAATTCACGATCCGCCATGCCGGGCGCGGGTAGTAGCCGAGCACGGCCTCGTTGCCCACCAGTCTGACGGTCACGGAGGCGATCAGCGCGAGGGCGAAGTACTTGAGACCGGGGTGATCGAGCCGTCGCCACAGCAGCGTCACCGCCAAGGCCTCGAGCGCCCACCCGATGGTGATCCATTCCCGCTCGAGCTGGAGTGGAATCGCGACGCTCACGAAGCCGAGCGCGGCGGCGGAAAACCAAACGAGGCGCGCTCTGCGCATGGGATCGGCCGAGGGCCACAGGTTCCGGACACGGCCTGCCGCGACCAGCGCGACGGCTCCGAGCGCGAGCGGGAGGATGCCGATCCATTCCGCGCCGAAGCGCTGCTCGTAGAGCGTAGCGGAGTGCGAGGAACCACAGCGGTCCCGCGAGGGCGGATGCCCACCACGCGGCCATGTCGCCGCGGAAGCGCGCCGCGCGGCGAGGAAAGGCCAGGTGGTGAAGAGGGGCGACTGAGCCGCCCCGTGAGGACGAGTCCGATCCCGGCGTGGCGCGCGACCTCGGCATCACTCGAGGCCCATGTCGTGTGCACGAAGGCCGTGAGCACGACCGCTCCGAGATACCACCGTCCCGAGTCCATTCGGGTCGCGGCGAGCGCCGCCAGAAAGCCGAGCGCGAGGGTGCTTGCGAGGAAGGTCGCGGCGGGGAGCGTGGCGCGGGCCGGGCAGGTCGACGAGGGAGATGAGCAGAAGGAGCGCCGCCAGCGCGGCTGCCTCCTCGCCGCGACGCCGGGCAATCGTCGACGTCTGCACCAGGGTCGTCAGTTGGAAGAACAGCGCGACCCCGAGCGCGACGGCGAGGTAGACCGGGGGCCGGAAAGAACGGGGCGTTCCCGTGCTCGAGGCGGATGCCTATGAGGCCGAGCGCCACGCCGACGGCCGCGACCGGTTGCAGAAACTCACGCCCGTTGAAGGTGCCGTTGCGAACCAAGAGGCCGGCGAGCGCGAGCCATCCGGCGATCCATGGCCAAGGCGGGGCCGCCGGGCCCATTCAGAGCGCCGACGATCAGCACTGCCAGAAGCCCGACCGCCGAGACGCTCGCCGCCGGCGCGGTACCCTCCATGCCGTTTCGACCGTCGCGCTCGGCAAAGAGGTGAAACGTGAGCGCGATCAGCGAAGGCCGCGAGCGTCGATTCCCAAGCGTGGGCGGTGGTGACCGGCCGGGCGATGATCGAGACGGCGAGCACCGCCACGCCGCCGGAAGCGGCGCCGAGACCGAGCGCCAGGGCGGCGCTGCTGGCCACCGGATCCACGCGGCGGCGGCGGACAGCAGCACGAGCAAACACGCGAGCGGATACAACGAGAGCCCGAGGCTCGCATTGCCCGCGAGATAGATCCCGAACGCGAAGGGCATGAGGATGGCGCCCGCCTGCGTCACGAGCCACGTCTGCCGCTTCGCGCCTTCCTCCTTCGGACTGGCGAGCGCGAACACCAGCGCAAAGAGGCCGAGCATCGCCAGCGCAAAGATCGACCACGCTGGGTTCATGGCGGAGCCCGATCCAGAGGCCCTGATAGAGCACGGTCCCGACCAAGCTCGCGAGCGCCAGCATCGGCCAACCGCGGCGCCGCGCGACCACGAGCAGCGCGGTATCCGAGGAGCAGAATGTATCCGAAGAGACCGACCGGACGGTCCACGCCGCTGGCCACGAGGAATGGCGTGGCAAAGCCGCCGACGAGGCCGAGCGCCGCGACCAGTAGCGAGTCGTGACGAACCGACAGCACACAGCCCGCCGCCGTGACCAACGCCATCAAACCGAACGCCGGCAGCGAGCCAATCAAACCGTACTGGGTGTGCGCCGCCCAGAATGAGCCGTAGAGGATGACGATTCCGGCGCCCGAGAGCGCGTTGGCGGCGTCCGGATAGGCGGTACGCCAGCGTCGTTCGGGCGCCACCACGCAGGTGAGACCGACGAGCGTTCCGATGATCACACGCAGCGTCGGCGGGATCAGTCCATGCTCGATCGAGTATTTGAAGAAGAGCAGACCCGCGAGCGCGAGCACCACGCCGCCGAGCACAGCGGCACTCCTGCACTCCGACCCAGCGCTCCCAGTCGATCGTGGGTCGTGGGACGGCGGGTGGCGGCACCGTCGGCGGCGCCGGGGGCCGGCGGCGTCAACAAAGGTGCGCGCGCCGGCGGAGCTTGGTCGCGAGGCGGGAGGCGCTCCTCTATTGGCGCTTCGGGAGCTATCGGCGCTTCGGGAGCTGTCGGTGCGGCTGCGGCCGGCGCCGGCGGCTGCAGCGACCTCTGGGACGTGCGTCGCCGCCTCCGTCGGCGGCTCGGTGACGCGCGGGAGGAGTCGCCGCAGCAGCACTACTTCCTCTTCGAGCTCCGCGATCCGGCGGGTCAGCGCGGCGAGAACACCGGTGCGCTGAAAAGCGACGAGCGCAACCACCAACGCCATCAGACCAATGAGGCTCACCGGACCCCCTCTCCATTGCTACCTTTCCATTGCTACCTTCGGTTCGTTTCGACCGTCAATTGAATGGGCCACTCGGCAGGCGGCGTGCCATCCCGCGCGCCCTGTCAGGACGATAGCGTATTCAGCAGGTTACTAACGATATCTCCACACCTTCAGTTCTCCGACACGACGCTGGATACCAATGCATATTCAGAAAATGTCGATCTCGGGCACATGGCCGAGGCTCGCGGAGGTGCACTCCGGTGACGCGTGGAAATCCCGAGCGCGGCGCAATCGCAGTGAGGGCACCAAAACCGACACACGTCGGACGTCGGTCAGGATGCTCGGATCGAGGCCGGGTGCTCTGTGGCGAACGGCAGCAGTCCGGAGGACGCGCCAGGGGTCCTGCCGCGCGGTTGACACTCCGTCAGCCACGCAACCATAACGCCTCATGGCCAGGATGTCGGTAGAGGCGACGTACGCCCTCGATGCGGCGAGCGGTCGCGACGTTGGAAAGATGGCACGCCGTTCTGCGGTCTCGAAGTCCGAAGCGCTTCGTCGAGCCATCAACGCCGCCGCAGTGTCCGACACCGCGAGTCCGACTGCATGATCGCCGCCGTCGCCATCCGCGGCGGGGCGTCATTCGCCACCACGAACCCCAAAGATTTCGTGCGACTCGGCTCGTCCCTGGCGCTCGTCGTCCCGTAGCCGTCTCGAAAGGGTCCCGCCCATGCTTTCGACCATGCAGGATCACCCCCTCACCATCACCGACCTCTTCAGCCACGGCCGCACGGTGCACGCCGACAGCACGGTCGCGACGTTCGAGGGCGACCGCACCCGGCATGCGACGTTCGCCGCCGTCGCCGAGCGCGCCGAGCGTCTCGCGGCCGCGCTCACGCGCCTCGGCATCACGGCCGACCGAGCGCGTCGCGACCTTCAGCTGGAACACGCAGGAGCACCTCGAGACCTACTTCGCGGTGCCGGCGATGGGCGCCGTGCTGCACACGCTCAACATCCGGCTCTTCCCCGAGCAGCTCGTCTACATCGCGAACCACGCCGAGGACCGCGTCGTGATCGTCGAGGACTCGCTCGTGCCGCAGCTCGCCAAGGTGCGCGATCAACTGAAGACCGTGCGAGCACGTGATCGTGGTCGGGAGCGGCGACGCGAGCGCCGCTCGGCCCGGACGTGCTGCGCTACGAGGAGCTGCTCGCCGCCGAGCGACCCGGCTACGCGCTGGCCGGCGATCGACGAGCGCAGCGCGGCGGCCATGTGCTACACGAGCGGCACCACCGGCAACCCGAAGGGCGTGGTCTACAGCCACCGCTCGACCTGGCTGCACTCGCTCGCCGTCACGAGCGGCGCCGCGCTACGCGCTGAACGACCGCGATCGGCGTGCTGCTGGTCGTGCCGATGTTCCACGCCAACGCCTGGGGCCTGCCGTACGCCGGCGTGGCAGGTCGGCGCCGACCTCGTGCTGCCGGGCCGGCATCTGCAGGCCGCGCCGCTCGCCCGCATGATCGCGAGCGAGAAGCCGACGATCGCCGGCCGCGGTCCCGACGATCTGGAACGACATCCTCCGCCACGGCGAGGAGACCGCGCTCGACCTCTCGTCGCTCCGCCTGGTCGTGTGCGGCGGCTCGGCCGTGCCGCGCATGCTGATGGAGCGCTTCCAGGAGCGCTACGGCGTCCGCATCATCCAGGCCTGGGGCATGACCGAGACGAGCCCGTTCGCCTCGATCGCGCTGCCGCCGAAGTGCGCGACGCGCCGACGACGAGATGGACTGGCGCGCGAAGACCGGGCGGATCTGCGCCGGCGTCGGCCTCCGCATCGTCGACGACGCCGGGCCAGCCGCTCGCCTGGGACGGCAAGACCGCCGGCGAGATCGAGGTGCGCGGCCCGTGGATCACCGGTGCCTACTACCGGGATACTGCGCCGGACAAATTTCACGACGGCTGGCTCCGCACCGGCGACGTCGGCACCGTCGACGCGCAGGGCTTCATCCAGATCACCGACCGCGCCAAGGACGTCATCAAGTCGGGCGGCGAGTGGATCTCGTCGGTCGAGCTCGAGAACGAGATCATGGCGCATCCCGACGTCGTCGAGGCCGCCGTCATCGGCGATCCCCGACGCGCGCTGGGACGAGCGGCCGCTCGCCTGCGTCGTGCTGCGTCCGGGCAAGACCACGCCGCCCGCCGAGCTGCAGGCGTTCCTCGCCACGCGGGTCGCGCGTTGGTGGCTTCCCGAGCGCTTCGCGTTCATCAGCGAAGTGCCGAAGACGAGCGTCGGCAAGTTCGACAAGAAGGTGCTGCGCGCGCGCCACGCCGAGGGTGGGCTCACGGTGGTCGCGGTCGAACGCGGATAGCTCAGAGGTTGCGGAGATCCGTCGACTTTCACGCGGGCGCGCCGGCCGAGCCGTCGGAGCAAACGCTCGTCCGCCGTCACCAACGTGGCACGCTCGCGCTCCGCCAGCGCGAGGTAGACGCAATCATGGACGGGATGGCCGAGGCGCCCGGCGATCGCGAAGGCACGCGGCATCAGCGGCCTCATCGGGAAGGTCACGACGCCGCTCTCAGCACGATCTCGAGCGCATTCAGCGCCTCGGACGGCGACGGCTCTCGTCGGCGCTGCTTCTTCCACAACGCATTGGCGGCCTCGATCAACAACAGCTCGGGCGCCATGAGATCCTCGTCGCTGCCGAGCAGTCGATCGGCATGTTCGCTCAGCTCTTCGGGCACGACCCATTTGACGGCCACGCTCGCATCGACGACATACTTCACCGGTCACGGTCCTGACGTACGAGCTTGGTGCTGTCACTGTGCTTGCGGCCCGTCAGGGCACGTCGGAGGACAGCCGCGCGTCGGCGCGCCTCAGGGCGGCCTTCCTGCGCCGCTCGGTGATGATGTCGCGAAGCTCGCGTTCGAGCGAGTGTCTTCTTGCGCGCCGCCCGGGCCCGCAACCGCTCGATGGCCGCATCGTCGATGTTACGAATGAGCACCTGCGCCATGGTCGCCTCCAGCTGATAGCACGACGATATCGTCGACGGAGCCCACGGTAAAGGCTACGACGTAGCCATGACGCCACACGGAGACTCGTTGACGGTCGACAGAGTTCACGCGCCTCACGTGGCGGGTTACGCACGCCGCGCCGGTCCTCCGGCCGCCAGTGGGTCGCGGGCGCGGCTCGTCGTCCGGCACGCGATGCCGCCCTACGTCTGCCGCAACGGCGGCCTCTACCATCTCTTCTACGAGCGCTATCCCGCGTTCCGCCTGCCGCTCGCGGTCGTGCCCAGGGCTCGGCTGGTCGAGCAGCGCGACAGGGACGAGCCGCTCGGCGCTCTCCGTGCGGCGCTCACGCGACGGACGGCGCTGGGACTACGCGCACGACGAGCCGATCGTCGCGCCCACGCGCGGGTGGCGGGCACGCTTCGTCTATGCCTGCGACGTCCGCCGCGCGCCGAGCGGGCGCTGGTACCTCTACTTCAACGGCCGTGACCAGGCGCCGATGCTGGCCGGTCGCGAGGCGATCGGCTTCGTCGTCGCGGATCCCGCGTAACGGGACGCGGAAGCGCGGGCTCACCGCTCGAGCGCGCCGCCGCCGTGCTCCATCCATGTCGCACATTCGCGCGGCAGCGCGGCGGCGACCCGTCGCTCGTAGGCGGCGAGCTCGTCGGCCGTCAGCACGTCGCGCCAGCGGCCGTTCGTGCCCTTGAACACGAAGGTCTTGAGGCCGCCCTTGAAGAGCATGTCGACGGCGCCGATACGCGCTTCGCCGTCGCGCATGCGCTCGAAGGTGCAGCGCGCCACCACCTCGGGCCACGACTCGCATCCGGGACGTCGGCGCCGAGGAAGGCCGCGACCCGCCGCATCTCGCCGGCGAGGTCCGTCTTGAGGTCGTTGTAGTGCACCATCAGGAGATTCGGACGCCGCCGCTCTGCCCAGTAGGTCGCGAGGTGGGGGAAGAAGAGGTCGTCGTCCTCGAGCCAGCGCGCGAAGAAGGCATGGAGGTCGCCGTCCCACGCCGGTAGTTGCGGCACGCCCTCGGGGGCCTCGCGCGTTCAGCGAGTCGCGGACCTCGTCGCGGAAGTTCTCAATGTGGTTGCAGAGCGACATGAAGGCGTCGCGACCGTCACGCGCGACGAAGACGTAGCGCGCCTCGTCGAACCACGGGATGCCGTCGGCCGGGGTGTGGGTCTTCATGAAGCGACGATGCGTCTGCGCTGCGAGCTGCGCGTGCATCTCGGCGGCCGGCACGATCTTCAGCTCGATCCACGGGCTGATCGCGAGGACAGGACCGGGCGGGTCGCTGGTCGGCCAGAGGAGGCTCGCGACGATCGACTGCATCCAGGTGGTGCCGCACTTGGCGGGCGTGCACACGAAGACGTCGCCGGCGCGCGGCACGAAGCCCTGCCAGCGCGCGCTGTCGGCGACGGCGGAATGATACTCGCGACGCTCCATGCGTTTTGTCTCGCCCGCCCCGACCGCGGGTGTCAATCCTGGACTCGGCCGGGTAGTGTCTCAGGTTGATTCCGCGCCGGCATGCCCGCGTGGACGACCGAAGTGGCGCGGGGTTGTAGCTGCGGGATAGTCCGATCTCGCGGAGGCGCCGTCGACTGCTGCGACGGCGACCGTCGCCACCTACTACGGGGCTCGGGTCTGATCCCGAATCAAGACCGAGACACTACCCGGGGCCGTGGACGCACCTCGGCGCCTCGGCTATCGCGACCGACGGAGGCGCCCATGATCACGCTCTACGACAACGCGTTCAGCCCGTTCGCCCGCAAGGTCCGCATGGTGCTCGAGCACAAGCGGCTGCCGTTCGCGGCGATCGACGGCCTCGCGGCGGCGGGCCATGCCAAGCTCGCGGCCGTGAACCCGCGCGTCGAGGTCCCGGTCCTCGTGGACGGCGACCTGACCATCGTCAACTCGCCGCAGATCGTCGCCTATCTGGAGCATCGCTACCCGGACCGGCTGGTCTACCCGGCGGACCCGGCGACGCGGGCCGCGGCGCTCGCCTGGGAGCGCATCGCCGATACGCTCTTCGACGCCATCACTCACGACGTCTCGAACGGCGGCTTCGGCTTCCCGGCCGGCACCCGACCCGACCGGACTCCTCGAGGCCGCCCGCGAGGACTTGGCACCGATCTACGCCGACCTCGAGCGGACGCTCGCCGACCGCGATTTCCTCTGCGGCGCGCTTTCCATCGCGGAGCTCGCGCTCTTTCCGCACCTCACCGCGATCCGCTTCCTCGACATCGCGTTCGACGGCGCGACCCATCCGCGCCTCCTCGCCTGGTACAAACGCCTCCGCCAGCTCGACGTCTGCCGCGCCGACGTCGAGCGCACCAAGCGTTCCTGCGCGGCATCGGTCCGAACCTGCAACGACCGGCCCGCATCGTCTGGCGTGGCGACCGGATCGAGTGGCTGCTGGCGCGCGGATTCCACGCCTGGTTCGTGGGCGAGATCGAGGCCGGCCGCGTCGCGTGGCCGCGGCGCTGAGAGGAGCCGCCATCAGCTCGGGGCGGGCGGACGCGAGGTGACCGCGGAACAGCCGGACCTCGCCCTCGGGACGGGCCGGATACTTCTTGAACGCGACGTCGCGAACGCGCTCCGACCAGCGTCGCGTCCTCGACCTTGGTGAGCGTCACCGGATAGCGCTTGCCGGCGATGCGGAGCGTCGCGCGTCCGTCTTCGAGGGCCGCCCGATGCCACGTCTTCCGGGCGGGAACTCGACCGCCGCCGGCACGTAGGCCTTCCCGTCGTGCACCACGATCCAGGTCGTCCGCGATTTCGATTGCGACGCGAGCTGGAGCTCGATCTCGGCGACGTCGGCCGCGAACGACCAATCGGTGACGGGCTCGGCGACGACGGCGCCGCTCGCCAGCGAACCGCCCGGGATCGGCCCGAGGGCCCGTCGTGAAGACGCGCCCCGACGAACACCAGCCCGACCAGCACCGCCAACGTCGCGAGGATACGCATGACCCACCGCAGCACGACCATGCGGACGCCCTCCTGCCGTCTCCCTAGCGAGCGCCCCGCCCGAGTGAAGCGATGCGATGAGAGTCGTCGCACGCCGTTGACTTGGCCGCGCGCGCCATCGCTATCGCGCTCCGTGCACGCTAAACAGCCGCTGACCTCGATCGAAGCCTTCGCTCTCGCGCTCGTCGAGGCGAGCTCACGCTCTCGACGGAACGGACGGCGCGAGCACCGGCGACGCCGCCCGTACGCGGCGCCGCACGACGACGAGGCCGCAGCCGCGGTCGAGTAGCGCGCGCGCCGATCCGGCCGTTCGCCATGGGGGCGCGGATCGACGACACGATGGCGCGGCAGATCCGGCGCGTCCGACCGATCCCGCACGGCGCCGCCGACCCGGCAACCCAGGCCATCGCGCGCCAGATCGAGGCGCGACTTCGGCAGCTTCGCCCCGCCCTTCGCGCTGCACGCCGCCGCGCCGACGTTGCTCGCCGCGTGCTGGACCATGCTCCGCGAGTCGCTCGTCAGCTTCCACGTGGATCGGCTGCGGAAAGAAGCCATCGCGACCGCGGTATCGCGCGCCAACGCCTGCACCTATTGCGTCGATGCCCACAGCGCGGCGCTGCACGCGCTCGGAGAAGCGGCGACCGCCGACGCGCTCGCGACGACGGCGGGACCGGATGCGCCGGCATCCGCGCTCACTCCAGTGATCGCCTGGGCGGCGGCCACCCGATTCGTCAGCGTCTCCCGAACGGCCCGCGCGCGGGGCGCCTGCGATACTGCGTTGTCGTCGCCCGATCGCGTGCACGGCAGCCCGCACACCGGGTCCGCGTAGCAATGACCCCAATGCGTTCGGCGCGGGAATGGCCATGCGGACGTCGGCGGGGCTGCTCCCGGCGCCTCGTCGGGGCCGGCGAGTGTTGTCGTAGTGGCGGTAGCGATCGATCAGTCGACGAGGGGAAGCGCGCGGTCCATTCGTAGACCGTCTTGCTGGCTGATCCTGAACTGACGGACCTTTTGTCTCGCCCCACTTCGGCTCATTTGACACGAAGTGTCTCCTGAAGCATAAAGGTAGCCTAAATCAAGATGCCTTCTCGATCCCAGCAACTCGCCTTGTCGCTGGTCTCCAGACCTCGGTGGGGTGGCAGGCGCAAGAATGCTGGTCGGAAGCCCGGCGAGCGTCCGGCGATGCGGCATGCCGCGCGCGAAGCGTTCGGCCGTACGGCGCCCGCGCACGTGACGCTGCGGTTGCGGCCGAATCTGCCGTCACTTCGTGACGTGCGGATCGTGCGGGCGATCGAGCGTACGTTCGGCAGGGGATGTGAGCGTCCTGGGTTTCGTCTCGTGCACTATTCGCTACAGGGAATCACGCCCATCTGATCGTCGAAGCCCACGATCACGAGGCACTCGGACGCGGCATGATGGCGATCAGGGACGCGGCTTGCGCGAGCGGTCAATCGCGTTGCCGGACGGAGCAGCCCCGTTTTGGTCGAGCGCTACCACCATCGACTGCTCGCCACGCCCAAAGAGGTTCACCACGCGCCCGCTACGTGCTGCTGAACGCGCGTCAATCACGCCAAGGCGGTCAGAGTGCGCGGACACGTGCCCTCGCGCCTCGATCCCGCGTCTTCCGCGCCCTGGTTCGACGGCTGGAAGCGATGCACGCCGGTCGCGTCAGCGGGTGAGGCCGCTGAGGATCGGGCCGCCGGTCGCACGGGCACGCACTTGGCTCCTCTCGGTCGGCTGGCGCCGTCACGGGTTGCTCGACCCCGCGGACGTCCCTGGCTGATCCGTCGCTCGCGTGCGTGCGAGACCACCGGCACCTTCGTGTGCCGGCCCACGAGGCGCTCACGGTCTCAGGCTTCGATTGCCTTCAATTCACCGAGCTGCTCGCGGAGCCGGAAGTAGATCGCGCGGGCGATCCCGCAGCTCGTGCAGGTGACGCGCGCCACCCGGAGACGCACGCCGTCGATGGTCTCCGCCGCGTGCTCGACGAGACGGAGGCTCCCCGCGCAGAGCGGGCACGGCGTCGCCTCCGCGATGACGTCGACGAGCGGCGGTGTGTCGACGTCGAGCGGACGCGCGGGGTTCCCGCCCGGCGCGAGTCGCGCGAGGCGATCGAGGTCGCGGACGTGCTGGCGTTGCGCCAGGCGGCGCGGGAGGCTGCGCTTCCCACCCGCCTCGACTAGCGCGACCCGGCGGCGCGATCCATCACGCCGCAGCGTAATCACATCGAGGTCACCGAGCGCGCTCGGGCGTCCGCGGCGGCTCAGGCGGGTCGCCGATCGGCGGCGGCTCACGCGCCGGATCGCCCGGCGACGGCGGTGCGCGGTGGCTCGCGGATCGGCTCGGGATGCGGGTCGGGTTCGTTCGGCGGCACCACGGGCGGTCGTACCGGCGGATCCTCGACGGGCGGCCGCGGATCGGGAAGCTCGCGCGGCGCCGCCGTCAGCCGATCATCTCCCGCGGGTGCGCTTTCCCGATCGTGAGCGGAAGAGCGCGCGAGGATCGCGTCGCAGAACGCCTCGAGGTCGTCGGGGCGGCGCGAGGTGATCAGGGTTGCCGTCCTCGACCACCGGGCAGTCGACCCAATGCGCGCCCGCGTTCTCGAGATCCTTCCGCACCGACGGCCACGAGGTGAGCTCGCGACCCTCGACCACCTCGGCCTCGATCAACAGCTGGGGGCCGTGACAGATCGCGGCGAGCGGCTTGTTGGTCTCGGCAAAAGCGGCGGACGAACGCGACCATCGCGGGGTTGGTCCGGAGGTGATCGGGGGAGTAGCCGCCCGGGATCACGACGGCATCGATGGTCGCAGGATCGATCTCGTCGGGCACGTGATCGATGGTCGCCATGACGGCGCCTTCCTTCCCAGATGCGCGCGCCGCGCTCGGTGCCGATCGTCACCACCTCGTGGCCCGCTCCCTTCAAGCGCTCAAGGGTTCGCTGAACTCCGAGTCCTCGAATCCTTCACCGACGGGCATCGCGATCTTGGACATGGGGCGAATCCTCCCGACGCATGGCGGTTGCAAGTCCGAGACCATCCGACGGGCGCGCGCCGGTGCGGCGTGGCGCACTGCGCGCGCCTGCAAAGTCTGCAATCTGCCGAACCTTGAGTGGGAGCGATCCCTTTGTCATCCTTCGCGCGCCATGCCGGGCGACGATCGCGACCTCCGGGCGCGCCTCGAGCGCTTCCTCGCGCGCGAGCTCGGCGCCGACACCGTCCGGATCACGAGTCTCGGGCGCTCGACCGAAGGCTTTCTCGCAGGAGACCTTTCGCTTCGAGGTCGAATGCGCGCGCGCCGGGACGCGCACGACCCGCACCTACGTCGCCAAGCGCAGAGCCGGTCGCCGGTCTTCTCGAGCCGTACGATCTCGAGCCCGAGTTCCGCGTGCTGCACGCGCTCTCCGACGATCCGTTTCCTTCGCCGCCGACGCCGTGGTTCACGCGCGACCCAGCCGTGCTGGATCGGCCCTTCTACGTGATGGAATGCCTGCCGGGCGAGGTCCCGATCCCCGCGGTGGCGGCCGACGGGCGCAGGCCGTTCACCGACCGCGAGCGCGCCACGCTCGGACCCGAGGTCGTGCGGGCGCTCGCCGAGCTGCACGCCGTCGACTGGCATCGTCGCGGCCTCGCGTTCCTCGGCGACCCCGGACCCGGACGCGCCGCCGCGACGCGTGAGCTCGCGCGCTGGGAGGCCCGCCTCGAACGGAGCGGCCTTCCGCCCGATCCGACGATCACGGCCGCCGTCCTCTGGCTGCGCGCGCACGTGCCGAGCTGCGACGAGACGACGCTCGTGCACGGCGACTACCGCCTCGGGAACTTCCTCGTGAGGCGGGACGGCGACGGCGCCGCGCACCTGACCGGCGTGCTCGACTGGGAGATGGTGCACCTCGGCGATCCGCTCGAGGACCTCGCCTGGTGCGCGTCACCGCTCTGGCGGGCCGGTACCGACCTCGCGTCGGGATTGCTGCCGCCCGACGAGATGGCCGCCGCCTACGCTGCCGCGGCCGGCTGCACCGTCGACCCGGACCGCTTCCGCTTCTACGACGTGCTGACGCTCGTGAAGATGATCGCGATCATGCGACGACCGGCATCCGCGCCTTCAACGACCGCGCGCACGAGCGACCTCCGCATGGCGATCTTCGATCACCAGCTGCCCTACCTCTGGTCGTGCTCGCGATGACCCTCGACTTCTTCGGCGGAGGATCCTGAATGCTCACCACCGTGGAACGCCTGATCGACGGCGTCGTGCAGACGCTCACCGAGGCCGTGTTGCCTGATGTCGCCACGCCCTTCGCGCGCGGGCAGCTCTATGCCGCCGTCGACGTGCTTGCGGAACCTCCGCGACCGCATCGAGCCGCGCGCGGACCTGGCCGAGGCCGAGAGCGACTCGGCGGCCGCCGCGCTCGCAGGCGCGCTCGCCGCGCTCGATGGCGCGCCCGCTCTGCCCGACGCCGCCTCCGCGGTCGCGTCCCGCATTCGAGCGCGCTCGCGAGCACCCGCCGCGCCGCCGGCGACCCGCACCGCCGCGCTCCGGGCGGCGCTCGTTGAAGCGCTGACGGCGATCGCGGCGCTCCCGACGACGTGGCGCGCCGCCGCCCGTGCGCCCATCGCACAGCACCTCGGCGCTCAGGCGATGCGCGACGTCGCCGTGCTGAAGCCGTCGATGCTCGGCGAGATCTCGCGAGGATGACGCCATGCTGACCCGACTCGACGACTACCCGCTGCACCAGACCGCCGAACCGATCGCGCAGCCCGCGACCGGCGACCGCAATTTCTACGATCGCTACTTCTTCAACGGCTACAACCGCGCCGGCGACCTCTTCTTCGCGGCCGCGCTCGGCGTCTACCCGAACCGGCGCGTGATGGACGCCGCCTTCAGCGTCGTCCACGGCGGGACGGCACGCAGTGGGTCGTCCGCGCCTCACGCTTGGCGCCGGTCGAGCGCACCGAGACCACGGTCGGGCCGATCGCGGTCGAGGTCGTCGAGCCGCTCCGCGTGTTGCGTCTCCGCGTCGGCGACAACCGCTACGGCCTCCGTGCCGACCTGACGTTCACGGCCCGCACGGCGGCGATCGAGGAGCCGCGCTTCACCCATCGGGTCGCCGGGCGCCTCGTCATGGACTCGACCCGCCTCACGCAGTTCGGCGCCTGGGACGGCACGCTCGCGATCGACGGCGCACGCTTCCGGTGGCGTCCGCCAGCCATGCTCGGCTCGCGCGATCGCTCGTGGGGCATCCGCATCGTCGGCGAGCCCGAGGGCGGCGCGCCCGGCATGCTGCCGCAGTTCTTCTGGCTCTGGGCGCCCATCCAGTTCGACGACGTCTGCGTGCACTTCGACGTCAACGAGGACGGCGAGGGCCGGCGCTGGCACGCCAACGGCAACCTCGTGCCGCGTCGGCGCCTTCACCGACGACGCGATCGAGTACATCAAAACGCGTCGAGCATCGCGATCCAGTGGGCGACCGGCACGCGCCGCGCCGCGCAGGCGGCGATCACGCTCACGCCGCACGCCCGCCCGCCCGTCACGGTCGACCTCGAGCCGGTGCTCACCTTCCAGATGCGCGGCCTCGGCTACTTCGACCCGGAGTGGGGCCACGGGATGTGGAAAGCCGAGGAGGCGGTCGGCGGCGACGTATGGACGCTCGCCGACCTCCATCCGCTCGAGCCCTGGCACCTGCACGTCCAGCAGCTCTGCCGCGCCCGCATGGAAGGTCGCGGAAGGCATCGGCGTCCTCGAGCAACTCGTGATCGGCCCGCACGCGCCGTCGGGCTTCCGCTCGATCATCGACGGCGCCCCGTAGAAAGGAGTTCGTCATGCGCTCGCTCCCGCGTTCGGATCACGCTCCTGCTGCTGGTGCCCGCGAGCTTCGCGGGGTGCGCGTTCAACATCCCCTGCGAGCTCTTCGGCTCGCTCCTACAGGCCCGGTTCCCGGGGGTCGACGTCTGCAGCTCGTTCAACGGCGAGTGCTGCGGCGATCAGAACGACGGACGGCTGCTGCTCGACGAGTGCACGGGTTCCTCGGCTTCCCGCCGTGCGCCCGCGGCGACACGAGCGGGTGCTTCGCACGGCACTCGGCGACTTCGCCGGCAACGGCCAAACGCTCGCACCCGCGCCTGCCGTCTACGGGCCCCCGCCGAACGCGTCCTTCTTCATCGCGCTTGCGCGTTCACGGGGATCAGCAGCGCGCACCGCGCGCGACCTTCGACGTGGCGGCCGACACGCTCCAGACCGCGAGCGCCGTCATCACCTACGACGACTTTCTTCGAGTTCCGCCGGATTCCTGGCGCTCGGACCCGCCGAGACCCAGATCGGCGCGGTACGGCGTCGACTTCAACTTTCGACGGCACGCCCGACCTGACGTTGCCGCTCCGCGCGCTCGACGCCGACACCGCGTACGTCGACGGCAACGGCAACGATCGCCACGACGCGGCGGATCCTCTGCTCGTCCACACACCGGAGTGCCCATCTTCACGACGACCCTGCCGCGCGGCGGCGACGGTCTCGCGCGCACCAAGCTCGGGCGCATCGCGCTCCGCATCACGATCGTGCTCTATGCCGGCCTCATCACGAAACCCGGCGGGTCCAGTATGCCTACCTGGTGCGGTCGACCTTCACGTCGTGTCGATCCCGACTCGGGCGACGCCGACGACGGAGCGAACACGCCGCCCACGACGTTCACGCCGACGGCCGAGACCGGTGAACATCGAGCCGTTGCCGACCGGCGATCTGTCCCCCTTCCTCTGCTACGCTGCCAAGCCGACCAGAGGACTGCTCTGCTCCGGGAACGCCGACGCCAACGCCGGCGGCGCCGCGCGAGCGACGCCGAGTGCGGGGGACGGCGCGGCGCGTGCGTGAAGACCCTGCTCGCGAAAGGGCTGACCGTCGGGATCGAGGACCAGTTCGATGCCGCCGGCCCGCGGACCTTCTACGATCGCCAAGTCGGCGAGCCTCTGCACGCCCGCCGAGGTCGATGGGCACGGCCAACCGCACGACGACGCCGCACATCTCCGCGGCTACCAGGTGAAGGCCGCCAAGGGGACTGCCGCACACGAGCCGCTGCTCCACATGCCGATCGTGAACGAGCTCGGCACCGTGATCCTCGACACCAAGAAGCCCGATCGCCTCCTCGCCGTGAGCGCCAAGAATCTCGGGGCACCGGCGGCACCGCTCGGCGCGACCGACGTCGACGACTTCAAGTGCTACACGGTGAAGGTGGTGAAGAAACGCTGCGCGCAGAACCCGGAGCGCAAATGCAAGAAGAGCGTCGACTGCGGGGTCGACGGCCCGTGCCTCGCGAAGTTTCCGAAGGATCTGACGGCGACGGTCGGCGACCAGCTCACGACCTTCGCGCGACGCCGCGCACGCTGCAGATCGTGAAGCCGACGCGCCTCTCGTGTCTCCGCCGACGTGAACGGCGGCGGCATCACGAACCTCGCCGCCGCCCTGCTCTGCTACCAGACCAGCCGGCCGCCGGCACGCCCAAGTACGAAAAGCCCGTCGGCCGGATCCACACCACCAACCCGCTCGCCCGCGAACGCACGGACACCGTGTGAAGGAAAGCGAGCTGTGCCTCCCCATCAGTCTTCGCCGCCCTCCGCTAGCAGCAGGTTGCTGCGGGCCGCTGCCTCGTGCGTGTGTGAGGTAGTCGCTTCGCTCCGCCCGTCCAATTTAGAAACAGATACGCAGATGAAAGAATGAAATTGATGGGGCGGGAGCGAAGCGACCGCCCCCTCAACGCGCACGAGGCAGCCCCGCAGGTTGCTCAAAAAGGGTCAGATGCTAGGCGCGACTGACTGAGCGCGGAGGCGTAGCGGAGCTACGCCGCACAAGCGAAGGAGGGAGCAACGACGCAGATGGCCCTTTTTCAGCAACCTGCGCGAGTTGGCCAAATGAGGGTGGGCGGTAGTTCGACACTGCCGATGAGCGATCCGACCGACGGCGACGAGAAGGTCGCCCCAGAGGAAGACTTTGCCGCGCTCTTTGCGGCGAGCGAAGACAAGACCAAGACCGAGCGCCGCGTCCGCGCCGGTGACACCGTTCGCGGGCGCGTGATCGCGGTCGGCGCCGAGACCGCGTTCGTCGCGATCGGCGGCAAGTCCGAGGCGGTGATCAGCCTCGCGGAGTTCCGCAATCCGACACCGGCGAGATCACGCTCGCGCGTCGGCGACGAGCTCGAAGCGACCATCACCGACGACGGCAGCCGCTCGGGCTCGATCGTGCTCAAGAAGACGCTCGGACGCGGGGGCCACGTGCCGGGCGAGCTGCAGCAAGCGCTCGACGCACGGCATCCCGGTCGAGGGCGTGGTCACGGGGCAGAACAAGGGCGGGTTCGAGGTGCAGGTGGTCGGGCAGCGCGCGTTCTGTCCGGCGTCGCAGATCGACCTCCGGCGCCGCGATCCCGCCGAGTACGTCGGCCAGCGCCTGAGCTTCCGCGTCACCAAGATCGAAGGCAACGGCCGGAACATCGTCGTGTCGCGGCGCGCGCTCCTCGAGGAGGAAGCCGCGAGGCTCGCCGAGGCGACCTGGGAGCGGCTGCAGGTCGGCGCCACCGTCACAGGGCACGGTGAGCTCGATCCGCGACTTCGGGGCGTTCATAGATCTCGGCGGTGTCGAGGGACTGGTCCACGTGAGCGAGCTCGGCTACGGCCGCCCGCCGCACCCGTCGGACGTGCTGAAGGTCGGCGAGACCGTCGAAGCGCAGGTGCTGAAGATCGAGCCGGATCCGAAGACGGGGCAGAAGCGGATCGGCCTCTCGCTCCGTGCGCTCGCGCCCGACCCGTGGACGACCGTCGCCGGCGAAGCTTCCGACCGGCGCGAGCGTGCGCGGCAAGGTCCGGAAGCTCGAGGCGTTCGGCGCCTTCGTCGAGATCGCGCCCGGCATCGACGGCCTGGTGCACGTCTCGCGCATGGTCGCGGACCGGCGCATCTCGCACCCGAAGCAAGCCGTCGCGGTCGGCGACGAGGTCGACGTGACCGTCCTCTCGATCGACACCGAGCAGCGCCGCATCGCGCTCTCGATGGTGGAGGGCGCGCGCCGCGAGCAGGAGGCGGCCGAGCATTCCGAGCGTCGAGGAGGCGGCGGCGCTCGAGAAGGCCAACGAGCCGCGCGGCCTCGGCACCTTCGGCGAGCTCCTGCGGCGCTCGATCAAAGACAAGAGCTGACGACCGCGGCATGCGCCGGTCGCTTCTTCGCCGCGCTCGCGCTCGTCGTGGTGGTCGCCGCCGGCCTGGCGCTCGTCGAGGGCGTCGCGAGCCTTCTCATCAGCGCCGGCCTGCTCTTCGGCTCGAGCGGCCGTCTCGCGCAGGAACGCTACGCGCGCTACGATCCCGACCTCGGCTGGGTGAGCAAGCCGAACGTCGCCATCCCCGACATGTACGGACCCGGTGCCGACCTGCACACGACGTCGCAGGGCTTCCGCGGCACCGTCGACCCCGGCCCGACGCCCCCGCCCGGCAAGACGCGCGTCGTCTGCAGCGGCGACTCGTTCACGTTCGGCTACGGCGTCGGCGACGATTTCACCTGGTGCGCGGGTCTCGCCAAGCTCGACCCCCGTCTCGAGACGATCAACATGGGCCAGGGCGGCTACGGCGTCGACCAGGCGTTTCTCTGGTACCGCCGCGACGGCGCGGCGCTCGCACCCGCGATCCACATCTTCGCCTTCATCGACGGCGACTTCGAGCGCACGCGGGGCGCGCGCTTTCTCGACTTCGGAAAACCCACACTGGCGCTCCGCGGCGGGACGCTCGCAGGTCGAAAACGTGCCGGCATGGCGCCGCCCGTTCTGGATGCCGACCGTGCGAATGCGGGAGGTCGTGAAACGCACCAAGACGTACGAGCTCGTCGAGCGCTTGCGGCACCGCGCGGGCGCCGCCCCGGCGACCCCCGCCGTCGATCCCGCCGAGCGGAGCGCCATCACGGACGTCGCGCTGGCGATCTTCCGCGAGCTCCGCACCATCGCCGAGAGAAATGATGGCGTCTCCGTTCTCGTCTACCTGCCGACGCTCGCCGACTGCCGCCTACCCTTGAACGCCCCGCCGGGGCTCGATTGGTGGACGACGATTCGCCCGCACACGTCCGCACCGCCGGCGTTTCGCGTGCTCGACTTGAGCGAGGATTGCCGCGGCCTGCCGGCCGCCCAGCAGGACGAGCTCTTCATCCCCGAGGGCGCCGTCCCCTACTACGGCGCGGTCGGGCACTACAGCGTCGCCGGCAATGGCTG
>ERZ1370068.4297-contig-3377_pt1 | contig 25012 bp, 27 predicted proteins | sample MGYA00561227_ERZ1370068 | MGnify/ENA primary metagenome ERZ1370068 (study PRJEB38410, sample SAMEA6850437) | metagenome | study: Metagenomic assessment of the ecological functions of the soil: analysis of the soil microbiota associated with the...
GTGTACTTCGTTCAGTTACGTATTGCTGACCGGGCGCGGCACCCGCGCCGACGGCAGCGCCCGCCGACGTGCACGTCGGCATGCGCGTCCAGCTGCGGGTGCCGATCGCAGCCCGCACCATCTGGATCCCCGCGGGCACCGCCGGTGGTCGTCGGCAGAATCCCCAGAACCCGTCGAGTCTCGGTCGAACTCGACACCCCGCACGGTAATCCTGTCCCGTTGATTCGGTCGAGGAAAACCGACATAAATGTCCCAAACGATCGGCGAGAACGCCGCCCCTTCATCCCCCGGAGTCCTCGTGAGGACGCCCCTACGCCGCCAAAGCGGGCCGCTCCTGCCACGGCCCCGCCAGGAACGCGAGCGTCTACCCCTCCGCGTGGTGGCGGGCTGGCCACCACGGCCGTGACGTCTGCCGTGACGTCTGATGTAGCATGGGGCCTATGCTGGCTCGCCGGTGTCGCCCTCGCCCTCCTCGGGCTCGGCCTGCGGCGGCGTGCCCCCGCCCCGGACATCTCAGCCCTGGGTGGGCCGACCGACCACGGACCTCGCCCGTGAGTGGGGAACCCCGACCCATGACTGACCGACGCCGACCAGCGAATCCTCATCCTACGAAGAGATGGTGCAGACTCGCACGCGGGACCTCTCCCGGTTCACGTCAGGGCGGAACGTCGGCGCCGACCACCGCCCCGTCGGCCATGGGCTCCCACGGCGTATCACCCGGTCGTACCTGTTCTGGGTCGACACCGTCGGGCGATCACTCAAGCGAAGGTCCGGGAGCTGACGGCGCCGCTTCCCGCGCAGCGGGAGACGGCCACGCTTGGCGTCGCCGGGGCCGGAGCGCGTATCGTAGCGGCGCATGGCCCTCTGGCCCCGACCCGCCGACGAGACCCGCCGCCGCCGGACATCGACGAGATCAACCGCAGAGTCCACGCCTTCGGTCGCGGCCGTTTGCCCGAGTGGGAGGCGGGTACCTCGAGTACCACCGCCAGCGCTATCAGGACACGCTGCGCCTCCTGCCGCCCGGCGAGTCGGCGTCTCCTCGACGTCGGGCTCGTTCCCAGGCCACCTCTCGGCCACTCGCGCGCAGAGCCGCCGGCTGGGAGGTGATCGGGCTCAACAACGACGATCGAGGGGGCCGCCGCACTGGGACCGACTTCCTCGAGCGCTGCGGCGAGCGCGACAGTCACCATCCGCGGCTGCGAGGTCGAGCGAGGCCGTTCCCGCTGCCGACGGGATCCGTCGACGGCGTGCTCTTCTGCGAGCTCTTCGAGCACTCCACCTGAACCCGTTCCACACGCTGGAAGGAGATCTTCCACGTCCTCCGCCCCGGCGGCTTCTGGTCCTCACCACGCCGAACCTCCGCCGCGTCGAGAGCTCGCTCTCCCGGCTCTGTGCACGGCTGGGGCCCAAGACCGCCGATGAGCCGCCCGTTTCTCGAGCTGTTCCCGTCCCTCCTGTATCGCCGGCACAATCCGCGAGTACACGGCGAACGAGCTCGCCTACTACCTCGCGCGGCAGGGGAAGGACCTCTACGACTTCCGCCTCGATCCGTGTACTACTCCGACGCGCTCGACGCGGCACCGAGGATCCCGGCGTCCTCGGGCAGCGAGTCAGCGCGGGCGACAGCAGCTCGCCCGGATGCTGCGGGCCTATTCCCGAGCCTCCGCGGTCAGCTGATGGCGCGCGCGTGGCGGACCGACGCCGCGCTGCCGTGGTGGGCGCGCTCGGGCGGGTCGAGGGATTCGGGCCGGCGGAGGAGGACGCGCGGCCACCCAGGGCTTCACCCGGCGGCTGACGTTTCCGTTCCGCCTGACGGAGGCGCGCGCGGCCTTCGACGTGCCGCTCCCGCCGGGCACGGGCCCGGTGCTCTCTCGCTCATGGTGGCCCACCCCGACGGCGAGCACCTCGCTCGCTGACCGAGTGGAGCCTGGACGGCGCGCCGGCGCAGACCCTCGAGCTCAGCGCCGAGCCCGCGCCCGGTCCGTCTCCACCTGCTGGTCCAGCCTCACGGCCGTACCGCCCGCCGGCACCGTCCGGGTCGGTCCTGGCCCGCACCTCGATGTAGCGCGAACGGCTTCCGCGGCAGCGAGAGTCGGCCTCCACGTGGGCACCCAGTGGGTGCTGGTCCCGCGCCCTGGCAGGAGCCCGGGGCGGTGCGAGGCGACGATCTCGTGCGCGTCAGGCCAGAGCGGCGCGCTGGGAGGACCTAGCTCGATTCGCGTGGTGGTCGGCCGCGCCGGGGCGCGCATCTCGCCGGCGCGCGGAGTTCCCCAGTGCTCAGGAATGGCGCGCCGGGGGACGAAGACCAGCTCAGGCCACGGAGATGGTTTCGGCGGGAGGACTGGGGCAAGCTCGGCGCGATGCGCTGGACGAGCGGCCGGGCCGTCGCAGCATCCACTGGCCACAGCCAGTGCGGCGCGACCGGCGCCACTTTCGTCCGGGCCTACTCCGGGCGAGGCGCGACTCCAGGCCCGGTGTGTCCGGGCCGGCTCCAGTCGCCAAGCACGTGCAGCCCGACTGGCCGCACCAGCCCGGCGGGCGAGGCCCGCTTCGCCCTGCCGGCCGGACACGTGGGCCGAGCTGGCAGTGCTCACCGTTCCGGCGCGCCGCCCGGGCTCGCCAGTCGGGTCACGATCCACGCCAGGCCACGGACCCGCCGGATCCACGCGTGCGCCGGATGCCCGAGCTCCGGGCGAGCGGGCGGGAGCTCAGGCCTCGCGATCAAGCAGCCTCTGGCTGGCGCGGCTGAGCGGCGGCCGCCTCAGGGGCTCGGCGGCCCGAAGGTCGCGTACCGGTCGCGCGGACTGGACGCTGATGGTCTCGAAGCACGCCCTCCCGCCACACCGCGAGCTGGAGCGGCTGGTCCACCGGCTGCGCCCAGAGCCGCCGGTAGAAGGCCTCGACGTCCGCGACGCTCTCCCGTTGCACGCGCACGACGACGTCGCCCGGTCGAGGCCCGCCGCCTGGCCGGGCCTGCCGCGCGAGACGCCCGCGATCGCCGATCGCCGCCGTCGACGCCTGATCGCCCGGACGCCGAGCCAGGGACCGCGGGCCTGCGCGCGCGGCCGCCCGGTCCGGATCATGGCATCACCGGGCCGGCGCCAGGAGATCGATCGGAATGGCCAGGTGCCCGGCCGGGAGCCGGAGCGAAACCACGCCGACCAGACGCGCCGGCCGGATCGACCAGCGCGGCCCCGCCGAAGCCCGGATGGTGCGGGGCGACGAAGATCGCGCGCTCGAGCAGGTACTCCCGGTAGGCGACGGAACGGTCCCACGCTCGTCACGCGGCGCCATGGCGCCGCTCGCGACCCCGCCGGGCCCGACGCCCACGATCGCGACCGGCATCGCCCGGCCGCGAGCGGCCCGGACTGGCCCAGCCGACGCCGCCGAGGTATGCGGGCGCCCGCCGCGTCCAGCTGGATGAGCGCGAGGCCGCTCTCGAAGTCGTGCCCGACGACTCGCGCCGTCGTCCGACGCCCGTCCTCGAGCGCGACGTCGATGCGCGCCGCCTCCAGGACGAGGTAGCCCACGGTGACCGCGAGCCCATCGGGCTCGATGATCGGTCGCCGCGCCGGCGCGCTCTTCGCCGAGCGTCGCGCGCGGACGGCCGGTCCGGCAGGCGAGGACTGGATCGCGACGACCGCCGCGCGCATTGCGGTGACCGCCGACGGCGTCGTCGCCGCCGCGTCCGGGATCCGGCGCGGCGGCCGCCGAGCGAGGCGGCGCGCGCTCGGCCGCGCTCACGAGCACGAGGCCGAGCAGGCGCGCTGCGCATCGCGGCGCCCGAGCCCGGTACCTTCGCGGCGAGCGTCACGGCCGGCGCCTCGCGCGCCCAGCGCTGGCGTCGGCCGAGGGCGCCGAGTCGCGAGCGGATCACGTAGATCAGCGGCAAGCTCACCACCGTCACCGCCATCTTCACAAGATACTGGCCGACGACCAGCGGCAGGACCGGCAGGACGCCCGCGAACGCCAGCGTCACGAACAACCACCGAGTCGAGCGCCGGTCGACAGCGCGTTCGACACCAGGACCGCACGCCACCACCGGTAGCCGACCACGCGCGCCCGCCACCACGCGAAGATCTCCGCGATGCCGGCGAGGCGACGCGAGTACGCGTGACGAGGCTCACCCCGACGATGCGGGCGTCGCGCCGAGGACGCGCACCACCGCGCCACTGGCCGTCGAAGAACGCCGGCGCCGGCCACCAGACGGTGCAGCTGTGCGTACGCGGCCAGGAGCAGGTTCGCGCAGAATGCGGTGCCGATGACCTGGCGCGCGCCGCTGCTTCCGAGCGCTCGTTGATGAGGTCGAGCAGCGTGAAGGTGAGGGCGTACACGAACACCCCGCCGGGACGATGAGGCCAGCCGGCCGAGCACGATGGAGCTTGACCGCCGTCACGTTCGCGATCAGCTCCGCGCGATGTAGAGGCCGATCGCGAGGGTCACGCCTCAGAGTCCCCGGAGCCACGGCCGCCCCCGCGGGCCTGCAGGCGCGCGCCGCCCGCCCCGGCCGGCGGCGCCGGTCGCCTTCAGAGCCGGGCGGCGAAGCTCTCGGCGTCGAGGACCGCCGCGCCGCGCCGTCGGGCGCCCTGCTGACGGCGCGGTCGGATGTGACCACGACCGACTCGGCGTGCTCACCGACCCATCGCACGATGAACGCGTCCGGCCCGCTCGCCGGCCCGTGTGAACCAGACGGTGACGGGCCCGTGGGCCTCGCGTCCGGGCCTCGCGGGTCCCGCCCGCCCAGGCGTCGAACGACGAGGACGACCCGGCGGTTCCGGGCGCGGGCCCACGCGACCGAGATCCCGCACGAGCCGCGCCCGACTCTCGGGCGCGGGCGCCTCGCCCTGCGCGTAGAAGGGGTTGTACCCGTCGATGATCACGCGGGACGGGCATCCCGGACGCGCTCAGGGCGCGGTGCGCGGGGCGGCCACCGCGCCTCGCCGCGGCGGCCCGGCGTGGCGCCCATCCCCGTAGAGCCGCCGGTAGTGGTGCCAGCTCGTGAACACGCGCTTGGCGAACCCGCGGTCTCGTCGAGAGGGGATCTGGTCCACGAACTCCTCGAGGTCGGCCTGCGGGCGCTCCGCCACCCACTGCTGGACGCGGTGCGGGCCCGCGTTGTACGCGGCGACGGCCAGGCAGCGGCTCCGGACGCGCGCGTTGAGCTGCGCCAGGTAGCGGGATCCGAGGGTGATGTTCACCGCCGGCTCCCAGCGCGCGGTAACCTCGCCGAGGGCGCCGAGCTCCTGGGCGACCACGCGCGCGGTGTCGGGCATGAGCTGCATCAGGCCGACCGCCCCGACGCCGGAGCGCGCGCGCGGATCGTAGGAGGACTCCTCGCGGATCACGGCCGCGACGACAGCAGGGATCGAGCCCCACCTGGCCGCGCCGCCGCGCCGGACGTGCTCGCCGTGCGCCGAGGGGGTAGTAGAGCTGCCAGAGGCGCGCCGGGAATCCCGGGGCCCCCGCGTCGACGGCCGGGCCGAGCGCCCGGCGGGTAGCGCAGGCTCCGCCCGGCGCCTCGCCGAGATCGGCGAAGATCGACCCCGAGCGCCCACGCGCGGTCGCCGTCCGCGACCGCGTCCCGGCTTTCCGAGCGCCTCGAGAGAAGCCCGGGAGCGGCGAAGACCCGTCAAGGAAGCCGATTGACGCCGAGCGCCTGGGCCCGCTGATGACAGCGCGCCTCCGGATCCGGAGCGCGCGACCGGGATCCGCCGTGGAAGCTCTGACGGCGCCTGGCGACCTCAGGGGCGGGCGGCTTCTCCCACGCGGCGCGCGGCCGAGGATGCCCGTAGATTAGCCCGTGCGGGCCGCGGCTCCAGCACCTCCCGCGTAGCGGGGCCTGGGCCTGCCCGCTCTCCCCGAGCCTGGTCCGAGCAGGCCGCCGCGCCCAGTGGGAGGCCCGGCAGCCCGGCGCGCGCTGCCCGACCGTCGTTCGAGAGCTGGCGGAAGGCAGGGCGCCGCACCGGAGCCGGCCCGCGCTGGTACTCGAGCCAGGCCGACCTCCCAGCGCGCGGACGCGGCACGCCTGCAGCTGTATCGGGTTGGCGGCGCCAGGACTCCGTGGAGGCACCCCGCGCGGCGATGAGACTGACCCGAGCTCGGCGCGCGCGCGGGCCAAGCTGGGGCCGCGGCTTCCGGCAGGTTACTGGCACTTCCGGGATGCTCGGCGAGGAGGCGCTCGGTAGACCGCGGCGCCCGGCCCGTCGGCCCGCTTTCCGCTGGAGGAGGCAGCGCAGAGCTCGTAAGAGGAGCGCCGCCGTGCGACTGGCGTCACCGGCTCAGATCGGGCGCGGCGTCTGAGGCCGGGCGATGAACCTTCATCGCTCCGGGCCCAGGCGACCGAGCATCGGCGCGAGCCGGGCGAGCGCGCGGTGCCGCACGGCGAGGTCCGGGCCCGCCTCGGCCGGGAGTGCACCTCGAGCAGGCGCGACCGAGGCACTCTGCTCGCCCGCGTCCGCCAGGCGCTGCGCCTGGAGGAGCTGCTCCTCCGACGGTGAGCGGCGGCACAGATCGAGCCGGGTCGCCGCGGGCAGGGTCCCTCAGGCTCTCGCAGCGCCGCCTCGCCCCACGAGGACGCGGGCGCCTCGATCCAGCGGCGCCGGAGGTCGGCGATCGCCTCCAGGCACCTGTCCCGCAGGGCCGCAGCGCTGCTCGGCCAGCCTGACCAAGGACCCGGCCCGCCTCCGGATGGGCGGCGTGCGAAGCGCCGGGAAGCGCCAGCGCCTCGCCCCAGCTCGGCCATCCGCCACACTGCCCGGGACGGAACTGGGGTGTCGAGGCGTCGCGAGTCTGCGCCTGCGGCGCGGCGAAGTCCGGGAAGCGCTCGAGGAACGCGCGGAAGCGGGCGACGGCCGGCGTCGTCTGCCGTGCCGAAGAATGGCGTCTGCCGCGACGAGAGGCACGCGAGCGCCGTCGCAGCCAGGAAATCCGGGGCGGCTCGTCGAAGAGGGCGCGCGCCCGCGCGTCACTCGCCGCCCGCCATGCGCCACGTGGAGCCTCGCGATAGCGCTGTGAGCGGGCTCGGCGACACCGCCACCGGCCGCCTCGGGTCCGGGGAGCCGCGTGGGGAGCGACGGGGAGCCCGGTCATCAACGACGCAGCGGCGAGTCGCGGACCGACCGGCCATCATCGTCGGCCGGTGTACCAGGAGAGGCCCGCGGGTCGCGCCGATCCGGCGCAGCGCACGGCGGGTCGGCCCGCCAGGTGTGGGCGATCCGGTGGACCGCCGTCGCGTTGGCCCCGCGAGCGCCACCACCCAATCGCCGGGACCAGGAGGTCCAGGAGGCGCCCGGGATCAGCACGAGCATCCGCTCGCCCCGCTCCATTAACCCTACCCGGCACTCGACGTCGATGGACTCGGCGCGGGCCCGGGTGTAGCTCACCATGACGGTGCCGATCAGGGCCAGCAGCACCGCGACCACCACCTCGGACCGGCCCAGGCGCGCAAAGAGGAACACGAGGCCCGGCCAGCACGAGGAGGTCGGAGTACCGGTCGAGGACCGAGTCAAGGAAGGCGCCGAACGGCGAGACCTGACCGGAGGCCCGCGCCAGCCGCCGTCAGGATGTCGGGCGCCCCGGCGACCGCGAGGCCGAAGCGCCCCCAGCCGACGCTGGTCCGCCGCGAAGGCGCCCGCCGCGAACATCGAGCCGACGAGCCGCGGAAGGAGAGCTGGTTCGAGGCGGAGCCGGCCGACGACCAGCGCGCGCAGGCCACGGGTCCGCGACCCGGGCGACCTCGTTCCTATACCGGCCGAGCATCGGCCACGGTCTCCTCGGCGAGCGCCGCCTCGATCGCCTCGCGCAGGCGCTGGAGCGCGGCCGGCGCCTCGACCTTCCGGCCCTGGGGATCGGACACGTAGAACGCGTCGAGCGCGTGATCCAGATCCGGTGGCGATCTTCGCCGTGGCGATGTCGAGCCCCTCGGAGGCGAGGGCGCGGGTGATGAGGTAGCAGCAGTCCGAGCCGGTCCGGCGCCTTCACCTCCCACGACGGTGTGGGTATCGGACAGGGTGTTGTCGATTGTCACCCGGGCCGGGCCCGGCGTCGACGAGGCGGACGAGCCCGGCGGCGCGCGCGGCCGCGCGCTCGGCGGAGCGCCTCCACCGAGCACTCGCCCGCGAGCGCTTCTCGGCCGGAGGTCCCGGGTGACGGCCTCCCAGCGGCTCTCGTCCAGGATCGCATCGCCGCCCGGATCGTTGACGTGGAACGTGTCGGCGCCACGCCGTCGGCCCGCGTCTCGATCTGCGCCGACAGGATGTTGACCCCGTTGCGCGGCGAGCGTCGGCCGGCGATGAGCGCGAACAGCCCGGCGGTGTCGCGAGTGACGACGACGAAGTCGAGGCGCCCAGGTCCGGGAAGTGGAATCACCTCGGTCACGGCCGTCTCCTCCGGCGCCGGTCGATCAGCCGGAGGTGCGCGGCCATGCGCTGGCGGGCGACGTCGTGCGGACGTAGCGGTCCGACATCGCCTGGAGATGGCGGTCCGCGGCCTCCCGGTAGGCCAGGGTCGCGCGAGCGCCTGCACGATGCCGCTGGGCCACGACCGCCCGGCGTGGCGCAGCTGGCGCGGCCCGGCGGTGCCGTCCGCGTTCGGACGATAGAGCGCGCCGGATGAGGCGCCCCCGCCACGCATTCAGACGCCCGGGCCGACCGCGCGGATGTCCGCGCAGGTGAGAGGAGGTAGAGCATCGGTGAGCCCACGCGGGAAACCGCGCCGCGTCGGCCAGGCGCTCGGCGGTCTTCGGATCGTCGATGTCCCGGCGCTCGGCCGTGTGCGAGAGCAGGAGGTGATGCTCGACCAGGAACTCGACCGCCGCCGCGTCGTCGGCGTCCAGGTTGCAGCCGGCGCGTCACGGCCTTGATGCAGCGGCACGCCCTTCGGCCCGTGCCCGTGCCCGAGCGCCGCTGCCGATGTCGTGGAGGAGGATGCCGCAGCATGAGGAGCTCGAGGCCGCTCCACCTCGGCAAGGATCTGCGACAGCTCGTCCGCCTCCGGGCCCTGCCCGGACCGAGGCCCTCCAGCACCTCCACGGCCAGCAGCGAATGCTGGTCGACGGAATAGCGGTGGTAGTGATCGTACTGGACGAGGCAGTCGAGCGCCCCGAACTCCGGCAGGTAGGCGCCGAGCACGCCGTGTCGTGCATCCGCCGGAGCGTGGTCGCCACGCGGCCCCAGGAGCGGCGCGAGGATCGACGAGGAACAGGGCGCGGAGGTCAGGCGACGCCCGCCAGGCCTGATCGGCGAGCGCCGCGGCGGCCGCCTCCGAGCGCCCGCTCGAGCTCGACGTCGAAGCTCGCAGCCGAGCTGCTGGGCGTGCCAGAAGACGCCGCAGGATGCGGGCGGGGTCCGCCTGGAGGGCGCCGGGCTCCGCCAGGTGGAGCCGGCCGTCGTAGGCGACCAGCCCGTCGGCGAGCGCGGCACGACCGGCCGCACGCCGGCCGACCGTGCCGTGGCGCGCGAGTCCCCTCCTGGCAGCGCGCGATCAGCGCGCGCGGAGATGCGGTGGATCGTGCGGGCGTGGCGGTAGTGGTCGCGCATGAAGCGTCTCGACCACCGAGTCGGACCTCGTCGTCCGCGGTAGCCGAGGCTCTTCGCGACCGGCGCCTGGAGCTCCGCGCTCGAGGACGTCCTGCTTCGTCCCTCCGGGAAGTGGAGCTCGTTCCGGACCCGCCACAGGAAGGTGAGGGCCGCGTCGGTGGCCGTCCGCTCCTTGGCGGTCAGCGTGCCTTGTCCTCGAGTTCGCGGAGCGATCCGCGCGCCGAATCGCGCCGAGGCGAGCCAGAGCGCGTGTGGCGACGTCAGAAATCCGCCGGCGGACTCCTTGACGTTCGGCTCCTGGAGGTACACCGAGCCGCTGTGCCGGCGGTAGCGATCGTCGCGCTCGGCCAGCATCTGGGCCGAGGAACTCCGGGTAGTCCCGGCGATAGACCTCGCGACGGAGCGTCTGCTGGAGCGCGCGGAACAGGCGGTGGTCCGCCGGCGAGGCACGCGGGCCGCCTGCATCGACGTCCGGCTCCGGCAGGTCCGTTCGCGCGAGGGCGAGGCAGTCGTCGAGCGACCGGCAGGCGTGGCCGACACCGGAGGACCGAGGTCCCAGAGGGTGTAGAGGATCTCCTGCGCCATCCGCTGGACGTCAGGGGCTGACCTCGCCGCCGTGGATGAGCATGAGGTCGAGGTCGGAGGAGGGATGGAGCTCGCCCGCCCTGTACCCGCCGGAGCGCGACGCAGGACCAGGCGCGCGCGGCGGGTAGCCAGCGGCGCGCACACCTCGGTGGTCGGCGGTCTCGTAGAGCGCCACCGGAGGGAGGTCGTCCATGAACGCGGCGTGGGACGCGAACGCTCTCGGCCCCCGACGCGCCCGATCCGCGTCGACCGGGCTCTGGAGGCGGTCGTACGCGGTGGCGATGTGCTCGCGGAGCACGTCGAGTCGGCACACGCCGGCGGCGCTCGGGCCCACTCCGCCTCGGGGCCGGCGAAGTCCTGCCGCACCGTCTGCTTCTGCGCGGCGCAGGCGCCCCACCAGCGTCTCAGCCATTCCGAAATCGACGCTAGCATGGGGGGTAGGGAGTGTCAAACCCGCGCCACCATTGGCGCGGTGACGATTGACAGTCTCGCCGCCGGCCTCGTATGATCCAGCCGCCACCCGAGTGGTCCGAGGGTGTCCCGCGACCGCCCCGAGGGCGCGACCCCTGCGCATCCGTGAGAGGAGAGCACGCCATGCGGCACCTCGCGACGCCAGTTCTTCCAGTCACGGCCGGGGGCCTCGTTGCCGCCAGCGGACTCGCGGGTCGCGCGCACGCCCTGTGGCGGCCCAGAGGGCCACGGTGAAGATCGGGCACCGCCGTCCTCGGCGACTATCTCGATGGTCGCGCCGATCGTCGTGGCGCACTCGAGAAGGGCTTCTTCCGCGGGCAGGGCGATCACCGTCGAGTTTCAGCCGTCTGCGCGCGGGGCCCGACTCGTGAAGGCCATCGGTCGCCGCGCAGATCAGAATCGGGGTCACCGGGGCGACCGAACGTCGCCCGTGTTCCGGGCGACCGGCGCGCCCATCCGGTTCATCGCGTCCAGGTGGACGGGAACCACTTCACGTCTCAACGTCGCGCACGGCGCATCCACCTCGCTCGCGGGACCTCAAGGGCAGTCGATCGGCGTCACGCGCGTCGGCGCCGCCACCTGGATCTTCGCGCGATGCTCGCGCAGCAGCAGGGCTGGGAGCCCGGAAAGGACGTGCACCATCGTGGGCCTGGGCGGGCTCGATGCCCAGCTGGCCGGCGCTCGCCCGCGGCGAGATCGCCGGCGTTCGTGTGGGGCGACGGCGGGGCCGTGACCGAGCTCCAGGGCAAGTCGAAGGTCCTGCTCCGGCTCGACACGCGTCACGCCGAAGTGGATCAGCCAGGCAGTACTACGCGACCGACGAGTGCGATCAAAGGCTAACAGGACGCGATCCAGGAAGACGCTGCAAGGCGCTCTTCAGGCCGTGCACTTCATGCTCGAGACGCCAGGCGAGGCGGCGGCGATCGCGAGCGAAGACGCTCGGCTGGACCCGGAGGCGGCGCATCGCGCGGGCCCAGCAAGATCTCGGGCCCGCTGCTGCCTCGAAGGACGGGGTGCTCGAGCGTCGAGGCGCATCGAGGTGATGCAGACGACGCTCCTCGAGTACAAGCTCCAGGACAAGCGCGTTCCGACCGCCGACCTCTACACGACGGAGTTCACGCCGGTTCGCGTCTAGCGGGCATCGGCCGCGAACGGGCGCCTGGGCGCCCGATGACTCCGCGACGAGGACAGGCTCTCCCGCGAGTACCCAAGCCCAACGACCATGGCGCTGCCCATCGAGGATTACGCCGTCATCAGGGAACTGCGAGACGGCAGCGCTCGTGGGCCGGGATGGCTCGATCGACTGGCTCTGCGTCCCTCGCTTCGACTCGCCCGCCTGCTTCGCGGCGCTCCTCCGGGACGCCGGACACGGGCGGTGGCTGATCGCGCCCGCCGGCCCGTACCGCGCGGTCCGCCGTCGCTACCGACCGGGACGCTGATCCTGGAGACGGAGTTCGAGACCGAGACCGGTGTCGTCGCGCTGAGCGACTGCACGCCGCAGGCGACGGGCGCGCTCGACGTCATCCGCGTCGCCGAGGGAGGCAGGGCGCCGTCCCTATGCAGGTGCGAGCTGGTCATCCTGGCTCGACTACGGGTCGCGGGTGCCGTGGGTGCGGCGGCGCGAGGACGGACTCGAGGCCATCGGCGGCGCGAGCCGCGCTCCACCTCCGCACGCCGGTCGAGCTTCGCGGACAGGACTTCACGACCGTGGCCGAGTTCACGGTGGAGGCCGGCCGGCCGCGTGCCGTTCACGCTGACCTGGCATCCGTCGCACGAGACCGCGCCCCGCGTCGATCCAGAGGCGAGCCTCCGGGAGACCGAAGCGTGGTGGACGCGACTGGTCGGCGCGGTGCACCTACCGGGGCCCAGTGGCGGGAGCGCCGTGGTCCGCTCCTCATCACGCTCAAGGCCCTCACGCATGCGCCCAGCGGCGGCCATCGTGGCGGTCGGTCACGACCTCCCTCCCGGAGCAGCTCGGCGGCGTCCGGAACTGGGACTACCGGTACTGCTGGCTGCGCGACGCGACGTTCGCGCTCGACGCGCTGATGACCGGCGGGTACGTGGAGGAGGCGCCCAGGCCTGGCAGCGACTGGCTCGCTGCGCGCGGTGGCCGGCGACCCGATCACGCTCCAGATCCTCGTACGGGGTCACGGAGACCGGCTCGTACCCGAGTGGGAGCTGCCCTGGCTGCCGGGTTACGCGCGTCGCGCCCGGTCCGGGTCGGGAACGCCGGCGCGCGGTCAGTTTCAGCTCGACGTCTACGGCGAGGTGGCCGACGCGCTCCACTGCGCCTGGCGCATGGGTCTCACTCCGGACGAGAACGCCTGGCGGGTCGGCCGGGCGCGTGATCGAGTACGTCGAGTCAGCGTGGCAGGAGCCCGACGAGGGATCATGGGAGGTGCGCGGCCCGCGTGCGGCCCTTCACGCACTCCCGGATCATGGCGTGGGTGGCCTGGATCGCGCCGTGAAGGCGGTCGAGCGCTGCCGGCCGCGCGGGCCGGTGAGGTCGGTGGCGTGCAGCTCCGGGACGTGATTCACGCGGACGTCTGCCGGCGAGGGCTACGACCCGGATCTCCGCGCGTTCGTCCAGTCCTATGGATCGAAGACATACTCGACGCGGAGTCTCCTCATGATCCCCTCGTCGGCTTTCTTCCGGCCACCGATCCGCGGGTGCTCGGCACCGTGAGGGCGATCCAGCGAGCATCTGGTCACCGACGGCTTCGTAGCGCGCTATCAGACCCGAGCCGACGTCGACGGGCTGCCGCCTGGGAAGGCGTCTTCCTCCGTGCACGTTCTGGCTGGCCGACAATCTCGCCCTCCGGGGACGGAGACCGAGGCGCGCGAGCTGTTCGACGCGGCTGCTCGCGGTGCGCAACGACGTGGGGCTCCTGTCGGAGGAGTACGATCCGGCCACGCGCCGGCTCCTGGGAACTTCCCCAGGCATTCACGCACATGGGCCTCGTCAACACAGCGCGGAACCTGACGAGCGGCGGCAGGGCCGGCCGAGCATCGCCCGGACCGCCGTGATCGATCCGTCGGTGGAGTCCGCCCGTCGACGCGGTCGGCGCGAAGGGCCTCGGGTCGACGCGCCGGACTACCGCCAGTGGCCGAGGCGCCGGTCCAGACAGCTCGAGCCCGATGACGATGCCGACGGAGAGGACGGACACCAGCGCCGTCGCCGCGAACGGCTCCGGCGCGCGGAACGCGTTGGCAAGGCTGCACCAGCAGGAAGCCCATGCCCGCGGATCCCGCCGAACATCTCGACCGACGAGCACTCCCAGCAGGCAGAAGACGATGCCGAGCCGCATCCCTGCCACGACCGCGGGCAGATCGCCGGCAGGATGACCTTCCGGTAGAGCTGCCACGACGTCGCGCCCATCGGCGCGGGCGACGCGGAGCGGCGCCCGGTCGATGTCGCGCACGCCCGCCGGCGACCAGAGACAGATCGGAAAGAACCCCTGGAGCACGCCGTAGACCACCGCCGGCGCGGCGGCGAGCCCGAGCATGCGGCAGGATCCAGGGCAGGACCAGGGATCTTGGGCAGCGCGTAGAGCGCGACCAGGAACGGGCTCAAGACGTCGTGGAGATAGCGCAGGCTGCCGATCGAGGAGGCCGGCGCCGACGCCCGAGCAGCGACCGCCAGCACGTATGCGGCCAGGGCGTCTTGCCGAGCGTCTCGCCGAGGAGCCGCACGGCCTCCGGCCCGATCACCCCGAAGCGCGCGCACGACCGCCGACGGCGCCGGCACGGAAGCAGCGGGTCGACCCAGCGCGCCCGCGCGGCGATCTCCCACGCGGCGACGAGCAGCGCCGATTGAGCGCGACCTGGAGCAGCCGCTGTCGCGCCGGCCGTCACGCCGCGCCCTCCGTCCACCGCCGGGCGCGGCGCTCGGCCCAGCGCCGCGGCCCCGTCGATGACCAGCGACGAGCGAGCAGCGCGAGGAGCGCGAGCGCAGCGTAGTCTGCCGTTCGAAAGCGACCGTACGCGTCGTTGATGAGCGTACCCGAGCCCTCGCCGTGCGCCCAGGATCTCGCCCACGAGCACGCCGACGACCGTCAGCGCGAGACCGGTCCGGAGCCCGGCGACGAGCGTGGCGGTGATCCCCGGCAAGATCACCTTGACGAAGCGCGTCGTCGTGTCCCGCCCCGAAGCGCGCGCCGACCGTCACGAGGTGCGGATCCACGGAGCGGATCCCCGTGAGCACAGCCAGCGCGATCGGGAAGAAGCCGAGGAGCACGCCGAAGGCGATCTTCGACGTCGGGCCCAGACCGAAGAAGAGCATGAGCGACGGGTACCAGACGACGCTCGGGATCGCATAGAGCGCGGCCACCAGCGGCTCGTAGACCGCCCCGACGTGGCGGGGCAGCCCGAGGGCGAAGCCGAGCGCGAGGCCGAGCAGCCAACCGTCAGCAGGTAGGCGACGACCACCTCCAGCACGGTCAGCCCGAAGTGGCCGAGGAGGGCCGGGTAGGTCTCGAGGCGCACGAGGCGGCCGAGAGCCGGGAGCACCCGCGAGGGCGGCACGTAGAGCAGCGGATCGCGTCGCGCCGCCCAGAGCTCCCACAGGGCGAGCAGGCGTCATCAGGACGGTCAGGCGCGCGAGCAGGAGGCGTCTCACACGGAGCCGTTCAGCGCGCGCCGCGACTCGTCGCGGATCGCGCCCACAGGGCGTGCCGGAGCGCCGCCGCCGGGCGAGCATCGAGGTCGCGCGGTATCGGGAGCGACACCTCGAAGCTGGCCTTGATCCGTCCGGGGCGCGCCGTCATGACCACGACGCGCTGGGACAGGAGAATCGCCTCCTGGAGGCTGTGGGTCACGAACACGACGGTCTTCCGCGCGCGGGCCCAGATGTCGAGCAGCCACTCGCCCATGAGCGGCCGCGTCTGCTCGTCGAGCGCGCCGAAGGGCTCGTCCATGAGCAGGATCGGCGCCTCGAGCGCGAGCGCGCGGGCGATGGCGACGCGCTGCTTCATGCCGCCGGAGAGCTCGCGGGGATATCGCGCTCTCGAACCCGCGGAGGCCGACGCGCATCGAGGGCGCCGGGCGCTGCTCGCGCCGGGTCCACCGCCGGCACGCGCTGCAGCTCGAGGCCGAACTCGACGTTCTCCTGCGCCGTGCGCCAGGAAAGAGCCCGGGTCCTGGAAGACCATCGCCACCTGGCGCGGGTCCGGCCCGGTCACCGGGCGGCCCGCGATGCGCACCTCGCCGCGTGTCGGGCGTGGCCAGAGCCGCCGATGATCGAGAGCAGCGTCGACTTGCCGCACCCTGACGGTCCGAGCACCGTGAGGAACTCCTGCGGGGCGATGTCCAGCGAGACGGTCTCGAGCGCGGGAACCGGATGGTCCCGCGTGAGCCACTGCTTGCTGACGGCGTGTACCTCGATGTGGGCGGCGGTCACGGGCCGCATCCTATCCTGGCCCGGCCGGTCGGCCACGAGGGCGTACGCGGGGCGCGGCACGGCTCGATTGTCCTCGGCGCTCACGCGCGGACAGAGCCTCGCCGCCCGCGGGCCGGGCGGACGATGGTACACTCCGTCCGCCATGCCGCCCGCTGGCGTCCGATCCTCGCCGAGATCGAGCCGTACGTCGTGCCGCCGCCGCTCGACGCGCTCGCGACCGAGCTGGGCCAGCCGGTTCTGCGGCTGTCCGCCAACGAGAATCCGGTCGGGCCCGTCGCCCCTCGCCGTCGACGCGATCCGACGCGAGGCCGCGCGCATCCATCTCTACCCGGACGGCGGCGCGCCGACGCTCGCCCGGGCCGTCGCCGAGACGCTCGGCATCGCGCCCGCGCCAGCTCCTCTTCGGCAACGGCGGCGACGAGATCATCACGCTCGCTCGTGCGCGCGCTGCTCGACCCCGGCGACGAGGTGGTCGTCCCTGAGCCTTCGTTCGAGCCGTACACGACCACCACGCGGCTCGCGGGGGCAAGGTGGTGCCGAGCCCGCTCCGCGACTATCGCATCGACCTCGACGACGTCCTGCGCCGCGTCGGGCCCCGCACGAAGCTCGTCTGCCTGACCGAGCCCCCACAATCCGACGGGAACCGTGCTCGGGCGCGCCGAGTGGGAGCGGTTCTGCGCGCGATGTCCCGCAGGACGTCATGGTCCTCCTCGACGAGGCGTACGTCGACTTCATCGAGGCGCCGCGCCCGCGCCGCGGATGGGCTCGCGGCCTTCAGGATCCGCCCGGAGCCTGGTGCTCCTCCGGACGTTCTCCAAGATCACGGGCCTCGCCGGGCTCCGGGTCGGCTACGCCATCGCCGATCCGGGGTGATCGGCCAGCTCGAGCGCGTGCGGGAGCCGTTCAACGTCGGGCGGCTGGCGCAGGTGCGGTGCGACGGCCGGGGATCCGGGACGCTGCGCACCGCGAGAAGACGCGGCAGGTCGTGTGGACCGAGCGGCGGGCGCTGACGGCGGCGTTCGCCGCCCGCGGGCCTGACGCATCCGCCGACCGAGGGCCAACTTCTTCCTGGTGCGGCTGGGACGGCCGACGGGCCCGGTGGTGCGGCGCTCCGGACTCGAGGCGTGCTCGTGCGGGACGGGGCCGCGGTGGGGCTACCCGGAGCACCTCCGCATCACCGTCGGCGCTCGGAGCAGAACGCGCGGCTGCTCGACGCGCTCGATCGGGCCCTGGCCGGCTAACGCCGGCCGGCGCTAGGGCGTCGGCGCTTCGCGGCCGCGGGCTTGCTGGCCACCGGGCGTGGCCTTCGGCCGGACCGGGGCGCGGTGGCCACCGTCTTCGTCGACTTGGCCTTCTCGGTCTTCTCGACCTTGGCGACCGCGGACGCGGAGGCGCCCCGGCCTTCTCGAGGGCGCACGATCCGCTCGGCGAGGGAGTCCTTCTCCGCCGAGATCGCCGCGAGACGCTTCGGATCACGTCGACCTGCCGCTGCGCGTCCTCGGCCCGGAGCCGTTGCGTCTCCGCCTCGGCGCGCAGCCCGCTGACCTGCGCCCCAAGCGCTTCGGCGCGCGTGGCCGCCTGATTCCACTGGTACCCGACGAACACGAGCGCGAGGGCGAGGATCACGCTGGCGATCGCGCCCCAGGCGCGGCGCCGCGGCTCCTCCTCGTACATCTCGTCCATGTCGTCGTCCGGCGTCTCGCGCGGTAGCGGCTTCAGCTCCTGCTGGATCGTAGCCATGCGTCCCCCTTCGCGCGAAATTCTCCCATCCGGGCCACGGAGGCCCCAAAGAAATTCGCCGCTGCCGCGCGCGGAAGGCTGGCGTCGTCCCCGTGCGCTGCGGTATCATACGCCGCGAGGATCGGAGGCCGATGATGGCGACCGGCGATCCGGCGCGGACGGCCAGCCTGGCGCGCTTCTTCGAGCGTGTCGTGCGCCAGGCGCTCGGCGACCTCTGCCTCCGGCGGGCCGGCCGGAGGGCGCCTACCTGCGCCCAGCTGCTCACCCGATTCGCCCGCGCCGAGGAGCTCTACGCGATCCGGGACGCCGTCGGCCGGCCCCTCGACTCCGTGGCGGGGCTCCTCATCGAGGCCGAGCGCGCCTGGGACTTCCGGGCGCCGGACTTCGATCCGCTTCCGAGAGCGCCGCGTCCGCCAGCACGTGGGGGACTACGCCTTGTTCATGACCGGCCTGTTCCGGGAGCACGTCGAGCGGCGGGCGGGCGCCGACGTACTACGTGCGGCAGGGGCAGCGCGCCTACCAGGCCGTGGCCGACTTCGAGCGCTCCGCCCTCCGGCCGGAGAGCCCGGCCTGTTCGCCGCCCTGGCGGCGGGCTTCGAGCGCTACGCGGCCGCGCTCGGCTACCTGAAGCGCGTCTACTTCCGTCCCGCCGAGTCGCCGCCGGCCGTCCAGCCCGTGCTCCGGCTCCTGACCCAATGGTAGCGGCCGCCCTCGAGGCCCTGGTGGGCGGCGAGCCCACCGACGAGGCCGTGGAGGCCGCCCTCGCGACGATCCCGGCCGGCGAGCTCGAGGTGCGGCGCTCCGGCTGGCTCGCCCGCCAGCACGGGCCGCCGCCACTCCCGATCCTGCGCCGTTGCCTGGCGAGCCGTCCGGAGCGGGCGCGTCGCCGCCGCCCAGGCGCTGGGCACGCTGCCCCAGCCCGAGGCGGCGAGAGCGCTCGAGGCCACGGAGGCGCACGCGACGCCCGAAGGCGGTGCGCACCGCGGCTCGACGGGCGCTCTACCGGCTTCGTCAGGCCGGCATCGACCGCCGCCCCCGGCACCCGCCAGCCGCCACGCCGCGGACCGCGGCTCGGCGAGGCGTGGATGTCCGCGGTCGACGGCACGGGTAGCCCGCGGTCTCTGGCTCACGCTCGCGGGCCCGTACGGCGAGCGCACCCTGCCTCGCGGCGATGCTCTCGGACGAGACGCGGGCTGATCGGACTTCTCCGCCGGCGCGCATCCCGAAAAGCGCGCGTCGAGGAGCGCCTCCGCGCCTGCAGGCCGAGAGCCACTCTTCCCTGGGTGGCGGTCCCGGCGCGCTGGGGCCTGGGCGACGCTCGTCGGCGGCCGCCGAGCGCGCGCACCGCGGGCGGGCCCCGTGCCGGCGGAACTCGGCCACTGGGTCGCGGCGGCTCGGCGCCCGCCGCGGAGCCGGCTCCGATCCACGCGCGGTCTGCCGGCCGCGGTCCGCCGAGGACACCTCGCTCCTCGAGCGGTCCGCGACGCTCTGCGCCGGGCCCGAGCTCACGGGCTGGTTCCTGGACCCGGCGAGCGTCGTCGAGCGGAGTCCTGGAGTGGCTCCAGGCGCGGGAGAGCCGGCTCGTCGTCAGCGAGCCAGATCAAGGCCGAGCGGCTGGCCGCGCTCGTCGACCGGATCATGCGAGACCTTCAGTTCGACGCGGCGGCCGCGCCGCACCGCTGGCAGGTGCGTCTCGAGGACCAGGCTCACGTCCTGCTGGCGCTCGGGCGCGCCGGCGAGGCCGCCATCGCGGTCGCGGTCGCCCGCGCGCTCGCGGATCCCGACGACTCCGGCTCCGCCGCATTCCCTTCCTGCGGGCCCTGGTGGAGCGAAGCCTCGAGATCGCCGGCGAGGTCGGCCACGGGCCGGCTGCTCGGCCGAGGCGGCCGCAGCCGAACGCCCGCGCGCCGCCGGGACAGGCTCGCGGCGGCTAGGTGGGCAGCCTCGCCGATGTCGCCGGCCTCCTGGTCGGCACGCCGCCGACCTCGTCGGGCTCACCGGGTGCACCGCGGTGCTCTGCCCGGCGGCGCGGTGGCCGCTGTGAGGTGCGCGGGCGGCGCGCCTCGGGACTCCTCAGGCTCGACTCCTGGACCCCGACACATCGCGCCACGCGAGTCCACGGCGCCGTCTGGCCGCGGCGGGAGCGCGTTCGGCCTCGAGGCCTGCTTCGGCGTCATGGCGCACCTCGAGGCACGCGGCGGTCGGGCCTCCCGACGACGGGCGGCGTCGTCACCGCTGGTCGTCGGGGCGATCCTCTACGATCCTCGCGGTGGGGGCGCCGGAGCGTCCGGCCCGACCGCGCCATGGGGGCGCGTGCCGCAGCCGGCGGCCGGCAGCGGCCCTGCCGTGCGGAAGGCTCGGTCGGCGCGGGGGCCGGCGCGTCCGTCGGCAAGGCGTTCGGCCTCGCGCGCGCATGAAGAGGCGGGCTCGGCACCGCGAGCCGCCAGGTCGGCCGGCGACCGTCGGCGCGCTGGTCGCCGTCAACGCGTTCGGCGACGTGCGCGATCCCGCGACCGGGCGCGCCCTGCATCAGCGGGCGCGCGCGACGCGCCCGGCGGGCCGCCGGCTGGTCGACACGGGCTCCGTCGAGCTCCGGCGAGGGCCGCGTACCGCGCCGTGGTCACCCGGCAGACATGATACCAACCATCGGCATGTCGTCGTGCCACCGACGCGTCCGCTCGACGCCGCTCGAGGCGCAAGCCGCGTGGCCGCGCTCGCGCACCTCGGGCCGGCCGCGGCGCTGTCGCCGCCGCATCTCAGCGTGGACGGCGACGCGCTCTTCTGCCTGGCGACGGGCTCGGGCGCGCGCGACCGACGCGCTCCGCGATCGACGCCCTCGGGCTCGACCGCGGCGGACTGCGTGGCCGAGGCGATCGTCCGCGCGATTCAGCGCCGCGACGCCGCTCCGGCAGGCTTCCGCCTGGCGCGACCTCTTCGCGGCCCCTACCCCGGACCTGAAGGGCTCAGGGGGCTCGGTGGCTGGCCGCGTGATTCCGTTCCCGGGGCGCGCCCCGAGCCCCGAGCCGGAGGACGCAGGGCTTCGAGGGCTGACTCGCGTGCGCGCGACCAGGCGGAGGCGCTCGTGGTCGCTCCCTCGAGGCCCACGGGATCGAGGGCGCTCCCTGCACGCAGCGGGTCGCGCCACTCCCGTCTATCCGTTCTCGGTCGGCGAGCAGGGAGCCGTCCGAATCCTCGTGCGCCGCGAGACGCTGAGCGCAAGCCGCCGCCTGCTCGGAGGGACCGCCCGTGAGCGCGCAGCCTTGGTCCGACGCATTCTTCTACTACGGCTTGTTCATGGACCTCGACCTGCTCCGCGAGAGCAGCGCGTCTCCCGATGAACCCGCGGCGGGCGCAACTCGACATTACAGGCTCCGCATCGGCCAGCGCGCGACCCTCCTGCCCGAGATCCGGCGCGCGCCTACGGAATGCTGGTGAGTCTCACCCGCCGAGCTGGACCGGCTCTACGCGGCGCCCGGCCTCGAGCAGTACCGCCCGGAAGCGGTCCTGGCCCATCCGGCGCTCGACGGCGCTCCGACGGCGGCCCTCTGCTACAACCTGCGCGAGCGCCGGCGCCCACGAGCAGGGCCCGACTACGCCGCCCGCCTGCGGCGCGCGCTGCGCAAGCACGATTTCCCGCCCGAGTACATCGCGTCCGTGGCCTGACGGAGCGCGGCCGCGCAACGGCGCTACGAGCGCCGGGGGACCGCCGCGTCGAGGTGCGGACCAGGACTTCTGAGCGCTGTCTCGACCGCCCTGAGCGTGGGCAGCTCGAGCGTCTCCCAGGGCGTCGCCCGTCGTGTGGTAGGTCGTGAACGGCGGAGGTCGGCGCGCCGGCGGAACAAGGATACCGCGCACGCCGCCGTAGATGAACGCGCGCAGGGGCTCCATCGACGCCGCCGGGATCGCCGTCAGCCACGCCGGGCACGCCGCGATCGGCGAACGGACGATGATCGCTGCCGAAGGGCACGGGCTCGGCCAGGTGATACGTCTGATCGCGCCGGTACCCGAGCGCTTCCACCGTCGCGACGAAGGCGCGCACGAGAATCCGTCTGCTCGAGCGCCGGGGTCACGTCCCAGAGCGCCAGGCTCTCCCCGATCCCGCAGAGCTCCGGGCTCACGACGCCGACGAGGTCCCGAGCCAACGCGGCGCCGTCGCGCCGCCGGACGTGCACGCGGGAGCTGGCATCGCCCGCTCCTCGCCCCGAGAAGGCCAGGCGCACGCGGAGATGCCGCGGCGGCGCGGTCGTGAGCCGGGCCACGAGCGCATGGAGATCCCGACGGCGGCCGCGTTGTCGTTAGCGCCCGGGCTGCCCGGGACGCGTCGTGATGTGAAGGCGAGAACGAGCGTCCGAGGGCCGGGGCCGAGATCGACGAACAGGTTGACACCGGTCCCTCACACCGTGCGATAGGGCTCGCGCTCCGCCGGCAAGCCCGCCGCGCGGAGCACCGCCTCCGTCAGCCGGGCTCGCTCCCGGTTGGACCGGTACGCGAGGGGATCTGCGAAGTCTCGCGCCGTGGGCGCCGGAGGAGCGCGATAACCGGCGAGGTCGAGCCGAGGCTGGACGGGCGCCCGGCCCCGGCGCCGATTCATGAGGCGCGCCGCCGTGACGTTCAGACGGCGCCGCCCACGACGCGGCGAAGCTCCCGGCGCCAGAGGCCCGGGGGACGGGGTCACGAGGGGGCGGCCCCCGGCTCCTCCCGCAACGGCGGCGCGCCCGAGCAGCTCACGGGCATTCGCCGTGGTCTGGTCGCGCGACCGCGGCGGCCGGCCGGCCCAGGAGCTCGGCCACGCGCGCGGCCGTGACCGGCAGGTACGCCGGGCTCGTTGCGCTCGACCTGCGCCACGGCCGCGGCGGGAGGTACGGGCAGTCGGTCATCCCCGACGTGACGAGCCGGTATCAGAGCGGCAGCCCCCGCACGACGGGTCCGCGCAGGAGCCGCCGCAAGCGCTCGGATAGGTCACCGGCCCGGCGATCGAGATGAGAGCCCGAGGTCGAGGCCCCGGCGGGCCACGGCGAGGTCCCCCGGGCGAAGCAGGAGGATCCCGCCGCCGGCGGCTACGTCCCCGGGCAGCAGGAGGTCCAGCAGGTACCGCGTGCGCCTCCCGGCAGTGGTTGCAGGATCGGGTTTCCCGGCGCGCCGCTGCTGCCGGAGCTGCGCGGACGAGCGCCGATCCGCTGAGCGGTCCCGGGGCGAGAGGTCGCGATAGTAGTCGAGCCCGAGTTCGCCGATCGCGACCACCTTCGAGCGCCGGCGCGCGAGCTCGAGCGATCCGCTCGAGCGCCGCACGCGCGTCCGGCGGTGGGCCGCGTCGACGCGGGTGGATTCCGACGGCCGCGTAAGATCGTCCGGCTCCGCCGCGGCCAGGGCCACCGCCGCCTCGGAGGTGGGCAACGTCCGTGCCGATCGTCAAGAAGAGCGCCCACGCCGGCGGCGGCGAGGCACCGCGCGAGGACGGGCCGCAGCGGTCGCCGTCGAACGCCGCATCGTGGAGGTGCGCGTGCGTGTCGACCAGCACGCCCAGGCGTCCACCCGGAAGCGCAGGCGGCCGATCAGCTGACCGGAGGCGGTCACGACGTCCACGGTCCAGCGCCCTCGCGCGCCGGGCGCGCGAAATCCGTCTTCCGGGGAATACGTCCGGAACTCCGCCCGGGCGGCCGCCCCGGACCGGCGTCGCGAGGTGCACCGTCGAGACCACGCGCCCCTCGTGCCGCCAGCGATGCTCGATGGGCTGCTGGAGCGCCGCGGGCACCGCCACCGGCGTGAAGGGGCCGTCAGCCCGCCCTACAGGTCCGGAGCTCGTCCAGGGTGACGCGCACCACGGGCTCGACCGGCACGAGATCCACCACGGCCCGGGCCAGCGTGGGCCGCACCAGGCCTCACCTGGCGCCGGCGGCACCGCGGGGCGAGCCAGCTTCCCGCCGCGGCGACGGCGAGCACGGCAACGGCGGCGGCGCGGACGAGGGCGCCGCGCCAGCGCCCCGCGCGCTCGAAGAAGGACGGGATGAGCCCGAGGGCCGCCAGGCCCGCGCTGGCCCACGCCCGCAGGCGACGGCGGGCGGCACCCGACAAGCGGGAGCGCGACGTTGAGCCCCGCGAAGAGCGCGAACCCGAAGAAGGCGAGGCCGAGGCCACGGCCGCGGGTGGACCACCGCGCGGTACCGAAGGGGATCCCACCGTGGTCAGGCGCGCCGCCGCCACCAGGGACGCCGAAAAAGAACACGACCCGATGATTGCCATCGAACGCCGCGTGGCCGCGAAGTAGCCCGGAAGGGACAGACAGGAGGAGCCCGTGATGGAGGGTCTGGATCGTGTACTTTCACCTGGCGGCCACGACCAGGTGATCGCCCGCCGGGCCAGGAGCGCCCCCTGCGCATCTGGCCCAGGACCGCGAAGAGGAGTTCCACAGGACCACGTGACGTGCCCGATGATCCAGCCGACTCCGCGGGACGCCTCAAGCCGGAAGATGAAGAGTGTCACGAGCCCGGAGAGCGAGCGGGGCGAGCAGAGCATCCCCAGCGCCGGGACGTAGACCCGCGCCGAGCAGCGCGCCCGCGAACGCGCCAGAGCGTACGGCGCCGGAGAAGCGGATCCGTCAGGGGAGCCGCCACAGCGCGGCGCGGCCTGACTTGGCGGGACCTTCTTCGCGCCGGACGGCAGGTCCCGGTCGAGCGCCAGGAGCGCGGCGCGCCGCCCGCCCGCTGAAGCGCCGAAGCCGAACAACGCCAGCGCCGCCCGAGGCGTCACGCGCCATGAGCGTCGCCGGCCTCGGGGTTCGCAGACCGCGACGACCTTCCGGCCGACGAGGGCGTCGGGGCGGTAGCAGTGCTCGGCGACCTCCCGCGACCAGGGTCCGCGTCTCGTCGCCGGTGCCAGAATGGTCAGCTTCGCAGGAGCTTCTTCGACTTCGGCACGGGCTCCGCCGCGACGACCTCCGCTTCACCCGGGAGATCTACGCGCTTGAAGTCGTCGATGGTGATGCGCGCGCGCTCGGGCTCCTGGGCGCCCGCGGCGCGCTGCGGAGCGTACCGCCGGCGTCCGCCGGAGTGCTTCGTGTCCACCCAGGGAAACAGCCCGGACAGCCGCTCGACCGCGCGCGCAAGTCCGCGCGCTCCCCACCCCCACATTCGCTCAGCGCGGGCGGGCGCGTGTCGCTCACCGCCGCCCGGATGCGCGCCGCGGCGTGGGGCACGAACGGCTCGAGCACGATCCCGAGATACCGGAGGGCGTGTCCGCCAGCGTCGCCAGCACCGCTGCCAACCCGCCTGAGCAATACGTAACC